>ENA-ORNY01000693-ORNY01000693.1-human-gut-metagenome-genome-assembly--contig:-NODE-693-length-21870-cov-8.970112_pt1 | contig 21870 bp, 16 predicted proteins | sample MGYA00242122_ERZ509036 | MGnify/ENA primary metagenome ERZ509036 (study PRJEB26280, sample SAMEA2338696) | human gut metagenome | biome: human gut; feature: human-associated habitat; material: faeces... | reverse complement strand
ATAACCTTAATGTATATTTTTACGCAAGATTGGCATACTAAATTATAGCCATACACGCAAAATTGGCGTATTTTATTTTTGAAAAACACGCAGAAGTTGCGTAAAACAAAAAGTATGTTAACCTCAAAAAGCGGATATACTACAAAAAGACCTTAAAATCGCATTATTTTTAAGGGAATATGTCCTCAACCTATTGACTTTTCCCTTAATCAGTGGTATAATTTAAGGGAAAGAAAGCGAGGCTAAGGTAATGCGTACTTTTAATTATTCAAAAATCAAAGAGCAAAAATGGGGTTCCGACATTCTCGGATACATTGCCGCAATATACAAAGAGGTAGGCAAACAAGAACTTTATTTAAAGAGCCGTCCCGAAGAACTTGAAAAGCTGGTGGAAATTGCAAAAATTCAAAGCACCGAGGCATCGAATGCTATCGAGGGCATTGTTACAAGCGATGAGCGTATTGCCGCTATTGTCAATCAGAATAGTGCCCCGCTGAACCACAACGAGGCAGAGATTGCTGGCTACAGAGATGCTCTGAATGCAATCCATTTGGGTTATGCGCATATTGATTTTCGCCGGAGCGACGTCCTGCGATTGCACGAAATGATGATGAGCTTTGCAGGCTACGAGTACGGCGGACAGTATAAGACGGATGACAATGTAATTTTGGAAATTGACGCAGACGGAAACCGTCGTGTCCGTTTCCGGCCTACGCCTGCAAGTGAAACGCCGAAAGCGATGGAGCAGTTAGAGCTTGCCTATCTGGATGCCCGAAGCGATGCGAATATCAATCAGCTTCTTTTAATTCCCTGTGTGATTCTGGACTTCCTCTGCATCCACCCGTTCCGGGACGGCAACGGCAGAATGTCCCGCCTGCTCTCACTGTTGCTTCTATACAAAAACGGCTTTGATGCAGGAAAATATGTGTCCTTTGAGGAGCAGATCAACAACTACAAGGCGTATTATTACGAAGCCCTACGGCAATCCTCGGAAGGATGGGAAACGAATGAAAACTCCTATTTCCCCTTTATTGAGAATTTCCTTTCCACACTCTATATGTGCTATAAGGAACTGGACAAACGGTTTGCGGTGGTACACGGCAAGAAGATCACGAAGAAAGCCCGTGTGGAGGCGACCGCCCTGAACAGCTTGACGCCGCTATCCAAAGCCGAGATTTGCAAAATTCTCCCCGATGTCAGCCCCACGACCGTCGAAGCTGTCCTCGGCGCAATGGTCAAGACCGGTTCGGTAAAGCGGATCGGTGCAGGACGGACGACGAGATATATTAAGGTATAGGGGTAGTATAGAATGGATTTTTTGTCGGCAGCTAAATATCGGTATTATGGTGTAAGGACGACTCACAAAATATAGACGACCTGTTAGTAGATGCGAAACGCCTGAAAGGCCAAAGGACAATAAGGGGAGAAATATGACAGAACAAGAAGCCAAGTTTTTATGCAAGTGGGCAATCGAAAACGGACAGCGCCAGTTAACACCAGCAGAAAAGGAACTACTGAAGAAAGGAATTGATGACGCAAAAAGCTTTCAAGACTTTCTTGCGGTGGCGCTGGCGGCAATGGCTATCAGTTAAAACATGTAGGAGAGACTGTATGCCATAAAGACAGGAAAGAAAAGTGTGCAATCATTGCACACTTTTTCCTGCAGACAATTTTTGAGGTGAAGTAAAGCACAGAGCCTTTCGGCTCCGTGCTTTACGCCTATTTCAGCTTTTTGCCGTCCTCAAAGGCGTTGCCGATTTTCTTGCCAAGGACGAGGTAGTCGTTATGCACCGGGTCGAAGGAGATTGGCTGTAGCTTCTGCGGGTCGATCTTCCCTTCACTGTCCAGAATGCGCTCGTCGGCGGAGACATTCACGCTCTCGCCCAGCAGAAGCTCAGACTCCTCGTCGAAGCTGATCAGCTTGCACTCCAGTGTCATAGGCAGTTCGTCGATAATCGGCGCGTCCACCACCTCGCTCTTGGTCACATGGAATCCGGCGCGCGCCATCTTATCCGGCGTTGTATTGCCAGAGACGATACCCACATAATCGCAGGCATTCACATGGGCCGCGTCCGCCATGCTGACGGTAAAGGCCTTGTGGCTCAGGATATTCTTCACCGTTTTGTGGCTGCCGCTGAGATACATGGCGATGCGGTTCATGTCCGCGATGCCGCCCCACACGGCGTTCATGGCGTCCGGAGTACCGTCTTCGCCATAGGTTGCGATGATCAAAACGGGCTGAGGGTACAACCAGGGCTTTGCTCCAAAATTCTTACGCATAGTTCCGTCCTCCTGCTTCAAGATTGATAGTAGGAGCTTTTTCGATCTCGCGGATCAATTCTCCCTAAGCTTTTGTAGTTCCTGTTCGGTTTTGGGTGCTTCGGGATTGGCAGGCTCTTCCTTCTCGGTGCGGGTAATAGCGTCAGCAGGATCAGGCACGATCTTACCCATTTCAAAGAGCAACGCCTACCCCTCGTGTTCCAGCATGACCGCCTCTGCGTCGGTTAGCACAAGCTCGAGATCGGAAGTCTCGGCAGGCGGAGCTGTCTCGGGAATGTTTTTCTTATCATCTGCCATTTGCAAACCTCCTTTTCATGGCTGAAAACAATAAAATCTTCCTCTCATATTTTTATATTAAACAGTCCATAATCCATCTTGGGCTGTTAATAGATATGCACAAATTGTTGGCACCGTCAGATTGTACAGAAATATGTTGAATTCCTCACAAAAAATAGTATAATAATGTTGGGCTTTGGATTCTAATTAAGGCGGAATAGATTATGAATATTCAAGAACAACTCAATAGTCTTATTCGCGGTAATCCTCTAAGCGTAGATACATATTTGCGTGAAGTATGCAAAAATGAACATATTAGCGATACAAAAGCCAGTATGCACATTTATATGCTAAAGCTTGATGGGAACAATCGGCCTCGTACATGCGACTTTTGCGATTATCTCATTAACCGAATCGTTGATTATTGTATTCCACCTTCTGAGATTCGCAAAGCAAAAGAAAAGGATGCAGAATATAACACTACTCAATATACAGCCACTTTATTTAGAAAGGCCGAACGCCTTTTTACGGATCTAGGTAATACAGGAGAAGTAGGTGAACTGGCATTATCCGTTTTAACACAAAGCTTCTTGCATATGCCACAAGTTCTTTGCAAAATGGTACTTAAAACTAATTCCGAAGTGCATTATCATGGTGCTGATGGTGTCTATGGAAAATATGATACAGAAACTCAAAAATATTGTCTTTATTGGGGTGAAGCAAAGATATACGCAGATGTTCGGCAGGCATTAAGTAGTTGTTTTGATAGTATTAAAACCTTGCTCACAGAAGAAGGAGTGGATGGAACCCGCAAAGAACGCGATATGGACTTGTTTAGAACGAATCTCGATTTTGATAATCCGCATTTAGAAAAAGCTATTATCGAATATTTGGATCCGGAAAACGCGCATTACAACATGCTCGAATATCGTGGTGTATGCTTAGTCGGATATAATGAAGAAAGTTACCCAAAAGATTTTTCGCGTGTGGAAGATGAAATTTTTACTTGTATACGCGATAAAGTAGATGGCTTTAAGCAAAGCATCCAATCTCGGTTAAAAAGCCGTATACCTCTAAACTTGTTTAATATTGAGGTGTTTTTAGTTCCATTTTCTGATGTAGATGAGTTGAGAAACAAATTTCTAGAACGGTTGTAAGGAGGAAATTCAATGTCGATAAATTCATTAACATCTTGGATTACTTCCTCAAACAAGTTTCAACGCGAATATACATGCTTGTTGAAAAAATCGGTATGTTCACAAATTTCAAACCTGATTCGTGACAATAGCGAAAATGATGAGAATATAGTAGATTGGGCGTACTTGATTTCTTGCGCAAGTATATTAGCGCATTCAACTGATGGAACGGTTCTTGATATAGCATATCGTATTTGTCAAGCAACTGTTTGCGAGGCTGGATTACAAAGGGAATATAAAAGTGCAGCTGCGGCTATTTTTGATTTGTCCGCAAATTCTTCTGCAATTGCATTATCTGAATCAAGGCACTTAATAGATAGTAACTTCAGATCTCGTATACCCTGGGGAACTGTACTTGACGCCAAGCAAAAACAGTTTTCTAATTCAGTTATCGATGGTGACAAAGTAGCTATATTAAATGAATTTCAAAAAGAAGTATATGACTCTTTTGAATTCAACCATGCAGTAACAGTATCTGCTCCAACATCGGCCGGAAAATCGTTTGTTATATTGCAAATTATATCAGAATTTATTAAAGAACACCCCCTTGCTAAAATAGTTTATATTGTTCCTACAAGGGCATTAATTCAGCAAGTGGAAATGGATATTCGAGGCCATTTGAAGCAAAGCATTGCTGGAGTAGAAATAACTAGTGTTCCTGTACTACCAGATAATTATGGAACAAAATCATGTGTCTTTATCTTTACACAAGAACGGTTACAATGGGTGCTTAACGAACACCCAGAAATGTTTGTTGACTTGGTTGTCGTAGATGAAGCTCACAAAATTGGAGATCGGGCGCGAGGTATATTACTAGAGCAAGTATTGCAAAGAATTTCTCATGACAGTACAACTAGATTTATTTTTTCAAGTCCAATGTCGGAGAATCCTGACGCTCTATATAGAGTGCTTTCAGCAGAGGGAAAGCGCAAAGAAATTGTCTCTGAAATAGTTACTGTCAACCAAAATCTAATATGGGTTTCAAAAACTGGTACAGCAACCACGAAGTGGAGCGTGGATTTTCTATCACAAGGGCAAAAAATTCATTTAGGTCATTTGGAATGTGAACGCATTACAAACAAATCAATGCGATTACCAATCTTGTCCTATCGAATTGCTGCCGGTAAAAGCGGAAACTTGTTATATGTCAATGGTGCTGCGGAAGCTGAAAAAGTTGCTTTGCAACTCAAAAGCCTAATTATAAATGACGACCCCACCTATAAGCCTTCAGACAGAGTGATGGAATTGGTTAAGTTGATTAGGAAAACAATACATCCTGATTATTCGCTGATAGAAACTCTTAAAGCAGGAGTTGCATTCCATTATGGCAATATGCCTTTAGCGGTAAGAAATGAAATCGAGGACTTATTTAAGATCGGAGATATTACATTTTTGGTTTGTACATCGACTCTAATAGAAGGCGTTAATTTGCCTGCTAAGTCTATCTTCATTCGCGGTCCCCGAAAAGGCCATGATATGCCAATGGCTGAAATGGACTTTTGGAATTTAGCTGGAAGGGCTGGTAGACAAGGTAAAGAGTTCCAAGGAAATATTTTTTGCCTCGATGCTGAGGACGATAGAGTTTGGATAAATGGGACCCCGGCAGAACGGAAAAAATATAAAATCAAAAGTACGATTGATACTATTGTTACTACACATCGTAGTGATCTTCTTGAGCATATTCGAAGTAGACAGACCGTTACATCTTCTAGTGGTAATGAAATGGACTATGCCTATACGTATTTTTTAGCAGCCTATTATAAGTATGGGAGAGTCTCGAATTCATACATGTCAGAATTATATGGAAAGAGTCTATGCAAGGAGATTGACGAGGCGCTTGAAAGTGCATTATCGAATGTAGAGGTGCCTGCAACAATTCTTTCAAAGAATCAAGGGGTAAATCCATTAGCGCAGCAGAAGCTCCTTGAATACTTCAAGAAATTTGAAAGAGATTCCATCGAACTAATCCCACCATATCCAGAAGATGATGATGCGCAAGAAAAATATCTCCATATTATAGGGAGAATTTCAAGTAATCTCACAGGTGATTCATATAAACTTAACGCATATCGCTCAGTCCTAATTACCAACTGGTTGCGGGGATATGGTCTTGCCCGAATTATAGCAGACAATATTCGATGGCATAATAAAAATAAAACTGGAAAAAACACCGCAACGATAATTAGAGAAACAATGCGGGATATAGAAGAGTATGCTAGATTCAGGTTTCTTAAATATACAACTTGTTACATTGATGTCTTAAAACTATATTTAGGAACAAAAGGAGACTGTGCTGCTATTGACAAAATACCGCAGTTGAATCTCTGGCTGGAATTCGGGGCTTCGAAAACAACTCAAATATCTTTAATGGCTATGGGTTTTACCAGAACTGCTGCACTAGAATTCTCTGATTTGATAGTTGATGAAAACTACAACAAAGAGCAATGTTTACATTGGTTTCAAACAAATAACATTAATGCTATGGATCTGCCTGCAAGTATCATTAATGAAGCAGGAAGAATTATCAAGTTGCAGTAATTGGCGAAATTTTCTGCATAATTCATTATGGTTGATTTACTCTTAAGAAAGCTCCCGTTGTCTATAAAGATTTAGGCAGCGGGAGCTTTTGTTAGAATAAATAACCTCTTACTGACTGCCAAATTGACAATTTTAATCTTAGACCATTGTAGTTTTATTTGCTGCTCGCAACTCTTCGTCCAAGTCGGCACACATCAGTTTTAGCAAGATATCTGCCATGCTTTCACCGTCTTTCCTATACCATGGCTCAACGATAAAAACTCGACCGCCAATTTCGTATCGTTGGGGCTCTCCGGCAATATATTCTTTTTCCATGCCTGCACCTCCTTTCCAACATGGACACAAAAATTATATCATGCCGTGGAGGGACGCAAAGCCGAAAAATTATTTTCCTTGATATACGGGCTTTCTTTGACTATAACGAAAGACATTCAGAGTGTGTTTTGAGGCGGCCTGTGTATTGAAGCGCTTACTTGACCCAGTTTATTATACCACATTGAATGCCAAACGTAAAACTCGTTTGATTGGTCCCGTCATCGCACCGTGTTTCGCAGGGTTCCAATGCCGTCGATAGTGCACTCTACCACATCGCCGGGCTTCAGGAATTTCGGCGGGTCGAAGCCCATGCCGACGCCGGAGGGAGTGCCGGTGGAGATGATGGTGCCGGGCAGCAGCGTCATGCCGGAGGACAGCTCCTCGATGATGTCCGCGATGGAGGTGATCAGCAGGTCCGTGGTGGAGTCCTGCCGCAGCTCGCCGTTGACGCGGGCGGTAATATGCAGGGCAGGTGGAAAGACGATCTCGTCAGCGGTGACGATGCAGGGGCCTATGGGGGTAAAGCCGTCCAGACTTTTGCCGAAATACCACTGCTTGTGGGCGGTCTGCAAGACGCGGGCCGACACATCATTGAGGACAGTATAGCCGAAGATATAGTCCGCCGCGTCTTCTGCCATCACGTTTTTCGCCGTCTTGCCGATGATGACTGCCAGCTCGGCCTCGTAGTCCAGCCGCTCCACGAGGCCGGGGTGGCTCTCGATATCGCCCTCAGGCGCCACGGCCTCGGTCACGCGCTTAGAGAAATTGATGGGGATGGGGCGCTCCTTGGTGAAGGCCTCGGAGCTGTACCGTGCCGCCTCCTCCGTGTGGGCCTTGTAATTGATGCCCAGACAGATCACGTCCTGCCGTGGCCTGGGGATGGGCGCCAGCAGCGTGACGGCAGACAAAGGCAGAGTTGCCGCAGCGCCTTTGACAGCGGCCAGCAGTGCTTCCCTGGACGCTTGGATCAGCGCATTCATATCGGCAAAGGGCAGCGGACGAACGGCGGCACCGTCTTCCGTCAGGACGCCTACGGCTTCTTTATTGTCGTGCAGGAAGGTAACGAGTTTCATAAAGGCTTTCTCCTTGTGATAAAAATTCTGCTGTAGGGTTGTTATTCGTCAAATTGTAAATACTCCGCGTACTGTTCAAGCTTCTTCTCCACGATCGCTGCGTTTTTCCGGATCACCTCCGCTTGACGGAGCAGTGTGACCAGCTCGTCGTACTCGGCAGCATTCTCAGCCGTTTTGAAGGAAAGCAATCCTGTCTTGACGCAATCACGCCATACGAGCGTTGAGGGGTGATCAAGTCCGGAGAATTGCGCTTCGATGACTTTGCCAGACAGGCCGGTGATCGTACCGACACCGAACCTCTTGTGGGTGACCGCGCTGCCGACGGAGAGCTTTTCCGCGAAAAAGGCCTCCGCATAGTCCAGCTTCGCCATACATTCCAATGCCTCCGCGTGATTTGCTCTCGCGTTTCTTGCCTCATCCATTTTTTCCAGATGGATCCTTTTTTCTTCCGCGTTCCTCACACTGTAATGAATGCCTTCAAAGAGGTTATACACCGTGCTGCAGAAGATCACGTCAAACGCCAGAATGTGCAGTTCCGTGTCGGGGTGCAAGGGCTTCTCTGCATAATTCTTCCTGGTGTCTCTTATCATTTTAAATTTGGGGTGCAACTAAATTGTCTCAATCAGCTCGTCGCACATTCGATGATAGATCCGCAGATCCATCTTTGCGCCGGAGCCCCAGTCATCATAGAATTCGACGCAGTCGGCATAGGCCTGCGCCTGAGAGGCCTTGTACATGTAGTAGTGGTCGGGATCGTAGAAGCCTGTGATCATCATGGGCAGGCGTATGCCCGCTCGATACCGCCAGCTGTCCGGATAATACTTGGCCCGCATGAACTCGCAGAAATTAAGAAACCCAGTAAAGCGCTGAGTTCTGGCCTCCAGGTCTCCGCCGTCAGGGGTAAGCAGTCGGCGGAGGGCATCGCGCACCGCCTGAGGTTCGTTCCGCGCGTAATCAGCCAGCGCATGAAAAGCGAGCTCTGCTCCGTTATCGATAGTCTGCTTCGTCAGCAATACGACGGCGGCCAGCTTCGCGGGAAAGTCCGTATCATCCGCCGTAAGAGCGACGTTCATCATCGGGCGGAATTCCGCCGCGATCTCCCACTTGTATACTTCGTTGTTGTCGCCGATGTTCAGTTCGACAAACCGAGCGGCATAGTTGTCAATGATCTGATCAAAGTGGCTTCTATTCATTGCGCATATCCTCCTGTCTATCGGCATGAGATGTGCCAAGGGAATTTTTGATTACGTTCGCCTGATGGCAAAATGCCCCGCCTCTCGGCGGGGCATTGAACCTTGCAAGACCACTGCCAAGAGGGACGACACTGGACAGCGTTGTATTTTATCATAGCATGTCGGGGCGAAAAACGCAAGGAAGCAGGAGGGGGCAGGGTGCAGCATTACAAGGTTTTTCGGCATTATTTAAAGAGTTTATGTCCATGTACACCCTGTTGATATTGATGAATCTGTTGTTGTATAATAATAGCATAATGCACTGCGAATGAGGACTTACGCACACTTGCGCAGGCGCATAGAGCCTTGTTGCCAGTAGCGCATTGGGCGAAAATGTGGGATTATTTATTGCATGAGCAACGTGGGGGGCATCGACACCATTGCTGAGGAGAAGATATTATGAATAACGAAAAATTCAGCGCGATAATGGGCTTGATTGTTCCTGAAGTCATCCGCTTGATTACAGAGAATTATCCATATGATGAGGTAACCGCAAGCAGAGAGTTTTATCGCTCACAGGTCTATGCAAGTTTGGAACAGGAGGAGACCAAGCTGTGGCATTTCAGCCCCCTGACCCTGTATAAAACCCTAACTGCTCGCTGGAAACGCCAAATTCCTTCAACAATTTGAAAGCAAAATTTGAATAATCCGGCCCGCGACACGGGTCCTTAAACTCATTTTCGAAGCAGACAATAGGCAATTCCCCAATATCTGTGTTCTCACCCATATTTTGCTGCACAAATTTTTTCCGCTTCTGCAGAGCACCCTCGATTTCAATGTGAACGGGAATGCACCGCAGTGCATTTTTCGTCTTTAGCTGCCTACTATATTCCAATTTATCATTCAAAATTTCGTCAACTTTCAGGTAATGCCGGTCTGGATGATCGGGAAACGATCGGAAATCGTTCCACCGCAGTCCACGGCACTCCGCGGGACGTATGCCAGTGTACAATGAGATCAAAATGCCGCAGAAGCGACCATCCTCCAGCACATGTTCCGCCGCATATAGCGCCAGACGTCCCTGCTGCCCAATTGTCAAGGCCCGCGGGCAACTATCGTTCAATTCTTTCAGCTCCGCGTTTGCCATTGCCGGGGCTAAGATCCTCTGTATCATCAAAGTCGTAAGATTATTTGACTTGTCTCCCGCACGATTTTTTGAGAGGATGTTGTAAGCATGTCCGCATGTGGCGGCATAGGAAAAGATGTCCCGCAACGCTGAGATGATCGTCTTAACGGTCGCTTCTTGGTATTTGCATTCCTTAGCGACTTTAGAGACAGCGAGCAGAATATTTGCCGGAGTAATTTCGGAGATTGACATATCCAGATAGCCTGCAACCTTTTTGATATAATCATCATATTGGCGCAATGTCGTACAGGTTTCAAAACTGTATTGGTCTCCCTCCTGGATCGCCCAGTGGCGATCTTTTGCGATAGAAATGCAGTGTTTTTTCCAATAGCTGTCAAGGCTCAAATCGCCATCAGTCTTAGATTTCATGTTAAGTCTCCTTTGATTTTAGTTTTGCCGTGAAGAATATATTGTCATTTGATTTGATGCAAAGTAGTAAATCGCTTCCAGCTTCAAAGTTGTGCCCTGAAATGCCGTCTATGTCGATTATGACATCACCACTGAAGCGACAGTTCGGGGTGGAGGTCATCACAACATCTTCGTCTTTGCGGCTAATCTTGAACTCGGATACATCGCAGGGTGTTTCTGTCAAAGATATGGCGTATTTATCCAGCACCGCGGCCAGTTTCGCCAGCTCCCGAGGATCGTCATAGGCACAGTAGTTCCGCGCGAATACACTCTCGGGTGCGCTGCCATATAAATAGCGAATCTCGTCTGCGTCACATCCGCAAGATTCCAGTGCCGATCTGAAAGTGGCTCTTAAAGTTCGTTCTGGATTTTTCGTTAAACTTTTTAGCTCCGGCTGTTTTGAAAAACCGAAGCTCTTGAAAAATCCTTTTAACCACCGATCAAACTCATCCGGGCGTATCCGCCGCGCCGCGTTTTTGAAGCTGCGCATGAACGGCGCATTCTCTTGTATATTTGGCGCATTGTCTCTTACCCTGTGGTAAAATTTTGCCACTGCCGGTGGCAGCGGAATAGTCCGTCGCCGCGGCCCATTTAGTTCTTCAATGCGATAGACATCGCCTACAAGCTTTGTCTCCGCCATAATTTCTACAACAATGATTCCTGCGTAGGTTTTTGAGAAAGAGAATGACCCCCAGGTCAATGCGCAGAGTTCACTGATTGTGATTCCTGTGGTCATCAATAGAATTAACCCAAAATACAGGTAGCCACGGTTGTCCTCAAGCATTCCGACACAGCTCGCAGCAATCCTCTCTACCTGAGCGTGCGTCAAAATGTTTTTCTCGAAATGCCGGCTCGCGTCCCGCAGGCCAACGACTGTGCGGCGGTTTCCCATGGTAAAAGTGTCTATGAAGTGCTCTGAGATCAAATATTGAGCCTCCTCGTATGCGACCAGCGCCCTCATGGCGCAGATCTGACCATTAATCTGATAGTCAGAATAGCCTCCCTCGCGCAAGTGTAAAGCAAATTTTTCTTGCGTTATTTCGCAAAAAGGTATCCGCCCAAATTTGCTTACAAGCAGTTCAAACCAACACATATATTCTTTTTTCGTAGACGTTGCCCACTTTATATTTTGGGCGACCCGATCAAAGTCCGCCGCGATCAAAGCGGCCAGTGGCAGACTCTGAGCAAACTTTTCCCGTAACGAACATCCCGCTTTTGTATCGGGATCAAAGGCGCGCTGGAGGCACTCGGGAATCAGTTCAAGTACGCGCTTCTCCACGGAAGCCTCGTCCGTGAAGCGCACGATACGCGGGGGATGCTCATAGACAATCGCACCGTTACCATCGATGCGTTCCTTATCGCGAGAGCGCAGAGACAGGATAATTGCGGCAGTGTTCTTGCGCATTTCAACGCGGAAAGTGACGGGCAGGCCAAAAAAATCCATCGTGCGGAGAGACATATTCTAAATCCTCATGCGGCGCAGATGCAGGAGGGGAGGTATTGGGGATTGTTATACGTCATGTCTATTCCAGTCTGAAGTCGTGTTTCCATAGTCTCAAATCCGGTATTTGGGGATTTGAAGCAACAGAAAATGCAGCAAAATTTGGAATGCTTTATACTTTTTCTCTCCGTGAATGTGGGATCATTTAGATTTCCACATATATTATCAAGAATCTTTCAGCGGCCGTCCTCCCCTCCTTTCTTCCCCGCACCCGCGGTCAGAAAATATGGTAAAAGCCTATTTTTCAGTAAAAAAAGACAAAGTCACCCTAAGGTAACCTTGTCTCAAAAACATGTGGTGTCTTCAAAACGGAAAGAGGATAACCCTCTTTCCCTAATAAAAATACTTCGTAATTATACTTCTACGATACCATATTTTCTGATCATGTCAACCCCTTTCACGGGGTAAATCTTCGACCTCTTCAAAATGCTTTTCGGATGCGTTTTTATGGGGCAAAAAATAAAGTGTGCAATCCTTGCACACTTTATTTTTATAGTTGGCATTATACGCTTTTCCGAGTGCTTACCACCCTTCTTCCCACTCATCCCAGGCTTCATCGAGGTCGTCGTAGCCGCCGTCCTCGTAGAGGTCCTCCGGGTCACCATAGTCCTCGCGAAGGCTGTGGCCGCTGCCAGGGCCGGTGTCGGTGCTGCCGCCGTAGTTAAAGGTCTGAGGCGGTTTCGGTTTCTGCTGTTGCTGCTGGGCAAGGATGGCGGCGCGTTCTGCGTCGATCTGCTCCTGCTCTGCAATTTTCCCCGGCAGCGCATCCCGGAGCGCGGCGATCTCCTCCGCAAATTCACCGTTGTAGTCTGGGGGTATTGCTTGCAGCGACTCCAACGCCCAACGGTATAGGATCACATTGAACGACTGAGAGTCGATCAGCGCATGCGTATACGCCAGTATTGTTGCAGCATCCTTGTAATTCCCCAACTCCCGTAGACAGTCGCGAGCCGCGTATGCGTCCCCTTTGTGCAGCAGGGAAATGGCCTTCTCATAGAGGGTTTCTTGCAGCCGTGCAGTCAACTCCGCTTGCAGGGCTGTACCCTGTTCGCTATATGAACCGAGATCCCACGCATATTCCAGCAGGTCGAGCCCGTCACGAAGCGATTCCTCCGTATTGGCGTTCAGCAGCACACCCGCCTTGGCCACGGTCAGCAACGCGGGTTGCTCGGCGATGTTTTTGGGCACGTCCTCCGCCAGCTCTGCCGCTTTTTTGTAGTTGCCTCCCGCAAATAGCTCTGCCGCAGTCTGATACTGCTGTTCCCATGCTGCGCGTTGGTTATGACTGTTCAGCAAAGCGTAGCCAGCGATTATCACCAACGCCACAGCGACGAGGATGGGGACGAGACTCCGTTTGGGAGGCGGAGCAGTCTCCTGCGGTGTTTCTGCCGCAGGAGCAGTGCCTGCGTCTGAAGACGGTTTCGCTTCCTCCGTGATGGGCGGTGCTTCCGGCTTTGCGGTTTCATCTTCAACCTGCTGCGGCTTTGGCGCGGCGGGTTCTTTTTTTACGGGCTCTTGCGGCTTGGGGAGTATCTCCAGCACGCGCTTGGTTTTCTCCGGCGGCCACGGGGCGGTGTCGTGGGTGTAGTCGCCCACGGAACGGACAACGCCCTCCTTCGGCTCATTCCTTTTGCCGTAGGGAACGCGCACACGGTCACCCCTCTTTACCGGCAAGCCGGCGGTCAAATAGGCGTGCGGCCGATTGTTTCCCACCTGTACAGAGCAGTACCGATATGTTGGCACATGGCCCGCTGTGTTGTAGAGATCTTTCATCAGGGCCGTGAACGCATCGGGTTCTTCACGCCACTTCTCTCGCGGCAGCGGATTTAATTGCAGCATGGCGTACAGATGCTCCGCCAGCGCAGTTTTTCCCTGCTCGATGGCTGTTTGGATGAGGTACAGGTGCAGCGTGCACACATAGTGGCTGCGAAAGACCATCTCCGCGAGGGTCTCATCTCGCTGTACGGCGTCCAGCAGCGGCGTGAGGGCGTCCTCATCACACTCCTCACTCTTCCAAAAGAAATCGATCAAGCAAAAGAAGTCCTCGGAAAGGCCGTCGTCCTGCAACGGCGCTTGCTTTTGCGGCAAGGAGCGCCACATGGCGATGGCCCTCTGCGGATCGGTGTTGTAGATCCCCTCCAGCAGATCCTCACCGAACATATTGAAAAGATCCGCACGCGCGTACTCGCTCTTCAGTTCCGGGAACTGCGCCACGATCCGCGCCACGGCAGAGTCTGCGTAGTCCATGGGATCGACTTTTTCGCCGCGAAGCCGCTTCCAATGTTTGGTGAAATACCCTAAAAAACGATTATTGCGGGTATCCGCGTTTTCCCCGATGCATCCTGCGAAGAACGCCGCTAAGGGGAGAATGCTGCATAAAGCATCCTCTATGGTACTCTCTGCGAGATTCTTACCGCCGAAGGCACGGCCCATATAAAGGTGCCCATCCTGCATGGAGGGTTCTTCCTTGTCGTAGGGCGGCAGCTGTTCGATCATCATCTCCCAAAACTTACCGCAGACCTTATCTGTCAGCTGACCCTCCGCCTGAAACAGCGGCTTCCTGGAGCGTACGGACCGCTCCAGGACCCGTCTATTGCTGATATCGCTGAAATCCGCCAAATCGTTGGCCAGCGTCCGGTAGGGGTAGAAAATGCGTCCGATGACGGAGTCGTCCACCTCATCATTCCACGTTTTGTTCCACAGGCCGCTTTCAATCAGCCCGGCGGAAACTTGACAGAGTACTACCCTCCATGCGAAGGATTTCGACTCTGGATATGTGGGCAGCAGCCTTGTGACCGCCTCCACGAATGTCAGGGCGGCGTTACGCGTGGTCGCGGCGGAACTTTGCCACCATGCCTCCTGCCTTTCGCATGCGGCTTCGCGCTGCTCAAGAATGTAGCGCGGGATAGGCCCGCTGTCGCCGCACCAGCCGCATTCCCATATATCCTTGTGCAGGATCACATTCGGTGCGCCGCAGGTCGGACAGTTCATGGAGACACCTCCCTTGCCTTCTTAAGACACAATGTTCATCAATTCGGCAAAGCTATCAACGACAGAGTATGTTACGCTCTCGCTGCTGATTGCGGCAAAGTGCGCTTTTGCACAGGCGATTTTTGCGTTTTCCACGCCGCGCAGTTCGGCAGCATCACTGTTGCCCTTCGTTTCGGCGATGAAGTAGATATGCTTGACACTGCCTTCATTGAAAGCGATCGCCCAGTCTGGATTATACTTGCCGACTGGCGTGGAGATGAAAAATCCGCCGGGCAGCTTCACATATACTGCAACCTTCGCATTGACGTCCAATTCACCGGCAAACCGCTTTTCATTCTCAGAGTCATAGATAATGTGGCTGTACAGGCTGCGATTGGCCTCCATTGCGTTTAAGCCAAGTTTACCACGAAGATTGGCGCTGGTAAAGATGTCTGTGTCGTAAGCCGCATCCAGCTTGTTATAGGTAATATGTTCAATGATCTGTGTCGCCATCTGGTCATTGATGATTTTCGCTGTTTTCAGTATGAACTCCTCCGGATTCAGGCGGAACATGGCAAACTTCTGCGGAGCCATGCGCTGTAGGATCGCTGCAATTGTTGCGCGGGTCAGCTTTGTCTCCTCCACAAGCTTTCCGATAAGGTCATAGCGAACACTGCCCAACGGGGCGGTTTTTGGGGCCTCCTGGTCGGAGAGCGTCCTGTGGAAACCGTGGCCCTGCTCCAGTTGCTCCTTGGAGTCCAAACGCGCTGCTTGCTCGCCGTACTCCAATTTGACCGTCACTGTGGTTACGTTCAGCTTTTCATCCAGCATCTTCACGGCGCTCTCGATGAGCTTTTCCTTATCAAACCGTACAGTATAGAAGGACTTGTGATTGATACGATTCCAAAGCTCCACAAATTCCTTCTTGTGCAGCTTTTCCGGGTCAACACGCGCTTCCACATTGTTGCCGTGGGCATCCTCCGGACGCATGGAGTGACTGTCGTAGATAGAAGACAGCACCTGCACCACTGCGGCGGTGCAATCCTTGACTTCCTCCGCTACCTGCACTGTACCGCTGGCCTTATCGGCATAATATTTATCCGTCAGTTCGCCGCGCTTGACATAGCCGTTGCTGACAAGGTCTTCGTAGATGGCCGTAGCCAGCTCCGGCGCGACCTTGACTTCGCTGCCGTTGGCATCGGTAAGGACTTTACCAAGGAACAACTGCGTATCGACCTTCTTAGGCCGGTCAGCCAAGGATTCCGCCAAGCCGGATTGCAGCGCCTCCGCAAACTTGCCGAACTCCATGTCGGTGATCAGCGTCAGTTTATTCAGTTCCTGCACCTCGCTGCCCAGCACGCTCTCATCCATGCGCTCGCCCTGCTGGTCAACGCACAGCCGCAGGCCGCGTCCGATCTCCTGCCGACTGCGGATGTCAGAGTCACTCTGCTTTTTCAACGTACATATCTGGAAGACATTGGGATTGTCCCAGCCCTCCCGCAGCGCGGAGTGGGAGAAAATGAATCGCACCGGCTCGTCGAGACTCAACAGCCTCTCTTTGTCCTTCATAATGAGGTCGTAGGCGTCCGCGTCATCGGAAGTCTGCGTCTTACGGTCAACTTTACTCTCCACAAAGCGGGCTTTCTTACCCTTCTTTTTGTCGATGGAGAAATAGCCTTGGTGGGTCGTTCTGGCACTGAGCTTGTCCAGATAGCGGAGATAGGACTCGTCGCCGATCTTCCGCTGCAGCTCGCTTACAACGCTGTCGTACTCTTCTTCAAACATCTGAGCGTACTCGCCGTTGCGGCCTGCATCATCGTCGCCGTCATAGCTGCGGTATTTGGACACCTCATCAATGAAAAACAGGCTCAATACCTTGATGCCCTTACGGTACAGTTCCTGCTCCCGCTGGAAATGAGAGCAATTCCTCTCGCGTACAATTACAGTACTCTTGCGCAATGGAATCTCCTTTTTTATCAATAGAAGACATAATGTATTTGCGGATTTCTTGGAGAAGGCTTTCTAATTGTTTGCCTTCTTGAAGATAATTGACCTGCACAGAATTCCACACAACGGATGGCGATCCACCAAAAACATTCTCACTTCCTGCGGGTGATACCAGCAAAAATGCAATTGCTTCTGTCATGCTGTTTTCATCATGTAAAAAGTGTTTGTTCCGCCATGCATCATACCTGTCAAATATCGGTTTAGACTGCGGCGAATATTTCTTGAATCCTTGCTTATCAAGACCTATTCGTGATTCCGACGTAACAAAGCATTTAGCAGACAATGCTAGGGCTGAAATAAACAGACCCTCGTTGATGCGGAGATGATTATTGGGAGAAATGCATTGAAGATAATCGATACCTGCCTCAATATCTCGTAGATTTAAAAAGAGAGAAATATACTGTTTCCTTTTCGGATTACTATGTGGAATGTTTACCGGTATACTGCCGGGAGCAAAATTGCCTTGAACGACAAGCCCTTTTTGCGGATCATCTGCTAGTACTTTATATTCAATCATGTTGTTCGCGCTCCTTTCAAAAGTCCTAATCAATGTAAGGGTTGTTCTCCAATCTCTTAATCTCCCTCCGCAGTTCCATCTGCTTTGCCAGATTCTTCTCTTTCTTCATCCTGGCCCGCAGCTGCTGAAGCTGCCGCTGGAGTTTTTCCTGTTCCTGCATCTGCTCCACCGCATCTTTCAGGTTCTCCGCCGCCGTGGCACGGAGCGCGTCACCGGCCACGGCGCGGACAATGCCCTCATACAGGCCGTCCATATCCAGCGCCTGCAGCGGCAGGTGCAGCTCGTCCATGCGCTGCCACGGGGTAGCGTAGCTCTGCCGCAGGCGGAAGGCGTTGCCGCCGGTCTGCGTCGCCTCCTTGTAGCTGACCGACAGCCGCGCCGTGCCATCCGATCGCTCCAGCAGAAACAGGATGTGATAGGGGATCTGCTTGTCCATCAGCTCTAGCGCCCGCTTGTCCAGCTCCTGCCCCGTCAGCTTGATGTGAAATACCTCGATCTCGCTGACGGTCTGCCCCTCGGCGATGTTCATGGTCTGGGGCGAAAGCTTGTTGCTCCATGTGATGAGCCGTATCTGCTCCACGAACAGACGTTTTACCTCTGACGACACGTCCAGATGCTCGTAGAATTTCTGCTTGGGGACACGGCGGCCAAATTCTGTGGTTTTGGGCAGTTCCAGCATCAGCGTTCCTCCTCTCGTACCACAAGGAAGCAGACCAACTGGAAGTCATCCAGCCCCGACACCTGACTGAGCAGCGCACTGGTACCGCCGGATTTGAACAGGCTGTCCAGATCACTGTCCTCCTTGGCGTCCACGATAGACAGCACCGCATCCTCCAACAGGCTGGAGTAGACCTCCATACTGCGGCCATCGTCTGTTTCGGCGTTGAAGGCCTGATACAGGCCCTCGATGGGTTTGTCCTTGCCGCGGCAGAGCTGGCGCATGGCGTCCAGCGTGTCCTTGGGGGACAGGTGGTCGTGAATGGTCACACCATCCTCGCTGAGATAGACCAGATAGTAGGGATGCAGGCGGTTGCGGCTGTCGATGTTCACCTCGTTGTGAACGTTTTTCAGCACGAATACCACGCCTGCCGGTGCGTCGGGCGTAGCCTTGGCCACGGCGCTGATCCCGCCGGGACTGGTCTCCAGCTCCGGGTGGTGCTTGGCGTATTCCATCAGCTCCATGCGGAATTCGTTCAGGCCAAGGTCGGTGATGGATACACCCGTACCCATTTCCTCCAGATCTACGACCTCTGTTTGCAGGCGCTGCAGCTGGCGGCGGCGATATTCCAAATCGCCTTGTTCCTCCGGAGAGAGCAGGTTGTCATCGCCGGTGGAGGTCATGACCAGCGCTTTCATGCGGGTCTCGACCCGCGCTTTCAGATTGATGTAGTCATCCAGTGCCATATCGGGCCAGAAATTGATGAGCTGGATGCGGTCATTGCGGCTGCCGATACGGTCGATGCGCCCGAAGCGCTGCACCAACCGCACGGGATTCCAATGGATGTCGTAGTTCACAAGACAGTCGCAGTCCTGTAGGTTTTGGCCTTCGGAGATACAGTCGGTGGCGATGAGCAGGTCGATGTCGGGGCCGTCCGGCATCAGTGCGGCCTTGTCCTTGGACAGGGGTGAAAAGCAGGTCAGCACATTGTTCAGGTCTGCCTTGAACTTGGGGACGGTCGTTTTGCCATCCACCGAGCCGGTAATCAGCGCTGTATTCAGGCCAAAATGTTCCAGCGCGAATTTGCTGACGTGGTCGAACAGGTAGGAAGCCGTGTCGGAGAAAGCGGTGAAAATAATGACCTTCTTGTTGTTGCCGTTCAGCGGATTTTCGATTTTCTGCGTCAGTGTTTCCAGCAGTATCTGCAATTTGGCCTCGTGGTCAGGCGTGATGTCCGCCACGGCATCCAGCAGGGCTTGCAGAATGGCAAGGTCTTCCTCCAGATCACGCTTCCATGTGAGATAGTCCATGTCCGCCAATGCGAGCTTTACCTTCTTGCCCACGGTGAACAGGTCGGCTTCCTGATCATCCGCGTCAAAGTCAGCGGCGGTCAGGTCGTGCAGTTCCACGATGCGGTTGGGGTCGTAATTGGCGATGGTGTCCAGTGTGGAGCGCAGCAGGTCTTGTATGCGCTGTAGCGTGAGGCGGAACGAGTGGACAGAGCTCTCCAGCCGTTTCAATAGGTTGATGCTCATCAGGCGGCGGATACCCTGTTCACGGCCAACCTGCGTCAGGCGGTTCTTGCCTTCGTGGTTCAGGTCGGCGTATTTCTCGGCGCGGCTGGGAAGTATGTAGTTGGAGGGCGTATAGATACTCAGCGTCATGCTGATAAGCTTGTCGTATATCTTGCCGTAGGTGATGGCATCTGGCAGGTCGGTCAGCGGCGGGCGTTTGGAGATGGGCGGCAGACGTTCCGGGAACTTGCCGATCTCGCCGACATTGTAGTATTTCTCAATGTGTCTGCGGGAACGGGCGATTGTAACACTGTCCAGTATCTCAAAAAAGTCGAAGTCCAGCATCCGCAGCAATTTGTCGGTGGTACGCAGCTCGATGTCCCATTCGCTCCATGTGTTGAATGCTTTCTGGGCGGTACGGAAGATCTCTTCTACCGTCCGGTGGGAGGATATTTTGTCGATCCAGGCGTTGCTATTGCCCTCATAAGCCAGAGCCAACTGATTCCGCAAGTCATAGAAACGATTATTGACCGGCGTGGCCGACAGCATCAGCACACGGGTACGGGCGCCGGGGCGGATGACCTTGTTCATCAGGTTGGTGTAGCGGTTTGCCTTGCCGTCATCATCAATGTCGCCGCCGTTGCGGAAATTATGAGATTCATCGATGACCACCAGATCGTAGGCACCCCAGTTGATTTTGGAGAGATCCAGTTCGCCGGAGAATCCCCGTGTCCGGGACAAATCGGTGTGGTACAGCACATCATAGCGCAGCCGGTCACCGGCGATGGGGTTGTTGACATAGTTGGCCTTATAGGTCATCCAGTTATCACTGAGCTTCTTGGGACACAGCACCAGCACACGGAGATTGCGGTTTTCATAGTATTTGATGACGGCCAGTGCCGTGAAGGTCTTGCCCAAGCCAACACTGTCCGCAAGAATACAGCCGTTATATTGTTCCAGCTTGCTGATGATGGCTAAGACCGCATCCTTTTGGAAGGTATAAAGCTTGTTCCAGACTTGACTTTCTTTGAAGCCGTTTGCCTCGTTGGGCAAGTCGTCTTCGCTGATATTCTCCAAAAAGTCAGAGAAGATGTTATACAGCGCAAAGAAGTACAGAAACTCCGGGCTATTCTCGCGGTAGGCAGTGGTGATTCGTTCCAGCACTTGATCGGTAACATCCTTCAGTTTGCGTCTGTCGGTCCAAAGCTGGTCAAACAGTGTCAGGTAGGCTGCGCTTTCCGGGGCATCGATCTCGTTGATCATGCTGAACATGTTGCCGCCGCGCTCACAGCCCAAGTCGGCACGTGTAAATCCGTTGACAGGCGCAAAGGCGCAGGGAGCAGCGTTTTCCACTGTCATAAATCCGGGCATCAGCTCAGAAGTCACGTTGGATTTAAATGACGCTTTTCTCCGTACCCACTCCGCGCACTCACGGGAGATGGCTTTTTGTGTGAACTCATTGCGGAGCCGTATTTCAAATTCGCTTCCATACAGCGTTTTTTCACGGTTCAGGCGGGGAATATAGAATTCCCGCTGCGCCTTTTCCGGCTGCTCTGCCAAAAAGGTCGGGGATGTAAAAATAAACCGCAGGGCGTCTATCCCTTCCAGCTGAGTTTTTAACTCTTCAAAGGCATAGACAGAAAAGCACGCCGCCGCGATAGAGAGCTTGCTGCCGGGCTCCAGTTTTTCTTTTAACTCGTCTGAGAGCTTATCCGTAATATTGTTGATGATCTTCATAACCCTACCTGCACTTTGCGTTTTACCTTTAGTCATCAGAATTCATAAAACTATATTTATAGTATATATTCAGAGCCAAAAAATATCAATGGCCTGTTTATTTCTTCCGAAAACTATTCATAGTATAAGCGATGAGCAAAACAAGCAGAAGGAGCAGCCCGCAAACACGGTAAATGGGAATTAAAAGAGTTTAGGGCATCTCAAGGGCGCAAAAACCATAGCGCGGTAAGCCCCGCACCTGAAAAAGGTATGGAACAGGTAGATTAGGCGGAACGCCGAAGCTGTTTGACAGAACGGTAGGAGTGAGAGCCGTGCAGAACGGCGGCCAGCGCGACCGCTAAAGCGGAAATATGAGCCAGTGTGTTGAGGTTTGCCGCGCTGGTTCCGTTACGCACCCACAGCCGTTCCTGACCTGTGGATTTGAAACGGGAATTGTAACGCTCACACTCTGTACGCAAGGCATAGATACGCTTAAAACGCAGGCATTCCCTGTCAATGGAAAGTCTGTAGTCTGTTGGAATG
>ENA-ORNY01000686-ORNY01000686.1-human-gut-metagenome-genome-assembly--contig:-NODE-686-length-22013-cov-5.659168_pt1 | contig 22013 bp, 17 predicted proteins | sample MGYA00242122_ERZ509036 | MGnify/ENA primary metagenome ERZ509036 (study PRJEB26280, sample SAMEA2338696) | human gut metagenome | biome: human gut; feature: human-associated habitat; material: faeces... | reverse complement strand
CCATCGGCAACAGCCAGTATTTCTGGTGGGGATTTATGATCCTTGCGTTTTTGCTGCCCTACGGATTGATCGCCGCCGAGCTCGGTACGGCTTACGCGGGCGACGGCGGGCTTTATGACTGGATCCACGCGGCGTATCCGCAGGGGAAGTGGGCGGCGCGCGCCTCGTGGTACTACTGGATCAACTTTCCGCTGTGGATGGCGTCGCTCGCGGTGATGTGTCCGGAACTGCTGCGCGACATCACGGGGCGGCAGATGGGAACCATTGCCTCGCTCGCCGTGCAGCTTCTTTTCATCTGGATCGTCACGCTCATTGCCTGCTATCCCGTGTGCGACAGCATCGTGATCCTGAACGTGAGCGCTGTCATCAAGATCCTGCTGGCGCTGCTCGTCGGCGGACTCGGCGTGTGGTATATCAGCCGCTACGGCTTTGTCAACGATATGTCGGCGCGGACGTTCCTGCCGTCGTTCGACCTCACGAGCCTCTCGTATATCTCGGTCATCATTTTTAACTTCCTTGGTTTCGAGGTCGTGTGTACGTTTGCCGGCAGCATGAGCGAGCCGAAAAAGCAGATCCCGCAGTCCATCGTGACCGGCGGCATCGTCATTGCGGCCATCTATCTTTTTTCGGCCTTCGGCATCGGCGCGGCGGTGGACGTGCGCGAGATCAGCGTGGACTCGGGCCTCATCGACGCGGTGTCGCTGATCCTTGGCGCTGACGGCGGCGTGCTTGTTGCCGTGGTGGCGCTGTTGTTTCTTGTGACGCTGTTCGGCAACATGATCTCGTGGTCAATGGGCGTCAACTCGACGGCGGCGCTCGCTGCAGACCACAACGATATGCCGCGCGTTTTTGCAAAGCGATGGGCAAAAAACAACATGCCTGTCGGTTCGGCGGTCGCCTCGGGCGTCGTTGCCTCGGGCGTGTGCATTTTGGGCGTGCTCATTGAGACAGTCACGCCGGATTCCTCGCTCTTTTGGAGCTTTTTTGCGCTGAATCTTGTGATGCTGCTGTTGAGCTATCTTCCCGTGTTTCCCGCGTTTTTGAAGCTGCGGCGCGTAGATGCAAAGATGCCGCGCCCCTTCCGCGTGCCGGGGTCAGATGCGGCGCTGCGCTGCATCGCCTATGTGCCGATGGCGCTCATCATCATTTCTATCATCTTTACCGCCGTGCCGCTCTCGTTTGATGCGGAAACGCTTAAAAGTTTCCTGCCCATCACGATCGGGACGATCCTCAGCGCGGCGATCGGCGAGGTGCTGATCGCGCTGCGCGGGAAAACCGCGCGCAGCTAAGTATGGTTTCATCATAAGGAGATAAATGTATGGCAAGAAGAATTATCGGCACAACGCCGAAGCAGGACGGGTATCGCATGCCCGCTGAATTTGAACCGCAGCAGGGCGTTTGGATGCTCTGGCCCGAGCGCAGCGACAACTGGCGCAACGGCGGAAAGCCCGCGCAGCGCGCCTTTGCCGAGGTCGCAAAGGCCATTGCCCGCTTTGAGCAGGTTACCGTCGGCGCGTCGGTGCGCCAGTATCAGAACGCGCGCGCCCGCCTGCCGGAAAATATCCGCGTGGTGGAGCTTGAGAGCGACGATGCGTGGGTGCGCGACTGCGGGCCGACTTTCCTTGTGAACGACCGGGGCGGCCTTCGCGCGGTGGACTGGGCGTTCAACGCCTGGGGCGGGCTTGTGGACGGGCTTTACTTTCCCTGGGACAAGGACGACCAGGTCGCGCGCAAGATCTGCGAGATCGCGGGCGTGGACAGCTACCGCACGGAAAATTTCGTGCTCGAGGGCGGCTCTATCCATGTTGACGGCGAAGGAACGGTGCTGACGACGGAAATGTGCCTGCTCTCCGCGGGGCGCAACCCGGACAAATCGAAAGAAGAGATCGAAAAAATGCTGCTCGACTATCTCGGCTGCGAAAAGGTACTGTGGATCAAGGACGGCATCGACCCCGACGAAACGAACGGACACATCGACGACGTGGCCTGTTTTGTTGCGCCCGGTGAGGTCGCCTGCATCTGGACGGAGGATAAGAACCACCCGTTCTACGAGCAGGCGCAGGCAGCGTACCGCTTTCTGAGCGGTGCGACGGACGCCAAGGGGAGAAAACTCAAAGTCCACAAGCTGTGCCTGACGAAAAAACCGTGCCTCCTTGAAGGGGCGGACACCATCGACGCGGTGGAGGGGACGATCCCGCGGGAAAACGGCGAGGTGAGCATCGCGTCGTATATGAACTTCCTCATTGTCAACGGTGCGGTGATCCTGCCGCAGTACGGCGACGAAAACGACGCGCTCGCCGCCCGGCAGGTGCAGGAAATGTTCCCCGACCGTGAGGTCGTACCCGTGCAGACGCGCGAGGTCGCCTTCGGCGGCGGCAACATCCACTGCATTACGCAGCAGCAGCCCGCGGCCAAAATGTAAAGTGCAAGCCGCCCGCAGACATTCTGCGGGCGGCGCTTATTATGCGGATCTGATCTGCTCGCGGGCGATGCGGATGAATTCGGAGAGCACGCTCCACGGATACGAGCGCCTGAGATAGCCAAAGCAGATGGGATACGACGCACTGGGGCAGAGGGGGAGAATGTGCAGCTGCGCGAGCTGCTCGGGCGAGAGCGCTGTTTGCAGTAGATTTTCCGGACAGAAGCACGCGCCCACGCCCTGCACGCAGAGCGCGAGCAGCGTTTCGACATTTTCCGACGTCGCCTTGCTGATAGGCGAGATGCCCGAGGCGCGCAGCAGCTCGCGTCCAATGCGTCCGCCGATATCTGCGGCTGAGCCGAGAACGAACGGGCAGTCACGCAGCGAGTGCAAGTCCCCTGCGGCGATCTCATTGCGGCGTACATCGAGGTCGATCTGACACTGCACAAGAAGACTGTCCACAAGGCAGAGAACAGTGTGCTCAGTGTAGTAGTCGGCGAGCTCGATGCTGGGCGGCGCCTTGGGATAGGCGGCGATGGCAAGGTCAATGCCGCCGCTGAGCAGCGCCTTTTGAATCGCGTCGTTCGAGCACTCGCACAGCATGATCTCAACATTCGGGTACTGACGCTGAAAGGCGGGGATCAGGCGCGGCATGATGGCGCGGCCGCGCGTGTAGGCAATGCCGACGCGCAGCTCGCCCTTCTGATTTTCGGAAATATCGCAGAATTCGCGCTCCATTGTCTGCCGCGTCTGCCCGATAGATTCGGCATAGTGCAGAAACTTCCGGCCCGCGTAGGTGAGCTCAAGCGGCGTGCGGCGCACAAGGAGTGTGCAGCCAAGCTCCTTTTCAAGTCCCGCAATGTGGGACGAGAGCGACTGCTGCGTGATATGCAGTGCTTCGGCGGCGCGGGTAAAGTTTTTCTCCCGCGCGAGCACGAGAAAATAGTCAAGGGAATGAAAATTCACGGGAGTCCTCCTTTCACAGTTGTTTCTTGTAGAATATATCAATTTTAACAGTTTTACAAGCATAAAAGCAGGAATTATACTGTGGGCAGAGCATATGAAACGGCAGGAGAAGATTTCCTTTTTCCGCCGCGCGTGCTAAGATAGCGTACTGTATTGAAAAAGGATAGGGGAGGACTGAGATGGCTGCAATCGTTCTTTTTTGTCTGGCGCTGATGGCCTGCCTTGTGCTGCGGGCCAATATCCTCTATGCGCTTTTGGCAGGGTTGGTGATCTTTACGCTGCACGGCAGGCAGCAGGGTTTTTCCTGGAAGGAACTGGGGAAAATGATCGGTGCGGGCGTGAAAACGTCGGCGAGCGTGCTGCTCGTCGTTCCCCTCATCGGTATGCTGACCGCCCTCTGGCGCGCGTGCGGCACGCTGCCGTTCATCATCTGCTGCGCCGTTGACCTCATCCGGCCGCAGATCCTGCTGCTGATGACATTCCTGCTGAATTGCGGCGTTTCGATGCTGATGGGGACGGCGTTCGGCACGGCGGCGACGATGGGCACTATTTGCGTGAGTGTGGGCGTGTCGATGGGCATGGATCCGGTGCTGCTTGGCGGAGCGATGCTCTCCGGCGTTTATTTCGGCGACCGCTGCTCGCCGGCCTCCTCCAGCGCCACGCTGGTGGCCGCCGCCACCGATACCAAGCTCTATGACAACCTGCACATGATGCACCGCACCGGCTGGCTGCCCTATCTGGTCAGCCTCGCGGCCTACGCCGCCCTGTCCGTAACGCACCCGCTGGCCATGGTGGACAGCGGTGTGCTGGACCAGCTGTCCGGCACCTTCAGCCTCAGCTGGTGGACGGCCATCCCGGCGCTGCTGATCCTGATCCTGCCGCTGTGCAAGGTCCCCATCCGGCCCACCATGGCCGTCAGTGCGCTGACGGCGCTGCTGGTGACGGTGTTCGCCCAGGGCCGCGCTCTGCTGCCCACCCTGCGGGATGCGGTGCTGGGCTACCTCCCCGCCCCCGGCGCGCTGCACGACGTGCTCTCCGGCGGCGGCATGATGTCCATGGTCTCGGCCACCATCATGGCCGTCAGCGCCGGGCTGTACGCCGGGCTGCTGGGCGGCATGGGCGTGCTGAACGGTGCGGCGCATCTGGCCCAGCGCCTGGCCCGGAGAGCCGGGCGGTTCCCCGCCTGCGCGGCGATCTCCGTGGTGTGCAGCATGGTGTTCTGCAACCAGTCCACCTGCGCGGTGGTGTGCAACCAGCTGCTGGAGGACGACTACACCAAGCGCGGCCACGGCAGGGGCGAGATGGCTCTTGACGTCGAGAACTCCGGCATCGTCCTCGCGCCGCTGATCCCCTGGAACATCTCCGTGTCCATCCCGCTGGCCATGCTGGGCGCGGACATGTCCGCCATCCCCTACGAGATACTGCTGTACGCCATCCCTCTGTGCTATTGGCTGACAAAGCGCCGGGTCTACCCGCTGAAAGGAGACGACTGCTATGATACGATTGCTGAGCCGCTGGTTCATTCCTGACCGGGACAACGTGTCCTCCCCCGCCGTCCGCCGCGCCTACGGCACCCTGTGCGGCGCTGTGGGCATCGCACTGAATATTCTGCTGTTCATCGGCAAATTCTTCGCCGGACAGCTGTCCGGTTCCATCGCCGTCACGGCGGACGCCTTCAACAACCTGTCCGACGCCGGCTCCTCGGCGGTGACGCTGCTGGGCTTCCGTCTGGCGGGCAAAAAGCCGGACACCGACCACCCCTTTGGCCACGGCCGCATCGAGTACATATCCGGCCTGATCGTAGCGGGCCTGATCCTGCTGATGGGCGTGGAGCTGGCCAAGTCCTCCTTTGACAAGATCCTCCATCCGGAGGCCGTCACCTTTTCCCTGATGGCTATCGCCATCATGGCCGCCTCCGTGTGCGTGAAGGTCTATATGTGGCTGTACAACCGGGCCGTCGGCCGGAAGATCAAGTCCGCCGCCATGGAGGCCACCGCCACGGACAGCCTTTCCGACACCGTCTCCACCCTGGCGGTGCTCCTTGCCATGCTCATCGGCAAATGGACCGGTCTGGCGGTGGACGGCTATGTGGGCCTGGTGGTGGCGCTGTTCATCCTGTTCTCCGCCTACAAGGCCGCAAAAGAGACCCTGTCCCCCCTGCTGGGGCAGGCGCCCGACCCGGCGCTGGTGCAGCAGATACGGGATATCGTCCTCTCCAACGACACAGTGCTGGGCGTACACGATCTGGTGGTCCACGACTACGGCCCCGGCCGTCTGATGATCACCCTCCACGCGGAGGTCCCCGCCCACGGGGACATCATGGCCATGCACGATGTGATCGACAATATTGAAAAGGAACTGATGGAGAAGCTCCACTGCCACGCCGTCATCCACATGGATCCCGTGGACACGGACGACGCGTCCATCGCCCGCCTGCGGGAGCAGGTGGCGGAGCTGGTGAAGCAGGTGGAACCGTCCCTGACCATCCACGACTTCCGCGTGGTCCGGGGCACCACACACGATAACCTGATCTTCGACGCGGTGCTGCCCTTCTCCAGCAGCAAGACCCCGGCCCAGGCAGCGCAGGAGATACGCGCTCTGGTCCGCACCATGGACGGCAATTACTACGCCGTGGTCACGGTGGAGCACAGCTACACGGACTAAGGGCAACACCGCACAGTGAAAGCCTCGGTGCTGCCCGAAAAAAACCGTGCGCCTGCGGCGCACGGATGAGAGCCCTTATTCCTATTCCCACGTCTGCCATATCTCCGGGCAATAGCCCACGGTAGCCTGCTTCCCGTTGCGGACAATGGGTGCGGCGAACAGCTCCGGGTATTCCAGCAGCTTTTCCTCCGCCGCCTGAGGCGTGATATAGGCCATGTACAGCGCCTCATACGCCCGGCAGTCCTTGTCCACCAGCGCGTCGAAGCTGCCCACGGCCGCCCGGATGGAACGGTACTCCCCCGGCGATACACCCTTGCTCACAAGGTCGATGTACTGGTACTTGATGCGGCGCTCCTTGAACCAGCGCTCCGCCTTTTTCGTGTCGAAGGACTTGCTTTTTCCGAAGATCTGAATATTCATAGCGTATGCTCCTTACAAAAGAAATGGAGGGACAGTATGGACGACACCATCCGCAGGCTGAAAGAACTGACAGACGCCAGTGACAACATCGTGTTTTTCGGCGGCGCCGGCGTGTCCACCGAATCCGGCATCCCGGACTTCCGCAGTGTGGACGGCCTGTATCACCAGAAATTCAAATACCCGCCGGAGACCATGCTCAGCCACACATTTTACGAGACGCACACCGAGGAATTCTACGACTTCTACCGGGCCAAAATGCTGGCCCTGGACGCCCAACCCAACGCCGCCCACCGCAAGCTGGCAGAATGGGAGCGGCAGGGGAAGCTGAAGGCCGTCATCACCCAGAACATCGACGGCCTGCACCAGAAGGCCGGCAGCCAGGAGGTCCTTGAGCTCCACGGCAGCGTGCTGCGGAACCACTGTACCCGCTGCGGGAAATTCTACGGTGTGGAGCGCATCGCGGAGAGCCGCGGCATTCCCCGCTGCACCTGCGGCGGCATCATTAAGCCGGACGTGGTGCTGTATGAGGAGTCCCTGGATGAGGACGTGATGGCCCGCGCCATCCACTATATCCGGCAGGCAGACGTGCTCATCATCGGCGGCACGTCGCTGGTGGTCTATCCCGCCGCCGGGCTGATACAGTACTACCGCGGCCATAAGCTGGCGGTCATCAACAAGGGCGGGGCCGGCAGCGGCCTTGGCGCCGCCGTCACCATCGACGGCCCTATCGGCCAGGTCATGGCCCAATTATAACACGCAGCGCCCCGACACGCAAGCCGGGGCGCTGCGTGCTATTGCGAACACCGTGCCGATGTGCTATACTATATGTTCAAAAAAACACCAAGCGAGGCATAGCATGACCACGAAAGATTATCAGACCCGCAGCCCCCTGCGGATATTCCTCTCCTACTTCAAACCCCACCGGCGGCTCTTCGCCCTGGACCTGTCCTGCGCGTTCCTCATCGCCTGCATCGACCTGGCGTTCCCGCTGGTGTCCCGCGCCGCCATGTATACCTGGCTGCCCCAGCGGCAGTTCCGGGTATTCTTCATCGTCATGGCGGTGGTGGTGGCCGCCTATGTGCTGCGCTCGGCGCTGTACTTCGTGGTGGCCTACTGGGGCCACACCTTCGGCATCCGCGTGGAGGCGGATATCCGCCGCGATCTGTACCGCCACATTCAGGAGCTGGGCTTCGACTTCTACGACCGCAACCGCACCGGCCAGCTGATGAGCCGCCTGACCAGTGACCTGTTTGAACTGACGGAGCTGGCCCACCACGGGCCGGAGGATCTGTTCATCTCCCTGGTGACCATCGTGGGCGCGCTGGCGGTGATGTTCACCCTGCGCTGGGAGCTGGCGCTGGTACTGCTGGTGCTGCTGCCTGTCCTGCTGACCATGGCCCTGCGCCGCCGCCGGCAGATGAGCGCCGCCTCCCGGGCTGCCAAGGTCAAGACCGGCACCATCAACGCCGCCATCGAGTCCGGCCTGTCCGGCGTGCGGACCACCAAGGCCTTTGCCAACGAAGAAGCCCAGCAGCAGCGGTTCGACGAGGCCAACGAGGTGTTCAAGACCGCCAAGCGTGGCTTTCACAAGGAGATGGGCCGCTTCAACGCGGTGATGGAGTTCTGCACCGGCATATTGCCGGTGGCGGTGATCGCCGTGGGCGGCTGGCTCATCATGGGGGAGAAAATGGACTATGTGGATCTGATCACCTTCTCCCTATACGTCACCGCCTTCGTCAGTCCCATCCGCAAGCTGGCCAACTTCGCCGAGATGTTCTCCAACGGCTTCGCGGGCCTGCACCGCTTCATTGAGCTGATGGCCACCGAGCCGTCCATCCAGGATGCCCCGGACGCGCAGCCCCTCGAACATGTACAGGGCCGCGTGGACGTGAACGACGTCTCCTTCGCCTACGGCGAAAAGGCCGATGTGCTGCACAACGTGACGCTGCACATCCCCGCCGGCGAGACGGTGGCCCTGGTGGGGCCCTCCGGCGGCGGCAAGACCACCCTGTGCCAGCTGCTGCCCCGGTTCTACGACGTGGACAGCGGCAGTATCACCGTTGACGGCCGCGATGTCCGCGCCGTTACCCAGCGCTCCCTGCGCCGGGCCATCGGCATCGTGCAGCAGGACGTGTTCCTGTTTGCCGACACCATCCGCGAAAATATCCGCTATGGCCGTCCCGACGCCACCGACGCCGAGGTAGAGCAGGCGGCGCGGCAGGCGGAGATCTACGACGATATCTGCGCCATGCCCGACGGGTTCGACACCTATGTGGGCGAGCGGGGCGCGCTGCTCTCCGGCGGGCAGAAGCAGCGGGTGGCCATCGCCCGGGTGTTTCTGAAGGCCCCGCCCATTCTGATACTGGATGAGGCCACCTCCGCGCTGGACAGCGTGACGGAAGCCCGCATCCAGGGCGCCTTTGACCGTTTGGCCCGAGGCCGCACGACACTGATCATCGCCCACCGGCTGTCCACCATTCGTTCGGCCGACCGGATACTGGTGATACAGGACGGTGTCGTCGCCGAACAGGGCTCCCACCAGGAACTCCTGGCGAAGAACGGCGTGTACGCCACACTGTACCGCACGCAGAATTTGGGGGCATAACATGGACAGACGTGAACTGCTGGACAGAGCCGCCCACAGCCCGGAGGAACGGCTGCTGCTGAGCCGCGTGTGGGATAAGTGTGAGCAGTGCCGCACGCGGAACATTCCCACGGCCACAGGCTTTCTCTCCCCCCAGGAGCAGGCTGCAGCGCAGCATCTGCTGAACGCGCTGGGGTGCCGGGAGGGCTATGTGCTTTGGGGCGGCTATGACGGCGCGGAGCGCCGGCGGCTGGTGTTCCTGCCGGACTGGCTGGAGACGCCTGACGACCAGGTCGCGGCGGTGCGGGCCGCGTGCCGCAGCGGCGGCGACCTGACCCACCGGGATTTTTTGGGCAGTTTGATGGCTCTGGGATTGACCCGGGAGAAGATAGGCGATATACTTGTGGAAAAGGGCGGCTGTCAGGTGCTGCTGGACCCGTCCATGACGGATTTCCTGCTGCAGAACTGGGACAGCGCCGGCCGGGAGAAGCTCACCGTAACGCCGCTGCCGCTTTCGGCGCTGGCGGTCCCCCATGCGGCGGTGAAGGAACTGCGGGACACCGTCTCCTCCCTGCGGCTGGACAACGTGCTGGCGGCGGGATTTTCTCTCAGCCGGGGCCGGGCGGCGGAGGCCGTGGAAAAGGGGTCCGTACAGGTGAACTACGTCACCTGTGTGAAGCCGGACAAGCCCGTGTCGGCGGGGGATACCATCACCTGCCGCGGTCTGGGAAAATGCGTATTGGACAGCGTGGGCGCTCCCACGAAAAAGGGCCGCCTGCCGGTGGCCATACGGCGATACATATAAGGGAGAAACAGCTATGGACGAGAAGAAGATAGCACGCATCAACGAGCTGGCCCGCAAGGCCAAGGCCGAGGGGCTGACAGACGCGGAGATCGAGGAGCGCGCTGCACTGCGGCAGGAGTACCTGAACGCGGTAATGGCCAATGCCCGCAGCGTGCTGGAGAATACCTATATCGTGGACGAAAAGGGCAACAAGCGAAAGCTGCGGGGAAAGGGAGAAGGGGAAGCATGAGCTACGAATACGACGAGAACAACGGTCTTCAGCCGAAGCCGCCGAAAAAGAACAATAACGACCTGGGTTCGTGGATATTCATCGCGGTGATGTTTGCCGTGGCCTGGCCTGTGGGCCTGATCCTGCTGCTGAGCAAGCTCAGCGAGGGCGGCGGCAGGAAAATGCGCCAGCGGGCGCGGAATGCATGGCAGCGGACGGCGGCGGGCAGCGCCGAGGCGAAGCCTGCGCAGGCGCGCGCCTCCGCGGCGAAGAACTCCGTCCGCAAGGTCACAGAGACGCCAAACTACTCCGACAAGGGCGCCAAAACCATGAAGATCATCGGCGCGGTGCTGGGTATTCTGGGCTGCGTGGCTATGCTCAGTGCCGTCAGCGACAACCTGTCCTACGCCTACCACTACAACGAGTGGTGGTACTTTGCCCGGCAGCTGTTCTATCCCCTGGGCATGATGGCCGGCGGCGCGTCCCTGCTGCTGGGCAGCGGCGCCATGAAGCGCCGCCAGCGGCGCTTTGCCACTTACCTCCGCACCGTCGGACAGAAGCAGGCCGTGCCCCTGGACTATCTGGCCCGGGCCGCCGACGTGTCCCGCCGCCGGGTGGAGAAGGACGTGAACCTGATGCTGGAAAAGGGCCTCTGGGGTGACGAGGCCTATATCGACATGGGCAGCGGTATGCTCTTCAAGTCCCAGGCCGCCGCCACGGCGTACTTTGATGCCGCCCACCGCGCCAAGGCGGAGCAGGGTCAGCCTGCACAGACCGCGCCCGCGCCGGCGGGCTACGCCGCCATCCTGGCCCAGATCCGCGAGCTGAACGACCGCATCGCCGACGAGGCCATCAGCGCCAAGCTGGACCGCATGGAGCAGGTGTCCGGCCGTATTTTCAAACTCATTGAAGAGGACGAGGCCAAGCGTGACGCCGCCGGCACGTTCCTGAACTACTACCTGCCCACCACCCTGAAGCTGCTGGAAAACTACGCCAGCTTCGAGGAGGCCGGCGTCAGCGGCGAGAACCTGAGCCAGGCCAAGGCCAAGATTGAAAAGACCATGGACAGCATCGTGGCGGGCTTCGAGCACCAGCTGGACGAGCTGTACCGCACCGATGCCATGGATATCGACAGCGATATCCGGGTGATGGAGGCCATGCTGCGCCGGGACACCGCCAGCGTGGCGGACGACTTCGGCCTGAACGGCAGCAGCGCCGTGCAGCAGCGGGATGAGTAAACGAAAAGGGAAACGCAGCGCGCCTGCGTTTCCCTTTTGTGCTTGCGGCCCTTTTCCGCCCCCGCCGCGGCACAAAAAGCGCCTTGTTTGTTGACGGGACGGGAAAAATGGGGTACAATGTCGGTAACGTTACCAGCGACCTGTTTCGCGTCCTTTGACGGAACAGGCGTGCTACCATAGAGCAGACGAGCAGAGTGAGAGAAAAGGAGCTGAGCACATGACGCGGCACCCGGCCCACGACATCTACACCTACCTCGGCGCACACCCGGCGGAGCAGGGCTTCACCTTCCGCGTGTGGGCGCCCAACGCCCGCGCCGTAGCGCTGGCCGGGGACTTCAACGGCTGGCAACCCCGGCCCATGACCCGGCTGGATACCGGCGTGTGGGAAACGGCGGCGGAGAACGCCAAGGTCTACGACGCCTACAAGTATGTGGTCACCGGCGCGGACGGCCGGGTGGTCTGGAAGGCCGATCCCTGTGCCTTCCACGCGGCCACCCGTCCCGGGACAGACAGCAAGGTCTACGACCTGTCCGGATACCAGTGGCGGGACGATGACTGGCGGCAGCAGCGGCTGGAAAAGCCGCCGGTGAACGGCGAGCTGCTGATCTACGAGGTGCATCTGGGCTCGTGGAAGCGCCACGAGGACGGCTCTCCCCTGAGCTATGTGGAGCTGGCAAAGGAACTGCCCTCCTATGTAAAGGCCATGGGCTACAACTTCGTAGAGCTGCTGCCGGTGACGGAATACCCCCTGGACGACAGCTGGGGCTACCAGTGCACCGGCTACTTCGCCCCCACCCGCCGCTACGGCACGCCCCACGACTTCATGGCCCTGGTGGATGCCCTGCACCGGGCGGGGCTGGGCGTGATACTGGACTGGGTGCCCGCCCACTTCTGTAAGGACAGCCACGGGCTTATCGAATTTGACGGCACCTGCCTCTACGAGTACGGCGACCCCCTGAAATGGGAGCACGCCGGCTGGGGCACCCGTGTATTCGACTTCGGCAAGCCGGAGGTTCGGGAATTCCTGCTGTCCTCCGCCGTCTACTGGTTGAAGGAATACCACATCGACGGACTGCGGGTGGACGCGGTGGCGTCCATGCTGTATCTGGACTATGACCGGCAGGGCGGCGCGTGGCGTCCCAACAAGGACGGCGGCCGGGAGAACCTGGAGGCCATCGACTTCCTGCGTGAGCTGAACCGGGCAGCCTTTGCCGCCGACCCGGCGGCGCTGATGGTGGCGGAGGAGTCCACCGCGTGGCCGCTGGTCACCTATCCGCCGGAGCAGGGCGGTCTGGGCTTCAACCTGAAGTGGAACATGGGCTGGATGAACGACCTGTGCCACTATCTGAAGATGGACCCCTACTTCCGCCAGTTCCACCACCGGGACGTGACGTTCTCCATGGTCTACGCCTTCTCGGAAAACTATGTCCTGCCCCTGTCCCACGACGAGGTGGTCCACATGAAGGGCTCTCTCCGGGGCAAGATGCCCGGCGACGACTGGCGGCAGCTGGCCGGTGTAAGGAGTTTCTGGGCCTATATGCTGTGCCACCCCGGCAAAAAGCTGCTGTTCATGGGCAGCGAACTGCCCCAGTGGCACGAGTGGGACTTCCGCGGCCAGCTGGACTGGTATCTGCTGGACGATCCCGCCTGCCGGGCCAGCCATGAGTGCCTGCGGCAGCTGAACCGGCTGTATAAGCGCAACCGGTGCCTGTGGGAAAATGACCGGGACTGGGACGGCTTTACATGGCTGGTGGCCGATGATAACCACAACAACGTGCTGGTGTTTCTGCGGCGGGACCGCAGGGGCCACGAGCTGATCTGCGCGGTGAATTTCGCGCCGGTGCCCTGGGACAACTACCGCTTCGGCGTGCCGGCAGCGGCGCGGTATGAGGTGCTGTTCAACACGGACGACGCCTGCTGGGGCGGCAGCGGCTGCGCCCTTCCGGCGGGCAGCCGGATCGACGTGGACGATATCCCCTCCCACGGGCGGGAGACTTCCCTTTCCCTGACCATTCCGCCCCTGGGCGCGGTGCTGCTGCGCCGGGAGGGAAAACGCCCCCGGAAAAAACAGAACGCAGGAGGTACACAAGGATGAAAAAAGAGTGTGTGGCGATGCTGCTGGCCGGCGGCCAGGGCAGCCGCCTGTATGTACTCACCGGCAGCATGGCCAAGCCCGCCGTGCCCTTCGGCGGCAAATTCCGCATCATCGACTTTCCCCTGTCCAACTGTACCAACTCCGGCATCGACACCGTGGGCGTGCTGACCCAGTACCGGCCGCTGGAGCTGAACACCTACATCGGCAGCGGCCAGCCCTGGGAGCTGGACCGTGTCAACGGCGGCGTACATATCCTGCCGCCCTACCAGAGCGCCGGCGGCGCCGTGTGGTACAAGGGCACCGCCAACGCCATCTACCAGAACATCGGCTTCGTGGATCTGTACGACCCGGAGTACGTACTGGTGCTCTCCGGCGACCACATCTACAAAATGGACTACTCCCTGATGCTGCGCCGCCACAAGGCCACCGGCGCTGACTGCACCATCTCCGTCATGGAGGTCCCCTGGGAGGAGGCCAGCCGCTTCGGCATCATGGCCGTGGACGGCAACGACAACATCACCGAGTTCGCCGAGAAGCCCAAGGAACCGAAAAGCAACCTGGCCTCCATGGGCATCTATATCTTCACCTGGAAAAAGCTGCGCCAGTACCTCATCGATGATGAGACTGACCCACGCAGCGACAACGACTTCGGAAAAAACATCATCCCCGCTATGCTGCGAAACGGCGAGAGGATGTCCGCCTACCGCTTCGAGGGCTACTGGAAGGACGTGGGCACGCTGGACTCCCTGTGGGACGCCAACATGGATATGCTCTCCCCCGGCTCCGGGCTGAACCTGCTGGACAAGAAGTGGCGCATCTACGGCCGCACGCCCACCTGCCCGCCCACCTACATCGGTAAAACGGGCGATGTAGGCAACAGCGCCGTGGCCAAGGGCTGCACCGTGCTGGGCGAGGTAAAGAACGCCGTCCTCAGCACCGGCACCACCGTGGCCGAGGGCGCGTCCGTCTCCTATTCCGTGGTCATGCCCGGCGCCGTCATCGAGGCAGGCGCGAAGGTGTCCTACGCCATCGTGGGCGAGGGCTGCCGCGTAGGCAGAAACGCCGTGGTGGGCGGCGCCCCGGGCAGCGTCCCCTTTGAGGACTGGGGCATCGCCGTGCTGGGGCCCCGGACCTCCGTGGCGGACGGCGCGGTCATCGAACCGAAAATGATGCTGGGCGAAAACGGCAAGGAGGTGCGGCCATGAACGGAATGCACGGGATCATCTTCTCCTACGACAAGGAAAACGGTCTGCGGGAGCTCATCGAAAATCGCGTCCACGGCTCCATCCCCTTCGGCGGTGACTACCGCATCATCGACTTCATCCTCTCCAGCATGGTGAACGCCGGTGTCACGGACGTGGGCGTCATCATGCACGGCAAGTGCCAGTCGCTGCTGGACCACCTGGGCAGCGGCAAGAGCTGGGACCTGAGCCGCAACTTCGGCGGTCTGACGCTGCTGCCGGCCTTCGCCTATAATGAGCAGCACCGCGGCGACGGCCAGTTCCGCGGCCGCGTGGATGCCCTGGGCAGCGTGATGAACTACCTGAAGGGCATCCGTCAGGACTACGTGGTGCTGTCCGACAGCGACACGGTCATCAACGCGCCCCTGGAGGACGTGCTCCGCCGCCATATCGACACCGGCGCGGACATCACCGCCGTCTGCACCGCCGTCCCCGGCGACGGGCAGGACACCTACTTCCGGCTGGACGCCCGGGGCCGCATCACCGACACGGCCTACGGCCTGCACACGCCAGAGGGCTATCGCTGCCTGAACATCTTTGTCCTGCGGACCGAGCTGCTCATCCAGCTGGTGACGGAGTGCCTGAGCCACAACCGTTACAGCCTGCGGCGGGATATCCTTCAGGGCATGAGCAGCCGCCTCCATCTGCAAAGCTACGTCTACGACGGCTACGCCGCCCACATCAGCACCCTGCAGAACTACTACGACCGCAGCATGGAGCTGCTGGATACCGGCACCCGCAGCGCCCTGTTCTGCCCGGACCGTCCGGTATACGGCAAGGAGAACGACTCCCCCTCCAGCTACATCGACCCGGAGGGCGGCTGCGTCAACTCCCTGGCCGCCGACGGCTGCGACATCCAGGGCAGCGTAAAAAACTGCGTGCTGTTCCGCAACGTGCGTATTGAAAAGGGTGCCAGCGTGGAAAACTGTATCCTGTTCAAGGACACGGTGGTCAAGCGCGGTGCCATACTGCGGGGCGTGATCACCGACAAATACGTCACCGTCAGCGAGAATGTGACCCTGATGGGCCACGAGCGCTATCCCATCGTCATCGCCAAGGGCGCGACGGTGTGAGAGAAAGGAGCCTGCCATGAAGCTGCTGTATGTGACCAGCGAGGCCTATCCCTTCTGCAAGACCGGCGGCCTGGCCGATGTGGCCGGCAGCCTCCCCCCCGCCCTGGCGGCGGAGGGTGTCGAGACCGCCGTCATCCTGCCCCTGTACGACAAGATCGGCCCCCAGTGGCGGGAGAAAATGACCTTCCGCCGGTATATCTACGTGGACCTGGGCTGGCGGCATGAGTACTGCGGCCTGTTCTCCCTCTATGACCGGGGCGTGACCTGGTACTTCGTGGACAACGAAAAATACTTCCGCCGCGGCCGCCTGTACGGTGAGTTTGACGACGGCGAGCGCTTCGCCTTTTTCAGCAAGGCCGTCGTCGACCTGCTGCCCAGCCTGGACTGGATGCCGGACATCCTCCACTGCAACGACTGGCAGACGGCGCTGGTACCCATCTATCTCAAGGACGCGGCCACCCGCTGGTGGGAGATACGCCATATCCGCACGGTGTTCACCATTCACAACATTGAGTATCAGGGCCGCTACGGCAGCGACAGCGTAGACCAGCTCTTCGGTCTGGATCGTGGCTGGTACGATGACGGCACTCTCCGCATGGACGGCGACGTGAACCTGATGAAGGGTGCTATGCTCATGGCGGACGCCGTCACCACCGTCAGCCCCACCTACGCCGCCCAACTCCATGACCCGGCCTATGCCGAGGGACTGGAGAGCGTGGTGGACGCCATCGGCTGGAAAATGCACGGCGTGGTCAACGGCATCGACACCGTCACCTACGACCCGGCGTCCGACCCGGCGCTTCCGGCGCATTACACGGCGGCAGACCCGGCCGGCAAGGCCGTGTGCAAGGCATCCCTGCAGGCTGCCCTCGGACTTGCCCAGGAGCCGGACACGCCGCTGATCGCCATGGTGACGCGGCTGGTGGGCCACAAGGGGCTTGATCTCGTGCAGCAGGCCATGGACGGCATCATGGCCGCCGGCTGCCAGTTCGTGGTGTTGGGCACCGGCGACGGGCAGTATGAGGATTTCTTCCGCTGGAAGGCGGGGCAGTACCCCGGACGCCTGTCGGCGCAGATCCTGTACGCCGAGGACCTGTCCAGGCGCATTTATGCCGCCGCGGACCTGTTCCTGATGCCCTCCCGCAGCGAGCCCTGCGGCCTGAGCCAGATGATCGCCATGCGCTACGGCGCGGTGCCCATCGTGCGGAGCACCGGCGGTCTGGCGGACACCGTGCGCTCCTGCCAGGTGGGGCAGGAGGACGGCACCGGCTACCTGTTCGGCGACTATGACACCGGGGCCATGCTCTCCGTCATCGGTCAGGCCACCGGCCTGTACCGGGGCGACCGGACAGGCTTCGACACCGTTCGATACCGTGGCATGACCGCGGACTTCAGCTGGGGCCGCAGTGCGGCGGCCTACCGGCACATTTATGAGAATCTTTGACCCAAGGAGGAGTTACCCGATATGACCTACAACAAAGAGACCCTGAAAGAGGCCATCGTGCAGAAGCTGCGCCTCAACTACGGCTGCACCGAGCAGCAGGCCACCGACGGCGAGATGATGAAGGCCTGCGCCATGGTCCTGCGGGACATCATGGCCGAGCACGGCGTACAGACCCGCGAGGAGACGGCTCACGAGGAAAAGCGCAAGGTCCACTACCTGTCGCTGGAGTTCCTGATGGGCCGCAGCCTGATGAAAAACGCCTTCAATCTGGCGCTGCTGGAGCCCCTGACCGCCGCCATCGGCGAGCTGGGCTTCAAAGCGGCGGACATCTTCGACATGGAGCCGGACGCCGGTCTTGGCAACGGCGGTCTGGGCCGCCTGGCCGCCTGCTATCTGGACAGCATGACCACCCTGGAGATCCCGGCGACGGGCTACTCCATCTGCTATGAGCTGGGCATTTTCAAGCAGAAGATCGTGGAGGGCCAGCAGGTGGAGCTGCCCGACGACTGGATGCAGCTGGGCGACGCGTGGCTGCTGCCCAAGCTGCAGGAGGCCGAGGAGGTCCGCTTCGGCGGCAAGGTCCGCACCCGCTGGGACAACAACCACCTGATGGTGGTCCATGAGGACTACACCCGTGTGCTGGCCATCCCCTGCGACATGGAGATCTCCGGCTACGACACCGACCATGTGAACACCCTGCGTCTGTGGCAGGCCCGCAGCCCCAAGCCCATCGACATGAAGCTCTTCAGCGAGGGCCAGTACCTCCATGCCGCCGAGGAGCGCGCTATGGCTGACGCCATCAGTCAGGTGCTCTACCCCGAGGACAACCACTACGAGGGCAAGTCCCTGCGGCTGAAGCAGCAGTATTTCTTCGTGTCCGCCACCATTCAGTCCATCACCCGCAAGCACATCCAGCAGTACGGTACCCTCAGGAACTTCCATGAGAAGAATGTCATCCAGATCAACGATACCCACCCCACGCTGGTGATCCCGGAGCTGATGCGTATCCTCATCGACGATGCCGGCATGGGCTGGGACGAGGCCTGGCACATCACCACCCACTGCGTGGCCTACACCAATCACACCGTGCTTTCCGAGGCCCTTGAGGTCTGGCCGCAGCAGCTGTTCGAAACGCTGCTGCCCCGCGTGTGGCAGATATTGCAGGAGATCTCCCGCCGCTGGCAGCAGCAGGTGGAGGACTTCTTCCACGATCCCGCCAAGACCGCCAAGCTGGCCATTATCTGGGACGGCGGCGTCCGCATGGCCAACCTGTGCATCGCCGGCAGCATGGCCGTCAACGGCGTCAGCGCCCTGCACTCCGAGATTTTGCGGAAGGACCTGTTCAAGGACGCCTGCCAGATGATGCCAGACAAGTTCAAGAACGTCACCAACGGCATCGACCACCGCCGCTGGGTGCCCCAGATCAACCCCGGTCTGGACGGACTGCTCCGTGACCTGATCGGCGAGGGCTATCTCACCCATCCGCAGGAACTGAAAAAGCTGGAGGCCTACGCCGGTGACAAGGCGGTCCTTCAGCGTCTGGAGGACATCAAGCATCAGAACAAGCTTGCCTTTGCTGCCTTCGCCAGGAAGCACCAGGGTGTGGTGCTGAACACCGACGCCATCTTCGATGTGCAGGTAAAGCGCCTGCACGAGTACAAGCGCCAGCTGCTGAACGCCCTGCAGATCATCTACCTGTACCAGCGCCTGCAGGATGACCCCAGCCTGGACCTCCCGCCCCAGACGTTCCTGTTCGGCGCCAAGGCCGCCCCGGGCTACGCCGTGGCCAAGCGCATCATCCACCTCATCAACTCCCTGGCCGACCAGATCAACAGCGACCCGCTGTGCAAAGATCGGCTCCAGGTGGTGTTCCTGGAGAACTACCGCGTCTCCCTGGCCGAGGTCCTCATGCCCGCCAGCGAGGTCAGTCAGCAGATCTCCACCGCCGGCAAGGAGGCCAGCGGCACCGGCAACATGAAGTTTATGATGAACGGCGCGCTGACCGTCGGCACCCTGGACGGTGCCAACGTGGAAATGCACGACCTGCTGGGCGACGACAATATGTTCCTCTTCGGCCTTCATGCCGATGAGGTGGAGCACCTGCGCCACACCTACGACCCCAACCTGCTCTACCAGCGCGACCCGGTGCTGCGCCGCGTGCTGGACCAGCTGAAGGTAGGCTTCCGGGACGGCGTTACCTACGAGGACCTGTTCCAGCGGCTGGTCACCGGCATGGACGGTCAGGCGGACCAGTACATGGTCCTGGCCGACTTCGCCGCCTACTGCGAGGCCGAATCCCGGATGCGCCACACCTACCGCGACCGGGAGACGTGGAACCGCATGAGCCTCACCAACATCGCCCGCAGCGGCGTCTTCGCTGCCGACCGGGCCATCTCCCAGTACGCCGACACCATCTGGCACGTGCCCTACAAGCAGTAACGCACAAGGGAGCGCCCCGCGGGGCGCTCCCTTTCTTCGCCGCGCCTCCAAAGCCGCGCGGGAAACCTGCCCATATGCCGCCCCGGTAAAATCTCTATTGTAATCCCGGAGAAAGTAGTATATAATACTCCATATTATCGTGTGTTATTATGCCATTTCCGCAGAAAGGAAGTCCGCTATGATAAAAGTCCCCACCGAAAACGGCGAGATCACCATCAGCGACGCCGTGTTCACCACCATCACCGGCGCGGCCGCCACCAACTGCTTCGGCGTCAAGGGCATGGCCCAGCGCAGCATGACTGACGGGCTGGTGCATCTCCTGCGGCCCGAGGCCATGAGCAAGGGTGTCAAGGTCACATACAATGATGACGGCACCGTGTCCATCGAGCTGCACATCGTCGTGGAAAACGGCGTCAACATCGCCACAGTCTGCCGATCCATTATGGGCGAGGTCAAGTATGTGGTCAACCTCAACACCGGCGTCACCGTCAAAGCGGTGAATGTCTGCGTGGATTCCGTCACCGTGTGACGCGCCCGGAAGGAGAACAGACATGACAGAAAAGATCAGCGGCGGCGCCTTCAAGCAGATGGTCGCCTTCGGCGCCGCCTGCATCACCGCGCAGAAACAGGCCATCAACGACCTGAACGTATTTCCGGTGCCCGACGGCGACACCGGCACCAATATGTCCCTGACCATCCAGACGGCGGTGAACGAGCTCCGCAAGGCCGAGCCCGCCACCGTGGACGAGGCCGCCAAGCTGACCGCGCTGGTCGGCCAGGTCGAAGCGCTGGGCATGACCTTTGAGCGCCTGATGCTGATGGTCGAGCTGACGCTTTCCGTGGACGCCCAGAACAAGCCCGCCAACGCCGCGATGGCGCCGCTGATGCGCTCCGCCATGCTGATGGAGCAGGCGAACAACGCGCTGGGGCGCTATCTCTCCAAGCTGGAGAACCTGAGCGAGCTGGTTCATTCGAACGAAACGCTCTCCGCCCGCGCCTTCGCGCTGCTGGAGATGGCCGAAAACGCCAAGCATCAGCTTCCGGAAGCCCTCGAAGAGCCGGTGATGAAGATGCAGCTTTCCGGCGGGCAGGCGTTCTCCCAGCTTCGCGACAAGCTGGATGCGACGCTGACGGTCGATTACGACGGCAAGGCGATTCCGCTTTCCGCCGCCCGCGCGATGGCTTACGACGCGAACGCGGACGTGCGCCGCAAGGCCTATGACGCCGAGCTGGCCTCGTATAAGAAAATCGAAATCCCGATGAGCTACTGCCTCAACAACATCAAGGCCGAGGGCGAAACCATGGCGAAGCTGCGCGGCTACAAGGGCGTGCTGGATATGGCACTCGCCCACTTCCGCATGGATGAAAAGACGCTCGACGCGATGTGGACGGCCATCCGCGAGGCGCTGCCGGAGCTGCGCGAGTATTTCAAGGCGAAGGGCCGCCTGCTCGGCCACAAGAACGGCCTGCCGTTCTACGATCTCTTCGCCCCGGTCGGCCACGCCAGCCGCACCTACACCGTCGAGGAGGCGCGCGCGCTGCTGCTCGACCTGTTCGGCCGCTTCTGCCCGGAGATGGGCGACATGATGCGCGCCGCGTTTGACGAGGGCTGGATCGACATGTACCCGCGCGAGGGCAAGAGCGGCGGCGCATTCTGTTCCGGCTATTACGAGAAGAATATCAGCCGCGTGATGACCAACTTCGCGGGCAGCGCCTCCGACGTGAGCACGCTGGCGCACGAGCTGGGGCATGCGTTCAACAACCGCATGCTGCGCCACAAGCCGCTGATGATGAACGACACGCCGATGCCGCTGGCCGAAACCGCCTCCACCTTCAACGAGACGCTCCTCATCGCGCAGCTTCTCAAGGACGCCACGCCGGAGGAAGAGCTGACGCTGCTGGATTCCTGCCTCGTCGAGCAGACGCAGACGATGGTGGATATCTATTCCCGCTTCCTGTTCGAGCAGAAGGTCGTCGCCGCGCAGGCCGATCACGCGCTGGATGTGGACGAATTGAAGGAAACCATGCTCTGGGCGCAGGATCAGAGCTACGGCGACGGCCTCGATCCGGCCTTCCGCCATCCGTACATGTGGGCGTGCAAGAGCCACTATTACTCCCCGAACGTGCATTTCTACAACTTCCCGTATGCCTTCGGCGGCCTGTTCGCGCGCGGCCTGTATGCGCGCTACGAGCAGGAGGGCGAGGCGTTTGTGCCGGTCTACTGCGACCTGCTCTCCCGCTTCGGCAGCGACACCATCGCCAACGTCACCGCGAGCGTCGGCATCGACGTGACCACGCCGGATTTCTGGCGCAGCGCCGTGGAGAGCGTTCTGGTTCAGGTTCGCCGCTTCGTCGAGCTGGCCAATCAGGAAACCTCCGCGAAGTAAGCGTTTGCTTTTCATACTAATTCGCAGTTA
>ENA-ORNY01000685-ORNY01000685.1-human-gut-metagenome-genome-assembly--contig:-NODE-685-length-22087-cov-3.685730_pt1 | contig 22087 bp, 23 predicted proteins | sample MGYA00242122_ERZ509036 | MGnify/ENA primary metagenome ERZ509036 (study PRJEB26280, sample SAMEA2338696) | human gut metagenome | biome: human gut; feature: human-associated habitat; material: faeces... | reverse complement strand
TAGAAGCGAAGCCGTTCGGAGATGACTTCGATCAGTGCCGGGGAGGATACCATACCGATTTTGACGGCGTCCGGGAAGATGTCCGTAAAGACGGCGTCAAGCTGTGCGGCCAGAAACTCCGGTGTTACATCGAAAATCCCGGAAACTCCGGTGGTGTTCTGGGCGGTGAGTGCGGTAATTGCCGACATGGCGTAAACTCCGTTTGTGATCATGGTTTTGATGTCTGCCTGAATGCCGGCGCCTCCGCTGGAATCACTTCCAGCGATTGTTAATGCTGTTTTCATTTTCTATCTCCTTCCTGCATTACTTTTTTAATGCGACATAAGGTGGTGCCCCCAATTTGCCGCCATATTCTGATCAAAAAACAAAAAGCTGCAGAAAAACCTAATCTGCAGCTAACATACAATAAAGATATCATCCCTACGTTGGCATTATCCAAATCAGGTTTCAGGGTCAAGGTCGAACCTACTCTCAGCCACTCAGCTCCCCATTTTTCAACATGTTTATTATAGTTCCTTTGTAACATGTAAATCAATAATCATTCAATAATCTTTGTTGGTGATGCATTTGAGACATAAATCATACTGTCATAAAGCGTTGTGGGTGGCTGAAACATGCGATAGCTAGGAGGCAGGAAGCGATTCATGATAGAGTAGCTTTCTCCTAGCGTTCCCATATAGGTATATGCATCTGCATGCCTTTTAATTTCTGTACCTTCTTCAAGAGAAGAAAAATCAATCCAGCACATTTTAAAGCCGGCTAATTTCGCTGTTTTTGCAAGTAGATCATGAGAATAAAATGTCTGTATGGTACGTTTATGATTTCCTTCAGGTAAATTGCATCTTGTCTTATAGAAGTTTGTTCCAATCACATAATATCTATATTGATTTGATAACAGTTTCCACATAGAGTCATAACTTCCCCATTTTGCAATATGTTCATTATGCCCACTGATGAAAATACAATCATTTCCTCTTTGCTGCACCTTTTGCAAAATCCAAGAAACATTTTCAGCCATATACTGATCTCTTAATAAGCTTCCATCAGTATCTTTTCTATGTAAAACTTCAACATTTTGTAATAACACATCTACAAAATGAATCAAATCACCATTAAACTCTTTTAATTCTAATGTCTTTTTTAATTTCATCAGTAAATCTTTTTTCTCTGCATAACTATAATTTTGATTCCATTGACCATCTATGATGAAATAATCCAAAAATGATAAATTAACTCCTTCAGCAATACATTCTTTTTTCAACACATCAAAAGAATATCTAATTCTCTGCATATCAAAACCATAAAAATTCAGCTGTTCTTCTTCAGAATCATCATTATATTCCCGTATATATTCAATCAATTGCATCATTTCTTCTGTTTTGTAGATTTGAAAACCAATCTTTTGAACAATTTCTTTCAGTGATCCTTCTCCACCATGAATATATTGATTCACTTCTTCACACCCACCAAAATCACCTTAGAAGCGTATTATCAGGCTTTAGCACAAGCAGATTTAGGTTGGCATGAAGGAACAAATGATCCCGAGCCATTTATTAAATATATGCTTGGCATTATTTTAAAATGCTACCGTGAATTCGAAGAAAGATTAATAATTAGTGAGAAAAGCGGAAAAAGAAGTAGCTCATGTGATATTGTTAAGACATATGTAAATGGCACAATAGGTACCTTTACGAAAAGAGATGCTATGGAAAATTGCCCTAGTTTAGGCAGTTCTTCTGTGGAATCCGCACTAAAAAAATTAGTTGAAGATGGTACTATTATTCGTAAAGGTCTAGGCCGCGCATCGCATTATATTCGAAAAGATGCGATTGAATAATTATTACATACTAAAAATATATGACGAATCTTTTCTTATATTAAGTGTGCATGAACAGACAATAATGGGATTAACTGAATTTGAAATATAGTATGTAGTGTTATTGAAATTTAAAATCATAATAAAATAGCTAGAAGTTTGTGCTTCTAGCTATTTTCATCGTCCTTTACATACTCCAATATATCACCAGGTTGACAATTTAATACTTCACAAATAGCTTCTAAAGTAGAGAAGCGAATCGCAGAAATCTTACCCGTTTTCATCTTTGATAAGTTGACATTGCTGACGCCAACTTTTTCAGATAATTCTTTCAAACTCATTTTTCGATCGGCCATAACGCGATCTAAACGTAATATGATCTTACCCATAATTACAACGTCTCATCACTCAATTGTTGTAGTTCTTGTCCATATCTAAATATATAAGATAACAGATAAATAAGTGCGGCAAAAATTAAGAAGCTGAATTCAATACGAATATCAAATTTGATTTGTGTAACATATTTTGGATTGAAGAGTAAATCAAAGTTGATGATTTGTTTAAAGTACATAACACGACATACTTCAAGAATATTAAAGACAATACCACCTGCAAGAATGTACTTGGCAAGGTTTTTGATGTGATTAGAAACGCTTAAATCAAATGGAGTATGATCCATTGTGATCATACAAATAGATTCAATCGCTTTTACAGATTTGTAGATGATGAATATAAGAATTGCAGTCAATAAGAAAAGGATTGGTAACCACATGGACATGGTATCTTTTTGTAAAGCAGTATCATCTTTAAACATCAATTGAAGAAAGTCAATTCTTATACTTCCAAATAAAGTGTTATATACATCTTTGTTGAAGGCATAAAATAAGCTAAGTCCAATCAACAACGCAACAGAAATTAAACAAGTCCCTCGAACAATTTCTAAAACGAAACACATTTTCTTCAATAAATCTTTAGACTTATCATTCATGATATTACCTCCTAACATTAAAAAATTAATGTTTATCGTTAATTTAATTATATATTACATAAATAATAAGTCAATATATGTTTCACATTTATTAGAAACTTTAGCTCAAAGTGCGGGAGCTGAGGTTGTAAAAAAAAGCAGCACTACTAGCTGAGGGTAATGAGTGGATTGATTCTTCCAGACGTTCCTTATGAGGAAAAAGAAGAGTTTGATGTGGTATTAAAGAAGTATGGTTTGGATTTAATCAGTATGATTGCACCAACCAGTCATCAACGTATTCAAACGATTGCCAAAGATGCAAATGGCTTTATTTATTGCGTATCTTCATTAGGAGTGACGGGTGTTCGCTCTACGATTACGACAGATATTTCAGTTATGGTAAATCTTGTAAGGGAAGTCACAGATGTTCCTGTTGCGGTAGGTTTTGGAATCTCAACACCAGAACAAGCTAAAAAAATGACGGGTCAATCTGATGGAGCTATCGTTGGTACTGCCATTGTGAAGATTGTTGAGAAGTATGGAAAAGATGCACCTAAATATGTTGAGGAATATGTCAAAGAAATGGTGCAAGCAATAAAAGAATAAAAAAGGTCTCAGTCCAAATCTGGCGAGACTTTTTAGTTCCATTCCTTGGCTAGAAGAAAATCACGGATGTTACGATGCTTGATTATAAATATTAGCCTCCTTTTGTAGTAAATAATACATTTATAACTGATAATTAGTGCTCAAAATACGATTTTATCAGTTATAACTGATGAAATCTGAGAACAATAAAATAAATACCCATAAGAAATACGGGTACCAATTTAGATTTTTAATTGTGTTGTTTGGTTGATTCATTCCAGTTCACAGAACACTTTAAGATTTGATTTGGAATCTGTTCATTGGTTCCTTTTAATGAATCAATTAAGATTGATGCAGCTTGATAGCCTTCATCATAGGCAGGCTGTACGATCGTTGTGATAGTTGGGCTAGAGAAGTCAGTTCATTCTGTATTGTCAAAGCCAATTAATCCAATTGTATCTGGCATTAGGTTTCGGTAATCTTTTAATGCCAAATAGACAGGTGGTAATAAGAAGCAGTTGGCTACAAAGATGAGGGTGCGAACACCAAAACGTAATTCATTATAGAGTAGATCACGTAATGCATCACTTGTTACATCATCAGCTACAACGTGGGTTTTGCATGTTTTTCCTTTTGTTTCTAAAGTGTGTAAAAAATCAGTTGTACGCTTTCAACGTGTAGTGGATCTGCCGTAATCATAATGAATTCATCATATCCATCATCAATGAGGTGAGTTCCTACATTTAATATAGATTCAGTCATTGATTCATAATATAGGCCTCCTAAATAAAATGGAGGTCTTTTTTGTATAAGAAAAGCTGTGGACTAAGCGATGTTAAAATCACTTTCTGTCTCACAGCTTTTTCTTTCTTTTACTATGAATGGTAAATGGAATAGGCTAAGTCCAATCACTCCAAGCATGATGACTCTAAATAAATAGATATAGTATCCATGATTTAGGTTAAGGAATGGAAGTCCTTCTAATGGTGGTCTTACAATAAACATAAAGTTTGTATCATAGACTGCCAAAATAGAATTCATATATAAATTGAAAACTAATAACGCAAATAATACGACTAAATTGTCTTTAAATGCCTGCATACCTAAGTTTGCATGTTTGAAACGAATCAAATATAGAGAAAACCATGTTAATGTTGCATGATACATGAAACATTGATATACATTGGCTACATTAAATTCAACGCCATACGTTGGAATCAAGATAGCGGCGATTCCTCCACAAGTACCGACAACCGCAAAGAAGTTGATCATTTTTTGTTTTAGTGGACCATCCTTTCCAAAAGTGATGTAGGCCGCAATAAACAATAAGATACTGCAGATATGGAATGGAAGGGATTGCGGATTTAAGTGCATTCCTCCATGTGTACTTGGAATCATATCTGACATCATTTTTGTGGTTTCGCTCAATAAACATATAAACATAAAGAAGTAACAAGCGTTTTGTAGCGTGAAATCTTCTTTTTTCGCATAGTGATTCATAATTAGGATAAATAGAATACAAATTCCTATCCATATAAAGTGTTTTGTAGTAAACATATGCCCTCTCCCTGTAGTCAACAGATTATACCATTCAAAACATAAGTAAACAATGATAAAATTCTTAAACTTATCTTAAATTAAGTGATATACTATGTCGTTAGTGAGGCTTTTATGAGGAGAATTGATTTTGAGAATGATACAGTGACAAAAAATATTATAAATGCTGCTTTTCCATTGTTAGTAGCCCAAATAATGAGTCTTCTTTACAATGTTGTGGACCGTATCTATATTGCTCGAATTCCTAGTATTGGAACATACGCATTGGGTGCAATTGGCTTATGTTTTCCTTTAATTGTGATAATAAATGCATTCGCAAATCTATTTGGCAGTGGAGGAGCTCCATTATTCTCCATTAGTCGTGGAGAAAAGAATAGTACAAAGGCAAACTTAGTCATGAATACATCCTTCACGATGTTAGTATTGTGTTCGATTGTTTTAATGATTGTTCTTTATCCTTTGTTGAAGCCAATATTAACCTTATTTGGAACATCTACATCTGCCATGAAATATGCCTATCCATATATGATGATTTATCTAATAGGAACACTACCTTCTATGCTTACTTTGGGTATGAATCCATTTATCAATGCACAAGGCTATTCAACGGCAGGGATGTGTTCGGTTTTGATTGGTGCCATTATGAATTTAGTGCTAGACCCAATATTTATTTTCCTGTTTGGGCTTGGCATTCAAGGCGCTGCCATCGCAACCCTCATTTCTCAATGTGTTTCAGCTATATTTGTGTATTGGTTTTTAAAGAATCGTTCGGAATTAAAAGTAAGATTACTTAAAAAAGAGGAGTGGATCGATTGTAAAAGGTATGCGCAAAATATTGTTAGCTTAGGAAGCAGTAGTTTTATTATGCAGCTGACAAATAGTTTGGTTTCGATTTGTTGCAACAACGTACTATCCATTACGGGTGGAGACATTTATATTTCAGTTATGACTATTATTTCAAGTGTAAGGCAATTAGTAGAAACACCGATTCACGCAATCAATGATGGTTCTAGCCCAGTTTTAAGCTACAACTATGGAGCTAGAAGAGCAGAACGTATTCGAAAGGCCATTAAGGTAATTTCTATACTTGTCTTTGGCTATACAGCCATAGTTTGGAGTTTCATTATTTTGATTCCACATATATTGATTCAAGTCTTTAGTTCCGATCCTGTATTAATAAGGAATACAGTGCCAGCTTTGAAACAGTATTTTGCAGCCTTCATATTCATGGATTTGCAGTATATTGGTCAAAATGTATTTAAGTCATTAAATAAAAAGAAACAAGCCATCTTCTTTTCTATACTAAGAAAAGTCATTATTGTCTTGCCACTTACATATATTATGCCACTCTACCTTCATATGGGTACAGATGGTGTATTCTTGGCAGAACCTGTATCAAATGTGATTGGTGGAACTCTTTGTTTTGTGACAATGCTAGTGATGGTAATGCCAGAATTAAAGAGAATGGAAAATGAAAATGTGATAAAATGAAATTCGCGAGGTATAAAAAATGGTACAAGATATTTATCCACACAAGTTACATAATGAATTTGATCCAGAAGTAAAGGCAACAGAAAACGACATCTTGTTGTGTATTGTGAATGGAAGGATCTTAATTCATTTAAACTGCTTTGAAAATAAGAAAGTTGTTTTTCCTAAAGTAAAAGAAATACAAATACATTCAGAATATCGTTATTTATTTTCAATTGATAATATGAAATATTTCTTATGTGATATGCAATTAGAAGAGAATCAGATTCCATCTGGATATGGTTATGTTGAAGAGAGAAGTTTGCGTATTGAAGGGATTGGCCCAAAAGACAATTTATTTGCGGCAATCACTGGAAAACATTTGGCGGATTGGTATCGAGATACTAAATTCTGCGGAAGATGTGGACATAAGATGGTACATTCAACAAAGGAAAGAGCTATGGTTTGTCCAGAATGTCATAACACAGTGTATCCAAGAATTATGCCAGCTGTCATTGTGGGTGTAATCAATGGGGATAAGTTATTGTTGACAAAATATCGTACAGGATTTAAGTATAATGCGTTGATTGCTGGGTTTACTGAAATTGGAGAAACGGTTGAAGAAACGGTAAAACGTGAAGTTATGGAAGAGGCTGGAATCAAAGTCAATAATATTCGTTACTATAAGTCACAGCCTTGGGGAAGTGCCAATGATATTTTGTTAGGGTTTTTTTGTGATGTAAAGGGCAATGATGAAATATCTATGGATACCAATGAATTGAAATATGCAGATTGGGTTCAAAGAGATGAAATCATTCTTCAACCAGGTGAATTTAGTTTAACGAATGAAATGATGAAATTATTTAAGGAAAATAAAGTAGAGTGAAAGTATCATACTCATTCTTCTAAAAATGATGAGGATATGGTACAATAAAGCGTGTAAAAAATATTTATAGAAAATAGGAGTGAAAAATTATGGCAATTTCTGCAGGTGATTTTAAAACAGGATTAACTTTAATCGTTGATGGTGATCCTTGGGTAGTATTAGATTTCCAACATGTTAAACCTGGTAAAGGTGCAGCTATCTTAAAAACTAAGATGAAAAACTTAAAAACAGGTAATACACAAGAAAGAAACTTTAATGCTTCAACTAAATTTGAACAAGCTAACATTTCTAAAAAAGCAGCTCAATTCTCATATGAAGCAGATTCTACATATTACTTTATGGATTTAGAAACATACGATACTTATGAATTAACAGCTGAACAAGTTGATTTCAACAAATACTTTATTGTTGAAGGGGCTGAAGTATCTTTGATGTTCTTCGAAGGAGAATTATTATCTGTTTCTGTCCCAGAAAAAGTTGAATTGACAGTAGCTGAAACAGATCCAGCCATCAAAGGTGCACCATCTAACCAAACTAAAGATGCAACTACAGATACTGGATTAACATTAAGAGTTCCACAGTTCATCGAACCAGGTGAAAAAATTGTTGTATTCTCAACAGATGGAAAATATGCAGGAAGAGCTTAATCGCTCTTCTTTTTTTAACTATGAATAAAGTCGTCTTAATTACAGGTGGTGCTCGTGGTATTGGAAGTGCAATCGCATTGGAACTCGCAAAACATGGTTATGATATTGTCATTAACTATTTAACTTCTAAACAGCCTGCCAAAGAATTAAAAGAAAAAATTGAATCTCAATATCATGTTCGTTGTCTTACCATTTGTGCTGATGTATCCGATGTAGATCAAGTCAATATAATGGTTAGTGAAATTGAAGAGAAGATGGGTGGCGTAGATGTATTAATTAATAATGCGGCTGTAGATCTTTCCAATTTGTTTCATTTAAAAAATGCCGAAGAATTTAAAAGAACATTAGATGTCAATGTTGTAGGTGCTTTTAACTGTAGTAAAAGAGTGTATAAACACATGTTGGATCAAGAATATGGAAGAATTATCAATATATCAAGTACCAATGGAATTAATACATATTATCCAATGTGTATCGATTATGATGCTTCAAAAGCAGCCTTGATTTCAATGACACACAATCTTGCGGCTGAATTTGGACCATGTATCAATGTGAATTGTGTTGCACCCGGATTTATTGGAACCGATAATGAACTAGATGGCTATGACGAAGAGTTCTTAAAGGAAGAAACAGAAAAAATCATGGTGAAACGTTATGGAAAGCCAGAAGAAGTGGCCTATCTTGTTCGTTTCTTAATTAGTGATGAAGCTAACTTCATCAACAATTCCATCATTCGTATCGATGGTGGACAGATGGGTAGCTGTTAAAAAAGTGGTTAAATCCCTATATTTAAAGGGTATTGACCACTTTTATTCTTTATTGATTGAAGTATCGGTTGAATCGATTTGCAACGATTCCATTATCGTTGCATATTGTTTGAAACGAAAAAAGATGCACTTGGCATCTTAGTTGTTTTTCATGTTTGTTAGGGCAAGAAGAATAGAAAGTTTTCCATATTCTAATGTTAATCCACCTTGCATATATAAAGTATATGGTTCAACGACTGGAGCATCTGCACTTAATTCGATTGTACTTCCTTGTGTAAAGCTTCCAGCAGCCATAACTTCATCAAATGGATAGCCAGGCATTGGAGCAGCCATAACACGAACAAATGAATCAATTGGACTTGTGGATTGAATACCTTGTGTAAAGCTAACAAGATTTTCTTTTGATCCAAGCTCTAAAGTTTGAATGATATCCGTTCTTTCATCATTATAAGCAGGAGATACATTCTTGTATCCTAATTTTTCTAACATATAAGCTGTGAAAACGGCTGTCTTTAAAGCACTCTTTACAGCATTTGGCGCCATGAAGATACCTTTAAAGAAAGAGTTGTTTAAGTTAAAGTTTGCACCCAAATCCTTACCAATTCCAGGAGCTGTTAAGCGTTCAGCTACCATGTTGATCAATTCTTTATTACCAGCTACATATCCTCCGGTAGAGGCGATTCCTCCACCTAAGTTTTTCATTAAAGATCCGACCACAACATCGGCACCAATGTGTCCTGGCTCTAATTTTTCAACAAGTTCACCATAACAGTTATCGACCATGATAATAACATCTTTGTTTACTTCACGAATCTTTTTAATGATACGCTCAAGCTTTGAAATGGTTAATGATAAACGGTGAGCATATCCTCTAGATCTTTGGATTTCCACTAATTTCACATTGTTTTCTTTTAAACGTTCAATAATCTTATCATCATCAAAATCATCATTCACTAAATCAATTTGTTCATACTTTACACCATTGGCTTTTAGTGATTGTGTAGAATCACCACATAAACCAATCATTTCCTGCAATGAATCATATGGAGCACCAGAAATGGAAATCATTGTATCTCCATGTTTTAATAGAGCAGATAAAGTTAAATATAAAGCGTTTGTACCACTCATAATCTGAGGACGTACTAGAGCATCTTCACATCCGAGTACTGTCGCAAAAATACGTTCGATTTTATCACGACCTTCATCATAGTTACCGTATCCGTTAATATCCGCAAAGTCAGAATAAGAAACGTGGTTCTCAATAAATGCAGCTAAGATACGATCTGAATTGTATAAACATACATCATCAATTTTTTTATAAATATCTTTTAAAACGACATCCGATTCTTCTGCCATTTTCAATAAGTCTTTATCAATTTGTTCTAAAATCATAAATAACCTCCAAAAGTCCACTTCTTCTATTATACACGATTTAAATATTTGTGGTATGCTCAAGTCAAGATAAGAAAGAGAGTAAGATATGGAAAAAGTATTATTTTTAGATTCGCCCATGAAAGAAAAGCTGTATGGTTCAAGGCGCATCCAAGAAAAGTTTGGCTTCGGTCCTATGGACAAAAAGATTGGAGAATACTGGGCTATTAGTGCACATGATAATGGCTTAAGTAAGATCAAAAATGGAAAATATAAAGGGGAAACATTAAAAGATGTATATTTAAATCACAGAGAATTATTTGCGAATGATCCTCACGATAAGTTTCCTCTATTAGTTAAAATCAATGAAATTCAAGAACCATGCTCCGTACAAGTCCATCCAGATGATGCATATGCTAGAAAACACGAAAAAGATTATGGTAAGGCTGAATTCTGCCTGTGGCTAGATGTGGAAGAAGGTACAAAAATCATTCGTGGACATAGTGCCAAGACAAAGGAAGAGTTTAGAAAGGCCATAGAAGAAAAAGCTTGGGATACTTTATTTGTTCGAAAATCGGTACACACAAATGAATTTGTCTATACGCCTGCAGGAACCATTCATGGTATTGAAGGAAAGTTAATGATGGCTGAAGTGCAACAATCCAGTGATGTTACATATCGTATATATGATTATGATCGAAAAGATGCGAATGGGAATATGCGAGAACTACATATTGAAAAGGCTATTGAAGTCACAAATATACCGCATATTGAATCAGATGTGCATCCAACAGTTACGATGTTAGAAGGAAATGAAGTCATTGAATATGTGAATGAAAAGTATTTTAGTGTGACTCGATACAAAATTCAAAATGAAATTCAGATCAACAATCCTTCATATTCCTTATGCTTACCATTAAGTGGAAATGGAATCTTACATATTGATGGAAAAGACTATGATATTCAAGTAGGCATTGGCTTTATCATCACAAGTCATACAAAAAGATACTCCATCCAAGGTAATATCGATTTACTGGTAAGTGTGCCAAAATAAAAGATCCGATTGGATCTTATTATTTGATGAAATTCAATAAAAATTCACTGGCACCAATAGTTATAAAACCTTCTTCATCCATCATGGCTTTATAAGGTCGATTTACTACCAATATTTTTTGAATTTGATCATTTAATTTAATGAAAGGACGAATTTCTCGGTTTCGAGTTTCAGAATTTGAGATATCTGTTGAAATTTGAATGTAATATTTACGTTCATTTTTTTGTGCAAAAAAATCAATTTCATTTGTTTTTCGAACGGATTTACCTTCTTTATTTTTTTCAACTGTATCGAAAGTTCCAACATTAATGGCATATCCATTATATATGAGTTCATTGTACACAATATTTTCTAACAATTGTCCCTCATCGGGATACGCAAAATTTAATCGTGCATTTCTTAAACCTGTATCCACAAAATAGTATTTTCTTAAAGCACCAATTTCTTTCTTTCCACGAATGTCATAGCGATTCGCTTCTTGGAGAATGAAGGCATCCTTAAAATATTGAATATATTTTTCAATTGTTTGTGCATCAATGTTTTCATGTTTAACACTTTTAAATGTATTTGATAATTTTTTAGAATTCAACAATTCACCAGTCAAGTCACTTAGAATGGTACAGAGTTCATCTAAGGTTTCTGTCTTTTTTAAGTTATTATGTTCAATAATATCTTTGAAATACGTGGTTTCAAATAATCCTTTTAAATATTGTTTCTTTGAATTTTCATCAGATAGCACTGCAAGTGGCATGCCACCATACTGCATATATTCATATAAGGCATCTGTTTTAGAACCTTGTCTATAACTGTAAAACTCTTCAAAAGATAATGGATGCATATGGATTTGGCTAGCCTTGTCTCTAAATTCTGTCACAATGTTGGTTGACAACATTTTTGAATTGGATCCAGTAATATAAAGGTCTATGTTTTTTTCATGAGAAAGTCCTAATACAACATCAACAAAAGAGATGGTTTCTGTATCTTTCGCTTTGGCTAATTTGATTTTTCCACCTGTTAATGCAGGATTAACAATTGTAAAAACACGTTGAATCTCATCTAAAATGACGTAACAGTCACTCTTATCTTTAGTGATAGAACGTACATACTTTCCTAGCTCAATGGGATTTCTTAAATGGGCATTCTTATCATCATCAAGTTCAATAAGAATTATATTTTCTTCAGGTACATTATTTTCTATAAGATAATCGGTGAATATTTCATGCAACAAATAGGATTTACCAGTTCTTCTTGGTCCAGTTATGACTTTTGGAAACCCGTTGTTCTTTAATGCGATAAGTTGATTTAAGTATTTAGTTCTTTTTATCATTTTGATCACCTTTTTTGTAGAATTCTACACTTTTTCTGATTACATTTTAAAATGATTTAAAGAATAATTCAATTTATAATCAATTTTTTTGTAGAATTCTACATTTTTTATGACTATAAATTAATGATACACAGATAAAAAGTGGCCTGTATCCTTTACTTTAGGATTTTTGACCACTTTATTTTATCTACAATCATTTTTTCTGTAGAATTCTACATATTTTAGGATTTATGAAAACTTAAAATGGATTTGAAGAGATCCCCATCTGTTTCAATCATAAATGTACCATTTTGTACTTCTGTAAAACTTTTTACGATCGCAAGACCTAGACCGCTGCCAGCTTCATGCCTTGATTTATCGCCACGCACAAAACGTTCGGTAATATCACTATCAAAATCAAGCGGTTCTTTCGAAGTGTTTTTCATTATAATCACAACTGAATTACCAGTGTCTTTTACATCCAAGAATACACGTGTGTTTTCAAGAGCATACTTAGAAATATTGGTAAATAAGTTTTCAAAAATACGATACGTCTTATTTCCATCCAAACATACATGAATTTCTTTTTCTGGAAGATTTGTCACAAGCTGAAGATTTTTAGCTTGTAGAAGCTCTTCATTTTCTGCACATACCTGCTCCATGAATTCAATGATGTTGATATCTGAATATTCTAAATCAATATTACCACTATTGGCTTTGGATACTTCAAATAAGTCTGTGATTAGAATGTTTAGACGATCGGTGTATTGATTCAATCGTTCTAAATAACTCTTTTTATCTTCCTCGCTAATACTAGGATCATTTAATAACTCTACATAATTTTTAATACCCGTTAATGGTGTTTTTAAATCATGTGATACATTTGAAATCAATTCTGTCTTGAGATTCTGTGATTGTACTTGTTCTTTTACAGCTTGTTCAAAACCATCCTTAATTTGATAGATATTATTGTTTAAAGATTGGAATAAACCAGAATCTGCAGGCTTAATATTCTCAAAATTACCACTCGATAGATCTTCAGTCATATGTAATATGTCTTGGTATTGACTTTGCACATTTTTGATTTTCTTATAGCCCACAATGCTGATGCCAATTAATGATATAACGACGATAAAGAAAGAGAAGAATGGAATGTTAAGCAATGATATAAACGCAAGAATTAAAATCAGACATATTGAGAAAATAATATACTTTTTAAGGATTTCATCCGATAAATCGGTTGAAATGATTTGTTCCACTTTATTTGAGAAATAAAGAATGAATTTTCCAATCCATGTTTTATGAAAGAACCAGTCTTTAACCGATGCTGTAAATTGACATTTTAACCAATATACGGATAAACCAATAAAGAATAAGGTGATAGACCACGCAAGAATATTCACTCCATATACGATAGGCTGACTCAATTCAATGTGATAACGATTTAGAATGTGTAAGAATGTACCTTCAATCGAATAGGTAGTTAATATGCATGTACCACTAGCTAGTAGGGCATCAATTGTTAGAAACAAGATAAATGCAGGTTCAAATAACCAGTTATTCACATGTCTAAAGATATAGGCTTCCTTTTCATACGCATATTTATTAAGGAAGACATATAGAGCGATAATGGCACTACAAATCAAGAAGGCTGTCATAAAGAAATAGGCGTATTGATCGGCATCTAAATCTAAGAAGTCAATTAGACTTGTATTATCATAATTTAAAACAGCTGGAATATAGAATGTTAATACGACATCACTTGGCATATGAAGTGTATAGCCTGGAAATGGCTTTCCATCACAATAATATGTGCCACCATAGTATTCATAATACTTTTCACTGTTATAGTTAATAAGATTCACAATATTATCCGTTACATTTAAAGTATTCGAATCCAAAGTGTCATAATATCTTGTATCTTTTTTCTTTACATTCACATTAAATTGTTTTGAAGTGATTTTATTGTTTACATCACACGTATAAAAGAAGTTTGGATCATTCTCAAAAATGTTTTTTGCGCTAGATAAAGATGAGTCTAACCCTTTTTTTATATCCTTTTGAATATCTTCCGGTGTATCTTTCTCAAAAGTAATATATTCATACTTTGGATCTTGTTCCAATTTTTTAGCAAGAATAAAAGCTGTAAGATTCTGCTCTAAAGTTTCAGGAAGCTTCGTTGGAGTAGCGGTAGAAACATTTGGATAAAAACTTGTCACTATACAAGAACTAATGATGCATAAAGCACATAGTATTGTTAAAAAAATATTTTTCTTTTTCATTGTATATTCTCCATTTTATAGCCCTGCCCCCATACAACCTTAATATAAATAGGCTTTTTAGGGTTGGTCTCGATTTTTTCACGTAATTTACGAATATGAACCATAATCGTTTCCGTGTTGATAGCTTCTTCTTTCCATACCAATTCATAGATTTGTTGGCTAGAAAAGACTTGTCCAGGGTGTGAAATCAATAGTTTTAAAATATCAAACTCTTTTGGCGTTAATTTAATATCCCTTGAATTTAACGTCACTCTTTTTGTCGTATTATTTAACACAAGATCACCAATCATATACTCATCTTCGTTCTTTGTCTCATTTTTTAGATTTAAGATTTGTTCATATCTTCTTAAATGCGAACGCACTCTTGCGACTAGCTCCATACTTTGAAATGGCTTGGTGATATAGTCATCGGCACCAATATTTAAACCTGTGATTTTATCGATATCTTCACTTTTTGCACTTAAAAATAGAATCGGAAAGTCATGATGTTTTCTTGCTTCCATGACCATAGAAATGCCATCCATAACAGGCATCATAATATCTACGATGGCTAAATGAATATCGTTTGTTTCAATCTTTTCTAAGCCCTCTTTTCCATTTGCGGCAAGAATCACATTGTAGCCTTGATTCTTCATATAAATTCCGATGGCTTCACGAATTCCTTGCTCGTCTTCTACCACTAATATTGTATGTTCCATAAAGTTCTCCTTTTAATAATGTAAATAAAATCCAATGCATGCACATAATATTCCAATGTATAACATAATTATAACCACCTTTCGATAATTTGAAACAATTGCGTAAGACCATAAGAATAGGCAATCAAAGATAATGGTTTACCCAAAAGAATGATCCAGACAAATTTTTTGAGTGACATATGTGTCAGTCCTGCAAGCATACACAAGAGATCATCTGGTGCACAAGGTAAGAAGATAGCTAACATAAAGAAGGTATCAAATTTTTTTTGATCATATGTATACTTCATATATTTGTCGTAATCTTTCTTTTTACATAATTTTAGAATGATTCTATGACCATATTTACGAACAAGTAAAAAGATACATATGGATCCGATACAAATACCTATATAGTTATATATAAATCCATTGACTGCTCCAAAAGCTGTAATACCCAAGGCACTTGATGCACCACCGGGAATAATAGGAATGATCACTTGAATGATTTGTAGAAGAATAAAAAGTAGGGGTGCCAAAATTCCTGCCTTAGATAGTGTAGCTTGTAGAAGCTGTGGATTTGTGAAGTATCCTTGGGAAAAGAAATAAACACAAATAAGAATCATAAGGATCAATCCAAAGTGTGTTATGTTTTGTATGTTTTTATTTGTCATAAATTATCACCATGATTAATATAACGAATAAATATTAAGGTTCTTTAGTGATAAATCTTAAAGTTTTCTAAATAATTGAATCAAAAAGTTGGAAAAGTTGTTAAAAATGGCATAAAAAAGGTTTGAAAAGTGGATAAAATACAAAAATATGGGTTGGAAAAATAGTGTAAATTGTAATAAATGCTTTATATAAAATGAAAACAAAAAACTTGTGTCAATTATACACAAGTCTTATTCATAAGATTTGTATGTACGAATAAGCAATGGAAGTTCAGCCATCAACATACCAATCCATCCAGCTAGATATGAGTATGGTAAAGCCTCGATGCCTAGATGTAAGCTAAATACAAGTGGGGCAGCTACAATAACTCGAACTGTCATATTCACTAGACTTGAAATGAGCGTAATTTTTAAATCGCCAATCCCTCTAAAAAAGCCTTGGATTCCATTGGTGAAGGCAGGAAGAATATACATGATGGAAATTAAATGTAGATAAGTCACTCCATGCATAATAACTTCTTCATCTTGTACAAATAGACACATCAATGGTTTTGCGAAGATAAAACATACTAGAAAGATAAATATACCGTAGATGGATTCTAAAACCATTCCGCAACGAAATCCTTCCTGCATACGATTTTTCTTTCCGGCGCCCTTATTTTGTGCCATTAAAGCGGTCATAGAGTGAGCAATGTTTTGTTCCGGGGTATACGCAAAGTCATCAATTCGATTGACGGCCGTAAAGGCAGCTACAACCGATACACCCATCGTGTTGACAATCATTTGAATACCAAGCTTTCCTAGTTGTACAGTCGCCTGCTGCATTGCACTTGCCCAGCCATACGCAATGGTTCTTTTTAATAATGAAATATCAAAGATAAGCCACTTTTTACCCAGTTGTAGAAGTGGCACTTTTTTTTGTATATATAGAATACAGAATAGGCAACATAAAGCTTCGCTAATCACAGTAGAAATGGCACATCCTTTACTTCCTGCATGTAAAACGACCACAAAGAATAAGTCTCCAAAGATATTTAGAATGGAACTGATAATTAAGAAATATAGGGGTGATTTACTGTCGCCTAAAGCGCGTAGTGTACTCGCAAAAAAGTTGTATAAAAAGGTAAAGACTAAACCGGCAAAGATGATTTGGAGATAGGTAGTAGTCATATTGAAAATGGATGAATCTACCTGCATAAATTTAAGAATTTGTGGTGAAAAAAATATGCAGATCAGTGTTAATACAAGTGAAAATATAAGTCCTGCAAGCATAGTTGTGCTCATTTGACGAGCGAGTTTTTCTTCATCTTTAGCCCCATAATACATGCCAATCAATATGCTTGCGCCCATACAAAGTCCATTTAGAAATAGGATGAATAATGTCGTAATCGGATTACAAATTCCGACTGCGGCCAAAGCTTCTTTTCCAACAAAGTGCCCTACAATAATACTATCGACGGCATTATATGTTAATTGGAATAGATTGCCCAACACTAAGGGAATGGTAAAGTGAACTAACATAGGCATGATTTTACCTTGTGTCATATCTTGTGTCATAATCAAACTTCCTTTTTTTGTCCATATTTTGCGCTTTTTCATCCAAAAATTCAATATTATGTTAGAATAGTCTCATGAAAATTTCAGTAGAACAATTAAAACAATTAAATAAAGAAGAATATATCTTAATTGATATTCGTGATGCCGAAGAAGCCTTTAAAAATCCAATCGAGAACAGTATTGTATTAAGTGGAGAAAGTGCTTTGGAAACAGAATTTGATTCAACTAAGAAGATTATTGTCGTTTGCGCTCAAGGCTATGTCAGTGATATTGTTGCACAAAAATTGCAGGAAAAATATGAAGCGTATAGTGTAGATGGTGGGTATGTTTCGATCGTAATGGATAAGATGAACACAAATGTGTCGGATGATTTTTGCGCACAAGTCGAAAGAAGTATTATTAAAACGTATCGAAGAAAGATTTGGTCAAAATTTACCAAAGCCATCCGTGATTATGAGCTCGTCAAAGAAGGCGATTGCATTGCGGTATGTATTTCGGGTGGAAAAGATTCGATGTTGATGGCAAAATGTTTTCAAGAACTGCATAAACATTCACCGGTTCATTTTGATGTGAAATATATCGTGATGGATCCAGGCTATTCAAAAGAGAATCGCGAGGTTATTGAAAAGAATGCCAAAAAACTAAATATTCCAGTTGAAATCTTTGAGAGTGATATTTTTGACAATGTTTTTAATATTGAAAAGAATCCATGTTATATATGTGCAAGAATGCGAAGAGGTCATTTATATAACTATGCCAAGAATTTAGGGTGTAACAAAATAGCTTTGGGACACCACTATGATGATGTGATTGAAACCATTTTAATGTCGATGCTTTATGGGGGACAAATTCAAACGATGATGCCAAAGTTACATTCAAATAACTTTAAGGGTATGGAAGTCATTCGACCACTATACTTGATTCATGAAGATGATATTAAGGCTTGGGCAAAACACAACAATCTGTATTTCATTCAGTGTGCATGCAAATTCACTCAGGCTTGTGCCAATGAAACATGTTTAACACAATCCAAGTCAAAGCGTTTAGAAATGAAAAACTTAATCAAGGAATTGAAGAAAGTCAATCCGTTTGTAGAACAAAATATTTTTAAGAGTGTAGAAAATGTAAGTCTTAAAACCGTGATTGCCTATAAGGATGATCATGCAAGACATCACTTTTTAGATACATATGATGAAGAGGGAAATGAATAGTTTCTCTCTTTTCATTTTTATTTACAAAAATGTAATAATTTACATTGACTATTTTTCACTACGTTCTATAATGGAATTATTGTGGAGGAAACGAATTATGTATAAAACTGAAAGCTTTAAACCAGATACTTTTAAACCCGCTCGTTTTGAGTCGGATGGAAAAATCACATTGTCAGGAAAAGAAATTCCATATCATACAATTTGCGAAGACAATGTCATCTATGGACCAGATGGAAATCCAGTCGCATCAATTTTCACGTATGCCTATTTTAGAAGCGATGTAGAAGATACAGCTAATCGTCCTGTTGTCTTTGCGTATAATGGAGGTCCTGGATCAAGTTGTATGTATGTTCATGCAGGTTTTCTAGGAACGCGTCGTATGCAGTATGATGAGGTGGATCGTGAAAGTGCTTTTGGACCTTATAAAGTCATTGATAATCCAGATTGTTTGATTGATATTGCGGATATCGTATTGATTGATCCTGTTGGAACCGGATATGGTGTATTGATTGATGAAAGTAAGAAGAAAGATTTCTTTGGCATTGAACAAGATGCAGAAGCCCTATTGACAGTTCTTGAAGCTTGGGTTCGTCGTTATAATCGTGGTTTGTCACCAAAATATTTATGTGGTGAAAGTTATGGATGTACTCGTAGTGCAGTCGCTGCAGGAATTGCTGCCACAATGGGAAGAGAAAGAGGCTATGGTATTGCCTTTGATGGTATTGTGTTCATTGGAAATACGGTTACTGTAGGTAAATACTTTGGTGAAGGCTTACCTGTTGAAACAAGTGTATTGGGTTTCCCAACATATGCAGGGGTAAATTGGTATCACAATCATCCAACCAATCAAAGTGTAGAAGACTTTGTGAAAGAAGCCAAAGCTTTCGCAGATCATGATTATGTACTTGCACTTTATAAAGGAGAAGCCATTTCGGAAGAAGAAAAAGAACATATCTTAGAAAAAGTAAGTTATTATACAGGTGTTTCTAGAGAATACTTGATTCGTCATGGCTTAAAAATTGATGATGATGACTATCGTCAAGAAGTATTAAAGACAAAAGGAAAAGCTGTATCTCGTTATGATGGTCGTGTGACTCGTCCATTATTAGAGCCTGAACAAGATGAAATCAAAAAGGCATTGTGGGATGATGCGACAGCCGATCGTTATGATACATTCTTCTATGCTGCATTTACAGGAGATCTACTTCCAAAATTAAATGTAAAATTAGACCGTAACTTTATTCCAGGAACTGATTATTATATGCATTGGGATAAAGAAGAAAAGAAAGGTACAACCGCAGAAGAATTGCGTTATGCAATGACACGTCGTCCAGGAATGCGAGCATTCTTTGCGAATGGATGGTTTGATCTATGTACTGAATTTGGGTATGCATGGCACACAATGGATCATGCAGGACTACCAAAAGATCGTGTATTCTGGAAAGGATACCAAAGTGGACATATGATTTATCTTGGTGAAGATAATGTTCATGAATTATGTTCAGATATTCGTGATTTTATTCTTGGTAAGAATCCTAAATCTCAATTTTAATAATGGCTCACTTCGGTGAGTCTTTTTTTCTTGTGATGATAAATAAAGGAAAAATAGTGAACTTTTAATGGAAGAAATTGGCTTTTTGAAAGTCACAACGGAATCACCGAAATGTTTTAATGAAACATTTCTCATTTTCGTTAAATATGTGTGTTGAACATTTTTAAAATTCGTGAGTAATTGTGATAAAAGACAAAACCGTTGGATTACTACCCAACGGTTTTCTTATAAGGCATTTTTGTATGCATATCTTTTAATCGATTTAATGCGGCAAATAAGGTTTCATCTTTTTTCGCAAAGTGGAAACGAATATAGCGATTTTCCTTCTCTTTAAAGAAACTAGATCCAGGAACGGCCGCCACACCTACGTTTTTAATCAGGTCTACACAGAAATCTAAATCTGAATCATAGCCAAACTCACTGATATCCACCATGACATAGTAAGCTCCTTGAGGTTCTGTATGCGGAATGTTCAATTCTTTTAAGCCATTGAGGAATAGATCTTTCTTATGTGTATATAGCTTTTGTAGTTCATCATAATAAGCATCACTAAATTCAAGCCCTACTACAGCTGCTTCTTGAAGTGGAGCTGCCGCACCAACGGTTAAAAAGTCATGTACTTTCTTGATTTGTTCGATGATATTTTCTGGGGCAATACAATAGCCTAAACGCCATCCTGTAATAGAATACGTTTTAGATAGGGAGCTACAAGAAATGGTTCTTTCAAACATACCAGGTAAAGAGGCAAAATATGTGTGTTTGTATGGTGCATATACAATGTGTTCATAAACTTCATCCGTAATCACATACGTATCATATTTTACGGCAAGACTAGCGATATATTCCAATTCTTCTTTTGAGAAGACTTTTCCGCAAGGATTGCTTGGATTGCACAAAATCAAAGCTTTCGGATTTTGTTTAAACGCATTTTCTAATTCTTCTTTATCAAAGTTGAATACAGGTGGATGTAAAGGAACATAAATTGGATCAGCACCACAAAGGATGGTATCTGCTCCATAGTTTTCATAGAATGGAGAGAAGACAATCACTTTATCGTTTGGATCACAAACACTCATCATGGCTGCCATCATAGCTTCGGTACTTCCACAAGTGACAACGATGTTCTTGTTTGAATCTAAATCTAGATTCATGTATTTCGATTGTTTCTTGGCCAAGGCATCTCTAAAGTTTTGAGCACCCCAAGTAATCGCATATTGGTTATATTTAAGTGGTGAAAACTCCATAGCTTGCTGTGGAGATGAAAGCCACTTTTTGTGTTGTATAATGCGTATAAAAAATATATAATATATGTATAAATAGTTCGGAGTTGATATCATGCCTAGACCTAGAACGAACAATGTTCAGATCAATATTGCCATTCCTGGTGAATGGAAAAAAGAATTGGAAAACCTTGCCAGAATCTATTCGGTTGAAGAAGGTAAAACGATTACTTTTCTAGATTTGATGCGTAGAGGTATCCAGGAAAAGTATCAGTTAAAAGATGTGAATGATCATGAAGACTGATAATTATCATCGTGCTTCTCATTGTAAGTATTTAGTTCAGTATCATATTATATGGTGTCCAAAGTTCAGATGTGATGGTATGGATGAAACCTTAAAGAAGATCCTTTCTGAAGTTTGTGATGCGTATGGATATATTGAACTAACACACTCTTACGAGTGTGGGCTTTTTTTTATATAGCCTAGTCTT
>ENA-ORNY01000682-ORNY01000682.1-human-gut-metagenome-genome-assembly--contig:-NODE-682-length-22127-cov-3.756660_pt1 | contig 22127 bp, 20 predicted proteins | sample MGYA00242122_ERZ509036 | MGnify/ENA primary metagenome ERZ509036 (study PRJEB26280, sample SAMEA2338696) | human gut metagenome | biome: human gut; feature: human-associated habitat; material: faeces... | reverse complement strand
TGCGTTCCACCTCATCCGCTTCACTACGTTCAGCACCTTCCCCTCCGAGGGGAAGGCTTGGGTGAACGGTCTTGCCAACCGCTGCCAATCGCTACGTTTGTTTTTCGTATCCAACTACACCCCATAACACGCTGATCGCAGATCAGCGCAGGGCGTGCGCAGCACGACCATGAGGAAAAGCAGAAAGCGAACGAAGGAAAAGCTTGTTTTCATCCGGGTGGTTCAGGCTTTCACCTGCCACGGGGGCGGGTGGGGCGGCAGTGCCGCCTTCCAGTTTTATTCGCTTGACTTTTTCATCACACACCGATTCTTTGTTACTTTCTTCCCTAAAGAAAGTAACGTATCCTTCGTCCCCCTCATCCTCTCCCCGCGCTATTGAGCGCATCTGCCTATATATTGATGCCGAGGTGAAGCCATGATCGTCGTCGTAGCGGAAAAGCCCAGCGTGGGCCGCGATATTGCCCGCGTGCTGGGCTGCAAAACATCAGGCGAGGGCTGCCTGTCCGGCGAGGGCTACACCGTCACCTGGGCCGTAGGCCATCTGGTTACGCTGTGCGAGCCGGATGAAATAGACGAAAAATACAAAAAATGGCGCATGGCCGATCTGCCCATGCTGCCTGAAACCCTGCCCACCAAGGTGATCTCCAAGACTAAAAAGCAGTTTACCATCGTCAAAAAGCTGATCAACGCCCCCGATACCGAGCGGCTGATCTGCGCCACCGACGCCGGGCGCGAGGGTGAGCTGATTTTCCGTTTTGTCTACCAGATGGCGGGCTGCAAAAAGCCGTTCAAGCGCCTTTGGATTTCCAGCATGGAGGACGCCGCGATCCGCGAGGGCTTTGCCCACCTGAAACCGGGGGCCGACTACGACAACCTGTATCAATCGGCCCTGTGCCGGGCGCAGGCCGATTGGCTGGTGGGGATCAACGCCACCCGGCTTTTCTCCATCCTCTATCACAAGACCCTGACCGTGGGCCGTGTCCAGACGCCTACTCTCAATATGCTGGTTGACCGGGAGGCCAAGATCAGCAATTTCAAGAAAGAGAAATACTACGTTGTCCATATCGCGGCGGGCGGCATGGAGGCGGCCAGCGACCGCTTTCTGAACCCCGACGACGCCGACGCCACCAAGACGGCCTGTGCAGGAGCGCAGGCCGTTTGTGTATCGGTAAAGCGTGAGAAAAAGACGGAGCAGCCGCCCCGTCTGTATGACCTCACTTCCTTGCAGCGGGAGGCCAACCGCCTGTTTGGATTTACCGCCAAGCAGACCCTTGACTATGCCCAACAGCTCTATGAAAAGAAGCTGCTGACTTATCCCCGCACCGACAGCCAGTATCTTACCGACGATATGCAGCCTACGGCGGAAAGCATCGTGTCCGGCCTGTGGCCGCTGCTTTCCTTTGCGGCGGGGCTGGACATTGCCCCGCAGTTTGGCCGGGTACTGAACAGCAAAAAGGTATCCGACCACCACGCCATTATCCCCACGATGGAGTTTGTGCAGAAAGGCTTTGACGGGCTGACCGAGGGCGAAAAGAAACTGCTGTCCCTTGTGTGCTGCAAGCTGCTGTGTGCCGTGGCCGCGCCCCATGTGTATGAGGCTGTCACCGCCACATTCACCTGCGCCGGGAACGAGTTCACCGCCAAGGGAAAAACCATTCTCACCCCCGGCTGGAAAGAGATTGAGCGCCGCTTCAAGGCGTCGTTCAAGACCGATGCCGACGAGGACGCGCCGGAGCTGGCACGGGAGCTGCCGGAGCTGACCGAGGGCCAGACCTTTGACCCGGTGGAGGCCAGCATCACCGAGCATTTCACCACGCCGCCCAAGCCCTATACCGAAGATACGCTGCTGTCTGCTATGGAACGGGCCGGGGCCGAGGATATGCCGGAGGACGCCGAGCGCCAAGGTTTGGGAACCCCGGCAACCCGCGCTTCCATTCTGGAAAAGCTGGTGCAGATGGGATTTGTGGAACGCAAAGGCAAACAGCTACTTCCCACCAAGGACGGCCACAACCTTGTGTGCGTCCTGCCGGATGTGCTGACTTCTCCCCAGCTCACGGCGGAATGGGAAACCAAGCTGAAGGCCATTGCCAAGGGCGAGGCTGACCCGGAGGGCTTCATGGCGGGCATTGAGGAAATGACCCGGAGCCTGATTTCCCGGTATTCACAGATCAGCGAGGACGCGCAAAAGTTGTTTCAGGCCGAGCGTGTGGTTATCGGCAAGTGTCCCCGCTGCGGCGAAGCCGTCTACGAGGGCAAGAAAAACTATTACTGCGGAAACCGGGCCTGCCAGTTTGTCATGTGGAAGAATGACCGATTTTTTGAGGAACGGGGCAAGACGTTCACCCCGAAGATCGCCGCCGCGCTGCTCAAAGACGGAAAGGCAAAGGTAAAGGGCCTGCGCTCCATGAAAACCGGCAAAACCTACGACGGGACGGTGCTTTTGGCCGATACCGGCGGGAAATACGTCAACTACCGCGTGGAGAAAAGGAGCTAACGGAGTAACGTAGCAAGCATAGGAAGTGTAGCCACACTTCCGATAAATCCCTGACCCGGCCACCCTGCCGGGCCGGGGATTTTGCTTGTTGGGGAAAGCCCCAAACCCCTATGAATATGAAAGGAGTGAACCCATGAGCGAAGTGTTTTCTATCCTGCTTCATAACCGACAGCGTTATGAGCAAGGCAAAGAGGGCCTTTGGTTTTCTTTGCCGACCACAACCGAAAAGCTGCAAGAAGCCCTGCGGGAAATCGGGATCAGTGCCGACAATCCGCAGGACTTTTTCTTGTACGACTACCGAAGCCCGCAGGAGCGTCCCATTAAGCTTCCCAGCGATCTGGTGCTGTCCGCCGATGTGGACGAGCTGAACTTCCTTGCCAAACGGCTTTCCTCTCTTTCCGATGAGGAACTGCCCGTGTTTTACGCCGTGACCGAGCAGATATTCAACGACACAGACGAAAACCCCGTCAGCATCCAAGATCTCATCAACTGCACCTACAGCTTGGACACCGTTCCCGTTGCTCATAATGTAGGCAACCTTGCCGAGCTCGGTCGGTTTACCTTTGAAAACGAACTGCTCTCCGACCTCGAAGGTATCCCCGAAAGTGCCGTTCCGTTTTTGAACGCAGAACAGATCGGCAGAGTGCAGCAGAAAAACGATAGTGGCGTGTTTGAGGGCAGGCTGTATATCCCCACCGTGCATTATGACCGACCGGAGATATATGACGGCGTGACCTTGCCGGACGAGGAATCCGAATCCTCCGACTTTGTCATCCGTCTGCTCGTATCGGGTACGCCGGAGCATATCAAGGGCGATCCGGCAGATAGGGCTATATGGCTGAGCCTCCCAATGGCAAGCGACATACTCGCAAATTATGCCGCAGCATTTAATGAAGCAGAGATCGGCGATTGCGTGTACTACGATTTTGAATCTGTAATCCCGCAGATTACCTCGGAGATGTTCGGCAGCATGAGTGATGTCCAAACGCTCAATAAGCTTGCTGCGGAAATCAGCATCATGAGCGAAGCCGAACAGGTCAAGTTCAAAGCTATTTTGGACGCTGAAAACACGGCAAGCATTCATGACGCACTGAATGTAGCACAAAACCTGTGGCGTTATGAATTCACCGCCGAACCCGACACTGCGGATGCCTTCTTCAAGAAGTATATTTTTGAAAACACAAGCACGGAGTTCGACAGCAAGTGGCTTGAAAACCTGCTTCCGAGAAATGAAGCGGATAAATTGCTCGGCCGCATCGGTGCAGCCGTTACGGATTACGGCGTTATTTCCGCCCGAAACGGACATCTGTTCAAGCCCGTGCCGTATGACGAGCCGGAGGCAAAGGAACTGAAAACGCAGGCGCTGACCGATGAAAAGCTGGATGTTATTGAGATACTTGACCGCAGAGCGCTGTTCAGCAACGGACGGCTCATGCCCGAACAGATCCCCGAAGGCTTGTACGCCTATGACCTCCGCCACAGCGACGACGGTGACCGCTTCTGCTCCATTGAGCCGAAGGTCGGAGTCAACCACGGCGGCACTGTGCTGATGCGGGATATCCTCGATTTCGGCGAAAGCGGATATATTCCGCTGGATGAGGACACCGAGCCAAACTTTTTGGGCGATGAAATGACGCCGTCCGAATTCGCCGAGGAAGAAGCACAGGACGAAACCTTACAGATGGGAGGTATGTAATATGAGCATCAGCACCGTAACCACCGACGACCTTCGCCGAATGAACGGCAAGGAAGGGCTTGTTTTGCAGGGCTGCGGCGGCGATCCGCAGGAGTGGCTTGACGGCATCAACGGTCTCCTCACCGATGAAGGTATTCTGAAAAACGGCAGCAAGTTCGAGAATATCTCCGTATTCCAAAACGGAGAAATCACCAATATCCTCTTTCCCTTTGAGGACAGTGTGGAGCTCGACATGGGCAAGCTCGCTATGTGGCGCTTGCGCTCCCATGAGCAGTTCGGCGGCACCTGGCTTTCGGACTATGTGCCAAACCGCCTCGGCGGGTTTGTTGACAAAGCCGCGCCCGAACGGGAAAAGCCCGACTGCAAGCTCATCGGTGAGGACGGAAACATCTTTAACCTTATGGGGCTTGCTGCCCGAACTCTCCGCCATAACGGACTTGCGGAACAGGCAACGGAAATGACCGGCCGCATTCATGAGTGCAGCAGCTATGACGAAGCCCTCTGTATTATCGGCGAATATGTCAATATAACGGGAGGCGATGAATCCGAGGATGAGGACGAAGGGATGGGTATGCGCCTATGACCTATGATGAACTGCAAAAGAAAACTGCAGAGCTTTATGCATCCGGCGAGGTCTATACTTCGCCGGATTTTCAGTGCGACCAAACAGGCGGCTTCCCGACCTCCCTTTGCGTATGTTGGGAAAAGCAAAAGGCTTGGCTTGAACTGAATGAAAGCCTCCTTATGGACAGAGATGATATGGAGCTCGGCTATTACAGAGATCTGTGTGCCGAATACGGTATCCGCCAATGCTGCGATATTGAGCAGTTCAACGCTCTGCTTCAAGGACTTGGAGAGGATGCGGTGCAGTCCGCCGAGCTGTTCCCCGATGAGGATGAAAGTATAACGATGGGAGGAATGTAAAATGGAGATCGCCATGCTCATGATCGGCCTGCTCCTCGGCGGGTGCGTCAGCTTCTGTATCCTCGGTTGTATGCAGATCAACCGCATCAACGACTATGAGGACGAGATACGCAGGCTCCGTGCCAAAGAGAGAATTAAAACAGAATAAGCAATAAATCCACGGCGGTATCGATCGTTTTGAAAACGAAAGATACCGCTTTTTTGTTTTCGGAACGGTTGACCGCCTCAAAGTGAGGTGATCAAAATAAAATCCCCTGTAACATGGATAGGCAACAAAACCTCTATCCTCCATATCCTGTATGCCTTGTTCCCCATAGGCTGTGACCGCTATGTTGAGCCGTTCGGCGGCTCCGGTGCGGTACTGCTGGGAAAACCCGTACCGGACAAGTTCGAGGTGTTCAACGATTACAACCACAACCTCGTCAATCTGTTCCGCTGTATGCGTGACCGTCCGATGGAGTTCATCCGTGAACTCGGCTTTTTAAGCCTGAATTCCCGTGACGATTTTGCGGTGCTGAAGAAGTTCTTCGAAAAAGAGGAATTCACCGAGGACTACCTAAAAGCACAGCTTGATCTGACCGAAATAATGCTGCCCGAAGTGACCGCCAAGGAAGTTCGGACGCTGTATTCGGCGGCAAGAAACGACCATGACCTGCGCAGGGCTGCCATGTTCCTAAAGCTCATTCGCTACAGTTATTCCAGCGGATGCAAGTCCTTTGCTTGTCAGCCGTTTTCGCTCAGAACGCTGTTCGCACTCGTGCAGGACTTTGCCAAGCGGTGCGAGAATGTGGTCATCGAAAACCAGGACTTTGAAACTCTTATAAAGCACTATGACCGACCGACGACCTTCACCTATTGCGATCCGCCATACTTCACAAGCGAATATGTGTATGACTGCGGCTTCACATGGGAGGATCATCTGCGGCTGTATCACGCCCTTGCGGGTATGAAAGGTAAATTTCTGCTGTCGTATAACGATTGCCCCGAAATCAGAGAGTTATATAAGGAATATAACTTTTTCGATTTCAAGCGGGTGCATAGCATGGCGCAGAAATACGAGGCCGGCAAAGAATTTCCCGAACTGCTCATAGCCAATTATGACCTCTTTGAGCGTGAACGGCAGCAGCCACACCAGCTCACCTTGTTCGATTCCATCGACAAGCCACTCGACTACGAAAAAATATTGAAGGAGAACATTGTATGCCGAATAAAAAGATAAAAACCGAAATCATTATGCTTCCCGTGCCTGCCGAGTTGTTCCTCGAAGCCGGAATGTTCGAGGGCGACCCCATGCAGATGTACGCGGACGGACATAAGATCGTCATCGAAAACATCGACGACCCGAAGGACATCGTCTGTGACGGCGATTGCGAAAATTGTCCCATTGCCGACATTGACTGTGACGGCGACTGCGAGGACTGCCCCTGTAGCGATAATTGTGATGAAAGCGAGGCGAACTGATATGACAAAGCTATACCGTGTCCTTGGCAAAAGAGGGCGCATCACTATCCCGTTTGAGATAAGACAGCGTGTAGGCTTCACCTATAATGATGTGCTGTCCTTCACCGAATCACCGGACGGCAGAACTGTCACCGTCAAGCGTGAAAAGATCTGCGATAACTGCTCCGGCACCAAGACAGCCGACAAGGAAACCGAGATGACGCTTGAGGATTTCCTCGACAGCCTCTCTGCCGAACAGCAGCGTGTAGCCCTTGTCCATTTGTCCGTCAAGTGGGCTGAACAGAAAACCCAAAATACTAATATATAATCAGGAGGAATTACTATGGCTACCAAGAAAGCAAACACCTCATCCATACCCAAGCTGTCGGTCAGCGCTAAAATCGACCGCATGATCGAGCGTGAGAACGCCACCGTCAAGGCGTATGCAAGTGTGAACATCGGCGGCGCATTCGTCATTAAGGACATCGCCGTTGTGGACGGTCAGAAAGGGATGTTCGCCCGAATGCCCTTTCGCTCCTACAAAACAGGCAGCGGCGAAACCAAGTATTCGGACATTGCCTTTGCCCTCACCGATGAGGCGCGGCAGAGCCTCAACGACGCCGTGCTCGGCGCTTACCGTGAGGCTTTGGAGGAATCCGAGGACGAATTGCCCGATGAGGACGAAAGCCCTGCACAAAAGATGTGACTTTTTTCTGAAAAGTGCAGATTTCGCTGGACTTTCCGAATTTTTTCGGTATCCTGTAGGTAGAGGTGGTAAATATGAGAAATACGAAAATGCTCGCAGCCCTCCTCGCAGGACTAATAACGCTGAGCCTTGCGGGATGCGGTGCAGATAAGGCGGAAAATACAGGCAGCGATCCTGCAAGCACAGAAAGCGGCATCACGGCAACGGTAACGGACAACGCTTCCGAGTCGACCGCCGAGAGCAGCCTGCCTGTGGAGAGCGAAATAAAGCAAGACGAATCTATGGCAGAAAAAGAAAAGGCCGAAAGCAATGCCCCTGCCGACAGCGGCAGTAAGGCAGACATCAAAAAGCCTGCCGAATCAAATCAGCAGGCCAAGACGCCGTCCAAGCAGACGGAAGCTCCGAAGCCTGCCGAGGAAAAACCGCAGACGCCTGCACCCACAGAAAAGCCCGAAGCTCCTGCCGAAACACCTACCGCCAATGAGGTGGCAAGGAAAACGGCAGAAAAGATAAATACACTCAGGCAGGCACAAGGCTCACCGGCAGCAACCATCCTGCCCGGACTCGGCAAGGTCGCAACCTATCGCTCCGAGCAGCTTATAACAAACTTCTCGCATGAATCAAGCCCCGACGCCTGCACCGTATTGAAATACGGAGAATATGTAGATATGTCGGACTGCGGAATGCCGGAAGCCAGCTACTACCGAGGATACAATGCCGAAGCCGCCGCCAAAGGAAATTGGACGGGTACGGCAGACGAGATAGCCGATAAAATAGCCAACGGATTCAAAAACAGTGCAGGCCATTGGCGCTATGTAGGAAGTGCAGAATACACCTACATGGCGGTCGGCATCACCTACAAAGGCGGCACATGGTACTGCTGCGTATGCGTAAGTAGCCAAAACTACGGCGGATAACCGCCCGATATATTCCACAATGAACGCTTGATAAAATCAGGCGTTCTTTTTTTATACCATCAAACTTGAAAGGATGAGTCAATATGAACAGAAAGAAATTGTTATCCTTGCTCCTTGCATTGGTAATGATACTCAGCGCTTTCCCGATCTCGGCGTTTGCGGCACCTGCCTCGGACATCCCCGATAAAATGCTCGACAACCCCATTGTCAGAGCGCTTGCCTATACGGGCTACAATGTGCAGAAGCAGAAGGATAACGGCACGATTTATCAGACCGGACACTACGGCGGCGCACTGAAACGAAACGCACCGAGTATCCTCTCGGATATTCATTACAGCACTTCGCTTACGGGTAAGGAAACGGTTCCCGATTCCTCAACCGTAACGGGTAAAGCACCGAATATTGCAAGGTTCGAACAGTACGGTCTCTGCTGTGCAAGCTTCGTGACCTACTATATTTGCAACTATCTGCCTAACATTGAGGGTGTGGATACGCAGTTTATTACCGACGCCATCAACGCTACGGGAACGAACTCGCAGGCCGTTGTGACTTGGCAGAACGCATTAAACAAGCTTGCCTCGCAGGGTAAGGTCGAAAAGGTCGGCACGAGTCCGAGCAATGTGGACTATTCCAAGCTCACTCCCGGCGATATTATCATCTTCGGCAACAGCTCAAGCAGCCATGTCCATGCGGCTATTTTTGCAGGCGTATATAACGGCAAGCACTTCATTATCCATGTAGGTAATGAGAGAGGCCCCGAAATCAACACCACCGAAGGTATGGCACACTCCTCCAACGGAGATAAGGCATCCACGCCGAACGGATATTATCATCTGCCGGACGAACTCTTTATTGAAAACGGCTTCATGGAAGTTAAAAAGACCGATGAAAACGGCAAGGCACTTGCCGGAGCCGTATTCGTTGCCACGAATCAAAAGACGGGTAAAGCATACAAGATCGGCCCGACCAATGCCTCCGGCTATGCCAAGGCTGCCGATCCGATCCCGTTCGGCACTTATACCGTCAAGGAAACCGTGTTCCCGAAGGACTACCGTGCTTACGGAAAATCCGAATGGACAGTCACACTCAACAAGAACACCCCGAACGCCACGATTACCATTAAAGCTGTCAACGAGCTGATCCCCGGTAGTGCCAAAATCGTCAAGGTCAGCGAGGACGGCAAGGTGGATGGTATCACATTCCGCATTCAGGGCAACGGCATCGACAAGACCGTTAAAACCGCAAACGGCGGCGTGATTCAGGTAGACAATCTCAAGCCCGGTGTGTACACCGTGACCGAAACCGAGTATGACAAATATATTCCGCAGGAGGTTCGCCGTGTAACCGTTGTCAGCGGTCAGGTGTCAACCGTCAATTTCAGCAACAAGCTCCGCCGCGGCGACCTTACAGTCAAAAAGACCTCTGAGGACGGACTGACCGAGGGCATGAAGTTCCGCCTCTACGGAACATCACTCTCCGGCATTGAAGTCAACGAGTATGCTGTGACCGATAAAAACGGCATTGCAAAATTCAAGGATGTGCTGATTGGTTCGGGATATACCCTCGAAGAAGTCGACACTCCTACTCGCTATGTCGTACCCGAAAAGCAGGCCGCCGCTGTTGAGTGGAACAAGGTAACGAACAAGTCCTTTGACAATGTCCTCAAGAAGTTCAATGTTACCGTAACCAAGAGCGACAGCGAAAAGGGCTTGCCGCAGGGCGACGCCTCCCTCGCAGGTGCCAAGTACGGCATCTATAAAGGCAATCAGCTCATCGACACCTACACCACCGACGCAAATGGTCAGTTTACCACCAAGTATTATATCTGCGGCGATGATTGGTCGCTGAAAGAAATCAGCCCGTCCGAGGGATACCTGCTCAATACCGAGAGTCAGCATATCGGTGCGGAGGCAAAACTCTATACTGTTGAATACAACCTTGCAAAGCCCCTCGATTCCCTCGAAGATGTTATCAAGGGAAAAATCGCTGTCATTAAGCATTGCGATGACGGCACTACCAAAATCGAAACACCCGAAAAAGGTGCGGAGTTTGAGGTGTATCTGGAAGCGGCGGGCAACTATGAAAATGCCAAGGAAACCGAGCGAGATATCCTTGTGTGCGATGAGAACGGCTTTGCCGAAACCAAGGATCTGCCTTACGGCGAATACACCGTGAAGCAGACCAAGGGCTGGGAAGGCAAGGAATTGCTTTCGCCTTTCAATGTCTTTGTTAAGGAAAACGGCGAAACCTATCGCTTCCTCATCAACAACGCAACCTTTGAGGCACTCATTGAGATTGTTAAAAAGGACGCGGAAACAGGTAAAATTATCCCTGCGGCGGGTATTGGCTTTAAGGTGCGTAACACCGACATTGGCGAATATATCGTGCAGCACATCAACTACCCGACGCCTGTGGACATCGATACCTATTACACCGATGTAACAGGCAAGCTCATGATGCCCGAAAAGCTGCCCTACGGTAACTATGAGATTATCGAGCAGTGTACGGCTTACGGATATGTTCTCGACTCTGCTCCCATCGCATTCAAGGTGGACGGCAGCAAGACGGTTGTAACCGTAGAAAAGCACAATATGCCGCAGAAAGGTATCATTCGCCTTACCAAAAACGGCGAGATTTTCTCCTCTGTAATTGAAGCAGACGGACTGTATCAGCCTGTATTTGCAGACGGCGGTCTTGCCGGTGCGGTGTATGAGATTACCGCCGCCGAGGATATTATCACGCCGGACGGTACGCTCCGCTATGCCAAAGGCACGGTGGTGGATACCGTAACGACCGATGAAAACGGCAATGTGGAAAGCAAAGCGCTGTACCTTGGCAAGTACACCGTCAGAGAAACGAAAGCGCCTTACGGCATGGTACTGAACGATGAGGCAAAGTCGGTTGAATTGACCTATGCAGGCGAAACCGTGGAGATCACCGAAACGGCGGCGGAGTTTTACAACGACCGTCAGAAGGCGGTGCTTTCGCTCTCCAAAATTCTCGACAAGGATGAAATTTTCGGTATCGGGAATAACGGTGAGATCCTCTCGGTGCAGTTCTGGCTTTATGCCGCAGAGGACTTGACTGCCGCTGACGGCACGGTCATTCCAAAGGACGGACTGCTTGAAATTGCCAACTGCAATGAAAACGGCAGCATCACATTCGAGACCGACATTCCCGTAGGCGCAAAGCTGTATGTAAAGGAAATTGCGACCGACAGCCACTATATCCTCTCGGACGAGAAATATCCCGTAATCTTCGACTATGCCGGACAGGATACCGCCATTGTGGAGATCAAGGCAAACGGCGGCGAAGCCATCCGAAATGAGCTCATTTACGGCTCGGTCAAGGGCTTAAAAATCGACCGTGAAACCGAAGCAGTGATTGCAGGTGCAAAGTTCGGACTCTTCCGCAGCGGCGAAACCGAGTTTACTGCCGAGAACGCACTCCTTACCGCCGAATCCGGCGAGGACGGTATTTTCCTCTTTGAAAATATCCCCTACGGCAACTGGCTCATCAAGGAATTGCAGCCTGCGGACGGATACCTTGCCAATGAAGAAATCTATCCTGTCAGCATTGCGGAAAACGAGCAGACGGTAGAAATCACCGTGGTCAATGATCGCATTCCCGAAATCGGCACAACGGCAACCGTAGACGGTGAAAAGGAAATCTGCGCAACCGAGGTGTTCACGCTGACCGATACCGTGTCCTACAGCCACCTCATCCCCGGCAAGGAGTATGTACTCAAAGGTGCGCTTATGGATAAGAACACGGGCAAAGCCTTTGCCGAAAACGGCAAAGCTGTAACAGCCGAAACCGTTTTTATGCCCGAAGTTCCGAACGGAACGGTTACGGTATCCTTTACCTTCGATTCAAGGCTCATCAAGGAAAACACAAGCCTTGTGGTATTTGAAACGCTGTATAAGGACGACAAAGAGCTTGCCGTACACGCAGACATTGAGGACGAGGATCAGACCGTCAAGATTACCGTTCCTAAAATCGGAACAAAGGCAACCGTGAACGGAGAAAAATCCGCTACTGCCAAGGGCGACATTACCATTGAGGACACCGTTTCCTACAAGAACCTTACGGTCGGTAAGGAATACACCGTTAAAGGCATCCTTATGGACAAGGCAACGGACAAGCCGATCCTCGTAAACGGCAAGGAAGTGATCTCCGAGGTCACCTTTACGGCAGAGAAAAAAGACGGAGAGATTACCGTCCGCTTTACCTTTGACGGCAGCACCGTAACCAAGCAGACAGACATCGTAGTGTTTGAAACGCTCTATCGTGACGGTGTGGAAATCGCAGCTCATGCCGACATTGAGGACGGCGGCCAGACCGTAACGCTTACGCCTCCTGCTCCTCCCGTTCCGCAGACGGGCGACAACTCCAACCTCGGCTTTTGGATCGGACTCGGCGCTGTGGCGCTCGGCGGTCTTGTGGCAGTCATCATTACCCGTGTGAAATCCCGAAAGGACGAGGATGACGAGTAATGAAAAAGGTGTATGTCTGCGCTCCCCTCGGACGGAATGTTGAGGAAAACCTCAAAAAGGTTAAGACATATACCGAATATGCACTGAGGTGCGGCACGGCTCCAGTCGTGCCGCATTTCTATGCTCTGTGCCTCGACGATAATGCCCCCAAAGATCGGGAAATCGGCTTGGCAGCGGGAATGTCGCTTCTGTGGCTCTGCGATGAGGTGTGGGTATTCGGAGATACCGTCACGGAAGGCATGAAAGCAGAGCTGCAGTTTGGCAAAAGCCTCAATATCCGCATCCGATATATAACCGAAAAAGAAATTCAAAATGTGTTAGGAGGTAAAACCCTATGAAAAAGAAACCCATGAGAATTCTTCTCACTCTTCTGCTCGTGGCCGTCCTTACGACGGCATTCTCCATGACCGCATTTGCGGCCGGAGATGTGGCAGGCGCAATCGAAAGCACTTGGAACGCTGCCAAGAGCCAAATTCAGACGGTCGTCAACAATGTTGTTTTTCCCGTGTGCGATATGATCCTCGCCATCCTTTTCTTCGTGAAGGTCGGCACGGCGTACTTCGACTACAGAAAGCACGGGCAGTTTGAATTCGCCGCTCCGTGCATTCTTTTTGCCTGCCTTATTTTCACGCTGACAGCACCGTTGTATATCTGGTCTATTATCTGATACAACCGGTTACGAAACGGAGGTGATGACTTATCTTTGACTGGTTAGGCGATATCTTTTCGGGGATCGGCAGCGCCATCGGCGACGCTATGGACTTCCTCGGAACACAAATATCCAATGCCATTTGGGATGCAATGCTCAAATGGTTTTATGAAATCATCTACGGCGCTATCGCCGACTTCTTCGAGATGATGGGCAATATGGGTGCGGATGTGTTTGACCTTGAATGGGTAAAGGCGACCGTAAAGCTGTTCACGCTGTTCGGCTGGGGCTTGTTCGTGGCCGGAACGGTTGTGGCGATATTCGATGTTGCCATCGAGTACCAATGCGGCAGAGCCAATGTGAAAACAACGGCACTCAACATCATAAAAGGCTTCTTTGCCTGCTCTCTCATCGGAGTCGTGCCGATAGAATTATACAAGTTTTGCATCAGCCTGCAAAATACTTTTTCGCATGATTTATCCCGAATTTTTGCAGGAACACAGTCGCTGGATCTTGCAGGACAAAGCACCTCGGTGCTACAGGGCTCGTTTATGGTGGCGGCCACCGCGGAATACAAGCTCTTTAATCTGCTTGCGATGATCGCCTTTGCCTACTGCATTATTAAAATATTCTTTCAGAATATTAAAAGAGGCGGAATCCTCCTCGTGCAGATGTCTGTCGGTGCGTTATATATGTTCAGTGTACCAAGGGGCTATGCCGACGGCTTCAACCAATGGTGCAAGCAAGTCATCGCAATCTGCCTTACGGCATTTATGCAGACAACATTGCTTTTCTTGGGGCTTCTGACCTTTCCGCAGAATATGCTGCTCGGCCTCGGCATTATGCTGGCGGCCAATGAGGTGCCGAGAATTGCGCAGCAGTTCGGGTTGGATTCAAGCGTCAGAGTAAACATGATGAGCGTAGTCCACGCCACCACAACGGCAGTCAACCTGACCCGCAGTGTGGCAAGAGCCACAGGCAAATAAGGAGGTGCGCTATGAAATACTATACGCAGGCAAACAGATTTTTGCAGAAGTACGGCTCGGACGCATTCAAAATCATTGCCGCATATGAGGAAGCGGCAGACATTCCGCAAACCGAACGATATGCAAATTGGTATGGCGATTACGGTATATTCGAGCCGTCATTAAACGAGGATATGACCTATGACAAGCTCCTCTCCCGTTACAAGGCAGGGCTTAAATATCTCGGCATTATCCATGAGCAAGCAAAAGCAGTGTGCGGCCGATTCCTCTCGGAGCAGCTTGCAGAGCATATCCGTGAGCAGTTCGGACGGCACAATGCCGATGCCGAATACCGTCCGGCATCCGTTATAACTAAAATGGATACGCCGGAATTCACAAGGGATATGCTTGCAGTCGACCGAGATATGGAGGTGGACTGCGACATCGGGCATCAGATCACCTGTTATCTCGAAACATGGTTCGATGTGGACAAGAAATTCGGAACGGACACGGCTGCGGACGATGACAAGTGGCTGAATCTGTACGCCAAATACGATCCGTTTGCCGACACGCTCCGGCTTGAATTTACCGTTACAACCGCCGACTCCTGCGAGGAAGGCGAATATGTGCCGACCGATGCGGAGTCGCAGCTCATCAAGGATATGATCGCTGAGAAGCTCCGTGAGGAATACGGACAGACGCCCAAGGAATTCTGCGAGGATGTCGGCGGCATAGAAATCGGAGGAATGACGCAATGACACAATATATCTATCCGCAGAACTTAAAAGCCACAGCCAACCTGTGGCTTTGGAGCTTGCGGGACTTTGTAATTTTAGCGGTAGCCGCACTGTTGTCGGTTCTCGCCCTTGTGCAGCTGCACATTTTCTTACCGGCCGTAGCTGTTTTATGCTACGGCTTTTTAACAATTCGCATGGACGATACCACCGTACTCGACTTCATGCGTTACGCCGTGCGGTATTTAATATCCACACAGCAATACTTTGAATGGAGATGATAATAATGAAACAGCAGAAAAAGAAAAAAGGCCGTTCGGTGCAGGATCTGCTCGGTATCAAAACCTTTACGAAATACGGCCTCTCAACCAATAAGGGCGAGCTGCTCTTCTACCTTGTATCGCCCACCAATATCTCGGTGCTGTCCCACACCAATATCGAAATCAAAATTCGCCATCTGATGATGGTGCTGTCGGCTCTGCCCGACATTGAGATCGTCTGCACCGACTCCTCGGAATGCTTTGACGATAACAAAGCCTATCTGACCGAACGCCTTGAAGTTGAGGAAAATGCAAAGGTCAGGAAGCTCATCAAAAAGGACATTGAATTTCTTGACACCATTCAGGTAGAAATGGCAACGGCGCGGCAGTTTTTCTTTGTCGCCCGAATTAAGGTGCAGAAAGAAAAACAGGTCTTTGAAACCGCAAACCGTACAGGCTGCGCCGTATTTCTCCGCGCTGAGTGACTCCGGCGAAAACGAAACCGCATATACAATCACAGAGAGTTTCGAGTTGGAGCAGTCCTCATCGAAGAATGTTTCCTTCAGCGTCGGAATGTCTTACTCTTACGGAGGGCTTCTCGCCCCCGTTGAGGTGAACATCTCGGCAGGCTACTCGCTTGAATGGAGCAAAACCTATTCCACGGCTCTGCAGAAGGAATATTCCCTGACGGTTAAGGCACGGGCGTACAACACGGTGCTTGTGTCCAGAACGCCTGTATTTATCTACGCCTATGAGATACTGGACGAAAACGGCAAATGGTCGGGAGATACCGCCATAACGCTTTCCATTCCGCAGCAGCCGGTATATCAACAGCTGAGCGTTGACGACTACAACGGCTTTGTTGATGAGTATAACGGTTATATGAATAACAAGAACTATCATGCCGTCATAAGGGAATCGGATAAAACAGACAAAGATAAAAAATACTATTATCCCTTGGTAAAAATAGATAAAGCGGCAAACTGGCTTGACGGAAACGAGGGCAACCCGTTTATGTACAATCAGCTCGGCTGGGGCGTTTACAGCAATTTGGGTGCAGAGCAGCTCAGTAAGCTCGCCATTCGACTCGGACATAACGGCGGTCTTAACGAGGTTTCGTGGGAAAAAAGCAATATAAAATCCGTTTCCGAAGAAATGTCGCACGGTTTTTATTTCAACTTCTCCATCAGCTACGGTGTATTCGGCGATGGTATACTATTCTCGCATGATGTTGGTTTTGAAACCAGTCTGAGCTACAGCAACGGTTCGGGCGTATCCACCACAACGACATCGTCCGAAGGCTGTACCGGCGTGGTCAATGATATCGACGGTCCGGATCTTGCCTCAAACGGAATCCCTGCAAACGTATACACGCAATATACCTTTGACTGGACGCTCGGTCAGTGGTTCCGACACCTTTACGGCGATGAAAACAACAAGACCATCTTTATAGGCTATAACTTGACAAATCTCAGTGCTCCTTCACCGGCAGTGGTCGACCTTGAGGCAGAACTGCTTGACGAAGACGAGATACGCCTTACTTGGTCGCAGCCCGATAAAACTCCCGGCTGGCCGGATGCGGAGGGCTACTATCTTTATCAAGTTGAAAACGGTGAATATAAAAGGATTTCAGATCTTATTCCTGTCGGCACGACCTCTTATGACATTTCCGGACTTAAAACCAATACAGAGTACGAATATGTGCTTACAACCGTTTGCAAGGTAGACGGAAAGGATAAGGAAAGTGCCTGGTCAAACTCTGCAACCATAACAACAGCAAAGAGAGACTATAAGGTCAACTATAAAATCGACAACGAGAAAGCCGCCGATATCAGTGTGCGGCACCTCGGCAATGTTAATATTAAATCGGGCGATGAGATCAATGAAAGCGATATTATTAAAATCAGAGTTTCGCCAAAGAACCGGCACTTTGAACTTGTGTCGCTGACTCTTGATAACGGCGGAGAAGAGACTGTATTCAGACCCGACAGCAACGGCAACATAGAGTGCGCGTTTGCACTGGGCGGCGAAGCTAACATATTCGTATCCACACGAAAAACATTCGATTCGGCTGAGGTCATCTTTGTCGGCGAATATAAGAACGGCGAAGACCTTCTCGGAACAGTTACCGCAAAGGTCGGTGAAACAGATCTGCCTGCTCCGGGCGGCACGGTGACCGGCGATGTAACATTTACCGCCGTTCCGCAAAACGGCTATACACTGAAGTCGTGGAGAATAACAGATGCCGAAAACAATACGGATATTGTTAACGCGGCAGGCTCAAATACCTACACGCTTACCCTTGGTTCAACAAGATACACCGTCGAAGCGGAATATGAAAGAGTTTCCGAAACCGACAGACCCGTGAAGCTGACCTATTCCGTTGCAAGCGGCAACGAAACCGGTATGGCGGCAACAAAGCAGACCTATCAGTCCGATACCGCTGTTCCCGTGGGAACAAAAATCAACTTCATCGCTCAGGCGGCAGAAGGCTATAGGGTGCAAAAGCTCGTTATCACCAAAAACGGAATTCCCGACACGGTAATAACAGATAACAGGCTTTACGATATGTACGAGTATGAGCTCACCGTTGATACCCAAACCGATATCAAGGTATACTTTACGGAGATCGAAAAATATACGGTCACAGTTGATATGCCGAATAAGAACGCTGAAATTACCGTTAAAAACGGGACATCGGATTTTGAAAGCGGTCAAAAGGTCAATTTCGGCGATGAAATCACCGTAACCGTCAAGCCGAAGGATGGATACCGTCTTGCCGACACAGAGAGCTGGTCCGATAACGGCGACGGGAGCTATACCTACAAGACCGGCAGAATCAAGATGGAAACGCATATCCGTGTGGCGGTAGAGGAAATTCCGGAATACACCGTCACCTTCCCGACAATGATTGAGGGCTGTGTGCTGACAGTGCGCAGCAAAAATGAAAAAATCACAAGCGGCAGTAAAATTCGTGAAGGCACAATTCTTGTTGCGAGTATCGTGCTTGAGCCGTCATATATCCTCAAAGGCTGGTACATCGGCGGCGAATTCAGTCCCGAAACCAACAAGACCGAAGTTTCCTTTACGGTGGACGGAGACACCCTTCTTTCCGTAATCGTTGAAAATGTAAAAGGCGACAAGGGTGATACCGGCATCGGAATCAAATCAGCAATTATTGACGAAAGCGGAAACCTCATTATTACTCTTACCGACGACACGGTGTTAAACCTCGGAAAGGTCACCGGAGATAACGGAAGTCAGGGCGAACAAGGTGTTCCCGGTGCCGCAGGAGTAGGAGTTAAATCCGTCACAATTGATGAAAACGGAAATCTGGTCATAACACTTACAGACAACAGCGTGCATAACCTCGGGAAAGTAGTCGGAGATAAAGGCGAACAGGGAGTGACTGGCGTTGGTGTTAAATCCGTTATGATTGATGAAAGCGGCAATTTGATTATCACTCTTACCGATGAGACCGTACACAATGCCGGACGGGTGACCGGAGATAAAGGTGACAAGGGCGATACGGGCAATGTCGGAGTCGGTGTAAAAACCACCGAAATCGATGAAAACGGCAATCTAATCATCACCCTTACCGACGACACTGTGCATAACCTCGGGAAAGTAGTCGGTGCAAAGGGCGAAGCCGGTACTGCAGGAACCAACGGCATTAACGGTACCGGAATCAAGTCCGCTCATATCGACGCAGACGGTAATCTTATCCTCACCTTTACCGACGGAGTTATAACAAATCTCGGAAAAATCGTCGGAACGGACGGGAAAGATGGTGTCAATGGTAAAGATGGTATCAATGGCAAAGATGGCAAGGACGGAAAAGACGGTCTCGGTATTAAAGGATGCCGCATTGACGACGGTGGAGACCTGATAATAACCCTGACCGACAACACAACGCTGAACGCCGGCAACATTTCCGCGATCAGCGATAAAGTCAGTGTTTCCAAGCCTCTTGCAACCGCAGCAGTTTCTCTTTCCGGAGTGTCTCTTCTTTGGAATATTGTTTCGCTTGTTGCGGCGATTGTAAGGAAGAAAAAACTAATTTAATTCGGATGATTGTTCGAATTTAAAAGGATGCAAGACCACCGGCTATCAGCGGCGGTGTTCTGACAAGTGTAACAGTATTTGATAAGAGGAAAAGGCATTCCGTCAAATAATCAGAGATAAGTAACAATTAACGAACCATCACGGAAACATCGCAAATACGGCACAGAGGTCATAAAAACCGCTGTGCCGTATTTCTTTCCTTGGCGACTGTTTTTGAGAAACAAGCAATTTCTCGGTCATAACCCAACATTTTTTGCCGGATTCCATGTTTACTGTGTATATCACACTTATGCACTCTTCACTTTTGCCCCGGCAGCGGATACACTGATATCAACAGATACCGAATACAGCGAGGCAGTTATGAAAACAAGGAGATGTCCCTAACAACCATGTACGTAAGGGAACAAATACTACCCCCAAAAAGGCGAAAAAATCTTTTTTACAGTCCTACCACATTGATATGATGGACTTTGACGAAAGCGGGTTGTACTTTCTAACGGCAAAAGGAAAAAGCTTTTACAGACGCTTGTGTGCCAATCCTAATATTGCTCTTACCGATACGATGGGTTCTGATACCATGAGTACCGTTGCAGTTTCAATAAAAGGAAAAATTGAGGAATTGGGAGCTGCTGGATTACAAGATTTATTTGAGAAGAATCCTTATATGGAAGACATCTACCCTTCAGAGGAATCGCGCTCTGCTCTGACTGTATTTAAGTTATATGAAGGAACCGGGGAAATGTTTGATTTATCAAAATTGCCACCGGAGATTTCTGCTAAACCAGCGGTGATTGACCAGATTCATTGTTTACGTTGTGGTAATTGCTATGAGATATGTCCCGCAAGAGCAGTTATCAAGAAAGACTAACTATTAAAAGTCAAGTCTGAAAATGAAATATTTTGAATGAATTGCAGAAATGCATTTCAGATATTTTTGAACCTTGAAAACCGCATGACAAACAGAGTGTCATTGCTGGCACTCTAAAAGAAGATAGTTACAGAAAAAAATTAAGCTGCTGGCAGGTAGGCTTTTCCCGATTTTTCCATTGCAAAAATCAATCGCACAAGCTTCTTTGTGGCATGAGATAATGCGACATTATAATGCTTGCCTTCCGAGCGTTTCTTTTCCAGATATGCACCAAAGGATTTATCCCAGTGACAGACATATTTTGTGGCATTATAAAGGGCATACCGAAGGTATCTGGAACCTCGCTTCTCCATGTGGGAATAACAGTTATCTAACTGTCCTGATTGATAAGTGGAGGGAGACATTCCAGCATATGCAAGTATTTTATCCGCGGAATCAAAACGGCTGAAATCCCCAACTTCAGCGATAATCATTGCACCCATTCGGTAGCTGATACCAGGAATAGTAAGAATCGGTGACTGGATTTCTTCATCCATAATTCGTTTGATGGCGGCTTCGATTTCATCAATCTCAACCGTTAATTCCCGAATGAGTTTAATGGTGTGTTTTAATTCCAGAGATTTGGCAGGCATATAGGAACCGATGGAAATTTTTGCAGCGTCACGAAACGTGATGGCAGTATCTTTCCCGTATCTGCCCTTAGAACTCTCAGAGAGCAGGTTGGAAAGCCTTGTAAGGTGTGCATTTGCAACAGCATCTGCACTTGGGAATTCAGAGAGCAAAGCATAAACGGATGCCATATGAAGCGTAGGAACAAGTTTTTCTAGTTCCGGGAAAAGAATGCAGATAAGCCTTGAAACAGAACTTTTCAGTTTTGCCCGTTCTTTGACCTTATCAAAACGATAACGGGTTAGTGACTTTAAATCCTCATTGTGGTAAGATGTATCTGAGTAGGACTTTAAGTTCATATCAGACATCATCATAGTGGCAATGGTACGGGAATCAACTTTATCCGTTTTCGTCTTTCTAAGGCTGAGACTTTTTCTGTAAAGATTTGTGTGAAGCGGGTTGATAACAAAGGTGGTCAGACCTTTATCAAGAAGGAATCCCAGAAGATTGTAACTGTAGTGTCCGGTGGCTTCTAGTCCTACTTTTACTTTGTTTAAATCATCTGATACGGATTCGATTCTTTGAAATAAGGTTTCAAAACCATCACGATTATTGGAGATGGTAAAGGATTTAAATAATACTTCACCATCTGAGTTAGTAATAAAGCAGTCGTGTTTGTCTTTAGCAACATCAATTCCAACGTAAATCATAAGAAAACTCCTTTGAATAAATTTGATACTGTTTAGAGCCACAGTTACTCCTTGCGATTGTAACCTCGTTCTAAATAAACCGTCATGCGGTATCTAACTGATTAACAAATATACAAAGAGACTGTGGTTGTAGCCTTTCCGAAACCATCGAGTGGTAGGAGGTGAAAAACAATCCACAGTATCTCCAACAGTATAGCATACAGTCCTTGGAGAGGGACTATAAACACTACTACTTTATAATACGAGGAGGTGAACAAATATGAAGCTCGGAAAAACGAAATTAAAAAGGATTTTGTCAGAAGAGACAGGGATTCCGCCGCAGGATATTGCGGATTTTGGGAAGTATGAGTATTACGGAAATAAAGAGCAGTTGTCGGTCGGTGGTCATACGCTGACGGCGGTTAACGGAGTGCTTAAGCTTCACAGTCCTTTTGTGTGCGATGATAGAGTCGTGTACAGAAGCCGTGAAATAAAAAGAGCGCCCATAAATGAGGCGGCAACCTCAGGGCGCATAGTTAAAAGATCAACTTTATTTTAGACGGAAAAGAGGGATTTGTAAAGATATGGCAGCAACAAGTTTTGAAATTAAAGAAA
>ENA-ORNY01000681-ORNY01000681.1-human-gut-metagenome-genome-assembly--contig:-NODE-681-length-22187-cov-13.647072_pt1 | contig 22187 bp, 19 predicted proteins | sample MGYA00242122_ERZ509036 | MGnify/ENA primary metagenome ERZ509036 (study PRJEB26280, sample SAMEA2338696) | human gut metagenome | biome: human gut; feature: human-associated habitat; material: faeces... | reverse complement strand
TTGATACGTTAAGAAATTTCTATATAATTAATCGTTAGGTTATGTAACTTAGTGGCCCAAAATTCAATTATAATAATGGACCATTTTTCATTCGGAAAATAAACTAATTTTTATGTTTGAAAAAGTGGACCATTTTTCAAATATAAATTGGACCAAATTTCACTTGACCAATACAACAGTTGAAGAATATAAGAAAATTACAAATTATGAAAATACTAAGAAAGTTTTAAAAGAAATTAAACTAGAAATGCCAGAAGTTCCAAATATAAATGAAATTAGTAAATTTTCAATAAAAAGAGATGAAAAAATATTAGAACAGATAATAAAGCCTAAAGATAATCTAATTAAAGAATTATACCAAGATAATTTATCACTTCATAAGGAACTTTCAAAACAATCCAAAGTTGTTGATGAGGCTGTAAAATATCAAAAAGAAAGAGAAAAACTACTTGCTGATAATGAAGAATTACACAATACTGTTAAAAATTTGGAACATAAATACAAAATAAAAAGCAATAATCTTGATTTTGACTTTAATAACAGAAAAAAAGAATTAGAGGAAGAATTTGAGAAAAAATCTTATAATTTAGAATATGAATATAAAGGCAAATATCGTAAATTAGAAAAAGAAAATAATCATCTTCATAAAGTTATAGATAAATTCTATTTTGCTATTGATGAATTTATAGAATGGATCTGTCAGAAATTCAGTTTAGGCGATTCAAAAGAACTTGTTAAAACTTTTGAGAATGACACCAATATTTCTCTTGACCCTCAACTGCAAATAAAAAAAGAGGAAAGAGAAAAAGAATGGGATTTAGAGTTATAATCCCATTCCTAATGCTAATTATCTGTTTGTAATTTTTTTCTATATTGTAATAATTTTTGTTTCCTTCTTTCATTACTCTTTGTTATTTCGCTAATTTGTTTTTTATATAAATTAATTAGTGCTTTAATCTGGCTTTTAGGTAAATCATTTGTCTCAATAAGTCTTTTATCATATTTTTGTTGAAGTTTAAGTAATTTCGTTTCTTCATTCTCTGTAGTTTGAATATCTTTTAAGAATGATACTCCATTTTTGTTTTGTCTTATTTTATTAATCCTTCTTTCATTTGATTGTTCTAAATCATTAATTTGCTTTTTATATAATGCTGTTAAATCTGCAATTTGTTCCTTTGAAAGTTGACTTTTTTCAATTTTTCTATTATCAAATTGTTCTTGAAGTTTTAATAATTTAGTTTGTTCATTTTCAACATTTCTAATAGATTCAATAAAATCATCTTTTCGTTTATCAGACTGAATTTCATTTTTTTCTACTGGAATTATTGAAAATCCATTCAATGCATTTTTCTTTCCTCTAAATAGTTTCAAAAAGAATGATTTTATCTTATAAAATAGGCTATTTTCATTTACTGCTATTAATGATTTTTCCTCTAAATGTTTTCCCATCTTATTCTCCTTTATTCATCAAGATTTGGTCCTTGTTTTTCCATAGCCTCTACTAATTTCTCTGTTTTTGCAATTTCCTCTTGTTTTCCTAGTAGTTGTTGCTTTTTATCTCTTAAGCTTTCTAATTCTTCTATGTCTGGATCTTTCTTTTCAATTTCGCCATATTCGTTTATTGAATATCCTTCAGCAGTTCCTTCAACTTCTGGAGCCTCTCCTCCCAACCATTGTGACAAATCATCATCTATCTTTTGGCTGTCTGTTCTTGTTTTTGAAGTCTTTTTACTATCAATTTCTTTATGTTTGTTTTGTGTTTTTACAACTTCTTGAATCTTAGTATAAAATTCTAATGCTTTTCTATATGTAGACTGCAGTTCTGGATCATTAGTGCTATTAATTGCTTTCTCTAATTTTTCTCCAATATCTTCAGATAAGTCTGAATTAATATCAATATAAATCTCTGGTCCAGAAGTACCACCATAACGTCCAGCTTTATCAGGTAAAAAAGCTACTGCATCTTGCATATCATCTTGATAATCTATAAATCCAGGAACATCATCACTGCTTTTAACATCTCCAACTGTAAACTCTAATTGCATGTTATAGAAATTACCTTCAGTATACTCATCAAGAAGCATACTTCTTTGGAATTTTCCAGCTTCTTTATATCTTTGCAAACTTGGTCCATCAAATACCCATACCTTACTTTCACCTTCTTCAGGATTACTTATATATACATGTAAATCATTATCAAGTTCATAATGACTATATACATCATAATCACCAACCTGTAATGTTTCTGTTACCATAAAATTTTTATCATTACATTTCTGCCTTATTCCTTCAACCCAACTAGAATATTGTTTAAATTTGTTTTCTGGCGTTTCAATTAGTTCCATATCCTCTACAAATTCATCTTGTCTTTCTGAATCAATCTCTTGTTGTCTAGAAATATCAAGAAATTTCATATATTTTTTTCTTTGTTCAGAATTTTCGCCTAAAACCAAATCTCGAGTGTAAATCTTTTTAAGAAACTCCCATAATATGCGATTATCTGCATTCTCATTTATTGTATGACTTTCAATTTCTTTTATTATTTCAGAATGTGGTTTTTCTCTATATTTTTGTTCTAATTCTTTGATTTTTTGATCAACTTGCAAACAAAAGTTAAATGCTTTGCTATCTTCTAATTCGGGACATCTCATCCTTAATACTCCAAGAAATCCATCTTTTAATAAACAATTCCATTCTTCTTCTGAAAAATATTTACCTTGAACATTAGCATTCCATAATTCTTCTAAATTGATTCTTTCTTCAAAGATTTTTTCTGCATGGCTTTTAGCCAATCCTATTGGACTAATCCCAATTTCCATATAATTTTCTACACTAAATCTACCATCATAATAATGACATCTTGTATGTAATCCACCTGGGATATCGTCAAGCCATGTTTGTGAACCTTGTATTTGTTCTTTATTTTTCAATATCATCTGTTGCATTGTCCAACCTCTATCATCTAAAATAATCATATAATTACCTCCAAAATTATATATAATTACATAAGTATATTAAACCATAAGACTATTTTTTTTACAATAATTTTGCAAAAACTTTTTAAAAATAGATGGCAGTCTATATCTTTTTTTTGCATATAAAAAAAGATAGGAAGTTGGCAGACTACCTAGACTAAGACTACTTTCTAGTCTTCGTTGTTCTGTTCATCTTTGTTATTACTACCCAATAGTAGTAAAACAATTAGACGCCAGATTAAATCATAAGAAGACATTTATGTACCCCCTTTCCATAAAGATTTCCTTTAGAAAAGGATGGTCTTATTATACTTTAATTTTGATAAAAAAAATATTTTCTCAAAATTTCAACAATTATTTTTTGTCATCTTTATTTTTATTTCTACTTTTATATACATTTGCTTGGTTTCTACATTGACTACTATCATATTCAGCTTTTGGATTTTTAGCATAAAATACTTTACCACAATGTTTACAAATTTTTATTGAATTTTGCTCACTGCAAAGCATAAAACCAAAAGCCATATCGTTTTTCAGGAAATACTATAAAACATTATAGAGCAAATATTAGCAAGGCTTTAAAAAGTGCAGTTATTACAGAAATAATTGATAGTAACTCAGCTACTAAATTAGAAACAATTAAAACTAAAGAATATACAGCAGATTATTATACACAAGATGAGCTACTAAAACTAATGGAAGTCATAAAAACTACACCTATTGAATTGCCAGTAATTATAGCTGGCGTATATGGATTAAGATGTGAAGAAGTTATTGGTATTAAATGGAATGCTATTGATTTTAAAACTAAGACATTAACAATTAGACATACTGTAGGTCGTGGTAAAATTGATGGCGTTACACAATTCATTTTCAAAGATAGAGCAAAAAGTGATTCAGGTTATAGAACTTTACCTTTATTTGATTTTATTACTGATTTACTAAACTCTTATAAAAAATGGTGTACCAGTTAAAGACATACAAATATGGCTAGGTCATTCTAATTTTCAAACTACTTTAAGATATGCACACGCTGATATAGAAAACAAAAGAATTTCTGCAAGTGTTATTAGTGATAAACTTGCATTAAATATAAAAGATACAAAAAAAGCAAATTACCGAACTCGCTATTTAGGTAATCTGTCTTAAAAAATATATTTCTAACTATTTATAAAAATTCTAATTTGGGAAAAGTGTTAGAACTTTGCACATTTTTTATAAATTAAAACCTCAAGCATATCTTACGAACTACTTGAGGTTCTAATGGTGCAGATGGCCGGAATCGAACCGGCACGGTTTATTCAACCGCAGGATTTTAAGTCCTGTGCGTCTACCAGTTCCGCCACATCTGCGTATTTGAACTGACAAGTTATATTATAATACGATGTGGGTAGATTTGTCAATACAAATATAAAAAAAATAAAAAAATAATGTATATGTGTAGACATTTATGGAAATTTGACTTAAAATATTGGAATAGAAAGAAGGAATACGATTATGAATATATGGCATGACATAGCAAAAGAAAGAATACAAAAAGATGATTTTATAGGTGTAATAGAAATATCAAAAGGTGGAAAAAACAAATATGAATTAGATAAAGAAACAGGTATGCTAAAACTAGATAGAGTATTATATACATCTACACATTATCCTGCAAATTATGGATTTATTCCAAGAACATATGCAAGAGATAATGATCCATTAGATGTACTAGTACTTTGCCAAGAAAATATTATTCCACTTACGCTAGTAGAATGTTATCCTATAGGTGTTTTAATAATGATAGATGGAGAAGAATATGATGAAAAAATAATTGCAGTAGCAAAAAAAGATCCATTTTTAAATGAATACAATGATATTTCAGAAGTATCACATCAGATTTCAGCAGAAATAAAGCATTTTTTTGAAGTATATAAACAATTAGAAGGAAAAACTACCACAATAGAGCAAATATTAGGAAGAACTGAAGCAGAAAAGATAATAGAAGAATGCATGGAAAGATACAACCAAAAGTTTGAAAAATAAAATATTGGAGGAGATATGATATTTGAAATTATATTTAATATAATAGCTGTTGTCATGTTTATAACAATGTTCTTTAAAATGATAAAAAAAAATAACACACAGTATTTATACATATTATTAATGCAATTTATTGGAATTTTAATAAATTTTATAGAACTAATTTTTATAGAAGGTACAAATGTGACATTAAAATTAATTGCATTTATATTATCAATAATGCTACCAGTTGTAGTATTTGGATTGGAAAAAAGGAAAAAAACAGACTTTCCAGAGATGTTGAATATATTTTTAGCAAAATTGATGCTAAAAATGGGAAAAGAAACAGAAGCTAAAAGATATTTGCTTACATTAATAAACAAATATCCCGAGAGTTTTGAAGGCCATAAACTTTTAGCAGAAGTATATGAAAAAGAAGGAAAAATTTCAAATGCAGTTTCAGAATATTTAAGAGCAATAGAAATAAGTCCAAAGGAAATAGAAATAAATTATAATATTGCTAATTTAATGCATGCAGAAGGAAAAAATAATGAGGCAATAGAACTGTTACAAGATGTGTTAAAGAAGAAACCGGAGCATTTTAAGTGTACTGAATTATTAGGAGACATATTGATAGAACAAGAACGATACAAAGAAGCAATATCAGCATATACAAATTCGCTAAGATATAATCCGGACAACTATAATCTTTATTACAACTTAGGAATAGCTTATACAATGCTAAATGATTTTCAAAGAGCAAAAGAATACTATGAAAAAGCAGCAGAATTAAATAGTTTGCTATATCACGCAAAATTAAGTTTAGCACAAATTGCCATAATATATGGAGAACTAGATGAAGCTGAGATGTACTTATTTGAAAGTTTAAAAGATAAAGAACTTGAATCAGGTTCATATTACTATTTAGCACAAATAGCAATGCTTAAAGGTGATGAAGACAAAGCCATAAATTATATGAAAGTTGCGGTAGAAATAGAACCAGAGTTATATGAAAAAATGGAAAAGGACACAATATTTATTCCCATAAAGAACAATATAGAAAAACCAGCAGAATATAGAAAAAAACAACAACGAAAACTAACAATGGATCAAAAAGTTCAAAAGCATTTAGAAAACACTTGCTCAATAGTAGGAAAATTAAATAATAGTGATTTGAAAATGATGAGAAATGTATTAGAAAATCAAAAATATAAAGGCAGAGAAAGATAGACATATTTTAAAAACTCTTTTTATATAATTAATATGATAGTGTAAAGTAATCTATGAAAAATGTAGGGGCGATTTTAATCGCCTGCACTTCGAAGAAATTACTAAAATTAATATAAAAGGAGAATGAATATGGAAATTTCAATAATTGGTGGAGATTTAAGAACTGTAAAACTAATTAAACTGTTAGCACAAGATAAAAATAAAATAAAAGCGTGGGGATTTGAAAATTGTGAGGAGTTGTTGGATTTTGAAAAAAAGAATGATAATTTAAAAATCCATAATAATTTAGACGAAGCATTGCAAAACCAAATAATAATAGGACCAACGCCATTTACTAAAGATAGAAAATACATATGTACACATTATACAAACCAAAAATTAGAAATACAAACACTTGCCAACAAAATTAGAGACAAATTACTAATAGGAGGTTCAGTACCTGCAGAGATATTAGAACAAATAGAAACAATAGACATATTAAAAGACGAAAGGCTGGTTATATTAAATGCTATATCTACGGTAGAAGGCACAATAGAAATAGCAATAAAAGAAACGCAGAAAAACCTATATAATAGTAATATATTAATAATTGGATATGGAAGAATAGGAAAAATACTTGTAGACAGATTGACAGCATTTAAGGCTAATGTGTATTGCAGTGCAAGAGGGAAAGACATTACTTGGATAGAAGCATATGGAAGCAAAAGCATAAAATATGAGGAACTAAACAAAAAAATAGATATGTTTGATATAATAATAAATACAGTACCAGTTTTGATATTAAATAAAAAAAGGCTAGAACTGCTAAACAAAAATACACTGCTAATAGACGTTGCATCAGCACCTGGAGGAATAGATTTTGAAGTTGCACGACAATTAAATATAAAAACAATATGGGCGCTAGGAATACCTGGCAAAATAGCACCAATAAGTTCAGCAGAATATATAAAAGAAACAATATATAATATAATAAAAGAGAGGAACGATAACAAATGACAATAATACAAACAATTATTTTAGGAGTAATACAAGGATTAACAGAATTTTTACCAATATCAAGCTCAGCACACTTAAATTTATTTCCTTGGCTATTAAAGTGGCAATCGATGCCAGATTCTTTTGATGTTGCACTACATGTGGGAACACTATTGGCAATAGTAGTATATTTCTTTAAAGATTGGATAAAGTTAATAGTGGGAGGCTATAAGCAAGTAGTAAAAAAAGAAAAGACGATAGAAGGAAAAATATTTTGGCAATTAGTAATAGCAACAATACCAGCAGGAATATTAAGCTTAATATTAGATAAAATCTCAAGCAAAATAATAGGAGACAATTTAAACCTAAAAATGATATTAATAGCTATTGCTTTAATTGTTATGGGCATTTTATTATACTGGGTAGACAAAAATTCTAAATCAATAGTAAAATATGAAAAAATAACATTAAAACAGTCTATATTAATAGGCATATCACAAGCATTAGCTGCTGCATTTCCGGGAGTATCACGTTCTGGAATTACTATGACAGTAGCAAGATGGCTAAAAATAGATAGAGAAAGTGCTGCAAAATATTCTTTTCTATTAGCAACACCAATAACAGCAGCAGCAGTAATTTTCAGCTTAGGAGACTTGGCATTAACAAGTTTATCATTTTGGATAGGAGTAGTAACAAGTTTTATTGTTGGAATTTTAGTAATTAAATTTTTATTAAATTATTTAAGGAAGGGAAGCTTTAAAGTTTTTGCAATTTATAGAATAATAATAGGTTTAATAATAATAGGAATAGTATTTATAAGATAAAGGAGGGGTTATTTAAATAAGACTATTATTTAAATAACCCTAAAAAGGAGCAAAAGATGAATGTAATATTATATTTAACAATATTTATAATAGGCGCAATTTTAGGAACTCTTACAACATTAATAGTTAAAACAACACTAAAGGAAAAGGTAACAAGAAAAAGGCCATATATAGTTAATGCAATATTAAGTGGAATAATATTTATTTTATTTTCTATATCTATTAAATTAAATATAAAAACAATAAATACTGATATGTTAATAAATTTTATGTTTGCCACATTTTACATTGCTACACTATTTGTAATTGCAAAAATAGATAAAAAAGAGCATAGAATAGATAAAAAAATGATATTATTAGGATTTTTATTAATGGCAATATACATGATATATACATATATTGCTGACAAGAATAAAACAGTATATGGATACATTATATATTTATTTATAATCTGCATATTAATAATAGCAGATACCATATATATGAAGAGAAAAGCAAAACAAAGCTATACATTAAACATATTAATGTTATCTATGATAATGATATTATTTACATATGAAGGTGTATTTTTCTTTACAGTAAATTATACCTTGCTAATTATAGGGTTTAAATTGCTAATAAGCAAAATAGCAAATAAAAAAACAAGGTATGTAAAAACAGATAAAAAAACACAATTACAGATTCCTATAGCTTATTATATGTGTATTGCAAATATAATAATGCTTTTAATAACAAATTATTATATATTTTATTATATGTAAAAAAGGAATGAAAAAGATGAAAATTGGTGTAGATATAGGTGGAAGTCATGTTGCAATCGGAATAGTAAATAAAGACAAAATAATAAATAAAACAGAAGTAGAAATAAGTAGTAATATTATTGAAATAGAGGAATTTATAACCAAATATATTGTAAACTATATAGAAGAAGCAAAGAAAAAGGAAAGCGTAGAATTAATAGGAATAGCAACCCCTGGCAATGCTAAAAATGGTATTATATATGAGATTGTAAATTTGGGAATAAAAGAATTTAATATAACTAAAGAATTGCAACAATATTATAATGTACCAATACTTGTTAGGAATGATGCAAAATGCGCAGCAATGGCGGAAAAAATATATGGAAGTCTAAAAACATATGAAGATGCCGTATTTTTGTGTTTGGGTACAGGAATAGGAGCAGGAGTTTTTCTAGATAATAAATTATTAGTACCTAAAAAAAATACGGGATTTGAAATAGGACATATGATAATAGAAAAACATGGAAAACAGTGCAATTGCGGTAAATATGGATGTTTTGAGACATATTGTTCTATGAAAAGATTTAAACAAAATATAAGAGAAATATTAAAACTGGAAGAGGAAATTGAAGGAAAAGAACTATTGACAATCATAGAAGAAAACGAAGAAAATACGAAAGTAAAAAAAGAGATAAATGAATATATACAAAACCTAATAATTGGTTTATCAAACATAATAGACTTATTTGAGCCACAAGCCATAGCTATAGGAGGTGGATTTGTATATTACAAAAACATATTATATAATAAACTTTTAGAGGAGTATTACAATAAAAAATATGTATTTAATAAAGAATTTATGCCAGAAATAAAATTAGCCAGCTTAGGAAATGATGCAGGAATTATAGGCTCTGTTATAGATTTAAAATAACATTTTGAAAGGAACATAATAAAAATGAATTTATCAAATAAAAACATTGTTCATGTAAAAACGGATAATGTGGAATATATACAATTTAAAAGATTGCTAGAATATAAAAACATTGCCCATTGCTACACATTGAAAAGTGATGGGCAATTGAACTTTAAAACAGAAAATAATCCAATAATGTTGAAAAGCTACGAGAATATTTCTAAGGAATTAGAATTTACAGATATTATAAAACCTATGCAAAAACATACAGATAATGTTTTGACAATACAAGGTAAGCAAGAATTAGACGGAGTTGATGGATTAATAACTAATATCAAAAATGTAACGTTGGCTACTACTTCAGCTGATTGTATATCTTTGCTTTTCTATGATCCAAATAAAAATGTAATAGCAAATGCTCACTCAGGATGGAGGGGAACAGAAAAGGGAATATCTAAAATAACAGTAGAAAAAATGATGAATGAATTTAAATGCAATCCAGAAGATATCATTTGCTGTATTTGTCCAAGCATAAGAAGGTGTCATTTTGAGGTTGATACAGATGTAAAAGATATATTTTATAATAAATATAGTAATTTGCCAGAAATTAATGATATAATAAAAAAAGACCATGAACGTAATAAGTATTATATAGATACTGTATTAATAAATAAATGCATATTGAAAAAGTTGGGATTAATAGAAGAAAATATAATAGACAGCAATATATGCACAGTATGTAATAGCAATTTGCTACACTCATATAGAAAAGCTGGAGAAAATTCTGGAAGGAATATGGCAATAATCGAAATAAAAAAATAGAAAGAGACGAAGAAAATGTATGATAATTGGGAAGACTTAGAAAAAAGTATTTTAGAATGTAAAAAATGCAGATTATGCACAAATAGAACCAATATTGTATTTGGACAAGGAAATAAAAAGGCTAGGTTAATGTTTATTGGAGAAGGACCAGGGGCAGATGAAGATAAGCAAGGAATTCCATTTGTTGGAAAAGCGGGGCAACTTATGAATAATGCGTTTCAAGCATTAGAGATTAATAGAGAAGATGTATATATAGCTAATATAGTAAAGTGTAGACCACCATCAAATAGAGTACCAGAAGATGATGAAGTACAAACGTGTTTAAATTATTTGAGAAATCAAGTAATACTAATAAAACCAAAAATTATAGTGTTATTAGGAAGTACAGCATTAAAGAATATATTAGGAAAAGAGTATGGAATAACTGCGGTACGTGGAAATTGGATGGAGAAAAACGGCATTAAATATATGCCAACATGGCATCCGGCAGCTCTATTAAGAGATGAAAACAAAAAAATAGAATTCTGGCAAGATTTAAAAGAAGCTAAAAAATATATAGACAATAATATAGACTGGGAAGGGAAGAATTAAAAAATGGAAGCTGAATTAAAAGAAAAGGTAGAACAATGTTTGAACTGTAAAGTAAAACCATGTACTAAAGGTTGTCCATTAGAAAATAATATACCAGCCTTTATAGAAAAAGTAAAACAAGACAAGCTTGAAGAAGCATATGAAATACTTTCAGAAACAACTGTATTGCCAGCAATATGTGGAAGAATTTGTCCACATTATAAGCAATGTATGGGGAAATGTGTTCGCGGAATAAAGGGACAACCTGTAAATATAGGCGATATAGAAAAATACATAGGAGATATGTCAATTAAAAATAATTACAAACTTCCTAACTGTGAACAAGAAAGAAATGAAAAAATCGCAATAATTGGAAGCGGACCTGCAGGCCTTACATGTGCAGCGTTTTTAAGAAGAAACGGATTTAAAGTTACAATATATGAAAAATATAGTCAATTAGGTGGAATTTTAAGAAATGGTATTCCCAATTTTAGACTTGACAAAAGTATATTAGACAATACAATTCAAAAAATATTAGATCTAGGTATAGAAACAAAATGTGGAATGGAACTTGGAAAAAATCTTGACTTGAATGAATTGCAAAAAGAGTATAATGCAATATTTTTAGCAATAGGCGCAAACATCACTAAAAAAATGGAAATAAAAGGGGAAGAATTAACAGGAGTATATGGAGGAAATGAATTATTAGAATTAAATAACCACCCTACATATGTTGGAAAAAAAATTGCTGTAGTTGGGGGTGGCAATGTTGCCATAGACTGTGCAAGAACAATTAATAAATTGGGAGCCAAAAGTGTAACTATAATATATAGAAGAGAAGAAGAGCAAATGCCGGCAGAAAAAAAAGAGATAGAAGATGCAAAAAAAGAAGGAGTTAGTTTCTTATTTAAACACAATATTACTCAAATAATAGGTAATGAAAAAGTAGAAAAAATAGAGTGCATAAAAACAGAACTTGTGCAGAAAGAAGGAGAAACAAGAAAATCACCAGTAGAAATTGAAGGCAGTAATTACACAATTGATATGGACTATGTTGTAATGGCATTGGGGTCAAAAACGGAAATAAATGTTGTAAAAAACCTAGGACTAGAGCTGACACAAGAAAAATATGTTAAAATAAATGATAAGAAACAAACATCTAACGAGAAAGTATTTGCAGGTGGAGATTTAGTAGGAGAAAAATCAACTGTAGCATGGGCAGCAAGAAGTGGAAGAGAAGCGGCAGAAAGTATAGGTCAATTTTTATGCAAACAGTTGGTGACCAAGAGACCCAAGAGACCATAAACATACAATGGTAGCAAAAATGGTGTCAGGCATACAAAGAGAAGATGATGGCGCAAGATAATGTACATTTATAGAAATTAGAAAAAGATTCTCTATTGCTTTTGCAATAGAGAATCTTTTTCTAATTTACATTGTATCTTTTTTCGCCTTTTAAAGAAAATACATTTTTCAGGCTATGTAATATATTTTGCCATTTTGATGTATTTACAGGAACCAAAGAAACATTGTTTATAATAGAATCATACTTGATATCTAAGGCTTCCATTTGTTGAACATAATAATCATTAAAAAATGTATAACCATCAGTTGAACCTAAATAATTTTTAAAATTATATAATTTATATCTATATTCATCTATATCTGCTGTAGTTACTAGTTTTTTTATTTCATTGTCAAAATATGATGTAAAAATAATATTTTGTGTTTCAAAATACAATTTTTTTAATGTATTTTTATATGTTGAAATCTTTTTTCCATATTTTGCAGCTTGACTATCTGTACAAGAAATATTAAGCAATTTATTATTTAAGTTAATTATTTTTTCCTCTGCATACAAAATTCTATCTAACATATCTTGTACATAAAAGAAGACTTTTTCACCACATGCTTGTATTATATTTTGTTGAAACTGTGTTGTTGCAGAAAACATACTATCATAAAAGTCGTTTTCATTGGTTATATAAACAAGTTGAGCAACTAAATTGCAAAGTATAGGATAATAAGTTGGAGAAGTAGTAGAAAAAGCAATATCGTAATACTTAACCATCTCATAATTATGTCTTAATGCTTTAGAAGTAGCCAATTGAACAGCAGCTTCGTTTAAAGCCATACCATATTCTTTGGAACTAGTAAATACACATAATCCCAATTTCTTTAAATTTCCTCTTTTATCTTTAACCTCTTGCAAATAATGTATAACCTCATGAATAGCAAATTTTTCTATTTCATCAAGAGATAATCCTGCCCTAAAATATATAGAAGAATTTTTGTAAAAATAATTTGCTTCAGATAATCCTTCTGGCATTTCCGCATAATACATAGGAATTCTTGATATTGCAATAAATAGTTTTTGTGCTATAAAACGTTGGTTAGGGAATGCCCTACACAATTTTTGAGCAATGTTTTTTGCCAAAGTATTGATACTTAAAGTATCTAATTTATCTATAACTGTAATTCCATTTTTCTTTAATTCTTTTTCTATATTCATTTATTATTTCTCCTTAGTACATATTACAACATTATTATACAACAAAATACAAATAAAAACATTACAAAATAAATACGTTTATATTACAAAAATATTACAAACTATTTTACAACAATATTATAAATTTTATTTTTTACATAAATTTCTTTAACAACAGTTTTGTCTTTTAAATTGTTTATAACTGTTTGGTTATTATGAACAATTTCTTTAACAACACTTTCATTCGAATCTCTTACTATTTTGACCGTTGCTCTTAATTTACCATTAAACTGAATAGGTAATTCTATTTCATTATCTATAGTTTTAGTTTCCTCGTACTTAGGCCATGTTGTTTCTGCAATGGTTTTGCTCTCGCCAATTCTTTCAAATAACTCTTCGGAAACGTGAGGGGCAAAAGGATTTAGCAATTGTAAAAATGTTTTAAATTCTGCTTTATTTATTCTTTTTAATTTATAAAACTCATTAACCATTGTCATAAAAGTAGAAATACAAGTATTAAACTTCATTTCTTCAATGTCTGCACTTACTTTTTTTATTGCTTTGTGCATCATTTTTTCAAATTCTGGCGAATATGTAGAACCTTCTACTAACATATCTTGCAAATTCCATACTCTGTCTAAGAATTTACCACAACCACGGATACTTTCCATAGACCAAGGAGCTGTTTGGTCAAATGGTCCCATAAACATTTCATAAACTCTAAAAGTATCAGCACCAAATTCTTCTATAATATCGTCAGGATTAACAACATTCCCTTTAGACTTTGACATTTTTTCACCATTTGATCCTAAAATCATGCCATGTGCAGTACGTTTTTGGTAAGGTTCCTTTGTTGAAACAACACCAATATCATATAGGAATTTATGCCAGAATCTTGAATATAGCAAATGCAAAGTAGTATGTTCCATTCCACCATTATACCAGTCAACAGGAGCCCAGTATTCTATAGCTTGCTTAGAAGCTAGTTCCTTGTCATTATGTGGATCCATATATCTTAAATAATACCAAGATGACCCAGCCCATTGTGGCATAGTGTCAGTTTCTCTTTTGGCAGGACCATGACAATGTGGACAAGTTGTATTAATCCAATCTGTTTGCTTTGCAAGTGGAGATTCACCATTTTCACTAGGTTCGTAATCCTGTATTTCTGGAAGTACCAAAGGCAATTCGTTTTCAGGAAGAGGAATCCAGCCACATTTCTCACAATATACCATAGGAATAGGCTCACCCCAATAACGTTGCCTAGAAAATACCCAGTCACGTAATTTATAATTTACTTTTCTTTTACCGATATTGTTTTCCTCTAAATAATTTATAACAGTGTTTATTGCCTGTTTGCAAGATAAATTATTTAAAAAGTCAGAATTAATAATAACTCCAGAGTTTACATCTGTAAAAGGCTCCTTATCAACTGAAACAGAATTAGAATTTGCAGGTTTTATAACTGGAATAATAGGCAAATTAAACTTTTTAGCAAATTCCCAGTCTCTACTATCATGGGCAGGAACAGCCATAATTGCACCTGTGCCATAAGTAATTAAAACATAATCAGAAGCCCATATAGGAATTTCTTTTCCTGTTAATGGATTAATAGCTTTAATTCCCTTTATTTCTACACCAGTTTTTTCTTTGTTTAATTCTGAACGTTCAAAATCAGATTTTAAGGCAGCAAGTCTTTTATATTCTTCAATTTCTTCTAAATTTGTTATTTTATCTTTAAATTTATTAATAAATTCGTGCTCTGGTGCAACTACCATATATGTTGCGCCAAACAAAGTGTCAGGTCTTGTAGTATAAACAATTAATTCTTCATTTGAATTAGCAATTTTAAATTTGACCTCAGCACCTTCACTTCTACCAATCCAATTAATTTGTTGAGTTTTAATTTTATCTAAAAAATCAACTTCCTCTAAATCATCTATTAATCTTTGGGCATATTCTGTTATTTTAAGCATCCATTGGCTTTTTTCCTTTTGAACAACTTCACTACCACATCTTTCACAAACACCATTTACAACTTCTTCATTTGCCAATCCTACTTTACATCCAGTACAATAGTTAATTGGCATAGTTGTTTTATAAGCTAATCCATGTTTATATAGTTGAATGAAAATCCATTGAGTCCATTTATAATAATTAGGGTCAGTGGTATTAATTTCTCTAGACCAATCAAAAGAGAAACCAAGAGCCTTTAATTGTTCTCTAAAATGATTTACGTTTTTTTCAGTAGTAATTTTAGGATGAATATGGTTTTTTATGGCATAATTTTCAGCAGGTAATCCAAATGCATCAAAGCCAATAGGGTAAAGAACATTATAACCCTCTAATCTTTTTTTCCTTGCAATAATATCTAAAGCAGTATAACTTCTAGGATGACCTACATGAAGTCCTTGACCAGATGGATAAGGAAATTCAACTAAACCATACCACTTTTTTAAAGAAGGATCTTCCTTAGCAAAAAATGTACCTTCGGTTTCCCATTTTTTCTGCCATTTTTTATCTATTTTTTTAAAGTCATATATCATAAAACTCTCCCCTTAAAAATAATATAAAACATTATATAATATTTAAGAATAAAAGTAAATAAAAAATAAAGTAAAATACCATTTACAAAGCCATAAATTAAAGCAAATTTATAACTTAATAAATATTGACTTATCTAAATTTATTAGTATATAATAATCAATAAGTGCAAATAATTATACAAAAGAATTTTTGCCAGAAAGGATGATGAAAATATGGCAGTAGAAGTTACTGATGAAGAAAAACAAAGAATAAAAGAAATGATAGATAAACTTGTGGAAAAGGCTAAAATAGCTTCAGAAGAGTATATGGACTTAACTCAAGAACAAGTTGACAATATAGTAAAACATATGTCAATGGCAGGATTAGAGCACCATATGGAACTTGCTAAAATGGCAGTTGAAGAAACAAATAGAGGAATATATGAAGATAAAATAACTAAGAATATGTTTGCAACAGAATATATATATCATAGTATAAAATATGATAAGACTGTTGGAGTAATTAATGAAAACGATGAAGAAGGATATGTGGAAATAGCAGAACCAGTTGGCATAATAGCAGGTGTAACACCAGTTACAAATCCAACTTCAACTACAATGTTTAAATCGATAATTGCTGCTAAAACAAGAAATGTAATAATATTTGGTTTTCACCCTTCAGCACAAAAATGTAGTACTGCAGCAGCAAAAATATTAAGAGATGCAGCAGTAGAAGCAGGAGCACCAGAAAATTGTATATTATGGATAGAGGAGCCATCTATTACTGCAACGTCAATGCTGATGAATCACCCAGATGTTAATTTAATATTAGCAACTGGTGGAACAGGAATGGTAAAAGCAGCATATTCTTGTGGTAAGCCAGCATTGGGAGTTGGCCCAGGGAATGTTCCTTGCTATATAGATAAAACAGCGCACTTAAAAACTTCGGTAAATGACTTAGTAATGTCTAAATCATTTGATAATGGCATGATTTGTGCCTCTGAGCAATCAGTTATAGTTGACAGAGAAATACATGAGGAATTTGAAAAACTTATGAAAGAAGCAGGTTGCTATTTTATGTCACAGGAGGAAACAGATATATTAAGAAATAGCATGTTTATAGAAGAAAAAGGATGTGCCTTAAATGCAGATATTGTTGGAAAAAGCCCATATCAAATAGCAAAAGGTGCAGGAATAGAGGTACCAAAAGACACAAAGGTATTAGTTTTAAAGGAAAATGGAATAGGGATAGAATATCCATTTTCAAAAGAAAAGTTAAGCCCTGTTTTAGCATACTACATTGTAGAAAACGCAGATGAGGGAATAGATATAGCAGAAAGATTAATAGAATTTGGAGGATTAGGACATTCAGCTGTTATTCATTCAGAAGATGAACAAACAATATTAAAATTTTCAGAAAAGGTTAAGGTAGGAAGAATAATAGTAAATTCACCATCAACACATGGAGCAATAGGAGACATATACAATACAAATATGCCATCATTAACATTAGGATGTGGCACATTTGGAGGAAACTCTACAACAGCAAATGTATCATCAGTTAATTTAATAAATATAAAAAGGGTTGCAAAAAGAAGAGTAAATATGCAATGGTTTAAAGTTCCAGAAAAAATATACTTTGAGGCAGGTTCAATAGGATATTTAGAAAAAATGCCAAATATATCAAGAGCATTTATAGTAACAGACGAATCAATGGTTAAATTTGGATATGTAGATAAAATATTATATTATTTAAGAAAAAGAAAAGAATATGTTCATTCGGAGATTTTTGCAGATGTAGAGTCAGACCCATCATTTGAAACAATTAATAAAGGAGTGCAAATGATGAGGGAATTTAAACCAGATGTAATAATTGCATTAGGTGGTGGAAGTCCAATAGATGCAGCAAAAGGAATGTGGCTATTTTATGAACATCCAGAAGCAGATGTTGAAGGTTTAAAACTTAAATTTATGGATATTAGAAAAAGAACTTATAAATTTCCAAAGTTAGGGAACAAAGCTAAAATGGTAGCAATACCTACAACTTCAGGAACAGGCTCAGAAGTAACATCTTTTGCAGTAATAACAGATAAAAAACTTAATAAAAAATATCCATTAGCAGATTATGAATTAACTCCAGATGTAGCAATAGTAGACCCAGATTTGGTTATGAGCTTACCAAAAGGAATAACAGCAGATACAGGCATGGATGTATTAACACATGCAATAGAGGCATATGTTTCTAACATGGCATCAGATTATACAGATGGATTAGCAGAAAAAGCAGCGGAACTAGTGTTTAAAAATATTAGAGAAGCATATAACAACGGAAGTAATAGAGTTGCAAGGGAAAAAATGCATAATGCAAGCACAATAGCAGGAATGGCATTTACAAATGCTTTTCTAGGAATAAATCATTCATTAGCACACAAAATAGGTGGGGAGTTTCATTTGCCACATGGAAGAATTAATGCAATCCTTTTACCATATGTTATAAAATATAACAGCCAAAAGCCAACAAAATTTGTATCATTCCCTAAGTACGAATATTTTATAGCAGATCAAAAATATGCAGACATATCAAGAAGAATGAACTTTCCAGCATATACAAACGAAGAAGGCGTGTGGTCACTAATAAATGAAATAAAAAAATTAAATATAGACCTAGGAATACCAGCAACATTTAGAGAAGCGGGAATAGACGAAAAAGAATTTCTAGATAAAGTTGATATGCTAGCAGATAGAGCATTTGAAGACCAATGCACAACAGCAAATCCAAGACTACCATTAGTAAGCGAATTAAAACAAATATTATTAGATAGTTACTACGGAAATAATATATAAATGTTAAAAACTAAACAAGTCTAGAACCATAAAAGATTCTAGACTTGTTTAGGCGTGTAGGACCAAGCAAGGCAGAATAATGTTTTTAATTTGACATACATATATCAGTGTAAAATTTAATAAAAAACATTACAAAAATATTAATTTTTATAATAAATAAATTACAATATTAATATTATGTGTTTTTTATGGTATTATATAGTTAAAGAACATATTAAAAGCACAATATAAAACAAAAGTTAAAATATAAATGGAGATGTGGAAAAAAGTGATTAAAAGGACAATTGCCAAACTATCTAATAAAGCAAGAATAAAAAAACTATTTAAAATACTTAATGGTCAAAATGAAAAGTTTCTACATTTTTTTGGTATATCAACACCAACAGTTAAAGATGTAGATGAACAGATTTTGGAAGAAAAATATAGAAATTTTATGCAAGATATAGAAAAAAATGGATTAATAGACTATTTTTTACAAAATATGAATAATAATGTAGAAAATGCAGATGTATATAAGTTTTGCTTGACATTATGTAAATATATTTCGAATAAATCAATTGTAAAAAAAATAATAGAAGATATGATATATAGCTCTGCAGTAGATGAAGTAGTAGCCTTAATAAAAGCAACAGAAGATCCAGAGTACATAAAAGAGAAATGGCTTGAAGATGTAAAAAAAATGCATGCACTTGGTATTTATGGTGATAGAGCAGTAGCTTTAATAAAAGCAACAGGAGATCCAGAATACATAAAAGAATGCCTAAAAAATGTAGAAAAAATGCAAGCGCTTTATATTAATGGTGATAGAGCAGTAGCTTTAATAAAAGCAACAGAAGATCCAGAATACATAAAAGAATGCCTAGAAAATGTAGAAAAAATGCAAGCACTTGGGATTGAAGGTCGCAATGCTGTAATCTTAATAAAAGCAACGAAAGATATAGAATACATAAAGAAATTGCTAAAAAACAAAGAGAAAACGAAAGCACTTAATATTCAGGATTTTCATGCAATAGAATTGATAAGAACTGTAGAGGAAAAAGAACCAGGATACATAAAGGAATATATAAAGAATCATATAAAAAATAGAAAAATCAATGAGTTAGAAAGTACTTTTTTAGCTCAAGCGATTATAATGACAGGCGATGCCGAATTTATAGATTATTGTGAAAATAGTGATGTTTTAAACCATGAAACTAGAGAAATACTAGACAGATTTACTAAAATGCCACCAGTTACTTTACCAGATAAAATGACAATAGGAGTAGAAATAGAATCAGAGGGCTTAGCCTCGAGAGAAGAGATAGCAGGAATTATTGGAAATTTATCATGGAAACTAAAACCTGACGACACTTTAGATGATGGAATAGAGGCAGTACCATCATCAGGATTAACGACAAGTACAGCAGGAGATGAAATATATGGAGCTTGTAAAGCTTTATGTTTATCAGGGCAAACGATTAGCGAGAGATGTGGAGGTCATATACATATTGGAGCAGATTATTTAACTGACTTGCAGGATTGGAAGAATTTAAGAACTATATGGAACAATACTGAAAAGATATTATATGTTATAAGTAATCGAAAAGGTGAAATACCAAGAGCGGGAGTATTAGGATATGCGCAACCAATATCTGGTAAAGATGAGTCTAAACAGAAAACAATTAATTTAGAAAATGAAAGCGATCTGGAAAATTTTATAGCAGAAACAAAAATAATACAAGGAACTAGATATTCAGGAATTAATTATGTTAATGTTGGAGAAGAAGAAAAAAACACAATAGAATTTAGATTACCAAATGGAACATTAGATCCAACTACATGGATTGAAAATATAAATCTTTTCGGAGGATTAGTTAGAGTATCACATGAGTTGTCTGAAATAATGTTGAAATCAGAAGAACAAAGAACAGAAGAAGAGAAAAAGATGTTATATAATTATGAAGTAATACAAACGGAGCAAGATGAGAGAAAAGTTGCAGAGGCATTGATAGGATTGTGCGTATCACAAGAACAAATGCAAACATATTTGGATAGATATGATGAAAATAGTGAATTGTTAGAAAAAACACCAGAAATAAATGATGGACTCAAGGGTCAAATTAGAAAAAATAAGATTGGGAAAAAAACAATACCAAAAATAAATGGAGTAGACTTAGAAGAAGTTTTTCGTGCAGTAGACGAGAAACTAGCAGAAATTAATGGAAGAGAAGGGAAGGTATAGATGTTAAGTAAAATTATAATAATAGAAAATGATAATAAAGTACAATGTGATTCTGAGAAAGTTTTGACATAAATATATCAGCGTAAAGATTAATAAAAAAACATCACAAAGATATCAAGTTTTTATGTTGAATAAATTATGATATTAATATTATGTATTTTATGGTATAATTTAGCTGAAAAATATATTAAAAGCACAATATAAAATAAAAGTTAAAATATAAACTAGGATGTGAAAAAATGAATAAGGAAAGAATTGATAGCTTATTTGAAGTAATTAACTTTGGCGACGTAGATGAATATAAAATGTATCAAGAAATACAAGCTTTTTTTTCAATGGAAGGCTATAATGGTGAAACATTGAGCAACTTTATGCAAGATATAGAGAAGAGTGGATTGATAGATTACTTTTTATCAAAGGCGAAAGAAAATAAGGAGAATGAATACGTACGAGACATATTATGCGAAAACTTTTATGTTTTCATTTCAGATGACACAATATTAGATAAATTAATAGAAAACCCCAAAAAATATGGGCTTGAACAATATGAGATAACTGAATTAATTGATAATGTTAAAGACATGACACTATTAAAAAAATACGCAGAAAATTATAATAATTATGGATTGAGTGTTATGAACGCCGGAAACTTATTGGAAAGAATAGGAGATGTGCGGATTTATAAAAGAATGGATAGAAAATTGGAAAGAAGAAAAAAAAATAAATAGTGAGATTGAAAATCCGAATAATATGTTAGATTTACTAAAGATAGTAGCAATGAAAGACCCTGAATATGTAAAAGAATTCATAGAATATAATAAAGAAATATTAGAAGAGTGTTATATTTATGGTGATGGTAAAGTAGAATTAATAAAAATAGTAGAAGAAAAAGAGCCAGGATACATAAAAAAATGCTTAGAAAATGTAGAAAAAATGGAAGCACTTGATATTAAGGGCAATAGTGCAGCAGAGCTAATAAAAGCAGTAGGAGATCCAGAATACATAAAAAAATGCTTAGAAAATGTAGAAAAAATGGAAGCACTTGATATTAAG
>ENA-ORNY01000675-ORNY01000675.1-human-gut-metagenome-genome-assembly--contig:-NODE-675-length-22451-cov-12.457894_pt1 | contig 22451 bp, 20 predicted proteins | sample MGYA00242122_ERZ509036 | MGnify/ENA primary metagenome ERZ509036 (study PRJEB26280, sample SAMEA2338696) | human gut metagenome | biome: human gut; feature: human-associated habitat; material: faeces... | reverse complement strand
GAGGATAGCCTCTTTTTTCACCCGATGCATAAGCCCGGGATCTTCCGCCACACCTCTTATTATTCGCGTATTTTCTGTAGTCTTTCTTGAATTGGGTTGTCTGAACAAATTTCAAGAAAGACTACAATGAGGCTACATATTTCTTAAAAGCATCCAAGTCGAACTCTTCGAGGTTTTTACTTTCTTCGGCCTCCTTCAAGGCAGCTTTTGTTGTCTCATTAGGCTCATTGTAGGCTACAGACATAAGAACCTTCTCGACATAATTGTTGAGACTGCGGTTATCTTTTTTTGCCAAAACCTTGAGACGGGCGACCAGATCGGCATTTAGCCTGAATGCAGTCAACTTTTTGACATTCCCTCGTGTTGCTATTGCTTCCATTATATATCGCTTTGCTTGCAAATGTATAACATTTTGTAATACAAAGCAGATTATCTTCCATCATGCCTGTTTAGACCGGACAGCCTACAACTTGGCGACCTGGGTGGCGTTGCGATATTCGGCGGGGGTCTGGCCGGTCATATGGCGGAAGGCGGTGAAGAAATAGTCATGATTGTTGTAGCCAACATTGTAGGCCACCTCCTTGATGCTCATCGTCGTGTTGGTCAGCAGCTCCTTGGCCTTGCTCATCCGCACCTCGTTGATGAACCTCGCCGGCGAGAACCCGGTATATTCCTTGAAAGTCTTGCGGAAAGAGGAATAGCTCAGGCACAGCTTCGCCGCCACCTCCTCCGGAGAGATCGTCATATAATGGCTGTGGATCATCACCTTCGCCTGACTGATCTTGTTCGCCGTGTCCGACTCCTGGAACTGCGAGTTCCTGTCGTAGAAATACGCGAGGCTGAGCAGTCGGTCCACTATGCCGGCCAGAACCTGCTGGAAACCAGACTCCTGAGCCACGGCGGCGTTGATCGCGGAAGTGTAGAGGTTCACTATGTCCACGTGGATATTCACCTTGAACAGCGGTCTGTCCTTCGAGAAAAAGCCCTGCCTGATCAGATTGTCGATGAACTCCCCGTTGAAGCCGATCCAATATTCCTTCCACCCCGTCGATTTGTCAGGATAGTAGGAATGCCACTCGCCAGGGAAAAGCAGGAACATCATCCCGCCTTTGACCGGGATTGACTTCGACCGTCCCAAGGTCTCGCAGGAAAACCGGCCCTTGCCTTCTGTTATGTAAAGGAGCTGATATTCCTGGAGAATCCTTCCGCTGGCGACGGAAAACACATAGCGCGACGGATGGTTGCGAGGCGGATAGTCCATTCCGGGAGCGATCTCCTGAAAACCCACCGAGTTGACGGCAGTCCCCCACTTGAGGTCAACAGGATTAACCGCCAAATATTTGAGATGAACCGAAGCCATAGTTTGCAGACCTTTTGTTACTAATTGTGCGTCACAAATATAGCAAAAAATAATTCCCAATCAAATTTCCAAGTTATAATATCAAAATATTCAGCGGTAAAACAGCGAAAAAAAACAAAATTTGTAAAGCACAAAAAAGCCACGTAATTTATGAAATTTCTAGCATTTGATCTCGGAGCCACGAGCGGCAGAGCCATCATCGGAACTGTCGAAAACGATAAGCTTGCCTCAGAGGAAGTCTATAGATTCCCGAACGCCGTCAAGGAGATAGACGGAAAATATTACTGGGACATCAATTCCCTCTTCGACCACTTCAAAGCGGCTCTGAAAAAGGTCGCCGGAATGGGCGTGAAGATCGAATCGATCGGTATCGACACCTGGGGCGTGGATTTCGGCCACATCGGCAAGGACGGCGGAATCATCGGAATGCCAAGGGCTTACAGGGATCCTTACACCGACGGAATCCCTGAGGAGGTCTTTGAAATCATCCCCCGCGAGGAGCTCTACTCCGTCACCGGAGTCCAGATAATGAACTTCAACACCATCTTCCAGCTCTACGCGCAAAGCAAGGAAGCCGGTTCAAGGCTGCCTCAGACCGACAAGATCCTCTTTATGCCTGACCTGCTGGCGTATATGCTGACCGGAGAGATGGTCTGCGAATATACCGACGCGTCCACATCGGGCCTCATCAACCCGCGCACAAGGGACTTCCAGAGAGACCTGCTTGAGCGTCTCGGAATCAACCCTTCCCTACTGCTTGACATCACCCAGCCGGGTACTAAGGTCGGTGTGCTCAAAAAGGAACTTTGCGAGGAGACCGGAATGGAGGCGGTTCCTGTGATCGCCGTAGCCGGACACGACACAGCCTCAGCCATCGCCGCCGTACCTGCGTCCGGCGAGAACTTCGCCTACCTCAGCAGCGGCACCTGGAGCCTGATGGGCATCGAGTCCAAGACCCCGATCATCGATGAAAAGTCTTATGAATATAACCTCACGAACGAGGGTGGAATAGAAGGCACGACCAGATTCCTCAAGAATATCACGGGAATGTGGCTGCTGGAGCAGAGCCGCAAGACCTGGGAGGCGGAAGGCCGGGAATATTCATACGCCCAGATGGAGGCTATGGCCCGCGAGGCCATCGACTTCCCGTCCACGATCAACCCGGACGATCCACGTTTCGCCGCTCCGAAGGATATGTACGCCGAGATCAAGGCGGCCCTTCAGGAGTCAGGCCAGAGAGTTCCGGAGAATGATGGTGAGATGATCAGCTGCATCTATCACAGCCTCACCAAGAGGTACAAGGAAGTCATCGGGATGCTTCAGGGATTCGCGTCATTCAAGATCGAGAAACTCCACGTGATCGGTGGCGGATCGGCCAACAAACTTATGTGCCAGCTGACGGCCGACACACTCGGAATCCCTGTCATCGCAGGTCCGATGGAGGGCACGGCGATCGGCAACATCATGCTCCAGGCCAAGGTGGCCGGCCTTGTGGGAGACCGTTGGGATATGCGCCGCATCATCGGAAACTCCATCCAGACAATCACCTACGAGCCAAGGAGTTAGTCCTCAATGACAAAGAGCGGACTGTTCCGGAATCAATTTTGAGAATATAACAAATCATAAACTAAAAATAATATGAACGAGAATCTGATAACCAAGGCCTATGAGATGGCCAAAGAGCGTTACGCCGCCATCGGCGTGGACACAGACAAAGCGATAGAGCTTCTTGAGAAGACCCCGATCTCCCTCCAGTGCTGGCAGGCTGACGACGTGATGGGCTTCGAGAACGACACCGCCCTCACAGGCGGAATCCAGGCGACCGGCAACTACCCTGGCCGCGCCCGCAACATCGACGAGCTCCGCAGCGACATCAAGTTCGTGAAGAGCCTCCTCGGTGGAACACAGCGTCTGAACCTGCACGAGATCTACGGTGACTTCCAGGGCAAGCACATTGACCGTGACGAGGTTGAGCCGGCTCACTTCCAGAGCTGGATGGAATGGGGTAAGGAGAACGGGATGAAGCTCGACTTCAACTCCACATCCTTCTCGCATCCTAAGAGCGGTGACCTCTCACTCGCCAACCCGGACAAGTCCATCCGTGACTTCTGGATCGAGCACACAAAGCGTTGCCGCAGGGTGGCCGACGCGATGGGCAAGTTCCAGGGCGACCCTTGTATAATGAACATCTGGGTTCACGACGGATCGAAGGACCAGACCGTGGAGCGTCTCCGCTACCGTGAGATTATGGCGCAGTCCCTGGACGAGATTCTCGCCGAGGATCTGCCGGGAATGAAGACCTGCCTTGAGGCTAAGCTCTTCGGAATCGGCCTTGAGAGCTACACCGTCGGCTCACACGACTTCGTGACCGGCTACTGCTCGACCCGCAAGCTTATGTACACCCTTGACACAGGCCACTACGAGCAGACCGAGAACATCAGCGATATGGTCGCTTCCCTCCTTCTCTTCGTGCCTGAGCTGATGCTCCACACTAGCCGTCCTGTACGTTGGGATTCCGACCACGTTGTCACGATGAACGACCAGACCCTCGACCTGTTCAAGGAGGTTGTCCGCGCAGGTGCCCTCGACCGCACACACATCGGTCTTGACTACTTCGACGCATCGATCAACCGCATCGGAGCCTACATCATCGGCACCCGCTCGACCCAGAAGTGTATGCTTCAGGCCTTCCTTGAGCCGCTTGAGACCCTCCGCAAGTACGAGGACAACGGCAAGTACTTCCAGCGTCTCGCCCTTCTGGAAGAGGCCAAGTCACTTCCGTTCGGAGCCGTTTACGACTACTTCAACCTCAAGAACGGTGTTCCTGTAGGCCAGGACTTCATCGCTTCCGTCGAGAAGTACGAGGCTGACGTCACCTCAAAGAGGTAATAAAAAAGACTCTAAACAGAGAAGCCGGCCATTTCATCGGTCGGCTTCTTCGTTTTTCAGATAATTTTCAAAATAAGACTATTCAAACACAAGGAGGGCGATGCTTTGAGGTGCCAGAACATGCCCGTCAGACGTGGATGACAGAGCGGTGTCTTCCGTCGATTGAGCCAAAACCAACTTCCTGGCCGGGACAGAAACCTTGAATTCCAAAGGAGTGTCCTCGGAAATATTCCAGACCACAACACCGGTCTTCCTGCCGGAGACGAAAGATTTGGCCATACTCAAAGAATGGGAGGCTTCGAAATCAAAGCCCTGAACATCCATGAACCGGCCGGTCTTCAGCAGTGCCTTATGTGAATCCTGGAAATCGGCAAGTTTCTTCTGATAGTTCCTCATCGCCACCGGATCCTGAGAGCGGACAAGAGCAAGGTCAGGCTTTGTGGTGACATTGGAGTAGTCCTCGATCTCAGGGATTCTATTCTCCTTGAGATACCGGACATCCGCAAGGTAACGGCACTCAATCTCGTTCTTCAAGTGGCTGACCAAAGTGAAGTCGCTCATGTTGCGGCTCGTCACGGGAGCCGGATTGCGGACTGTCATCAGAAGATCCGGGAAAGTATATTCAAGCATCTCCGGGAACCATGTGGCTCCTGAACGGCCGGTCATCCGGTCTTCCATCGCCTTCTGGTCCGGCGGATAGACATCGAACGAGCAGCCATGGAATATGTTGATGCACCCCAGCTCATAACCGGCCACACCTTCGGTCATCACCACAAACTCGGGATCTATGGCCGACATCGCATTCCTTATCTCTGTGATAAAGTCAAGCCTGTCCTGCTCAACGACAACAGCCGGAACGGGATGGCCGTGGTCCGGAGAATAACAGAACATCGGAGACCTTGTGGCAAGCTGGTCATAGATGATGCCGTCAGCGCCATAGTCATGGGCTTGTCTGGCCAAAGAGAGCATCCTCTTTCGCCACACGTCACAACCGAAGCATGCCCTTCCGTGAGTCCTGGCAGGAGCGTCATAGTATTTGTGCCACGTTTCGCTGACCAACGAGCCGTCCTTGCGGGTCATCGTGATGAACTTTCCGGTGTCCGGCCAGCAGACGAGACCTAACATCGTGCTTCTTCTGGCCGATGACTGGGGATTCCCTCACGCGACACCGTATGGAGACAAAGTCGTGGATTCGAGGGTGTTCGATTCCGTGGCCGCTGAAGGGATGCTGTTCACAAAGGCTTACAGCGCGGCTCCACATTCATCCCCTTCAAGAGCCTGTATTCTGGCAGGATGCTACGCCCACCGCCTGGGCGAGGCCTGCAACCTCAACTCGTACTTTCCACGAGACCTGACCGTGTACCCGGAACTGTTGGAAAAGGCTGGTTATATGACAGTTTACTGGCACAAGGGATGGGGGCCTGGAGTATTCTCGCAGACAGGATGGGAGCATAATCCCGCCGGACATGAGGTCCAGAATCTGGCCGAATGGATCGAGCAGGCTCCAGCCGACAAGCCGATCTGCGCATGGATGGGCAGCAGACGGCCGCACAGACCATATTCTGTGGGATCCGGTGAGGAACACGGTTTCTGCACGGACTCGCTGAAATTGTGCCCGGACCTTCCGGACGCGCCGGCTATCCGATGAGAGCCGTCGTTACAAAGGACTATCACTACATCGAGAATCTTCACCCAGAGAGGCTTTCGGCAGGAGTCGATCCAGTGTTCGGTGACACAGGGAACGGCCCGGCCAAGGCCTACATGTCATTCCACAGGGACGAATACCCTAAAGAGATCTTTGAAAGGGCGTTCGGACTGCGGCCGGCAAGGGAGCTGTACGATGTCAAAAAACGACCCAGACAGGATTGTCGACGTAGCCGGATCACCTGACTATCAAGCGATCGGAAAGAGGATGGCCCGCAAGCTGCACAGATGGATGCGCAGGACCGGTGACCCGAGGACCGACCCGAACGACATGTCGTTCGATGAATATCCTTACGTCCGCAAGGCCATGAAGGCTCTTGTGCTTGACATGGACGGCACGCTGGTGGATGCGGACGGAAAGGTCTTCCTATGGGTCAGCGAGAAGGTGAAGGAATTATATTCAAGAGGAATCAAAATTTTCCTCGTCTCCTCCGAAAGCGAGGTGAAAGTCAACGAGACCGCCAGGAAGAACCTCGGCGGAGTGGAGTTCGCGAAGGTGTACAGCGGTGTCAGCAGGAGCGATGTGGAGGCATATTCATCAATCCTTTCGGAGATTGTGAAAAGCCTTGGAGTGACAGGAAGGGAGGTCACACATCTCGGAGATGACGAAAGAGGGGTTCTGGCATGCAAGAAAGCCGGAGTGATACCTGCCGGCGTGACATGGGGCGAGCTCGACGCCCAGCAGATGCTTATCGCCGGAGCAAGTTACGTTCTCTCTGACGAAGAGGATCTCGCCCTCTGCATGGATTTCCTTTAGAATGTGCCTCGGCGGATCATGCGGAAATCGCACTTGACCTTACGAGGTGTGTTGTCCAGAATCATCTCGGCGGCAAGCCGGCCCATCTGCTCGAAATCGGTGGAGATGGTCGTGAGTCCGTCAAGCACGATCTCCCGGATCGGCGAATCATTGTAAGCTATGATCCTGAAGTCCTTCCCGGGCTTCAGGTTTTTCGCTCTCGCGACCCTCACAAGGTTGATCAGATCCATGTCAAGCTGTCCGTTGACGATGAGGTAAACCTCACCGGCATGGACGATCCTCGGTGAGACATTGGAATGGAACACGCAGGAAATCTTGTTCGCCTTGCAGAAATCGCTTATCGACTGACACGCGTAGGCATGGTAAAGACTGGACTGGGAAATGATGACATTCAGTTTTCTGAACGGTCTCAATTCCTCGGCCGCCATGGAGAGTCCGAGAGCGGCGTCCGTCGCATAATCCTGGTACACAGTCCCGTAGTTTCCCACAAGGTTGTCAAGTTTATGGTCAAGGATAATAAGCTTGCGGATCGGAATCCTGCGCAGGATGGTCAGGACTTGCCGCTGAGTCTTGCTGTCAAGAGGGAAATGCGGGGTGATGACGAACCAGTCATAGCTGTCAAGATATTTCCGTACATAGTAGTCCAGAAGCTCAACCTGCTGGTTGTGCAGGTAGATGTTGATCTCAGCCTGCTCTCCGATGGTCGAGGCGAAAGAGTCGAAAATCACTTCCTTCACTATGCTGAGCCTGTCAAAAAGCAGCATGACGCGCTTCTTCCGGTTCGAATCCGGGGACGCTATGAAATAACCTACACCTCTGGTGGAATTGATGACACCTTGATCCCTGAGAATCAAGTAGGATTTTTTCACCGTCTCCTTTGACAATCCAAGAGACTCGGCCATCTCGCTCATTGAAGGAAGCATCTCTCCGCTTTTAAGCGAACCGTTCCTGATGCTTTCCTCGATCTGGTTTATTATCTGTCTGAAAGGCGGGACAATGCTCTGCTCAACTATATTCAGATTCAATGGCATGATTCAATCAATCTTAACAAAGCCAAAATTACACGTTTTTTGAGTCATAAACAAATCAAGGCCACCGAAGGTCATTATGAATATACTACCCTCGATGGCCTGAAACAAAACAATAGTCAACTGGCTCGTCAGAGGACAACCTCCTGATAGCCGTCCCTGAGCATCGTCTTGTGAACCATGACAGGCTCCTTGCCGAGATTCTCGATCACGTACTCGCCCATGTCGGCAGGCACACAGATAATGTCCAGATAATCCATGTCGAAACTGCGCTCAGGATGCGCCACGCTGCGTACCCTGACGTGGTCACCATCGACAAGCGCAAGGACATGGAAGCGCTCTCCGTGAGTGTCCTGAGGGCATTCCGTCTCGAAATCCAGGCGCCTCAGGCTGAAATACAACTGCTCGTTCTCGCCGAGAATCAGTTCCTTCCATCCTTCGCCGGACGCGGCCACGCGAGGCCTCTGGACGATATAGTCAGGACTCTGAGGGTCATGGATCACGGATGCCGTGCGATGCTGGGCCACGTTCTCCTCACCAAGGCGGGTGTGGATAGGCCTCTGCTTTCCGTCGAAGTCCAGACGGAGATAGTCGTACATCTTGTAGGTGTAGGAACCGATCGTGAGGGAGCCGATCTCAAGGATGACCTGGTTGCGTCCTGAGGAATGGATGGTTCCGGCAGGCAACATCACCTGGAGGCCCGGCTTTGACTCCTCGTAATTGACATATTTCATGTAGTCGCACGGTTTGTGCTCAGTGTCCGCCGCCTCTATGTCCTTGAAGAACCGAGGGATGTCGGCATCGTCACGGAAACCGATGAATGTCTTGGCATCGTGCCCGGTGACGCAGACGTAGTAGCTCTCGTCCTGGCGTCCGAACTCTCCGTAATGCTCACGATTGAAGGCTGAGCCCGAATGGCACTGGATGGACATGTTGCCGGTGGAGTGGTAACTGTCATCGTAGTTGAAACGAATCGGGAAATAGCCGTGGAACTTCTCCACGCAGTCCTTGCTCATGAGGTTCACGCCTTCCTTGCAGACGAATGTGCAGAAGTTGATGTCCAGAGTCTCGCCTCCGACCTTCACCAGCACGCTGACCTCCATCGGTATGAAGTCGAACACCCAGGCCGCGTTCCTCATGTTGTCCGGCAGGTGACGGAGTTTCTTCATGTAGGAACCGCCCCACACTCCCTCAAGGTAGCAAGGCTTGGCCCTGAACGGGTATTTCACCAACTGTGCGCAGATGTCCGAGAACGTCTCGAAAGGCATCATCACGATGTTCTTAGGGTCATCGGCGAGGAAGAAGAAATCTATGGCCGAGTTATGCAGAAGTTCCCTCCTGTTGCAGACAGCGATCTCAAAATCACAGTAATAGCAACGACGGATCACACGGTTGATCTGGTCCGGACGCTCTTTGCCGATGTTGGAATACTCTCCTCCACGGATGCGCAGGATGGAGGTTTTCGGAGTGATGTCGAAGAAGCACTTCACATCGTACAGCTTCCTGAACCTCGGAATGAGACAGCCGTAGCCGTAAACGGCCACAACCTTGCCCTTACCTTCCTTCAAAGACATCACATTCTCCTCGAACTTCTTGGTCTTGACCTCGTCAAGAAGGCCCTCATAGCCTCCCTTGTAGATCTTTCCGTAAAGAAGGGTCGGATCGATCTTGGTGTCCCAGATGAGGAGCGGATCGATCATGTTGTCGATTTCCTCACCGCTCTTGAAGCATTCCTTGTTCTGATCGATCGAGACGAACTCCACTCCGGCTATCCGGCATTCCCTCGCCACAAGGTTCAGGAACAGTTTCCAGTCCACCGTGGTATAACCATCGAAAGCCAGGATCCGGTTGGATTCACGGGCGCTCTCAATGACAGAGGCCGCGAATTTCTTCGCCACGGCAGGTGTGCCTCCTGAAACCACCGCGTCAATTGTCTTTTTGGACAGTTCCGGACGATTGACCGGCTTCGGGTCATCGAACGGAAACGGGTTGTACATAAAACTCATTTTGCGTTTCTCCTATTTATCTGATATCATAAAACTCAAATCCCATGATCTCGGCGAACGCGGCCAGCTCCGCACGCCAGTCTCCGTCCACTATGGCGTAATGCTGTGTAACGCCGACCTTGAGAAGCCTCTCGAACAGTTCCTTGACCGGAACGACCGGACGGAATATGCTGTGGGAATATGTCGCCAGGACATGCTCTCCCGGAAGCGACTCGGCCTGGAAGCAGACCATCTTGTACTTCCCGTTCTCCTCATAGATGCCGGTGACCGTCTTCATTCCCGTGCTGAAACGGTACCACGCGAACGGTGCCCCGGCATATTTCCAGCTGGTCTTAGCGAAGCGGACATCCCTGGCGATCAGCACATTGTCCTGCCACTCAGGATCGTTGTGGTCGTTCGGTCCGGCATGTCCTCCGGCGAAGGTGCCGAAATCGTTCTCAATGTGGAACGGCTCGATGAAGTTCACATGGCCTCCCGAGATCAGTTTCAGGACAAAGGTCGCCAGTCCGGCTCCCATGTCAGCCTCGGGCACAAGGACACTCATGTTCTCGTTGAACCAGTCGTGATAGAATCCGGCACGGCAGCCGCTGACCTTGAATGTGGCCCTGTCGATGTCATTATACACCATGACGTCCACATCGTTGTCCCTGGCCATGTTCTTCAACGCCAACGATGCCTTCACGCAGCCGATGAACTTGTCATATTCCACATCCTCCATCATCCGGTAACGGGACGTGAGCGTGTCTGCATATTCCTTGACCTCCACGTCCGTCAGCGCGTCGATATATTCCTTGTAGTCTGAATACGGCAGGTAGTGGATCTCCGGTCCGATCTTGGTGAACAGGTCATAGTTGTCGATGTACGTCGACCACATCGCCTCGTTCATGTTGGCCATGAGGCCTACATTGGATTTACGGAGCACCGCCCGTGCCAGGGCCGCGCGGGAGAAGACCCTGATCTGTTCATTCACCTCATCTCTTGTGCCCATGACGAAGCGCACATCCTTCCGTGGAACCCTGCGCACCGAGCCGGAAGCCTCAAGGGAGCCGACCAGTGTGCCCGAGCAGAGATATTCAATGAAATCATCCTCATCAAGTGTGGTCTCGAACGCCATCCTGTCTTTCGCCACGTTCACGAAGATCATCGGGATTTGGGGGCAATCCCTCAAGAAACGGATCCAGGCGAAGTCCTCGCTCCATGAAAGGAACTCGGCGATGATGAAATCCACCCTGCTGTTGTAGAACAGATCCATGGCTTTCTCCGCGTCTTCCCTCTCGTACACGATGCCGGGATATTCGACATCAAGGAAATCAAGGGATTCGACTATCTGCCGTGAAACGGCTTCCTTCTTTTCACCGTATGAACCTCTTTTAGGCCCGGAGAGGTTTTTGAACCTTGGGGAAGCGACGAGCAGCAAACCTGCCTTCGGCTTTCTTGTTTTTGTTTCCTTTTTCATTTATTCAGTTTGTTGTAGTCTTTTTGATAATTTGTGTAGCTCACGACCGCCATCATGATTCCGCAGGCCAGCCAGATGCATCCGAGCACAGGGAATGTGGCCTGAAGACTGCCAAGGCTCTGCTTCATGGCTCCAAGGGCGACAGGAGCGAGCGCACCGACAGCGAATCCGGTCGTTATCATCGCGCTGGAGCATGACGCGTGAAGATTCTCAGGGGTGACGTCATAAAGAACCGCGTAAGTGTTGGCATCAAAGAACGCCCTGAAGAAGCCCCAGGCGGCAAAACATAAATAGAGTACGGTCAGGGTTGTGCTTCGCGCGATGAAGAAAAGCGGCAGGGCTCCCAACAGCAGGCCGGCCGCCTGAAGGAGCATCCTCGCCTTATGGTTCCTGGCCGCGAGCCTGTCCGAAAGCGTGCCGGAGATCAGGACACCGACAAAGGCGGCGACATACGTCCAGAACATCGAATTGAATCCTGCCGCGGCCTGGCTCTGGCCAAGCTCTTCCTGAAGATACGCCGGCATCCATGTCATGTAGCCGGTGATCACGAAGATCAGTCCAGAGAAACCAATCGTCAGAACAGCGGCCGTAGGTGTTGTGAACACGGTCTTGAAACCATCCAGGATGCCAGGCTTGCTCCGATCCTTCTCCGCCTGCTCAGCCGCGGTCAAAGGCTTGTCTTTCAGCCTGAAAGCCATAAGGATACCCCAGAATATTCCCGCCACACCAAAAATAATGAATGAATATTTCCACCCGTTCCCCGGAGCGGCCTTGTCGAAATAGTCAGCTATGGCGCCGGCCAGCCATCCGGCCACTATCACGCCCACGTAGTATGCGGTCTGATGTATGGACATCGCCCTGGCTCTCGTTTCCGTGTGGTACTGCCCCAGAAGAGAATAGTTAGCGGGACCGAAGAAAGCCTCGCCGCCGCCGGTGGCGACACTTCTCATGATCACGAGAAGGAACACGCTGTTGGCCAGCCCGGTGAACATCGTGGCCACGCTCCAGAACAGGATCGAGCCTGTGACCACCCATTTACGGCTGAGCCTGTCGCCCGCCAGACCGCCCAGCGGCACCATGCAGGCATAGAACAGATTGAACACTGTGGCGATCAGGCCGACAGATGTGTCCGTCAGGTTCAACGCCTCCCTTATGGAAGGAAGCACGGTGTTGAACACCTGCCTGTCACCTTGGTTCAGCAGGTACGCCATCCAAAGGAGAAGCAGGACCTCCCACTTGACCCAAGACTTTTCCTGAACACTTTTCGTGGCCGGAATTTCAGTTGATTTTTTCATTTCAGTCCTTATTTCCTGCAAATATAATGATTTTTGGAATAAATACCACACTATACCACACCAGTTTTCTTCAAAAAATGTATAGAGATTGAAAAATTAACTGTAACTTTACCACACCAAAGCACACCCTTATAAGAAAGAAGGATAGTGAAATATGATTAGTTTCGCGATTGACACAACAAGCAAGACAGCTGTCTATAAGCAGCTTATATCAGCCGTATCTGATGCCGTGAAAGACGGAAGGTTGAAAACCGGTGAGTTGGTTCCGTCCATGAACGCTCTTTCCGGAGAGCTGGGAATCTCCAAGGAGACGGTCAAGCGGGCATACTACCTCCTGCGGTCGAACGGAATCCTGGAAGCGCAGCAAGGCAAGGGATTCTACGTGGCGGACACTTCCGCAAAGAGCGCCATATCAGTGCTTTTCCTCATTGACAGATTCAGCGTCTATAAGCAGGAGATCGTGCACGGGTTCCACCAGGAATTGAAAGGACGGTCCGAAGACACAATCCTGCTGCACAATCAAGACATCGGGATATTCGAATATTTCATAAACGAGAACCTTGGAAAATTCGACTGGTACGTCGTGCTGCCACACTTCAGCCTTGACAAGACCGTTCAGGAAAGGGCAAGAAAAATAATCAAAAGGATTCCCAACCACAAGCTGATAATGGCGGACCACCTCATGTCAGGCATGGCGGGAAATTTCGGAGCCGCCTATCAGGATTTCGAGAACGATGTGTACTCGGGGCTGGAACAGGGCGCGGAGAAACTGGAAAAGATCGGTAACCTTAAAGTTATAGCGATGCCCACATCACTGTACTGGCCTGTCATAAAGAAGAAAGTGACCGGCTTCTGTCAGGAACATGGGATAGATGTGGAATTTCTCAGCGAGGCCCCGTCAACGGTAAGGAAAGGCGATGCGTTCCTTATCCTGACCAGCCAACTGGACTCTGGCCTGATCGCCTTGTTGGACAACGCCAAAGGGCTCAAGGTCGGGACCGACTATCACATAATCTCCTACAATGACTCCCCTGTTGACCGCGTAGTTCTCAACGGCTTGACGACCATCTCCACTGACTTCAACGAGATGGGCCGCGAGATCGCAAGAATGATCAACGACAGGACACTGTGGAAAACCCACATTAGATTCAAGATGAACAAACGCAGCACATTCTGATGATTGAATTACACAACCGTTCGACCAAACTGGTCCTGGCGCGTCCGGATGTCGCAACTCCCTACTACAGAGGCACCCGCTTCGACAGGAGCGGAATAATCCTGTCCCTCGAAAGCCGCGGCAGGAAATATGTCAGCCAATGGTTTCGGGAATATGACCCGTTCAATCACGACGCCGTAGGCGGACCGGCTGAGGAGTTCTCGCCGATAGGCTATGACAACGCCGATCCGGGGGGAGGTTTTCTGAAGCCTGGGGTAGGTCTGCTGGAGAGGGATGTTGATGAATATGACCACTTCCGCCTATACAAAGTGCTGGACGAAGGCGAAAGGGACTTCAAGGCGGCGCCCGGCCAGACGGAATTCAGGCATAGGATGGCGGCAGGAGGATATTCATACGATTACATGAAAAGGATCATCATCCCCCGGGAAGGGACTCTGGTTCTGGAGCATATTCTGAAGAACACTGGAAAGGGGATCATGGACATGTATGTCTATAACCACAATTTTTTCGTCCTTGACGGGGCACCGACCGGAAAAGCCACCGTCATCACCCTTCCTTTCAAACCTCAAGGGCATTGGCGTGATGAATATGACAGCGTGGCGCTTACCGACAACGGAATACGCTTCTCAAGGGACCTGAGACCCGGAGAGACCATATTCATGGGTGACCTCAAGGGTTCCGAACAGCGGAAGAATTACAGTTTCAGGCTTGCGAACACCGCGAATGGCCTGACCGTGGATGCCCGTTCGGACGCCGCGATGGAATACGCCGTGTTCTGGTGCAACCACGAAGTCGCATGCCTCGAACCCTATACCCACCTCCTCATCGAGCCCGGCCGCCAGGCGGAATGGAAGATAGAGTACCATTTCGGAACCATGTGACAAACGCGTTCCCAGGTGCAAACGTCGCATTTTGCAAAAAAACGTTCCCTGAATGAATGGCGGACTAGAAATAATAAGTGTAGCTCATGCCAAGGAATGGAGAGATTTTATCGAATCCTTTGAACATACCTTTAATATAATGAATATAGTAACAGTGCCAGTCACCTTTGGCCCATGCGAAACCGTATGACGCTTTAATGGCACGTGATGTCTGAAAACCATATTGGCAGCCAACACCAACATACATTGACGTATATTCGGAAGTGATGACATTCCAGTTCAAATCCACCGGAATCACCATCTCATTTACGGTCAGGCTTTCCTTTGAGCCATAGGAAGAATCATCATATCTTATTTTTGTGTAGGCCATCAGAGCCTTGGCTCCGATAATAAGATTCAACGGATGTCTCTGGTCTCCGAACCTTATCATCCCACCTGCAGCTATTGAGAAAGGATATGCCTCATAACCAGTGTCATAAGAATATCCAACATCCGCTGACAAAGTTAATCCAAAGCGTATGCAAGATTGGCTGGACCTATAACTTCCGCGGGATGATGCATCTGACGACCTACTTTGTGACACCGATGTCTTGTAAACCGAGGAATATGCTTCATTATTCCGGGTGGCGGTGGCGTATTTGTCGCTCACATACCTGATTGTCTCGTCATCAGCGGCATATTCCATGGCCATTCTTTTGTCCGCGTAGGAGGATTCAGACGTGAACTTGTCCGCCATCAGGCGGGCGATCTTGCTGGAGGCGCGCTTGTCATAGGAACTGGCGGGATAATCCTTGCGGAATTGCTTCAGCGCGTCGATGGTGTTGACACGGAGGGCGTTGAAATAAGCCCGCGATGTTGACAGGTCGGCTATGGCGTCATCGGCCTCCTGTTTGTAGATCCGGTGCTCGGACTCGGCGAGATACCGCTTGTAGGAATCTATCGTATTCTGGCCTTTGGCTTTCAGCCAGAGAGGAAGATCATCGATCCTGTCGGCCACATCCTCCCGGAACGCGGAATCCGGATATTTCTTCATGAACGCATCGAGACTGGCGACGCTTTGGCTGGCGACGGCATCGGTGTAATCCTTCCGTTCCATCGCGACACATTTGTCCAGAATCGCTTTCGCATCGGTGTTTGCAGGGTACTTGGCCAGAATCTCCAGGAAGGCGAATGTCATCAGGGTCCTCCGGGAATAATTCGCGCCTGTTCCGAAACCCTCCTTGTCAAGTCTCCCTGATCTCGTAGGCATACTCAAGAACCTGCTCGACCTGTTCCTCATCAAACCATTCGTAAAAGACCTGTCTGAATCCGTCGTTCGCATCCATAAGTATCTCTCTGGAGAAAAACTGTATTCCTGAGTTGGCTATTAAAGTCTGGACCATAAGTCTCGTTTTATTTTGGGGTTATCATATTTTGCGGCTCCACTCTGCCCAGTGGTATGGCATTGCCGCAATTATAACGAATTTTGTCCGGAAAGCGAACATCTTTCTGAACCAATGAATATACGTGGCGGATAAGCGGCTCATAATCAATTAAAAGACCAAAGTCCTGACGCTGGTAACGGCATCAGGACTTCGGTCTTTATATTCATTTACAGCACATTAAGTGCCACGGCTATTTTTTCAGGCCGGAGTTGAGGAAGGCTATGAAACCATCAACGGAAAGATTATAGCCACGGACCGGGGCAAGCTGGTTGCCTTCGGCGTCAAGAAGGGCATAGTTCGGCTGGGCGTTTACTCCGAACCGTGTACGGGCTATGTAAGAGTTCACACGACCGATCTCCTTCAAGGTCTTGCCATCCGGAGTGGTCAGCCATTCCGCCTCATCGAGTTTGGTCTTGTCATCCACATAAAGAGCCACAAGGACATATTCATTCCTGAGAATACTCAGGACTCTCGGATCGCTCCAGACGCGCTGTTCCATCTCGCGGCAGTTGACGCAGCCGTGGCCGGTGATGTCGACGAAGACGGGTTTGCCCTGGGCCTTAGCGGCGGCGAGGCCTTCCTCCAGGGTGAAGTAGCCGGTCAGACCGAGCGGCATCTTGAGGTCGTACTTCCGGCCGTAGGTGAAGACACCGGTCACTGAGCTTGTCGATGTGCTGGTTTCTTCGGTCGCTTCGATGGTCACTGAGCCTGTCGAAGTGACCGTTCCCACCGGAGTGTCCGCATAATTGTAAACCACAAAATCCTGAGTCTCAAGCGGAGGAAGGTAGCCGGACAGAGCCTTCAGCGGAGCGCCCCACATTCCCGGAATCATATAGACCACGAATGTGAAGACGGCGATCGCAAGGCCAAGCCTCGGCACAGAGACATGCTCCACAGGATCGTCATTCTTGAAACGTAGCTTGCCAAGAAGGTAAAATCCGAGAAGCGAGAACGTGACGATCCATATTCCTAAATATACTTCCCTGTCAAGCAGTCCCCAGTGGTAGGTCTGGTCAGCGACGCTGAGGAACTTGAAGCCAAGCGCCACCTCGATGAAGCCGAGCACGACCTTGACACTGTTGAGCCAAGAGCCGGACTTGCCTTTCATCTTTTTCAGCAGCGACGGGAACATCGCCAGGATCGTGAACGGCAAGGCGAAGGCGACGGAGAAGGCGAGCATCGTGACCATCGGAGTCCAGAACTCTCCCTGAGTTGATTTGATCAGCACCGTGCCGACAATAGGACCGGTGCATGAGAATGACACCAGCACAAGGGTCAGAGCCATGAAGAATATGCCGCCGAGTCCTTTGCCGCTGGACTTCGCGTCACTCTTGTTGGCAAGGCTGGACGGCAGCTCTATCTCGAAGGCGCCGAAGAAGGATGCCGCGAAAATCATGAACACGACGAAGAATATCAGGTTCGGCAGCCAGTGTGTCGCAAGCCAGTTGAATATGTCGGCGGTGACCGTATTCCCTCCGATTATCCATGTCAGGCCGATGATCACACTGATCGGAACAGTGTACAAAAGGACAATGAAGAGACCGTAGATGAAAGCCTTGAAGCGGCCTTCAGCGGCGGTCGAGGACTGTTTCATGAAGAACGACACCGTCATCGGCACCATCGGGAACACACATGGGGTCATCAGCATGGCGAATCCCCACAGGATGGCTTCGATGATCAAAGCCCACAGGGACCCTTCGTTATCGCTATTATCACCGGATGCGATACCGGCCTCAAGCGATGAAGAGGCCTCTTCCGACTTAGTGTCAATGGTAACGTCATCCGAAGACGCACTCGCCGCAGGTACAGCCGCAGCAAGCGGAACGGAGAATTCCCATGATTCCGGAGCCGCGCAGAACCTGTCGTTGCATCCGCTCCATGAGACTTCACCTGTGACCGTGGCCTCACTGCCGGTCAGTTTGACCCTTTGAGTGAGTGTCACAGAATCAAAGAAAACTTTTTCTCCTTGGAAATCAGACGGTTTTGTCACCTGATTGAGACCACCGACCAATGAATATCCTTGATCGGAGGCGAATTCGATGGAAATAGGATTGTAGGCATGATCCACAGTGTAGATGTGCCATCCATCCACAATGCTGGCCTTGAATGTCAGTTCATAGACATTCTCTGAAACCACCTTGCTGGAAACCGACCACTTGGCGGTGGCCTCCGGGGCTTGCGCAAAAGAGGCCACACTCCCGATAAGGAGTGCAGCCACCAACGCCACAGCTTTTTTGAAAGTATGTGTCATAGCGTCAAAACATTTGCCGTTATATTCAGAATGTTATTTAGCGTAGGCTACGGAACGGGTCTCTCTGATCACAGTGATCTTGACCTGTCCCGGATAAGTCATCTCCTCCTGGATCTTCTGGGCGATGTCAGCGGAGAGTCTTCCGGCCTGGTCATCGCTGACCTCCTCGGCGCCAACAATGACGCGGAGCTCGCGGCCGGCCTGGATGGCGTAGCTCTTTGTGACTCCAGGATAGGCGGCGGCAAGGTCTTCCATTCCCTTGAGCCTCTTGATGTAAGACTCGATGACCTCACGACGGGCTCCAGGACGGGCACCGGAAATCGCATCACCGATCATTACGATAGGAGAGATGATCGATGTCATCTCGATCTCTTCGTGGTGCGCGCCGATGGCGTTGCAGATCTCAGGCTTTTCCTTGTACTGCTCGGCCAGTTTCATACCAAGCAATGCGTGTGGAAGCTCCGGCTCCTCCTCGGAAACCTTACCGATGTCGTGCAGGAGACCGGCCCTCTTGGCGAGCTTAGGATTCAGACCGAGCTCGGCTGCCATGATGGCGCAGATGTTGGCGACCTCACGGGAGTGCTGGAGCAGGTTCTGACCGTAGGATGAACGGTATTTCATTCGGCCGATCAGTTTCACGAGCTCGATGTTCAGTCCGTGGATCCCAAGGTCTATGCAGGTTCTCTTACCTGTCTCAAGTATCTCGTCCTCAAGTTGTTTCTGAACCTTGGTCACAACTTCCTCGATACGCGCCGGGTGGATTCGTCCGTCAACGACAAGCTGGTGCAGGGCGAGTCTGGCAACTTCCCTGCGGACAGGATCGAACGCGGAAAGAAGAATGGCGTCAGGTGTGTCGTCAACCACGATCTCGACACCTGTGGCAGCCTCAAGGGCACGGATATTACGTCCCTCACGACCGATAATCCTTCCCTTGATCTCATCGTTCTCGATCGGGAATGTCGTCACGGCGTTCTCGATGGCGGTCTCGGTGGCCGTTCTCTGGATGGTGTTGATGACGATTCTCTTGGCCTCCTTGGAAGCGTTCAGGCGAGCCTCGTCCATCGTGTCGTTGATGTAGGCCTGAGCCTCGGTCCTCGCCTCAGCCTTCATATTCTCAATAAGAATGTTCTTGGCTTCCTGCGCGCTCATTCCGGCGATCGTCTCAAGCTGCTTGTTGGCCTGGGCGCTGAGTCTTTCATATTCCTCAGTCTTCTTGGTCAGGGTCTCCTGCTGGGCCTGGAAACTCGCCTTGGCGTTGTCAGCGTCACGCATCTTCCTCTGAAGCTCGGAATTCTGCTGGTTCAGAGAGTTCTCCTTCTGCTTGATCCTGTTCTCGGCGTCCTTGAGCTGGCTGTTTTTCTCGTTGATGTACTGCTCGTGCTCGCTCTTGAGCTGGAGGAACTTCTCCCTGGCCTGATGGATCTTGTCCTTCTTGATTCCCTCGGCTTCGATCTCGGCCTTGGCGATGATCTCGTTCTTCTGCCCTTTCAGAACTATTTTCTGAATGATTATGTAAGCCGCCAGCGCGATTACAGCGCCGATCAGGACTCCTATAAAAAATTGCAACATAATATCAATAAATATTTTAAATGTTCTAATATTCCCTTATATGTCACCGTGGCAGTCCTCCCCTGTCCATCCACAGCGTCACCCGTAACAGTCCGGCGCAAAAAAACGACCGACAGTCCGGAACGGAAACTGATCGATCGTCTGAGAAACATTAAAAAAAAGCCGTTAGCCGCTTGTCAGAAATCTTAATGAATAAGATTTGAGATCCGCACCGGTTCAGAAATCCATCGTCACGCACACAGGCGCAATCCCCGAAGGTAACCTTGGTCCGTCATGGCCGGCTCGAGCAAACTCGGTTCCGTGGAACTTGTTGATTTGAGCACGTGGGACTAACGGCCGTCTTTTTCAATATTCTTGATGTAGGACTCAACATCCTCCTGAAGTTTTTTCGCCTCGGCATCAGCGTCGGCGACTCTCTTCTGGTAGGCCAACCTTCCGACCGCCTCGTTCAGAGCCACAAAGGAAAGTTTGTCGGAAAGGGTCTTGTTCGGGTACTTCGCGTCGTAAGCCGCCAGTTTCTGGTTGATGGCGTCCGCCGCAAGCCTCATCATCCGCTCCATCTCAGGAGAGGAGGCGACGAGGGGATATTCATTGCCCGCGATCTTTATCTTGATGTTCTGTCCCATTCCTAATTCTCAAGCAAGGCGATGCACTTGTCAATCTCCTTGATAAGTCTCTCTATCTTTTCCTTGGCGGCGGAACTGTCTCCGCCCACTCCGAAAGCTTCGGACAGATGAAGGTTGTTCACCTGTTGTTCCAAATCCTCAATCCGCTTCCTACAGGACTCATTCTCAGCCCCACACCGCACCAACTCAGCCTGGAGCCTTTCACGCTCAGACCTTTCCGCTTCGTACAGCGCGATCAACTTTTCGATATCTGTCTTTATACCTTCAAGCATACCTCAGGACTGTTTTTACCTGCATGAGCGCAAATTTAGTAAAATATCTTCATTTGCACAAGAACTTCAACTGACATCACCTATTAAATTCCAAGGAAAATTCATTCTCTTGTTTATCGCGCGCCATAGCGGCCTCATCACGCACGTCGTCATTCCCCAAAGCCACGCCTCGTGCGCAAGAACCGCCAACACGCTCACGAAGCATTCCCCAAGCACCGCCTCGTGCGCAAGAACCGCCAACACACTCACGAAGCATTCCCCAAGCATCGCCTCGTGCGCAAGAACCGCCACCACACTCACGAAGCATTCCCCAAGCATCGCCTCGTGCGCAAGAACCGTCAACACACTCACGAAGCAGACCTGCTCATCAGCCAGCGTCCGATTTGCTAAACCAAAGTAAATATTATAATTTTGCGACAATATGACAACAACAGCATAACCATGACAATAACAGTGGAAAACAGGGAAATACCGGTGCTGCTTCTGACGGGATACCTCGGGAGCGGCAAGACAACTCTGGTCAACAGAATACTCTCCAACAAGAAAGGCATCAAGTTCGCCGTCATCGTCAATGACATAGGCGAGGTGAACATCGACGCGGGCCTCATCCAGAAAGGCGGCGTTGTCGACACCACGGACGACAGCCTTGTCCCTCTCCAGAACGGCTGCATCTGCTGCACGCTGAAAATGGACCTTGTCGCCCAGCTGAACGACCTCTGCCGCTCCGGCAAGTTCGACTACATCGTCATCGAGGCGAGTGGAATATGCGAGCCCGCCCCTATCGCACAGACCATCTGCTCCTTCCCTAAGCTTGTTCCTGAATATGCCCAATCGAATATTCCGAAACTCGATTGCATAGTCACCGTTGTGGACGCTCTGAGGATGCAGAGTGAGTTCGCCTGCGGGGACGCTCTCAAGAAGGACAATCTGGAGGAGGATGACCTTGAGAATCTTGTGATCCAGCAGATCGAGTTCTGCAACATCGTGCTTCTGAACAAGGCGTCCGAGGTGAAGCCCGAGGAGCTTGGCAGGGTCCGCAGCATAGTGAAGGCTCTGAATCCGAAAGTGACGATCTTCGAGTGCGACTATGGAGACATCGATCTTGACAAACTTCTGAACACCAGGATGTTCGATTTCGATAAGACGGCTACTTCGGCGGCTTGGATCAACGCCATCGAAGGAGAGGGCAACGAAGCTGATCATGATGACGATGACCACGATGAGGATCATGACGGGCATGAACATGACCATCATCACGAGGAACACGACCACGAGCATCACCACGAGGGGCACGAGCATCACCATCATCACGATCACGAGGGTGGCGAAGTCGAGGAATATAACATCGGGACCTTTGTCTATTATCGCCGTCAGCCGTTGGACATCAACAAGTTCGACTGGCTTGTCTCCAAGAAGTGGCCTAAGAACGTCATCCGTGCCAAGGGTCTGTGCTATTTTGCGGACGAGAAGGACAAGTGCTACCTCTTCGAGCAGTCCGGAGTGCAGAAATCCATCAAGGACGCCGGTCTGTGGTTCGCCACGATGCCGGAGGATCAGCTTCAGGAGATGATGCGCAGGGACAAGAATCTGCGTAAGGATTGGGATCCGGTCTATGGCGACCGTATGATCAAGATTGTCTTCATCGGGCAGAATCTTGACCGCAAACAGATAGCAGATCTGATGGATTCTTGTTTAGGGGAGTAAGAAGCTGTTTTGAATTGTTTGAAATGTTCTTTGAGGTGAAAAATCTTCATTT
>ENA-ORNY01000655-ORNY01000655.1-human-gut-metagenome-genome-assembly--contig:-NODE-655-length-22844-cov-3.066699_pt1 | contig 22844 bp, 15 predicted proteins | sample MGYA00242122_ERZ509036 | MGnify/ENA primary metagenome ERZ509036 (study PRJEB26280, sample SAMEA2338696) | human gut metagenome | biome: human gut; feature: human-associated habitat; material: faeces... | reverse complement strand
GAGCAGCCCTTGCGGATTCTCGGACGGATGCATCATTTCCGGCCCTCTTTCCGGTTGGCGATGTGCCCGGTTAGCTTTTGACGCTGTGGACAGAGAGCGGTCGGTTCACAGGTAAACCGTCCCTTCCCGAAACAGGCCTCAGGCCTCCTTGTATGCGTACCTTTGGAATAGCGCGGGCCGTATGCCGTGGTAGCTGAGTGTATCCGGAGAAGGCGTTCCCGCAGAGGCAGCTGTACCAGGATGCCCCACTCCATTCCCTGCTGATTTTCGAAGAGTCTGTCCGGCACGCCGCTCTTTTGCCGCGCGATGGTGTCCTGTTATTATAGGAACTTTTCGATGGGTTTCTCCGCTTTTGCCCAAAGACCGCCGGTGTTCCGCTGCCTACGCCCTGAACCTTGCACTGCAAGGCTTCCAAACCCGCCACACATGTGGAATACAGCTCATGGAGACTGGAGGCCCTACGAACCTCTCAAAAGGGTGATTTGACAGTCTGGAATTCAACGCTTATGTCGTTGAATTATTTTTCATTTAGAAAACCGGAGAACTGGGATGAACCTCCCGGCCCAGGGTTGCCAACCGCTGAGGCTTTTCCGTGAAAGCTTCTGGCTGCCGACAAAGCCGGGCATTTTCGACGCACTGAGGAGGCAGTTTTCCGTTCCACCGTCCGGGGACTCAGGGAAAGCATATCAAAGCGCTTTGCCCTGGCCGGCAGGCATCCCGCCATCGTAGAGAAAGGTGAGCGTGACCACGGCGCCGTTTTCGTTGCGTATGGACATGTGCATGGTCCCTTTGCTGTAATAGTGCAGCCTGAGACAGGTGTTGATCAGCCCGATGTGGCCGTCGCCGCTTTGGATGGAAAGCTGGTTGTTTTCCACCTGTTCGATCTGCCGGCGGAGACGGCTGAGGCTGTCCTCGGAGAAGCCGTTGCCATTGTCGCGGATTTCCAAAATGAAGTGGGCCTTTTCAATATGTCCGGTAATCCATAGCTTTCTGAGCGCGTTGGCACCGTTGAACCCATGGCTCAGCGCATTTTCCACCAACGGCTGAAGGGTCAGCTTGGGCACGGTCAGGCTCGTGAGGTTTTCCGGAACGTCTATGGTAAATTCAAGGTTGTCCTCATAGCGCGCCTTGGAAAGCATGAGATAGTAGCGCGCGTTTTCCAGTTCCTCGGCCATGGTGGCGGTGCGGGAGCGGGCATCGGTGGAATAGCGCAGCATCTGGGCAAACTGGTCGCAGATTTCGATGACGTCGTAGTTGCCGCTTTCCATGGATTTGGCGCTGATGATGTTGAGCGTATTATAGACAAAGTGGGGATTGATCTGCATTTGCAGGGCGCTGAGCTGGGCCTGCAGGGTGCCTTCACGCATGGCGATTTCGTTCAGGGTGCTTTCGCGCTGCTTGAGCATCAGGTTGTTGAAGGTGAGCTCCAGCTCATGAATTTCGGGGTCGCCGGTGGAGGTGACGGTAGTGGACAGCGCCCGGCGTATGCTGGCTTCATCGCCGGGGGAACTGTCCACAGGAGATTGCTGCACCTTGCGCGTGAGCTGGCGGATGGACTGGGTAAGCCGCATGGAAACCAGCGCAATCAGGGCCAGCGTGGGAATCAGAATGAAAATGGACGTGCGGATGATGGTCTGATAAATGCGCGACAGGCTGGCTTCGATGATGGCGTTGTCCTTGGCCACATACAGGCTGAGGTTGAGCCACTCCACCCGCGTATGCACCACCGACTGGCTGATGCCCAATGCCGGATCGCTCCAGTCAACGATTTGGTCCTCCGGCATATCCGCGGGATAGGGGAGGGGCGTGCCGGTGCTGGAGTAAAGCAAGGTACCATCGTCAAAGCCCACCTGGATGGATGCGTTTTCCTGGCTGGCAATGTCCATGATGGATTCCAGCTCGGAAAATTCGTTGCTGACTTCCAGATAGCCAAGCGCATTGCCGTGATATACCACCGCGCGCACGATGCCGTACACCTGCATATCACGGCGCACCGCAAAAAAGTCGGAATGCGAGGCCAGGATATGGCGCTGGGTGGGGGAGCGGTCCACCTCGTCCAGCCAGGGGAGGGCGGATATCACCTCTCCCGCCCGCTCGGTGCCGCTGACGAGGTAGTCGTCCTTTTCAAAACGGCTGGTGACAAAGTCGCCCGAGCGGGTATAAAAGCTGACGCGATAAAAGTTTTCCACCAGAGGAGACCGGTATAAAAGCTGCAAAACGGTGTTGCGCGCGGCCGTACCCACCTTTTGATCGTCGCTGTCGTCGCGTACAAACTGGTTGATTGCCGCCATGAAGGAGGCGTTATCCAGCAGTTCTTCCAAAACCAGGTCCATCAGGCTGATCTGCTGATCCAGCGCCTCGGATACGGTATGGCTGATATTGTGAAACTGCTGGTTGGACAAATCCGTAAAGCTGTCGATGTTGAGCTGCGTGGAATAGGAAGAGAGAACGGCCACCGCAGCGAGCATCATGGCGGAAAACAAAAGCATCATCTTCACGTTCAGTTTCATGAATCCACCGCCTGTTGCAGGATACACCGATTATAGCACATGCATCTGTCCGGTATAAAGGAGATGGGTATGTGCAACCCCGCACTGTGCGGTATTTTACCTGCGGTTGTGCTGGATTTTGCTATTGCGGTCGGCAAAGGTGGATTTTTGCATGGCGGGTTTTATATCTTGTTGCGCCGAAGCGGCACAGGAAGCTTATAATGATGTTGAGAAAAGGCGGAGAAAATCGCCGAAAATGTTTGACCATAATAACGAGGAGGCATCACTCAATGAAGATCGCAAAGTCACTGAAATGGTTCAGCCTGGTTTTGGCACTGGTTTTGGCCATGTCCGGCTCCGCGCTGGCATATTCCGACAGGAATTTGGAAGCACCCAAGGCCAAGGATGTCGTCATTGACGGTGATCTGAGCGAATGGGATTTGACCCGGTGCCTGACGATTGACAGCGAAAGCCAGATTGTTGACCAGATTGAGCACTGGGATGGCGCCGAGGACTGCTCCATGGAAATCTACGCGATGTGGGATGAGGAAAACCTCTACATCGCCGCACGCGTGAAGGACGACACCCCCTTTGTCTACCGCGAAGGCTTCCCGCTGGACGAGCTGGATGCCATCATCCTGTTTTTGAGCACCAACCCGGATGCCGACCCTGACCGCACCGCCTATGAGGCCACCGACTGGCGCATTGTGCAGTCCACCGATGAATACGACTTTTTCAACTATGTAGACCGCAGCATGGTGGCCGATAACAAGGGCTATGAGACCCAGGGCGAATACGGCGACGAGCTGGTTTTTGATGACTACGAAGCCGCTACCGTGCGGGACAAGGAATACGGCGGATTGATTCTGGAAAGCAAAATCCCCCTGCATAACCTGTCCAACGACCAGATCCCGCAGCTGGTTCCCGCGGCGGGCATGACGATTGGTTTTGACTTCTCCGTGCTGGACGTGGACCTGCCCTGCCCCGGCATTCACAGCCTGCGGATGCAGTACTCCGCGCAGCTGGATGGCCGCGACCGCAAACCCACAATGCACAACGTGGACGAGAACCCCAGCCTGTGGGCGACGATGACATTCGTGGAAGAGTAACAGATTCCCTGCATTCTCAGAGGAGGAACAAGCAATGAAGCTGAAAAAATTCGGTGCGCTGCTGCTGACGGGTGTGCTGGCGATTACGTCGCTGACGACCAGTGCCCTTGCCGCCAAGCGCGAGAAGCGCAGCGCCGATGACATTGATTTCGCCGCCGTGCTGGAGGATACCTCTGCAAAAGGCACGGTCAACGTCTACCACTGGTGGACGGCGGGCGGCGAGAAGGATGCGATTGAATCCGTCATCGACGAATTCAAAGGCGCGTACGGCAAGGTGAAAACGAAGTCGAACGCCATTCCGGGCGGCGCTGGCGGCGCCATGGTTATGAAGGTCAAGGTGCTTCAGCAGGCGGGCAAGAGTCCTGAAACATTCCAGGCGCATCCCGGTCAGGAAATTCAGCCGTACCTCGATGCGAACATGCTGCTGGATTTGTCCAAGCTGTGGGACTACGCGAAGCTCAACGAGCGCATCCTGCCGGGCATCAAGGACTTGCTGACCGCGCCCGACGGCAAAAACTACGTCGTGCCGATTGGCATCCACAAGACGAATGTTATCTTCTACAACATCCATGTGTTCGAGAAGTACGGGATTGCGATTCCGGATCACGAGAACATCACATGGGACGAGTTCTGGGACATCTGCGACCAGCTGGCGGCGAAAATGCCCGACGGCGAGTACCCGATCGACCTCGGCGACCGCAAGGGCTGGCCGGCGTGCCAGGTGTTCGAGGACATCATGATGGGCACTGACCCTAAAATCTATCAGGACTTCATCAACGGCATCTATAACGTCGAGGATGTGACGAAGGTGCTGACGACTTACGCCAAGTTGATGGATTACGTCGCGCCCGACCATTCCAGCCGCGACTGGTACGAAGCGAGCGGTCAGGTTGTCGCCGGGACGTATGCCATGCAGATTATGGGCACTTGGATGCAGCCGCTGATGACCAGCATGGGTCAGGAATACGGCAAGGACTACGGCATCTTCACGTTCCCCGGCACGGACGGCTGGTTTGGCATGAACATCGACGGTTTCGTCGTCAGCAATGACTCGGCGGATGTCGAGGCGGGTCTGCGCTGGGCGTACAACGTGTCCAGCACGCCGGTTCAGCAGCGGTTCTCCGCTTTGAAGGAATCTATTTCGCCCTACACCGATACCCCGGATGACTGCTACAACGAACTGACTCTTAAGTTCAAGAACGAGCTGATCAGTGACACGATCCGCAGCTATCCCAGCTTCACCCACGGCACGGCGCTGCCTTGGAGCGCGTCTATGAGCCTTCAGACGCAGGTGCAGGAGTTCGCTACGTCCAGTGACCACGACGCGGAATATTTCGCGAATAAGATCGTCAACATCCTCAAGGAAGCTGGCGTGAAAGGAGAATGGAACCTTGTTGACTAAGAAATGGATGCGGCGCTCGCTGGCGATGCTGGGTGCGCTGACGCTTACAGCCGGACTGTGGGCTGCTCCCGCAATGGCGGAGGAAAAAACCTACACCCAGCCGACGCTCAATCCCCATGTGAAGAGCATCATCGAAGTTGACGGCTACCAGTTTATCGACCTGAACAGCAACGGCACGCTTGATCCCTACGAGGACTGGCGACTGGATGCTGACACCCGCACGGCGGACTTGGTCGGGCAGATGACGGTGCGCGAGAAAATTGCGCAGATGCAGCACCCGACGTACCTGCCGCGCGCCGATGGCAAGATTCCATCCTACCTGAACAAGTGGTGCAATAAGGAAGGCATCGGCATGCTGCTGATTCGCGAACTGAACAGCGTGGAAGCGGCTGCGGTGTCCATGAACACGATTCAGGAGTATGCTGAGGGGTCTCGTCTGGGCGTGCCGGTGCTGGTGTCGATGGACTCCGTGCATGGCCTCTCTTACGTCTCCGGCGCGACCGTTACCGGGCATAATCTGGCGCTGGCGGCAACCCGCGACGAAGACCTTGTCACCCGTCTGGCGGAAATTGCCCGCGATGAGCATATCGCCATCGGCGTCCGCATGACGCTGTCTCCCGAAGCCGACATTGCCTCTGAACCTCGCTGGGGGCGCGTCATGGAGACGTTCGGCGAAGACCCTGACCTTGTGACGAAGATGGTCACGGCGCAGGTCGTTGCGTTCCAGAATGGGCGCGACGGGCTGAACACCGGCGCAATCGTGGCCTGCATGAAGCATTTCCCCGGCGCAGGGCCGCAGATGGAGGGCAAGGACACCTCGCCCATCATTTCGAGCGCGGAAACATTGCAAATTCACCTGAAGCCGTATTATGCGGCGCTGGAAGTCAACATTGCTTCCATCATGCCGTACTACTCTGTCCCGCTGGAGCTGGACATGGAGAACTCCGCCATCGGCTCGAAGGCGACGCTGCAAGACCTGCTGCGCGACGAAATGGGCTTTGAGGGCATCATCCAGACTGACTGGGGCATGATTTGGGCGATTCAGGAAGGCCGCGGCACGATGATGGGTGAAGAAGTGTCCGACGAAGAAGCCATCCTGATTGGCATCACCGAGAGCCGTGTAGACGGCATCGGCGGCGAATCCATCCGCCTGATTGACCAGATGGAAGAACTGACGAATGCAGGCAAGATTGACGAAGACATCCTGACGGCGGCAGCAACGCGCATCGTCAAGGCGAAGTTTGAATTGGGCGTGTTCGAGAATCCCTACTGCGACGTGGAGTACGCCGTGCAGTTCGTCGGCAACGAGGAACATCAGGCGGTGAACCTTGAGGCGGCGCGCAAGGCGATGACGCTGCTCAAGAACGATGGCATCCTGCCTCTCAAGCAGAACGAGAAGCAGACGATTCTGGTCTGCGGTCCGCGCGCCGGCGACATGGACTCGCTGGTCGGCGGCTGGTCTTCCGCGCAGGAAGGCTTGACCATTGCGGACGCAGTGGCGGCTTACGCAGGCGAAAACGCAACGGTCATCTATGAATCCGACAACGTTGAGCGCATTGCAGAGCTGGCGAAGGATGCGGACATCATCATCGTGTCCGTCGGCGAACCGAGCTACCAGCACGATCCGCCGTGGGGCTACGACACGCTGGAAATCACCGGCAGTCAGCAGGAAATCCTCGAAGCGGCGAAAGCCAGCGGCAAGCCGATGGTGACGGTCGTCACGGGCGGACGTCCCTACATCCTGACGTGGTGCGACGAGAATACGAACGCGATTCTGGAAGCGTACTATCCGGGCTCGCAGGGCGGCATCGCGATTGCGGAAACGCTCTTCGGGCTGAACAACCCCACGGGCAAGACGCCCTTGCAGTTCCCGCGGGATATGGATTCTGTCCGCAATCAGGAAGGCGATGTGTCCTTCGACCTTGAAAACCCGCTGTATGACTACGGCTGGGGTCTGAGCTACGGCGAATGATGTATCAGCCCGTACAGGCGCAGCGGAATTGCCCAAGCCTGTACGGGCTTTCTTCAAAGCTGATAGCAAAACCTCGAACAGAATGCAACAGAAGGGGATTTGCCCATGGAACAATTTTCTGAATTTTTTGAGAATCTGGCGTTCATGACCTTTTCTCATGACAGGTTCTGGGTTCTCTGCGCCATCATCGTCGCGGTGATTCTCGTGTACCAGCTGCTGCTGCGCTTTGCGCCTAAAACAGTCGGGCCGGTACACCACTTTCTCCAACGTCATCCGCTGATTTGGATTTGCATCCCGGCGGCGCTGCTGATTTACTTCGTGTATGTCTCGCTGGGCTGGAACCTGTGGGTGTCCGTGTCCGACTGGGAGGCGGGCAACCTGGAAGCCAGCTATGGCTGGGGCGGCTTTGACAACTACGCCCGCATGTTCAGCAGTAGCCAGTTCTGGCCGACGCTGAAAAATACGCTGCTGCTGTTCTGCCTGATTCCCCTGTGCCTGCTGCTGGGCCTGGGGCTGGCGCTGATCATGGACCAGGGCCTGCGCGGTACGGCGGTATTCCGCACGCTGATTCTGCTGCCCTTTGCGCTGTCCTTTGTGGTTACGGGGACGGTGTGGGCTTACATGTACCGTCCCACCGGCGGGGTGCTCAACTCCTTTTTGAGCATTCTGGGGGTGGATGTGGCCGCGGCCATGAAGGAAGGCCACCTGATGTGGGCGTCCTCCAACAGCAGCATCATGCTGTCCATCATCATCGCCATGGTGTGGCAGTTTTCCGGGTACGTGGCGGTCATCTTCCTGGCGGCCATCAAAAACGTGCCCACCAACATCATCAATGCCGCCAAGCTGGATGGCGCCTACATGCCCCGCATTTATGGAAAGATGATTATTCCCCAGCTCAAGGGCGCCATGGGAAGCTGCATTACCATCCTGGCCATGTATGCGCTGCGTTCCTTCGACTTTATCGTATCACTGGTAGGGTACACCACCTCCTCCGCCTGGACGCTGCCCGTATGGATGTACAACGAGGCCTTTCAGAGCAACAACTTTGCCTACTCCGCGGCCATCAGCTGCTTCCTGCTGGCGCTGGTGCTGGTGCTGATTCTGCCGCTGACCTACTGGACCAACAGAAGGAAGTGAGCCTATGCAAAACGAACTGAACATTGAACGCAGCCGGGAGGGCCAGCAGGCGCAGACACTCAGAATCAGACCCCGCTGGCATATGACGGTGCTGCATGTGGTGTATTACCTCATCATGGTGGCCTTTTTGGTATTCTACATGCTGCCGTTCTGGGGTACGGTGATGACCTCGTTTAAAACCAACAGTGAAGTGATGACCACCACGCCTATCATGCCGCCTGCCGAGTGGACGCTGGAAGGCTATGCCAGCGCCATGGAGGAGCTGGGGCAGCCGCTTGGCATATCGCTGATCGTCACGCTCTTTGGTGCGACGGGATCGGTATTCCTGGGCTCGGTGTGCGCCTATGCGCTGAGCAAGTGGAAGTTCCGCCTGAACAATGTGTTCTTTATCGCGCTGGTGGCGGCCACCTATCTGCCCTTTCAGGCCATTTTGATTCCGCTTTTGCAGACGATTAACGCGCTGGACCTGTATGACAACGTGTGGGGCCTGGTGCTGGTGCACTCGGTTTTCGGCATGCCCATGTGCACGGTGATGATGCGCGGCTACTACGCCGATGTGCCCGACGCGCTGATTCGTCAGGCCATGATCGACGGCAACGGCATGTGGCAGATCTACCGCAAGATCGTCGTGCCCAACACCAAGATCGCCACCATTACCGTGTTTGTGTTCCAGTGCACCTCCATCTGGAACGAGATGCTCTTTGCCCTGGTGCTGGGCGGCTATGATTCCAAGCCCGCCACCATCGCCCTCAACGAGCTGGCCGGAACCATGGCGGCCGAGTTCAACGTGCAGATGGCAGGGTCGCTGATCCTTGCGCTGCCGGTTTTGATTCTCTACATTTTCATGGGCAAGTACCTCATCAGCGGCCAGATGAGCGGCGCTGTGACCGCATCGTAAGAAAGGAGAAACACAATGAAACACACGCTTAGGAAATGGGCTTCCCTGATGCTGTCCGCGCTGCTGTGCCTGTCTGCGCTGCCTGCCGCGTTGGCGGAGGAGACGGCGGCGCAGCCGGAGCTGGTGGCCAGGGTCAAGGAGATCATCGAAGTGGATGGTTACCAGTTTAAGGACCTGAACGCCAATGGCGAGCTGGACCCCTATGAGGACTGGCGCCTGACTCCCGAGGAACGTGCCGAGGACCTGCTCGGCCGGATGGACGCCACCCAGAAAGCCGCGCAGATGGTTCACCTCACGCTGGTAAGCAAGAAGGACGACTGGTTCAATGAAAGCAACGTCGGCTTTGCGCTGGTGTATGAGTATATCTTTGACAGCGCTGCCGAGGCGGCTCAGCGCACCAACGAAATCCAGGAGCTGTCGGAAAGCGCGCCTCTGGGCATTCCGGTCATCTTCTCCATGGATACGGAAGCGGGCGCGGCCTTTGTAAAGGATGCGACCTTCCTGCCGGATGAAATCAACCAGGGGGCCGTGGGCGATCCTGAACTGGTGGCACAGCTCAACGAGGTGCTGCGCACAGAACTGATGGCCGTGGGCGTGCGCATGGCGCTCAGCCCCGACGCGGACCTGATTACCGATCCCCGCTGGGGCCGCAATCAGGAATGCTACTCCGAGGACACCGATGTGGTGCAGACGCTGATTGTGGCGGCCGTGCAGGCGCTGCAGGGCGGCAGCACCCTCACGGAGGATTCCGTCATCGCCACGGTCAAGCACTTCCCGGGCTCCGGGGCACAAACCGACGGTGTGGACGGCACCCCTCTGACCATTCAGGAGGATTCCATCGACCTGCATTTGGCCGGCTTTAAGGCAGCTATCGAGGCGGGCGTGGCGGCCGTCATGCCCTACGGGTACTCGACCGTCCCCTACCTGGGCGGCGATGCGGTGGAGAATTCCGCCGATCAGTCCGCAGCGGTCATGACCGACCTTCTGCGCGGCGAACTGGGCTATACGGGCATTATCCAGACCGACTGGGGCCTGAACTTTGTAGGGGCTGCCAACGCCGGCGCGGACATCCTGGGCGGCGCGGGCGTGCGTTCCACCCGTCAGCTGGTGGAAGGCGTGGACGAGGAGCGCCTGACCGACGCGTGCCGCCGGATTCTGGTGGCGAAATTCCAGCTGGGCATCTTTGAAAACCCCTATGTGGACGAAGAGGCTGCCGCGGCTGTGCTGGGCAGCGAGGAGCACCGCGCGATCGCCCGCGATGCTGCCGCCAGGTCCCTGACGCTGATCAAGTACGAAAATGCCGCCGCGCTGGCGGATCAGAATATCGTGGTGGCGGGCGCGCTGGCGCAGGATGTGCGCGCGCTCAACAGCGGCTGGACCGCCAAGGATCCCATCGAAATCGAGGGAACGACCCTTCTTGAGGCCTTCCAGAACAAAGCAGGTGCGGAGAATGTGACCTACGTCGCCGATGCGACCCAGGTGCCCGAAGACCTCAGCGGCACAACCGCCATCGTGGTCATCGGGGAGGAGAGCGGCACCCACGAGCCGTCCTGGGGCACGGAAACCCTGGAATTCCCCCAGGAGCAGGTGGACCTGGTGAAGGCCCTCAAGGATGCCGGCGCCAACGTGGTTGAAGTGGTGCTGATGAACCGCGCCTATGTGATGACCGAAATGGTGGACCTTGCCGACAGCGTGCTGCTGGCCTACCGTCCCGGCGTCACCTGCGGCGCGGAGGCCGTGGTCAATGCGCTCTACGGCGAGACGCCCATTACCGGCAAAACGCCCTTCCAGATTCCCCGCACCATGGAGCAGGTGCTGAGCCAGCGCGAGGATCTGCCCAAGGATATTGAGGACCCGCTGTTTGAGTATGGCTTTGGCATCGAGGTGGACAGCTTCGGCGCCTGACCCGCCCGGTCAATGGCTGAGCCGCTTCGGAGAGGCTGAACGCAGCTTCTCCGAGGCTCGGCCTTCCGGCAGGGAATTCCCAATTGCTGTTTTGAGAAAGGTGATCATATGGCTTCCATCAGTATTCAGGATATGAGCGTGTCCTACAACCGGGGCAAATCCTACGTGCTGGATAAGCTGAACCTTGAGGTGAAGGACGGCGAGTTCTGCGTGTTTCTTGGGCCGTCGGGCTGCGGAAAATCCACGGCGATGCACTGCATCGCCGGGCTGCTGCATCCCGTGCACGGCGAAATCCGCTTCGGGGACGACGTGATGACCCGCGTGAGCGAAGGAAGCAGGGACAAGACCTTTGTGCCCCCGCAGGAGCGCAACATCGCCATGGTATTTCAGGAATACGCGCTGTATCCCAACATGACCGTCCGTGAAAACATGTCCTTTGCCCTGAAAACCAAGAAGGCCCCCAAGGAGGAAATCAACAAGCGGGTGGATTACATGGCCCGGATGCTCTCCATCGAGCAGCTTCTGGACCGCCGCCCTGCCGAGCTTTCCGGCGGCCAGCGCCAGCGCGTGGCGTTGGGACGCGCCCTGGTGCGCGATCCGCAGGTGTTTCTGCTGGACGAGCCTCTGGGCAACCTGGATGCCAAGCTGCGCGATCAGGTGCGCTACGAGCTGAAGAAAATTCAGCTCCAGCTCGGAATTACCACCATCTATGTAACCCATGACCAGACCGAGGCCATGACCATGGCCGATCACATCGTGCTGCTCAAGGACGGGCATATCATGCAGCAGGGTACGCCCGACGAATTGTATGACCATCCGGCCAACGAGTTTGTCGCGGGATTTCTGGGAACGCCGCAGATCAACCTGTTTCCCTGCAAAGTGGTACGCAGGGATGGCGGCCTGACGCTGGATGCGGGCGATTTTGCCATCAGCGTTCCCGATGCGCTGAAGGCGTGCCTGGAGGGCTATGAGGGGCGCAAGGTGGACCTGGGTATCCGCCCGTCCGATTTTGAGCTTGCCCATGACGGGGCGAACGCCATCCATGCCCATGTGGATTCCATCGAACCGCTGGGCGACGCCTATCTGATCTATGTGCGGGTAGGGGAAAAGGTCGTGGTGTTCAAATACACGGGCGAAAAGAAGCCGGAACAAAAGGAACTGGTGCTGACGGCCAATCTTGAGAAGCTGCACCTGTTTGATCCGGAAACCCAAAACCGCATCAATGCCTGATGAACAGGCCTGACAGGGGGGGGACGGCAGCGCCGTCCCCCCCTGAATATTATTCAAATCACATTCCATCATAGAAATCGCGCTTTTGCGCTTGCTGGATGTTTGATACACCCGGAAAAAGCGCGCTGCCGCAAGGCCAGGCAAAGCAACGGAAGCAAAGGTTGCCCCGTGGGCGACAAGCAACCAGAAAGCCGGAGAAAAACAAGTTGCAGGCACAGTTCACACACGGCGATGGGGAAGCGCCGCTCAACGCAGCGCTTTGGCCGCAAGCTGAGGCAGAAGCCGTGGGCCCCTGCCTTCTGGCTTAAGATCGCGCCGAAGACAAAGGGTTTATTCCTCCTCGCCAGAGAAATACTGGGAGGGGGTTTTGCCCGTATACTGATGAAATACCTTGGAAAAATAGGAGGACCCTTCATAACCGACGCAGGCGGCTACTTCACGAAGGAGCATATTGGGCTTTTCCTGAAGAATGCGGATCGCGGCGTCCATGCGGCAGCGGGTGAGATAGGTGTTAAAGGTGGTGTTTCCGTACTTGCGAAACAGGCGGCTGAGGTAGGTCTGCGAAATGCCCATCTCGTCGCAGATGCTCTGCATGCTCAGGGGCTGTGCATAGTTGTCCTCGATATACTGTACGGCGCAGTCGTAGAGCTCCTGGGCTGTCATCTTGCGGTCAAAGGTCGTATCGCTGTCAAACAGCAGACTGTAGATGCTGGCCATGAGGTCGCCATAAGAGGCAGCACAGTGTATGAGCTCGTCGATTTCCAAGAGGATATCCGTAAGACGGCTGTTGGTGGGCTGATGCACAGTGGCCAGCTGATGAATGATCTGGTGGACCATATGCCATACCTGACGCTGAGGAACCTGACCGTTTTCCCATTGCACGGCCTGAGAAATAAAGAAATCCTTTACCAGATGCTTTTTGCCCGTGCTCACAAAGTAGCCAAGCTGGCGTAGCGTGGCGGCGGAAAGGGTCAGCCGTTCCTCCCGGACAGAACCGCCGCTGTATTTGAGGATCTGATGTTTGCCGATTACGGTTTTCTGATAGATGATCTCCATGGACTGCTCAATGAAACTGGGCAAATATTCCATGGGCTGCGCCGTGGGCATATACACCATGGTCCAGGTGGCCTGGGTGCTTGCCTGCGTAACAAATACGCTCAGGTTCATCAGAAAGTTTTCCACATGATCGTCTTTGGAAATGAGAATGCGCTCTTCCTCGTCCCGGCCGCTGAGAATCAGAAAGTGATCTTGCGGAGGCGTCAGCAGGCGGGTGACACCGAGCTTTTTGGGAAGACGCAAGTTGAGGTTTCCCAACAATACATAGGCAAAATACCAGTCCCGGCGCGCAAACAGCCGGGTAGCGGCCGCTTCGTCATAGGGCTGATGGCAGGCGATAGCAGGAAGAAGGGAGGCCGCCTGCTCCAGATATTCGCTGTCCAGCTTTTCCTGGATGGATTGCAATATGGATGTCATTTTGGTAATGCTGACGGGCTTGAGCACATACTCGTCCACACCGGCCTGGATGGCTCCCTGGGCATATTCAAATTCTCCATAGCCGCTGATGATGACAATGTGAAGATCCGGCTGGAGTTTTTTTGCGCTCTGGGCCAGCTCAATACCTGACATGCCGTGCATGCTGATGTCCGTAATCAGCAGATCGATTGCCTGCGCCTGCAAAACCTTCAGCGCAGCTTCGCCGCTGATGACTGCGTCAACAATTTGAAACTGAGAACAAAACTGCTGGATGATATTGCGCGTGTAGCGCAGGGCAGGCATCTCGTCATCCGCAATCAGCACGCGGTACATGTCAGCGCTCCTTCCATCAAAGCATCTGTTATCAGAAAGTAGTATAGCACATCAATTTGGATTAATCAGTACAGTGCCGGTTTTTTTACGGACTGTATCGGATTTTTGCATCAGCGAACGCTTTGTTGAAAGGAGGCGAGTCTGCCTCATGATTGAATTCGGAGCTTGCATGTCCGAAGCCCGGTACACAACTGTGCTGGATTGTTGCTGCCTTGTGACGGAATTTCACCAATGCAGGCCAACAAACCCATTGTATAATGAAAAAAACGCAAAAGGAGCGAAAAAACATGAGAAAAGTGCACGCGTGCCTGTTGCTGCTTGCGATTCTGCTAATGCCCATGATGGGAATAGGCGAAAATGCGGATATAGCCGAAGGTGTGGCCATGTGGATCAATGGGGAAGCGGTTTACCAGTCGCAAATCGACAGTGTAACGGCTAGCGTAACGGAGAGCATGGGTCGGCTTGGTCTGGACACATCGGATGAGGAAATCGCTTCGGCCATTTCCGACGTAGCGCAGCGGCAGGTTATTGAGGACCGGCTGTTGAGCCAGGATATGACCGCACAGGGTATGTATGACCTGACACAGGAAGATGAAAATACTGTAGCACAAGCCGCAAAGCAAACGGTAGAGGCGATGCTGGCGGAGTATACGGCTTATTATGCCAGCCTTGCGCAGGAAGATGCGAACGCTCAAACCACCGCAGCTAAGCAGGCCCAGGCTGCAATGGAAGTAGCGGGTTACACGGAAGATTTCTTTAAAAGCTATTATCGCAACGTATTGGCATCGGAGAAATATGAGGCATGGCTTGTTCGCAACGACCCGGAGATTTCCGATGAGGCGATTGAGACGGCCTACCGGCAGCGCACGGATGAGAGTGAAAGCCTGTATGCTCACGATATCCCGGCCTTTGAAACAGCGCTTGCAAGCGGACAGGAAATTTGGTATCGTCCTGCGGGATACCGCGCCATATTGCAGATTATGCTTTCGGCCGAGGGGGAGACCGACGAGCAAAAGCTCGCGTCTGTAAAGGAAGAGACCACGGATATCTATGCCCGGCTTGAGGCAGGGGAGACGTTTCAAAGTCTGATCTCCCAATATGGAGAAGATCCCTCTTTTGCCGACCCGGCTTTCATAGAGACGGGCTATCAGGTGCATCCGGACTCCATTCTGTGGGAAGAGGCATTTGTGCAGGCTGCCTTTGCGGACGAGCTTGCAAAGCCGGGTGATGTGAGCCAGCCACATGTGTTTGGCGACAATGTGTGCATTCTGTATTATCTAAAGGACATGGACGGCGGTACGGCGGAACTGACGGAGAGCCTGCGTGAAGCGTTGCGCGCAGATCTCTATGCCCAGCAGGTGGAGAGCAGGCTGGAGGAGCGGATCGAAACGCTTGAGGCCGAGGCGGAGATTACCTTCCCGCAGGCCGAATGATCATACAAAAAACCGAAAAGAGTAACGGTTGTGCTGGATTTTATGTGTCGGTTTTGAAGCGTACTGGTTTTTTTCATCCGTAGTGCTTTATTCTCAAAGCCCAGGCCCAAAGAAACCAATTATAATATCCTTAGAAGTGAGTGTGGCACATAGGGAAAATAGGAGGTTGCTTCCTCACATGGATTCAAATCTACCGCTGCGGCATATGCAGCGGCAAACAGTTCAGGGAGGTGAAAGAAAAACACCTGACCAAAGACCACGATACCTTATGAGGGGAAGAAAGAAAGGAGTGCTGTGAAAATGAAGAAATTGGTTTCCTGGCTGCTGGCTGTTACGATGCTGGCTTCTCTGAGCGCTTTGCCCGCCATGGCGGAAGAGAACGTCATCAAGGAAAGCGTATCCGGATTCTACTACATTGAGGCCAATGGCGATCAGGCCAAGCTGAGCGCCGCGTCCCAAGACAAGTTCATCCAGGTGGACGGCCTGTACTTCAAGGACCTCAACAGCAACGGTTCGCTGGATGTCTACGAGGACTACCGCCAGCCCGTCGAGGACCGTGTGGCGGACCTGCTCAGCCAGATGGATGCTGACGAAAAGGCCGGCACGTTGATCTTTGCGTGCATTGCGGGCAGCAATGGCTCCACCGTAACGGACTTTAACACGACTTCCGAAGGATTCCATGATTCCACGACCAGCACGAAGGTCATTTCTGCGGATCATCCGGGCATCACCACCATGGAGCCCACCGTGGTCATTGACAACGGCACCTTCGTTCCCACCAAGTATCAGATTCAGGAAATGCATGTCACCACCTACATCGCCGCCCTGACCGGTACAGCCAAAGATCAGCTCAATCTGTTCAACGGCCTGCAGGCGATGGCGGAGGAGACTCGCCTGGGTATCCCGGTGGTGTTCTCCGGCGACCGTTCTTACGACACCTGGGGCGGTCAGATCGACATGGCGCATTACGCGTTTGGCGTGGCTCATGACGAAGAGCTTCTCTACAATCTGGTTTCCGAGTACGCCAAGGAAGCTGTAGCCATCGGCTATCATCAGGTATTCCACGGCTATGGCAATGAAATTGGCTCCTGGTACGGAGACGAAGTCAACTACATCGCCAAGATGGCTGCCATCGAAACCCGTGCCTACGATGACAATGGCTTCAACTCTCACTCTAAGCATTTCATCGCCCGCGGCGGTCGCAATTCGTACACTGCGGCACGTTCTCCTGCCGACCTGATTGACAGTTGGATGGTTGGCTGGAAGGCCGTTGTGGATGCAGGCACTCAGTGGGTTATGACCAACAACAATGTTGGCGTGACCGGAAACACGCTGCAGACCTACATGGATAAGGATACTTACGCCCTGTTGCGCGATGAGCTGGGCTATGAGGGCATCATCTGCCTGGACTGGCCGCTGGACATCAGCAGCCTCATGAGCAAGACCGGCACCACCTCTGACGGCGTGGATGTTTCCACTTTGTCTGCCACGGAGCGCTACGCGCTTATCCTCAACACCGGTGTTGACATGTTCTCCTGCTACGGCGCAATGCCGGGCACTGACATTGAAGCCTACTCTGAGTGCTCCAACCGTGCCTTCCCGGCCCTGATCGTCGAGGCTGTGAACGAGGGTCTGGTGACCGCTGAGGACTTCGACATTCATGTCGGCCGCGTGCTGAAGAACAAGTTTGACTTGGGCATCTTCGAAGATCCCTACTCTGATTGGGAAGACGCGCTTGAACTGATCGGCAGCGACGAGTACAAGGCCGCTGACGGCGAAATCATCCCGCTGGATAACGAGACCATCAACACCCTCCGCCGTCCCGAAATCACCGAGATGGAAGAGGAGCTCATGGTCAAGTCCACCATTCTCCTTCGCAACGAGGGTATTCTCCCGCTGGCTAAGGGTACCAAGATCTACAGCGACAGCAACAACTCCAACATCAAAGAAGCGGATGCTGCTGCGCTGGCTGCCTTTGGCACCGTTGTGGAAACCATGGATGAGGCCGATGTGATCGTGTATCACACCACCTCCTTCGACGAGAACTTTGACTACATCGTGGAAGACTCTCAGGCTGCTGGCAAGCCGCTGGTGCTGATCTTTGAAGGCACCATTGGCCGCAATGGCGCACAGGGCGAGCCCTACTGGCCGCAGGTTGAACCGTGCGACGCGGTGCTCATGCAGACCTACAACAACACCCCGGACCATGGTTCCTCTATCGGCGCGTTCTATCGCTATGCGACTCCTTCCATCACAGCTCAGATGCTCTTTGGCGAGAAGGATCCCAGCGGCAGCACCGTGTTTGAAGTGCCTTACACTGCAGAAGACGCGTACACCAGCTGGGGCGAGCTGCAGATGGATATCGCCGTGGATGAGCCCACCCGCCTGTATATGGCGATGCTGGCGAAAGAAAATCCCACCATCGACATGCCCAACAATCTGGGCGATGTGCTCTACACCACCGAATTTGGTATGAGCTACGCCAACCCCGCTGACATCGAGCTGAGCCTGTTGACTGCTCCCGAAGTTGGCCAGGCTGTAACCACTGAGAACAACGGCCGCACCAGCACCACCATTGAGGTATCCAATGCTGTGCAGAAGGCCGGCGAACCCTTCGAGGTATGCTTCGTGGCCAAGAACAACGGCGGCGACGGCCATGTGACTGCGCAGATCATGGAAGGCGACACCGTGCTGGCTGAGAAGTTCGTGGCTGTGGACGGCGGCCAGTTCCGCGTCATCACCATGGAACTTACGCTGGATGCGGGCGAGCACACCATCTCCCTTGGCGACATGAGCACCACCATCGTTGTGGAGTAAAGGACTTTACAGCGAAGGTAAACCGGTATATCCTGTTGTGGGGCGGGCCCGCCCGCCCCACACATTTTCTTCCTTCTGTCGATCATGACTTATGAGGTGAACATTGATGAAAAAACTTTTGCACATCCTGATCCTTGCCCTGGCCTTGACCATGCTGGCTGCGCCTGCGCTGGCTGAACAGCCCACCGCAACTGCCTATAAGGCCACAGAGCCCATTGTGATCGACGGCAACCTTGACGACTGGAACACTTCCTCCCCGATCGTTATCAACACGGAGGAGCAGGTCATCCGCGACGTGAGCTTCTGGCAGGGTGAAAACGACCTTAGCGCCACCGTTTATGTGATGTGGGACGAGGAAAACCTCTATCTCGCCGCGGATGTGAATGAGGATACCCCCTATGGCGCCATCGAAATGCTGCCGCTGGACGGAGAGGACAACTTCAAGGTGTATATCTCCACCGACCCCGCCGCAGATCCTGCCCGCACCAGTTATGGCACCAACGACTTCCTTCTGTATCTGATTGTGGACAATGGATATTGGGATACGGCCTTTGATCGCACCATGGTGGAAAAGGATTTGCTGGAGCGCTTCACCACCAAGGGCATGGACGGCGGCGAGGACGTGCTGACCGGCTACGAAAAGGCTTCCGTGCTTACCACCACCGGCTTCATCTATGAAGCGGTCATCCCGTGGAGCAATTTCTCCAATTCGAGAATTCCCGTATACACCCCCGCTGCGGGCGATACGGTCAACTTTGACTTTGCTATTACCGACATTTCCTATCCCTGCCCCGGCACCGAGTACATCCCCCAGATGGCCTGGACGGGTACGCTGGATATCAACACCAATCCCAGCCTGTGGGGCCGCCTGACGTTCGCTGAGTAAGCTGCGACCAGCCCATTGGGTAAAAAGCCCAATCCGTCTGGCAGCCTTTGAGGGGCTGGAGCCGCAGGGTTAAGGTACTGTGACAGCCGAAGAACCGGCAAGCCGGGGAAAGCCCATCGACATGCTTTCCCCGGCTTTTTACTTTCTGAACCAAACGACGGGAGAGAAAAGCGCTATGAAAAAAATGATGGGACTGCTGTTCCTGCTGGCGCTGCTTTTGTGCTGCGCGGCGGCACGGGCGGATGAAATCGTGGTGCAGCCCGACGGTACAGCCAGCCTGACGGAAGCAGTGGCAAAGGCCCGTCCCGGAGACATCATCCATCTTGCAGCCGGAGTCTATACACAGGAGACCGAAACCTACCCCATTGTTATCGATAAGCCGCTGACCTTGATTGGGGAGGAGGGGGCCGTGCTGGAAAGCCCGCCCTTTACGCCGCTGCTCAATGTTACGGCACCGGACGTGACGGTAGAAAACATTGACTTTCATCTGCTGCGGTATGGCATTGTGGGTATGGCGGACTGGCTTAGCGTAAAAGACTGTAGCTTTCTCCTTTATGATGACACCTATCGGGTGTCCTCCTGCGGTATCTGGCTGGCAGGAGCCAAGAACGCCTCATTAACCGGCAACCGCTTTACCGGCTGTGGCGTATGCCTTGCCGGACCGCCCATTACCGAAAGCAGCTTTGGAAAACCGGTGCTTACGGGATTGTATGAGGTTGGAGATGACATAGAATTCTTTACCACACACCTTATGGAAAACAACCTGGTCAACGGCAGGCCTCTGTACTACTTTGTCGGCGCTGACGGACTGATGGCGCCGACAGATGCGGGCGAACTTATCGTGACGGTGAGCAGCGATGTAACGGTGGCCGATGTGGACGTATCGGATTGCAGCATGGGGCTGATTGTGGCCTATTGCAGCGACGTGTCCGTCCAGCGGGTAACGGCGGACCGATGCGGCATATTTGGTACGTATTTTGCGTACGTGGACGGAGCGGAAATGGTGGATACCAGCGCTGCTGACACCAATCACGCTCTGGACTTCCGGGCCTGCAAAAATCTGCTTTTGAAAGACTGTCGGGCCATTGACTGCGACCAGGGCATCTTCTTTTCCTACGTGGATGACAGCCGTATTCAAAACTGCGAAGCAACGGGCACCGGCCAGGGGTTCTTCTTTGCCGCGGGTAACCACAACACGGTTTCCCAGTGCCGGGCTGATCACTGTGAAAACGGCATGAATGTACAGAAGGAAAACGACATGCTGATTCTTAACAGCACGTTTACGGGCAACACGGTCTGCGCCCTGCGCCTTGACGTGTCACCCTCCATTGTGGTGGATAACGCCTTTTCAAACAACTGGGTGGACATCATGGCGTACGGTGACGCCGAGGTGACCATCGCCAACAATACGCTTGAGGGCAGCGGCTCGTGCGCCCTTTACCTCAGGGACCTGCCATACTGCCGCATTCTGGCCAACCATTTTCAAAACAGCCTTGGCAGCAGCATTCAGTGTCAGGGTGATATGGGCGGCACAGTCCTGAACGATAACGAGGTGGATAAACCGATTGAAATAATGCCGGAAGCATAGCCACCGTATCCAGGCCTGCCGGATGAGCGCAGAGCCGCCTTCCAGCCTTGCCCCAGCAGAACGGACCGGGATGCTGTGGGAGAGAGGCAACGGGCCGGCATGATGCCCAAAAGGCATGCAGTCTCCGGCATGGGAGAGCGCTCCTCTGACTCTTGTGCCGATGCGGACGTTCGCAACGGGGTGCCCGATTCAGGCCGTTGAGAGACTGCCCAAAACCGGCTTTTTACAGGAGGGTTCGTAACCTCCCATCGTCGCAGAGGGTGCTGATGGCACCCTCTGCTCGTTTGGGTTGCGCGCAAATACAGATGCTGCCGGGCTTTTTTGACACGCCGCCAAGCTTTATCAACGGCCTGCGCAGTGCATGGGCAGCGCGCTGGCGTTTTGACTGCCAGTCAGCGACGCCTTCTTCCCCGCAAAAGGCTTGCCGGGGCAGGCCCCGGTCATGCCCTCCTCCGGCCTAGAGCGCGAACAGCGTAATCTCCGTGGGATAGAGAACGGAGCTCTGGAACCGGAGATAGAACCGGTAATCGCTGCACCATTCATGGATCATGCGGGGAATCTTCCACAGATCCTCGTTGTTGTGGTAGACCGAGATCAGCAGCTTGGGATGGTCCTTTAGGATATGGCCTTTGGCTCCCAGCAGCGCCCGCTGCTCATGACCTTCAATATCGGCCTTGATCAAAGTGACCGGCTCCTGAATATCGGCGTCCAATGTGGTTACGGGGATTTCGCCGCCCGTCTCGTCGCTCAGGGTGTTGGCCGAGGTGCTGGCCGCATTGACCGCAAGGGACATGAACCCCTCCACGTCGCTTATGCCCTTTTGGCGCAGGTCGATATCCCGGTAGCCGGCCAGGTTTTTCTGAAGCTGTTCAAAGGTGCCGGGCGTGATCTCATAGCAGTATATTTTTTTGTAGCAGTCCTCGCCGTACTGCTCCAGATAGGCAAGCACCGTATCGCCGATATAGGCGCCCAAATCAACGATCACTTCGTTTTCATCACACGAAAGCAGATCCAGGTCGAAATAGCTGCTGAAGAGATATTCCTTGGTCTGGGACGTGGTGACAAAATCGTAGCGGTACCAGTTGCTCAAGATGGCGTACAGGGTCTTTCTGGAACGGTAATCGGCCAACCGGCGGTAGAGCCATGCAAAATCCTCCATGTGCCGGGAAAGCGCCTGCTGCTTGAGCGCGATTTCTTCATAGTCGCCCCGGTCGATATCCAGCTTTCCCCAATAGGGGTACTGGGAAAAGAAGGTCATCAGCCCCCGCTTGGCTGGCTCCGGCACAGCGTCAAAGCTTTTGCGCATGCGATAGTACAGCTCTTTTTCATCCAGCGATCGGATTTCGTCCGCCAGGCTGAAAAAAGCTTTGTCAATGCAGTTCATTCCATCACCTCCGCCCAAGGATATGGCGGCGAGGCGATGGGCATGCACGGGCCCCGTCAGGCGTCCCAGCGCGGATCGCGCGGACGGGCGGCCTTTTTTTCGTCCTCCGGGAAAATATAGCTGATCTCCATGCAATCGAAAGGAACGGCTTCCATAAAATGCTCCGGCAGGAAACGGGTCAGCGCATATTCGTCCCAGTCGGCGCGGTGGCGCGGCAGCCAGACCGGCTGGCTCAGGTCCAGTTTGGGCAGCAGCTCGCGCAGGGCGGCTTCCGGATCGTCGCGCGTGCAGGGCACGGTGGCGTCCCGCTCCACGCGATGGCGTTTCATCAGGCGTACCCACAGGCGGCCGGGGGCGGCATGGTCCATGGCTTGGTTCCCTCCTTTGCAGCGTACAGCCATTATACACGCAGGAGGAGCCGCATGCAAGACAGGCGCGGACTTTGCTTGACCTGCGGGATTTTTGTTATATAATAGGGTAGAATGGAGCAAAGTAACGGCAAATGCCGCTGATACCCTAAGGAGGTACTATGCCTACCGCAATCGCTTATCGCCGCGCGCCCCTGGTGGACCCCGCGCTTGTGCCGCTGTCGGATGCCGCCGTGCATGCCGACGGCCTGCAGAAGCAGCTGAACACCGCCGGCGTCCGGCTGGATACGCTCGATTCCAAGATTCATATGCTCCGAGAGATGGAGCGCGAATACGAGGGCTTTTCCAAGGCCGTCCGCCTTGTTATGCAGGATGCGGCAGCCGGAAAGCTTCGCGGTATCCATGGCCCGGTTTCCAAAC
>ENA-ORNY01000654-ORNY01000654.1-human-gut-metagenome-genome-assembly--contig:-NODE-654-length-22881-cov-3.584246_pt1 | contig 22881 bp, 20 predicted proteins | sample MGYA00242122_ERZ509036 | MGnify/ENA primary metagenome ERZ509036 (study PRJEB26280, sample SAMEA2338696) | human gut metagenome | biome: human gut; feature: human-associated habitat; material: faeces... | reverse complement strand
ACCTGTGACCCTCTGCTTGTAAGGCAGATGCTCTCCCAGCTGAGCTATGCTCCCATCCATTGTGCCGCTCTTCAAGCGACTTCCATATTATACTCAATTGGGTCTCATTTGTCAACCCCTTTTTCAAATTATTTTTAACTATATATAACACTCTGTTTTTTCAGCATATACATGCAAATTCGAACGGTTTCATCCGATTATTACGTGTACGGTGTTGAAAAATTTTCCGTTCGGCATTATCATATATCCGTATTCGCTCCGTTCAAAGCATATTCGGAGTGGGTCCGATACCGCACCGGATGAAGGCTGCCTGCGAGCGAAGTTTTTTGCGTAAATGCCTTTTGGCTTGACCTTTTTCCGAACAAGGAGGCAAATCATATTGAAACATGCTGATTTAAGAATCTTAAGGCGCATTGCGGCGTTTTTGCTTGTAGTTTTGAGCATTGCGGGCATTGCAGCCTGCACCGTACCCGAAGAGGTTTTCCCGCCCGATACCCCGACAGCTGCAATATCGGATGTATTGCACACAACCGAACCCACGGAAATCGGAACAGCCGCCGAAATTGAGCTCTCCGCAAAACCGACTGCACCTCCGCAGGAACCGACTTCATCGCCGGTGAAAGAAAGCGGCGAATACAGTTCCCGTGATGAAGTTGCTCTGTACATCCACCTTTTCGGGCATCTCCCCGCAAATTTCATAACAAAGAAACAGGCGCGGGAACTCGGCTGGCAGGGCGGCAGGCTTCAGGATTTTGCGCCCGGCTGCTCCATCGGAGGGGACAGGTTCGGCAACTACGAGGGGCTTTTGCCGCAAGCGGAAGGAAGGTTTTATACCGAATGCGATATCGACACCTGCGGAGCACCCTCACGCGGGACAAAACGCATAGTTTTTTCGAATGACGGATTGATTTTTTATACCGATGACCATTATCAAAGCTTTATTAAGCTTTACGACGCGGACAATCAAACCGCGGGTTTTTGAGAATTTTTAGGGATGATTGAGGATAATTGACCATGACCATATCGGATAACAATTTCACACACAACTCCAGTTCCGAACAAAGCGGCGGCATTAAGAATATCAGCATTGACTTTACGGCGATTGCGGGAATTACCGATGCGCATCTGCGTATTGCCGCGGCATTGCAGTTTCCGGATCATTACGGAAAAAACCTTGATGCACTCTTTGACTGCCTTGCGGAAATATGCAAACCCGTTGCAGTGACTCTCTTCGGAACGAGCGCGTTGACTGCCGCCCTCGGCAGCTACGGGAGCATGATGCTGCGCGTGTTTTCGGACGCGGCAGCCGAAAACCCGAATCTTTCCGTTGAAATTGCCGATTAGTTTTATCGCATTCAATTTGTTAAGGTTTCAATGTTCTGGTTTTAAAACGGAAGCGGCAGACAGGATTTTTCCCGTCTGCCTTTTGCCGAATATACGAAACTGAGTGTTGTTTAATTGCTTTTTATGCCGTTCCGAATGCTGCTTTGCCGCTTGTTTTCAAAGACCGGAACCAATCCTCAGCCTTTGTAAATTATTCGGCTGCCTGCTTCGGCACTGCCCTTAATTGTTTTGCATTCAATACTGCCGCGAGCCTCCGCATGTCCTGCGATATCGCCGCAGCTTATATTGCCTCCGCAGTCAACGTTTCCGTCAACATTTCCGCAATTCATGCTCCCGCTTGTCTTCGCATGTCCGAGTATATCACCGCAGTTCACATCTTTGTCCGCATCGACATCGCCGCTGACATTGCCGCATTCAATACTTCCGCCGGTTTCAACATCGCCGCCGACATCCGCACAGCTGACATTGCCGCCCGCATTGACATCGCCGCCGATACTGCCGCATTCAATGCTTCCGCCCGCTGAAATGTCTCCGCCGATATCACCGCAGTTCACATTTCCGCCCGCATATACATCGCCGCCGATTTCACCGCAGTTCACATTTCCGCCCGCATATACATCACCGTTAACACTGCCGTCGATGTCGGCATTGCCCCAAATTTCAACATTTATCGAGCAATCGGTACATCCGCCTTTCCTGCCGAACATACCCGCAATTCCGTTCTCTCTTTCATATTTCAGTTCAACGGGAATGCAAACCGCAGGATCGTATTCCTGACTTGACACGATCTGTTTTCCGCGCATCAGCACAACACGCAGGGTGTTGTCATCCGGCATTTCGTCAATCATGATATTGCTCCATTCGAAACGATTTCCGTAATTACGGGTCGAAGAACGCGAATGTTTTTTTGCGCTTTTTTCAAATGCGCAGCCCGCTTTTTCAGCTTTTTTCTTTGCCATTCTCTCGATTTTTCTGCCGAATTCCTCGATAGCATCCGTGTTGACGCTTACAATGCCGTTTCTGCCCTTTTTCACAAAGATGCAGCTGCCGTCATCATCTTCATCATCATCATCATCGTCATCGTCATTTTCATCGTCATCATCTTCTTCATCGTCCTCGGCATTTTCATCGTCGTTTTCGTCCTCGTATTCGACTTCAACCGATTCCGGGTTGCAGGCAGCATCGCATTGCTGTTCGGCATCGGTATGAATTTCTTCACCCGCATCAATGTTTTTCTCGTTCTTAACATCGCGCAGCAGCTCATCCAGCGAAACGCCGAAAAGATCCGCAATTCGCGGCATCAACTCAATATCGGGATAGGAAGCCGCCGTTTCCCATTTGCTGACGGCCTGAACGGACACTCCGAATTCGGCAGCAAGCTGTTCCTGTGTCATTCCGCTTGCCTTACGCAGCTCGCGCAGTTTGATTGCAAAGTTTTCTTTCATGGTATTTTCCCTCTTTCTGATTTTCGTGAGTCGCCGCACCGCATATCTGTTACGTTTGGAAAACGTTTTTGTGTTGCGCCAACTCTTAATTTCGCGCTCATTTTAGCAACGCAAGCTTTTCATGACAATAAAGCGGTGGTTGAAAACCCCAAAAAATCTGCTCAACCGTTGGTTGAATCCCGTGCCGCCGCAAATTATTTATTCCTTTCGGTTTGTTTTGCGTGTTTCTTTAAAATTATCTCTTGTTGAAATCTATTTTTCACAGATATATCTGCATTTATCAGCAAATCAACCAAAGGTTGAATCGCATATCATTGCGAAACTCTCTTTGGTGTTTGCGCAAGAAGCTGTTTTATCGCCGTATTCCGCGCCCGCTGCGCTGCGAATTCACGGAAAAAGAACTTGCGATGCAGCGGAACATTCGTTCCGAAGCAAGGCGCAGACGCGTCTCAGCATCACAGTCTCCGTCCGCATTCGGCTGTTCATCCGTAACAATTGTTGAAAAAACTCCCGCATTCGCAAGCTTGTAAATATGTTCATAACCCATTCCGAGCCTTCCCGCAACAATAAACACGGGCACGGCGCCGCCGGAATTTGCGGCACAGCGTTTCACAACCTCGCCGACGGCCTTCCCGTTGTCCGCACTTGATGCATCAAGCTGCCCTTCTCCGGTTATGACAAGATCGGTGTCCCCAAGCAATGCATCAAAGCCGACCGCATTGAGCACCGCCGCCGAGCCGTGAGTCAATTCTGCGCCCAAAAGAGCCGACAGCATTGCACCCATGCCTCCCGCCGCGCCTGCACCGCATTCGGCGGACACTTTTCTCCCTGCCGCAGCGTCATACAAGGCCGCAATGTTTTTCATCCCGTCTTCAAGAGTGTTTAATGCTTCGGCGTCCGCGCCTTTTTGCGGTCCGTAGGTGTACGTCGCGCCGTTTTTGCCTGTAAGAGGATTATCAACATCACACATAACGGTTATCTTTGCCTCGAAAACATCGCTGCGCAAGCCCGACAAATCAATTTTACGCACCAAGGCAAGCTCTCGGCCGCAGCCCGAGAGCTCATTGCCTTCCGCATCCAGAAACTTAACGCCGAGAGCCGCTGCCGCGCCCATTCCGCCGTCGTTGGTTGCGGAACCGCCTATACCGATCAAAATATTCCTTATCCCCTCGTTCAATGCTGAAGCGATAAGTTCGCCCGTCCCCCTGCTCGTTGCAGAAAGCGGATCCAATGCATTTTCATCCATCAATGCAAGCCCCGATGCCTTTGCCATTTCAATAACCGCTGTGGCGCCCGCCGTTCTTTCACCAAACGAGGTCAGAACACCGTATTCGGCAGCAATTTTCCTGCCGTACGGCGCAGTAACATTCACCGAACGCATATTCCCGTTAAAAGCACGAGTAAGCGTTTCGGCCGTGCCGTCCCCTCCGTCCGCTATCGGAAGCGTTCTCACACTGCATCCGGGAAGGTATTGCCGCGCTGCATTTTTGATAATCGTACAAACTCTCTGTGCATCCATGCTGCCCTTGAACTTGTCCGGAGCAATAAGCATCCGAATACCTGCGCCGACAGGTTCGATACGCCTTCCGCCGTATTCTTCAAAAGGGTTCACGGCAGGCTTTTCTGTTTTTTTGCAGCCGCACTCCGTCAAGTCCTTTTCATTAAAGACAAGGGTTCCGTTTTCGTCAAATCTGCCGTAAAAAGCCAGCTTCTCCGCCCGTCTGAGCGCATTCGTCTGAACGACGGGCCTGTATTCCGCAAGCGCACCCGAAACGAGCGGATTGTCGTTCAGCTTTTCAAACAGACTGCGTGTTTGTTTTATGCCGCCGCCTGCAAATGCAACCGTGAATATGTTTTTATCGTCGCTTTCATCAACCGGAAAATGACCCGCAAACAATTGAAGTCCACGAACGTCCGCCCTTTCAATTGCCGAAAAAATAAGGTTGAACGCATGTTCGCGTTCATCTCCGTTTTCAATCGAATCGAATCTGAATCCGATACCGAAGCGTGAAATATTCATAGTTCTGTGACCTCAACTTTCTTTTGTATTGTGCGGAACAATGCAAAGCCCCGTCCCGCCGTTTTCAACCTCTACCGTGCAGTCATTGCAGCAATATGCATCCTCAAGCAGCTTTTCGCTGATAAAATCCTCGCATTCGTTCGAAACGCAGCGTGCAACAGCCCATGCACCGTTTTTTTCAAGTTCGGCTTCATCAATTTTGCTTGCAATGTAATTTGCGGCGGAAGCACCGAAACGAACCGTTCGACCCGTTTTTTTGAGTTTATCGGACAGATCATCCAGCATCAGTTTTGCAATCTCGGGAACAGCGGCTTGAGCCGCAGGCAAAAGTGCAGCAACGCAATCCGCATCGGAAGCAATTTCCGGCGGAAGTATCTGCCTTGCGTCCCGTTCATCGCGGCTGCCGTTCAGCGCATTTGCCTCATCCGAAAAGCCCGCCCTGCGCTGTTTAAAGCTGTCGCCTTCACCGCAGGTGACGAATACAATCGCATTGCGGAAGCTTACATTTTTACCTTTTGCATCGGTCAAAACGCCGCACCGCATGATGCTTTGAACAAGCGAACGCACGGCAGCGTTTGCGTATTGAATGTCGTCAAACAGCACCACTGCAAAAGGCTTTCGCCGCACGGCTTCGGTCAGTCTTCCGCCGGAGACAGAACCCGCAGGCGATCCCGTCAACGTGTTAACCTCCGAATAGTCGGAATACTCGCGCATGTCAAACCGCAAAAGTGCATTTTCGCCCGGATACAATGTCTCTGCAAGCACTGCTGCAAGCTTGGTTTTTCCCGAACCTGCCGCTCCGGTTACGGCAATTGCGGCACGCGGACGGTCGGGATCGTTCCGCCATGTGAAAGCGGAACGAAGGGCTTTGCACACGGAAGCAACCGCGGTCTCCTGCCCGATTATGTGCGCATTGATCAACGAATCCAGTTTTGAGAGCCGTGAACGAACCGTGCCGTCAAGACTGCTTACGGGAATCCCCGTCAATTCGTGAACAGTCTGTGCAACATCGCCGGCAGTAACGATCGGACGGCAGCTCTTTTTTACAGAAGCCGCAGTGAATGCCGAATTCTCCGCTCCCGCATGAAGTGCATCCGCTGTTCTCGGCCCGCCGAGCTGCTTTTCCTGTTTTCTTAATTCAGCCGCAAGTGTAAAATCCCGCTCATTCAATGCATCCTCAATACGCATTCGGAGGCTGGCCCTTTCCTGCCGCAGTTCCGCTGTATTCTGCGGAGCAAGCCGCCGGCGGGAAGCTGTTTCATCCATTATATCTATCGCCTTATCCGGAAGAAATCGCTCCGGAATGCAGCGAACGGACATATCAACACAGGCTTCCGCTGCCTCGTCCGTAATCGAAACGCCGTGATGCGCCTCGTATTTCGGACGCAAACCGCGAAGGATTGCGATCGCTTCCTCCCGCGTGGGTTCTTTTACGACTATCGGTGAAAAACGCCGTTCCAGCGCGGCATCTTTTTCGATATAGAGCCTGTATTCATCAAACGTTGTTGCGCCGATCAGCTTCAACCCGCCGCGAGCAAGCGCGGGTTTCAGGATATTGGCAGCATCGAGACTGCCCTCGCCCGCACCTGCGCCGATTATCGTATGTATTTCGTCAATAAAAAGAATTGTTTCGGGAGTTGTTTCGTCAAGAAGTGCTTTCAGTCTCTCCTCAAATTCGCCCCTGTATTTCGTTCCCGCAACGAGTGCACCCAAGTCAAGCCGCAGCACCCGCGACGAACGCAGCTCGACAGGAACATCACCCGAAACTATCCTTTGAGCAAATCCCTCAACGACAGCCGATTTTCCGACGCCGGGACTTCCCGTAAGCACAGGGTTATTCTTGCTCCGCCTAAGCAGTGTCTGAATCAACCTGTTCAGCTGCGCTTCACAGCCTGTCAACGGATCAAGCTCCCCCCGCGCCGCCCTTGCCGTAAGGTCATCGGTATAGCTTTCCAACATCGGCGAACTCTGTCCGCCCCGAGGCTTATTTTTCCCGCGGGCTACGTTTTCATCATGCGGCTGTCTTTCGGCCGAATCACTTTTTAAAGAATCCTTCGCACTGCCTTTTGTTTTTTCGGCTGCGCTTTCATCATGGAGCAGCTCCGACTTTCGGCTTTCGCGCCCGTTCGAACCGAGTTCCCGCGATTCATCGTTCAAAAGCTTTTTCAGCATCTGCCTGTCCAGCCCGATGGAATCGAGAATGCGTGATGCAAAACAGTCCGTCTCGCGCAAAACGGCAAGAAGGATATGTTTCGTGCAGATTGTGCGGCTTGCATATGCTTTTGCTTCATACAGCGCAAGCTCCAATACGCGTTTTGCAGGCGGTGCGAACCCCCTGCTGTCCGTGAAAATATGTCTTCCGCCGCCGACAAGAGTGTCCGCATACGGAAACACCATGCTTTCATCCGCACCGCATTTGCGAAGGCACTCCCCCGCCGTGCCCGGCGCACGGAGCAGACCTATCAAAATGTGCTCCGTGCCGATGAAGCCGTGATGCAGCTCCTCCGCCGCAGCCTGTGCCGCATCAAGAGCTGCGGATGCATTTTCGCTGTAACCGTCCCAATTCATTTTTTCACCGTTAATTCGTATGGCCGTTAATTCATATGGATTCAAATCCGATTAATCTCTCAATCAAATCGGGCGATTGAGCGGACACTTCGAATACCGCCCTGCAAAACATGCTTTTCTGTTTTTTAAACAACGACCGTCTTGCCGTTTTCGCGTATTTTGTCATGCTTCCGTTTTCGTTTCATCGGACGGCGCATATAGACGTTCAGAACAATACCCACACCTATCATGTTTGTGAGCATATTCGACCCGCCGTAGCTTATAAACGGCAGCGGGATTCCCGTAACGGGCATTATTCCCATCGTCATGCCGATATTTTCGAAAATATGTGCCGCAAGCATTGCGCTGACACCCGTAACAAGGCAGGTGCCGAAATTATCCCGCGCTTTTATTGCAATATACATCCAGCGGAAAAGCAGTGCAAAGAAAACAATAATCAGTATCGTACTGCCGATGAATCCGACCGCCTCCGTTATGCCGCTGAATATGAAATCCGTGTGCCTTGCCGGAACATAGCGAAGCTGTGCCAGCGTCTGCTCACCGAAAAAGCCCTTGCCCGTGAGCCGTCCGGAACCTATTGCCATCTGCGACTGTCCGACATGGTACTTTGCATCGTCGCTTGCGGCGGACGGATTCAGAAAAACATCGATTCTGTCGCGCTGCTTCGGGGTCAAAACAAAAAAGTACATCAGCGGAAGTCCCACCCCGGCTCCGACAGCGGCAAGGATTATATAAATCCACTTTATCTGCGCAACGAAGAATGTCACAACCATGATAACAAGCAATACAATCGCCGTTCCGTAATCAGGTTGGAGAACTATCAGCATGAACGGAACGAATGTTATGCCGAGAGCAATCATAACGTCCTTGAATTTCAGCAATCGCCCGTCCCTGTCCATTGCGGCAGAGACGTATTTTGAAAGCATCACGATCAATGCGATCTTGCTCAGCTCGCCCGGCTGTATTGCCCTTTCAAGCGTGTCGAAAACAAACCAGCCCTGTGCACCGCCGCGCACCTTGCCGAAAATGAAAAGCAGCATCAGCAAGCCTATTATGCCGATGTATGCCCACATTGCAAAAGTTTTGAATATGCTGTAATCAAAAACAAGAAATATTATCATTGCAGCAAGTCCGACAAGGAAGTTTGTTATATGCTTCTGCAGGTATTCCATGTTGAGCTTGTCCATATAATCCGCAATGCCGTGTTCCGTGCCGTCAAAAGGCTTTGCCTGAACGGAGGCAAGCGCGATCGTGCCGAACACAACGAGCGCAAGCACGATTCCGACCGTTACCCAGTCTATTCTTTTCAGGTATTTCTTATCAAAAAGGCTCATTCAAAAGCCGCGCCGCGCCCGCAAGGGGCTTCGGCAATCCTTTCGTGTTTATGTGTTTACAAGATCTGCGGTGCGATACGAAAAGCCGTTTCCCCGCACCGCACTTTTTGTCCGCCGCATCAAACGATGAGTTTTTTCTTTGCCTTTTCGGCATTTTTCAATTCGTCGAGTTTGGCTTCGTATCCGGGTTTTCCGAGCAGGGCATAAGTTGCATTCTTTCCCTCCTCGACTCCGGGCTGATCGAATGCATCGATGCCCAGCAGCTCTCCTGCGAATGCCGTCTGCATTTCAAACAGAATTATAAGCTGCCCGAGAGTGAATTCGTTGACTTCGGGCATGATGATGTTTTTGTTCATATGTCCGCTGACGGTTACGGCGTGTTCGGTTGCACGGAATTCGGCGGAAATCAGCTCACCCAAGCTGTGTCCGGATAGAAACGCAATCCCCGGAATGTCGTCAAAAACATGCGGAACAGCAACATCACTGCGGTATTTTTCAACAGAGATGAAAGTTATTGTTTTGTCAAAAGGTCCGTCGGTGTAAAGCTGAACCTGCGAATGCTGATCCGTAACGCCGAGAGATTTTACCGGAGTCTGTCCGAATCGCAAAACCTTTCCGTCCTTCACGAGCTTTTTGCCCAGCGATTCCGCCCAAAGCTGCGCATACCAATCCGCCATGAATTTCAGCGAATCCGCATAGGGCATCAGCACGCCGATGTTTGCGCCGTGCTTTTCCGCCGCAATGATTTCAAGCAGGGCAAGCATCAATCCGGGGTTTTTTTTCACATCGGCGTTTGAGCAAAGCTCATCCATGTATCCCGCGCCCGCAAGCAGCGCGCGAACATCCGCTCCGCCGACGGCAGCCGCAACAAGCCCGACAGGACAGAGTTCGGAAAATCTTCCCCCTACGCCGTCCGGAATAATAAAAGTGCGCAGGTTGTATTTTTTTGCAATGCCTATCAGGTTGCCCTTTTGTTTGTCGGTTGTTGCAATCAAGTGATCGCGCAGCCCTTCTTCACCGTAACGGTCAATAAGCATTCGCGTTATAATAAGCAGCTGCGCCATGGTTTCGCTTGTGCTGCCCGATTTTGTGATAACGTTGAACACGGTTCGGTCAGTATCAATCACATCGAGCAATGCAGCCATGCGCTCGGGATCAACATTGTCTTCCACAAAAAGGCGCGGAGATTTTCGTTTTTCGGAAGGAAGATCGTTATGATAGAGATGATTCAGCGCACGATGCACCGCAATCGGACCCAGTGCGCTTCCACCGATGCCCAGAATCACGAAATTATCCGCTTTTGACCTGACGAATTCCGCTGTCTCTTCAACGGCGGGAAGGATTTCAAGCTGAGTTTCGGGCAGAAGCCGCCAGCGCATTTCACCGCGCTTTTTTTCAACACCCGCAAATGCACCCTCTGCACGCGGCATCATTTCCGATATTTCCTCCGCCGTGATGCCGTGTTTGCCGACAGCCTCGGCGAGCATATTGCCGCAATCGATGCGAACACGCATTTTTTCACAGTATTCTTTTGAAAACACGCTCATTTATTTTTCCGTTCCTTTCTGTCCCGCAGAGGGATTTGTTCGACCGAATTCCGGCGCCGCAAAGTCGTGTTCAATTCACTGACAGCGGTATATTCAGCCAATCATATTATACCACATGTTCACGCCGTTTGCTCATGTTTTTTTCGGAACGAAATTGCGGAAATCCGTGCACATCCGAATGCCGCCTGCCGTCCGCTCCGTTTGAAACATATTATATCCGTCAAATCAAATCAAAATATTCTTTGATAACGTTCACAAGCACATCGGCTTCCGCAGGGGAATAGCGCGGCGAAACGGCAAGCGAAGCAAAATCATACTCGGCCGATGCCGAAAACTCGGTGTAGTCATCAAAAACTTTGAAGTCCACTCTCGGTTCAATGCAGTTTTTTGCTTCAAAAAGTTTCGAAACAAAGCTTGAAAGCCGAATGAATTCATATTCTCCGCAGCCGCGCTGATTTTCCTGTTCACAACGGAATGCAAATTGCGGAATGTCCGGACGAGACTTCGGGTTTCGAACATTTTCAAGGCGTGAAATCCACCGAAATGCAAGTGCAAACAAAAGATAATTTGCTTCGTCGAGCTGTTTCATTTCATAGTAGCGTTTGATGTCCGCTCTTTCCGCAGGGCTGAGGGGCAGCACGGAATTCAGCACAAAGCCGGGTCCGGGTCTGCCTATGCCGAGATCGCTGTGTGCATCGATATGCGTAACCTCAAACGGCACGGAAAGCTGCCCGGCCGCAATCAATTCCTGCCAGAATTGCAGCGCGCCGTCATGCGTTTCAAAAACCCTTCCCGGAATCTTTCTTTCCGTATTCAGTCCGCAGTTTTTTTCCAAAAACTCCCTTACTTTCTCCGCCTGCCACGGTTCATGCCCGGCAGCATCGGGCCGCGCGCCGGCCGGTGCCGGTTCGCAGCAGTCCGCAAGGAAAAAATCAAGATCAATGTCAAGCACTCTCATTCGTTTATCTCCCGGTTTCGTTATTGCTCAAAGCTGTATGTTTTTGCGCATTCGGTCTCGGCACCGTGCTGCGTTCAATGCGCAAACCCCGCCGTTAACGCATACAGGCAGGGTTTACGCATAATTATTTACTCAGTTGACTGCCGTGTCGTTCGCCTCAGCTTCCTTCATTTGCCTTGGTTTACCCCTATTTTCCTTTCACAACGGCCTCGGCAAACGAGTTGTCAACGAGTTCGCCGAACTCAACTCTCGCCTTCAATTCACCGTTGATGTCAATAATATCCTGCAAACGGGTGAATGCCTCCTCCGTCATGATCGGGTCAGCCATCCATGAATCCGTCTTTCGATAACTGTTTGCAACGATTTTCAGCGTTTCAACATCCGCATCGGGGAAAAATTCCAGCATCGCTTCCGCCGCTTCGGCATCGGTCGCGTCCTTAAGCCAAAGCTGAGCCTTATAAACAGCGCGAATGAAGGATTCAACGAGTTTCGGTTCCTTTTTGATTGTATCCGGCATGGTCATGAAAGTTGTGTACGGCACCTCGCCCGATTCAAGTCCGACATTTGCAACGATGTGCCCGCTTCCGCTGCGTTCAAAAAGCGTTGCTGTCGGTTCAAAAAGCGTAACATAGTCGCCCGTGCCGCCTTCGAATGCTCCGCCCATCAGGTTGAACTGAATGTTGTTGATAACCTCAACGTCCTCCCCGGGCTTCAATCCGTTTTTCAGCAGAACATAGATAAAAGTCATATACGGCATTCCGCCCGCACGCCCCGCAATGACGGATTTTCCGCGCAAATCCTCCCACGAGAAATCATCCGTTTTTTCCCTTGAAAGAAGGAACGAACCGTCGCGCTTGGTGAGCTGCCCGATAATCATCGGGTGGTTTGCGCTGCCCTCGTTCACAACATAAACACCCGTTTCCGGCCCCATCAATGCAAAATCCGCATCGCCCGATATAAGCGCGGTCATGCTTTTGTCGCTTCCCCCGCCGGTCACAATTTCAAGATCAATACCCTCCTCCGCAAAATAACCGCGGCTGACCGCGATATAAAGCGGCGCATAGAACACGGAGCGAGTGACCTCGTTCAGCGTGATATGCCGCAGTTCGCCCGAACCGCCGCATGCCGCCGCAATCGGAACAAGCAGCAAAAGAACAAGAAAAAGAGCAAGAAATTTCTTCATTTCAATACCTCCAAAGAAAAGCCTTGCTCCATTGATATGCCGCAAACGGGTATGCGGTGCCTTTCGGCGATTATTTTTTCTTTCTGTTTCTTATAAAGGTATTTATCCCGTAATGGAAAAAAGAGATCAACGCTGCCGCTATGGCTGCAAAATATGCATAAAGATAAAACGGACATATGCCGAATTCAAGCTGCATAAATGTGAGCGTTATTGCGCCGACAAACAGCCCCGTTGCAATCTTTCCGAACCAATCGGCATAAACAACAACATGTTTTGAATAAAGGATTCCGCCGACAATTATCATTATCGCATCCTTAGCAAGGATTATCAGCATTATATAAAGCGGAATGACCCCTTTGAACCAGAAACATGCGAGAACGGCAATCAGCATCAGCTTGTCCGCCAGTGGATCGAGAACTTTGCCGACGTTTGTGATCCAATTGTTGCGCCGCGCAAGCCAACCGTCCAGAATATCCGTTCCGAACGCGAAAATATAAACAAAAAAGCTCAAAAGATAACGTTCGTTTTTAAACAGCGCGACAAAAACCCCGATTAAAATCAACCGAAAAACCGAGAGCATGTTCGGAATCTGTTTTTTAAATTTCATATTCGTATCACCTTTCTGCCGCCCTGCCGCTGACTGAGCCGCCTGTTCCGTCGGCAGGCTGAATTAAAGAACCGCCGCTTCGGCTGTCGGCCTGATTGAACCCGAACCGAACGATGCAGGTTTGGCATTCCAACCGTATGCAAACAGTATAGCACATGTTTCAAATCAACTCAATAGCAATATCCCGTCATTGCGGCGGCAAAAGACAGGCTGTTTTCTGCTTCGAATACGCTTTTTTATCCGGCGTGCGCTGATTCGACCTTTTTTTCGAAAAAAAATGCGTTTAACCGGTTGCAATAAACGCCGAAATGGGGTACAATGCATGGGGTACAATTAAATTAAGCCCAAAGGAGATATTACCATGAACGAAGAGAGAGATTTTGTAGTATTCACCGATGACGACGGCAACGATTTCGAGCTTGACGTTATCGACTATTTCGATTATAACGACAAAGAGTACGCTGTCCTCGTTGACACCAACGAGGAATGTGACTGCGAAGACGAAGAGTGCGACTGCGAAACCAACGTCTACATCATGCAGGTTGTTGTGAATGAAGCAGAGGACACCGAAGAATTCGTCTCCCCCGCCGAAGAGGATATGGACGCACTGATCCAGATCGTTCAGTCAAGGCTTGAAGAAGGCGACTGCTGCTGTGATGACGACTGCTGCTGTGACGAGTGCACCGATGACTGCACCTGCGATGACAGCTGCGCAGGCGACAACGCTTCCGCAAAATGCGGCACCTGCTGCAAAACCGAGGAATAAAATCCCCGCAGCGCAAATCAACAAACGCAAACAAAAGGCCTCCGTCGAACATCATAATATTCGGCGGAGGTTTTGATTTTGCTGTTAACACGAAAAGCAAACATCGACTTTCACCCTTGAACTGTCTATCACCGAATGAGGAGGAATTTTAATTGTGAATATTGAACTTGTTCGGCTCACGCCGCAATACCGCGAACAATTGTTTGAAATGCTGACCGAATGGAAAGCGGATATTGAAAACAACCGCACAAATCCTTCCCCCTATACAATATTCCGCAATGATTTTCACGATTTTGATTATTATCTTCAAAACCTTGAAATAAAGGAAGGGAATGCGGACGGATACGTTCCGGACACAACGCTGTTTTGCCTTGACAAAGACCGAAATATCTTTGTCGGCGCTGTCAATATTCGACATTATCTGAATGAAAATCTGCTGAAAGCAGGCGGCCATATCGGCGACGGTATCCGCCCGAGTGAGCGCCGCAAAGGTTATGCAACGGCAATGATCTCGCTTGCGCTGCAAGAATGCAGAAAACTCGGCATAAACAGGGTTTTGATGTGCTGCGACAGGAACAATATCGGCTCGGCAAAATCCATCATCCACAACGGCGGCGTGCTTGAAAACGAAGTTGTCGAGGATGGGGTTCCCGTGCAAAGGTATTGGATTCGGGTTTGAGGTTTTGAAGCACTCGGTTGGTTGAGCTAAAAAAGCAGCTGTGCAGTTCAGCGTCAAATTCTGAAAATCAAGTTGTATGATTTCAAATAGTAGTTTTATATATTAAGTTTGTACATAAAAGCGTACAGTTATCTCCGGAATCGAGCGTTTTTGCGGTTGCATTATTTGTAAGAATGATGTATAATACCAAATATCAAGCAAAAAGAGGTGATCCTGTTGGCGAAAAATAATAATAATAATGATACCGACACCTGTGTTCTGACTCTGCCGCTTAGGGTTGAAAAATGGCAGGAGGATTGCCTCTTGAAGCGCTTTGAAGCGGCGCGCAGGATTTATAATTCTTTGCTTAATTTTGAGCTGAAAAAGCTTCGTCAGCTCGAGCGCACTGTTGAATATCGGCAAATTCAATCCGTAATCAGCAGCGCTTACCGCAGCAACACAAAGGATTCGCCCGAATGCAAGGATGCTTTTAAACGCAGAGAGAAGCTTATTAGTGCAAACGGCATTAGCGAAAATGGTTTCAAAAGCGATGTCAAATTCTTTTATAAACATTTTGACGGTCTTATCGGGTCAAGTGTTGCCGTTCACTGCATTGCGGTTCAGCTTTAGGCTGCATTCGATAAATACCTGAGCGGGAGCGGAAAGGAGATTCATTTCAAACGTCTTGGGGATATTTCTTCACTTAAAGGATACTCTGTAAAAGGCAAGAGCGGCGGACGCGAAATAATTTTCCGCGGTCAATATATTGAATGGACAAGGAAAAAGAAAAAGCTTTTGCTTCCGCTGAAAATTGACCCCGATAACGAATACGAGCGTGAAATGCTTTCAAGGCGGGTTAAATACGTCCGTATCATCAAAAAACCCGGAAAAAATCGTCTGCGATGGTATGCTCAGTTAACGCTTGAAGGAAAACCTGCGCTCAAGTATTCTGCGGGAACAGGAAAGCCGATCCACTCTGTCGGCAAGGGGAATGTCGGAATTGATATCGGTCCCCAGACCGTTGCATACGCTTCCGATAAAGAAGTTGCTCTGCTTGAACTTGCTGACCGAGTCACCAATATCGAGCATCAAAAAAAGAAGCTTCAGCGCAAGCTGGATCGCAGCCGCCGCGCAACGAATCCGGACAACTACAAACCGGACGGCACAATAAAGCGCGGAGTGAAACTGACCCGCAACAAGTCCAAACGGTATCTGAAATTGCAGTCAAAACTTGCTTACATTCAGCATCGGCAGGCAGAAATCAGAAAGCTTCAGCACACTTGCCTTGCAAACCATATGTTGACGCTCGGTGATCGGTTTTTTGTTGAAAAAATGAACTGGCCCGGTTTGGCGCACCGCGCAAAGGAAACTTCAATTTCAGAAAAAACCGGAAGATACAAGCGGAAAAAGCGTTTCGGCAAGTCTCTTGCAAACAAAGCGCCTGCTATGTTCATCAGTATACTCAAACGAAAATGTGAAACTCTTGGGCTGCCCGGAGTTGTTGAAGTCGATACGTTCCGCCTTAAGGCAAGCCAATATAATCACCTTAGTGATACTTATGAAAAGAAGAGTCTTTCCGAACGGTGGAATTACATGCCGATTTCAGATGGCTCCGACAGCAGCAAAACAAAGCGGATTCAGCGCGATTTGTACTCTGCTTTCCTGCTCCAACATACGATACCGCAGCCTTGTTCTTTTGATAAAGAAGCACTGCGGATAGACTATCCGAATTTTGTCACCATGCATGATGCCGAGATTCATCGCTTGGAATCCCTTCCCAAAACGATCACAAGCATGGGTGTTCGGCGAAGTCATAGCTAACACTAATTCCGGTGCGGTTCGCACCAAAAAAAACGGTCGATTGCCCGTCCGAAGCTGTCGTTAATGGCAACATAGGTTGCTTTGGCAGCAAAAGAGAAAGGGAAAATAGTCAGCGCAAGCCCTGATTCGCCCACGCTTGAAAAGCTATCTACCTTCTCGCAGCAAATTCGCAGTGCGCTGCATTGCTTTTCCGCAGTCGCAACCCGCGCGAATGCGCTGAGGCAAAGAAGCGATTTCAACACTCTGGTTGCCTTAGTAGCGTCGCAACCCGCGCGAATGCGCTGAGGCAAAGCAGCTGATTGCGTTTCCCTCTTCTTCGTTCTTGCGTCGCAACCCGCGCGAATGCGCTGAGGCAAAGATAAGAATAAGGTCGTACCGTTTGCGGCTGTCAAGTCGCAACCCGCGCGAATGCGCTGAGGCAAAGACTGTCCGCCAATGCAAGCGGAATCAACATCAAGTCGCAACCCGCGCGAATGCGCTGAGGCAAAGTATAAGGTGGTTGTGCTGAGATACACGGTCTTCAGTCGCAACCCGCGCGAATGCGCTGAGGCAAAGCTAACCATTCTTTAATCATTTTAGCCTCCCTCTTAAGGTCGCAACCCGCGCGAATGCGCTGTGGCAAAGGGTGAAGGTGATGAAGGCGAAAAGGTTGTGGAAGTCGCAACCCGCACGAATGCGCTGTGGCAAAGTTGTCCAGATAGCCGTGTACCTTCGCAGTGCCTTCGGTCGCAACCCGCGCGAATGCGCTGTGGCAAAGAGGCACAGCTCGCTGCACCCGCGGAAAAAATCCTTGTCGCAACCCGCGCGAATGCGCTGAGGCAAAGTCGCGCCATTGTTGTGCCCGAACCGGAAGCTCCGAAAATATGAATTACGTTCTTCATTTTTAGTTTCTCCGTCAGTAATACTTGTTGTGACTTTCTATATGACAGCACAGCTTTTGAAACGTTTCAACACTTGTACAGCAAAAACCGCCGCATCAAAACTGTCCGATGCGGCGGTGTATTCTTTTAATAAGTGAACCCGTGTCAACAGAGCCTGCAGGAATCGTTGGGTTATTCCCACTCAATCGTTCCCGGGGGTTTATCCGTAATATCGAACATTACGCGGTTAACGTGGGGCGTTTCGGCAATAATTCTGTTGCTGATTGTGCGGAGCAGGTCATAGGGAAGCTCTGCAAACTCGACCGTCATTGCATCGGTCGAAGTTACCGCGCGAACGCCGATTGCGTAGTCATAGGTGCGCTGATCGCCCATAACACCGACTGAGCGTATTCCCGTAAATACCGTGAAATATTGCCAAACCGAACGGTCAAGACCTGCTTTCGCAATTTCATCGCGGAGGATAAAGTCGGACTTTCTCAGGATGTCGAGCTTTTCGTCGGTAATGTCGCCGAGGATGCGGATCGCAAGCCCGGGACCCGGGAAGGGCTGCCTCCATACAAGGGGAGCGGGCATGTTCAAACTTTCGCCGAGGAGGCGAACCTCATCCTTGAAGAGGATGCGGAGCGGTTCTATAAGGCCTTTGAATGCAATATCTTCGGGCAGGCCGCCGACATTATGATGGCTTTTAATCACGGATGCTCCGCCTGCACCGCTTTCGATAACATCGGGATAAATCGTGCCCTGAAGCAGGTAGTCCGCGCCGATTTTCTTTGCTTCATCTTCGAAAACGCGAATGAATTCTTCGCCGATTATCTTGCGCTTGCGCTCGGGTTCCGTAACGCCTGCAAGTTTTGAAAGGAAGCGATCTTTTGCATTGACTTCGATAACATTCAGGCCGATTTCGTTGCGATAGAAGCCCATTACTTCCTCCGCCTCGTTCAAGCGAAGAAGGCCGTGATCAACGAATATGCAGGTCAGCCTGTCGCCGATCGCCTTATGCACAAGGGTTGCGGCAACGGAAGAATCAACGCCGCCCGAAAGGCCCGCAACCACTCTGCCGTTTCCGACCTTTGCGCGCACTTCTTCAATGAGCTGATTTGCAAGGTTTGCCATTGACCAGCCGCCCTTGCAGCCGCAGATCTCATACACGAAATTATGGAAAAACTGCTTGCAGTATTCGGTGTGGTTAACCTCGGGGTGGAACTGGACGCCGTACAGCCTGCGCTCTTCGTTTGCGAACGCGCAGATTTCGCAATTATCGCTGCTTGCAATAATTTCAAAACCGGGAGGGCAAACAAGGCAGGAGTCGTTATGGCTCATCCATGTTATTGAATCGGGCATGTCCTTAAACAGTGGGCTGCGTTTGAAATGCATGGGTGTTTTGCCGTATTCACGCGTCGGAGCGGGGCCGACTTTGCCGCCGAGTTTTTGGCACATAAGCTGCATTCCGTAGCAGATGCCAAGCACGGGCACGCCGAGATTGAACAGCTCGTCGGAGCAGGTTCGTGCGCCTTCAAGATATGCACTGTCCGGCCCGCCGGACAGAATAATACCGCACAGACCGTCGCCCTTGATCTTTTCGATCGGGGAATCCGGCGGCAGGAGCTCGCTGTAAACCCCTGCTTCACGCACTCTGCGTGCAATGAGCTGGTTATACTGCGCTCCGAAATTGATGATTACAATTCTCTCCATATAGTATTCCTTATATAAACCATTTTGTTGTAAACAAGATGTTGTTTCCGCAAATTTACTGTTCACGGAAACGGATTCCGTCGGGCGTTGCCTCTTCGATTATTGCAAGCGAATATAAATCAATACCTCTTGCGCGCAGCGCATCGCCGCCGCCTTGAAAGCCTTTTTCAACCGCAATACCGATGCCGACAAGTTCCGCACCGGCCTGTTCAATGATCGCAACAAGCCCGCGCATTGCTTCGCCGTGCGCCATAAAATCATCGATGATCAGGATTCTGTCTCCCGGATGCAGCCACTCTGCGGAAACAATGAGTGTAACTTTCTTTTTGTAAGTATAACTCATGATTTCGCTTTTAAAAAGTCCGCCTTCGATATTGTCGCTCTTTGCTTTTTTTGCAAATATCATCGGCACACCCATCTTTTCGGCGCAAACCGTTGCAAGCGGAATGCCGGACGCTTCGACAGTCATAACCGCCGTCAGTCCGTTTATGTCAAAATGAGCAATGAATTCATCCGCCAGCTTGCCCAAAAAAGCAGCGTCAACGCGGTGGTTCAAAAATCCGTCAACCTTTACAACATTGCCTGGAAGAACCTTTCCCTCGCGCGCAATGCGCTCCTCCAAAAGTTTCATGCCGAACGCCCTCCGTGTTTTCGGGTTGTGCGCAGCAAAAGTGCCGTTTTTTCAAAAAAAGCTTGCAAATCAAAGCCTTTTTGGGCTTGCAGCAGATCCGCACCGCATTTCCCTAATAAATATTTGAATTTTACTATAAATCCACAGGTTTCGCAAGGGAAAACTTCAGTTATATTATACACGATTGCAGGTATATATCAACGATTTAAATCTCCCCCAGCAGCGTACCGCGGGGGGAGTGTTTTTTTTTTTTACATGTCTGCAACTGCATTAAGCATATTCATATAGGCTTCAATTGCGCCTATCTGCAAGTTTTTCAGCAATCCGCTCAGTTCAACGCGATTTTGCGTTTCTGCCGAATTGAAGGCTGTTACAAGTGCGGTGAGCTGCATATAATACTCATCCAGCGCATCAATGACGCCTCTGCCGTCGTGCACACCGTTCAATGCGGAACGCAGGCTTCGGATGTTTTCAAGCAATTCGCTCCCGATGGCCTTTCCGTATTCAATGCCGCGTTCGGCTGTGTCGTAATTTATCACTTCGTTGTTTAAATCATTAATTATTCCGAACGAAAACCCGACCGCTTCCGCAATTCCGTCCAAGCGCTCCGCTTCTGCCGTGACCTCAATTTCGACGGGTTCGCATGCAAAGGGCACGATTTCCGCCTTGTACCCCTGTTCAACAAGGCGTTTTCGAACGCTTTCGGCACCCGCTTCCGTTGTGTATGCCGAGGCAAAAACCGAAACGCTTCCGTCCCCGTTGTCGATAATGCAGCCTGCCGCTCCGAGTGCACGCACGGAGGCACTGAGTGCACTTGCTTCGGCATCGGATTCAAAACTGCCGAGCCGCAGTGCATACATGTCCAGCCCCGAAAAATGCATTTTTTGCGTTTGCGGGTTTGAAAAACTCAGGCCCGGGGTTGCCGCCGCGGGTTCGGTAATCCCGGGCGTATTCCCGCCGTGTTTTCTGCCGAAAACGTTTTCCGTAAGCCATGAGCCAACCGAAGTTGCAAATAAAACATAAATAATACCGCCCATCAGCAGCAGGAGTATCAGCAGCCCGAATCCTCCCCCGCTCTCTCCGCGTCCGCCGGCTGCGGAATATGCCTGATATCCCCCGCGCCTGCGCCTTGTGTTCTTTCGTCTGCGTCTGTATTCCATGTTTGCCTTCCTTTCGCGTTTTGCGCCCGTTTTTGGATTTCCCGTTAACGGTTTATGCAGAAGGGAGGCACGGTATGAATATAAGGTGTGCCGTGAACACCTGCTGCGTTCGGTTCACGGGCACGCAGACTTCGGTTTATTTTTCGTCCCCGTCAGGCCGCCAGAGATATTTTTCCATGTTCACATGCCCGTCAACAAACTCAACCCCATCTGCGGAAAGCAGCTGAATCTGCATGTTTTCACCGCCGAAAGCAAATGCGGCAGAAGCTTTGCCCTGCCTGTTCACAACGCGATAGCATGGAATTTCGGAGGGATCCGGATTTACATGCAGGGCATAGCCTACAACACGTGCCCAGCGCGGATTGCCCGCAAGAGCAGCGATCTGCCCGTAGGTTGCAACTTTGCCTCGCGGAATTTTGCGAACTACTTTATAAATTTTTTCAAACACCGTATCTTCCACAGTTTTTTCTCCGTTCTTTTTTGTTCAGCATCTGCCTTTGCCGCTGCATGTATTCAACATTTTTAAAATAATCATTTTTCGATATGTTACCATGCAAATGCAAGCAAAGTTTCATTAATCGCGGAAACGCCTTTTTGAAGAGCATTCAGCTCATTTAAACAGCCGTCAACTGCAATTTCAATGAATTCATCCGCCATTTCGCCCGTAAAAAAGAATGCGGGGGACTCCTTCGTTAAATCTCCGGAGTTTTGTTTATAATCCGAATACATTTCCGCAAGGAACTCCCGCGGTTTAAATTCCGCAATATGACTCAGCTCTTCTGCGTTCAAATTCTCGGGCAAAACAATATTGAAAGTCAAACCATGTCTTTTTGACAGGTATGTATTTGCTTTTCGATAATCATCGTGAAGCCTGTCTATGTTTCCGTCGGTGTGCGGATCCCAATTATATTTCCCGTAAATAAAGCCGCGAAAAAGCAGGTCCTGAACAAGATGCAGGTAATAGCCCAAATAAAGGTCATCTGTCATCACCTTCCGTCCGAATCTGCTGCGGAATGCTGTTAAATCGTAGGTCTTTTTTGTGCCGCCGCAAATTAACTTCAAAAAATGCGCCTTTTTGCTCTCTTCCGAAGACCATACTGCCGAGTCTGGCATTATTATGCCAAAGCGAAATCTGTCGGGGTTTTTAAATTCAACGCATTTCAATAACCGTTCCGCTGCCGCGTGATGCACTATTCTTGCCGCCATGTTTTCCCTTCCTTCTGTTCAAAATTTTAATCCTTTGAAAGAATGATACCATAAAACGAGGCGACAGGTAAAGCTGCTTTTTTTCAAAAAACGCCTGCATTGCCAAAAGCTTGCAGTATTCGTGCCGATTTGATATAATGTTGCTTAACAGGCGGGCAATGCTCGTGCATTCGCCCGAAAAACCCAAAACGGCTGAACAGTCGAGATGCAAAGGTATTCGGAGATACGGGTTCGGAATGAGAGAAACTTTTTACAGAACGGCAATGCTGCTTGGTGAGGATGCAGAAAACATCCTGCTCGAATCCAAGGCGGCGGTTTTCGGAGTCGGCGGAGTCGGCGGGCACTGCGTTGATGCATTGGTTCGCTGCGGCCTCGGCCGAATTGCAATTTTTGACTCGGCCAAGGTCAAGCCGAGCAATCTGAACAGGCAGATTTGTGCAAAAAAATCCACCGTAGGCATGAAAAAAATTGAAGCGATGAGTCTTCATATTGCGGATGTTTCGGACTGCATCACCGAAGCATTTGACTGTTTTGTGACGCGTGAAAATGCGGAAGAGCTGATTCCCGCAGACGCCGATATAATCATCGACGCCGTGGATAATGTCACGGCAAAGATCGCACTCATTGAGGCAGCGTCACGATGCGGCATTCCGATTCTTTCCAGCATGGGTGCGGGCAACAGACTTGAACCGGACAAAATTCGCATCGCGGATATCTTTGAAACAAGCATCGACCCGCTTTCCCGCGTTATGCGCAGAGAATTGCGCAAGCGCGGTATAAAAAAACTCAAAGTTGTTTATTCCGTTGAAGAGCCGAAAACACCCGTCATTCCCGTTCCGGATCCGGATATGAAGCTGAACGCACCCGCAAGCGTACCCTTTGTTCCCGGAGCGTTCGGGCTTGCTCTTGCTTCGGAGGCCGTTCGCACAATTCTTGAACGAAAAAGGAGGATAAGTTTTAATGAATAACAAAAAAACACGACTGCAAAGGTTTATTTCATCGTCGATCGCCGTGCTTCTTTTTGCCGCGATCGCACTCGGCGCGGCACTGCCTGCGGCAG
>ENA-ORNY01000652-ORNY01000652.1-human-gut-metagenome-genome-assembly--contig:-NODE-652-length-22910-cov-6.590243_pt1 | contig 22910 bp, 18 predicted proteins | sample MGYA00242122_ERZ509036 | MGnify/ENA primary metagenome ERZ509036 (study PRJEB26280, sample SAMEA2338696) | human gut metagenome | biome: human gut; feature: human-associated habitat; material: faeces... | reverse complement strand
GCGGTAGATGCTCAGCCGGCCGATGAACCGGCGCGCAAGGCGCTTTTCGTGCTCCGCCGCGCGGACGGGCGGCGCGGTCAGCAGCGCCTTGAACATATCCATGCCGCGGTATGCGTCAAAATTCTCCACCGACACGCGGTTAAAGCCGTTGAGCACCGTTTCGCGCTCGATGTAGCGATCCACGTCCGTGCCGCAGACGACCGTGTTGCCGTCGTAAATGCACATGCCCAGGCCGTGCTCGCGGGCGTAATCCAGCATCCACGGCGCGACATAATCCGGCAGCGCGTTTTTGTAGACCATTTCGTTCGTCTGCATGTTCGTGACGCAGGCGCCGTTGTAGCTGATGGCGTAATTGCCGTATTTCGCCAGCTCCAGCTCATCGACGTAGCGCCGCATGCCGCCCGTCGGTCGGCCCGAGGCGAGCGCGACGGCGTGCCCCATCCGCTCGATGTTCAAAATCGCTTCCAGCGTCTTGGGCGTGATATCCTTCTGCGTGTTGGTCAGCGTGCCGTCGATATCCAGCACGAGCAGCTTTCTGTTCTTCATGCTTCCTCCTGTGTTCGCTTGGCGCGGTCGCATGCGTCCACATGCATCTGCGCGGTTTTGGCGCTGGCGGCAATCTGGTCGATGACGGCGAAAACCGTCTTTTCCATCTCGCTTCCCTTGCTGTAATCGGCCTTGACGGCGAAATCCACGCGCCCTTCGAGCAGCATCTCGTTGCTGACCCCCTCGTTCTCCTGCCAGACCGCGATGGAATGGCCGCCGTTGAGCTTGGTCAGCTTCATGCTCGGCACGTCGGTCAGCCCGTCGCCGACATAGATCATGTTGGAGAACGGCACGCGCCGCTTTTCCTCCGGCATAAACTCGTTGAGCGCGCGGTGCTCCGTCACATCCAGCACGCCCTTGTTGACGCGGAAGAGGAACTGCGTTTTACTGGTGTAGTTGACCGCCATCGCGGGCCAGCAGGCGACGCCGTGCTCGTCATAGCAGAACGACGCGGCGTAAATCTCCTTGAACTCCTTCGCAATCGGCGTGCCCTCGATGATCTCCTTGAGACCGGAAGAAATGATATAGTGCTCCGGCTGCAAGCCCCGGCTTCTCGCATATTCGTTCACGCGCGCGAACCAGTCGCTCACGCCGTCAAAGAGCTGAACATCCTTGCCCAGCGCCCGCAGCATATTGCGGTTGACGATCAGCTTGCCCTTGGCCTCCTCGAGCATCATATACATATAGGCCAGAATCTGATCCATCTGATTGCGCTTCATGGCCTTCAGACACTTGTTCCAAAATACATCCGCTTCCATGCCCAAATCCGGAATGAAGCCGTATTCCTGCATATCTCTTGGGGAAAGCGTATGGTCAAAGTCATACATAATCGCCAGAATCGGTGTTTTTTCCATGCAAAGCGCCTCCTTTGCGCACGTTCCTTTATTTTTTTATTATACGCAAATTGTCTGAATGTGTCAATTCTCCCCTTGACAGAACGGCGCGCGTTCTGTATAATACCTATTGTTAGTTCGGTCTAACTCATTTCGCTTTGATCGGGCTGATTATTTTTGAAAGTGTGTTAGTTCGTTCTAACATCAACAAAGGAGACGCCGCCCATGTCCATCGTTCCCATGCTCATCGACCACTGTTCCCCCACGCTGGCCAGCCTCAAGTGCGGCAGTCTGTTCAGCGTCACGCCGGAGGATATGGCGCAAACGCGGCGCGAGGCGCAGGCGCTCTCCGATGCGCTCGCGCCCAAGGGGCTGGCCATCCGCGTGATCGACGTGGGCGACGGGCGCGCGCTGTGCTATCTCTATCGCCCCGGCCAGCTCCGCTGCGTGCTCGCGGGCGAAAAGGAAAGCGCTTTCCTCGCCGAACAGGGCTACCCTGATCTGCGCGTCGAAGCCGCGGTCGATCTGCTTTGCGCGCGGCTCGCGCAGGGCGGCGCGTTTCCGCATGAAATCGGCCTGTTTCTGGGCTATCCCATCGACGATGTGGTTGCCTTTATCGCCAACAAAGGGCGCAACTGCCTGTGCTGCGGCTGCTGGAAGTGTTACACCGACGCGGAAGCCGCGCAGAAAGCGTTTTGCCGATTCCGCAAGTGCACCAGCGTCTATAAGCGCCTGTTCGCCTGTGGGAGAACGCTCGATCAGTTGGCCGTAGCCGCATAACGCCGAAGGCGTGACGGAAGGCGTTCACTTCGACTGCTCGGGAGAAATTCCCGTGATATAGAAAGGAGATTTTCAAAATGAGTCAAGCTGCTGTTGTGTATTGGAGCGGAACGGGGCATACCGAAGCGATGGCGCAGGCCGTCGCCGCCGCCGCGCAGGCCGATTTATTCACCGCCGCCGAGTTCGATGCGGACAAGGCCGCGCATTACGCCGCGATTGCGTTCGGCTGCCCGTCCATGGGCGCTGAACAGTTGGAGGAATCCGAATTTGAGCCGATGTTCGAGGCCGTGAAGCCGTCTCTGGCGGGCAAGAAAGTCGCGCTGGCCAACAAGGAGACGCTGGTGTGCGCGGGCACGCTCGTGATGGACGCGGCGGAGAAATACGGCGCGGAGATCGTGCCGGTGGACAGTGAGCACAGCGCGGTGTTTCAGTGCTTGCAGGGCTGCCGGGACCGGGGCGAGGTGCGGCGTATCCTGCTGACCTGCTCCGGCGGGCCGTTCTACGGAAGGACCTTCGACGAGCTGGAGCACATGACGGCGGCGGATGCCCTGCGCCATCCCAACTGGCACATGGGACCGAAGATCACGGTGGACTCCGCCACACTGATGAACAAGGGACTGGAGATCATCGAGGCCATGCGGCTCTATCGCCTGCCGGTGGAGCAGGTGCAGGCGGTGATACACCGCCAGAGCATCGTGCATTCGCTGGTGGAGTTCCGGGACGGGGCGCTGCTGGCGCAGCTGGGCACGCCGGATATGAAGCTGCCCATCCGCTACGCGCTGACGTATCCCTACCGGGCCGAGAGCCCGGATAAGCCGCTTGATCTGCTGACCTGCGGCGCGCTGACCTTTGCCGAGCCAGACGAGAGGGCGTTCCCCTGTCTGCGTCTGGCACGGTATGCCGCAGCGGTGGGCGGCACCGTCTGCGCCATACTCAACGGCGCCAACGAGGCGGCCGTGGGAATGTTTCTGCGAGGCGAGATCGGCTTTAACGATATCTCCCGGCGGGTGGAGCGCGCGTTGGAGCGGGTGCCGGTGCAATATCAGCCAAGCCTTGCGGATATACTGGAAGCAGACAAGGCGGCGCGGCGCGCCGCCCTGTGACATCCGGAAAAGGAGCTTGCATACATGATCGTTTATATCATAGCGGCCCTGCTGGTGTTCGGTATTTTGATCGCCGTCCATGAGCTGGGGCACTTCCTGGCGGCCAAGGCCTGCGGCGTGCGGGTCAACGAGTTCGCCATCGGCATGGGACCGGTGCTATGGAAAAAGCAGCGGGGGGATACCCAGTATTCTCTGCGGGCTTTTCCGGTGGGCGGTTTCTGTGCCATGGAGGGGGAAGAGGAGGACTCTGACGATCCGGCGGCGCTGAACCGCCAGGGCTTTTGGAAAAAGCTGATCATTTTTGCCGCCGGCGCGGCCATGAATTTTCTGGCGGGGCTTATTATCATCTTCTGCCTGTATGCGCCGGCGCAGGGGTTCTATCAGCCGGTGATCTCCGGCTTTGCCGAGGGTTGTCCGTTGGAGAGCGCCGACGGCTTGCAGACCGGGGACCGGCTGGTGTCCATCGATGGGGAGCGCGTGTACATTTACAGCGACGTGAGCCTGCTGCTTGGCCTGAATAAGACCGGCACATTCGACCTGGTGGTGGACCGCGGCGGCGAGAAGGTGTATCTGGACGATTTCGCCATGACGAGGCAGACGTATACCGATCAAAGCGGAAATGCGTACAGCGGCTACGGAATATACTTCGGTGCGGCGGCGGCCACCTTCGGCGACAAACTGGCCTACACCTGGAACAATGCTGTGGATTTCGTGCGTCTGGTGCGGCTGAGCCTACAGATGCTCTTTACCGGACAGGCGGGCCTGCGGGACCTGAGTGGCCCGGTGGGGATCGTGTCCACCATGGTACAGGTAGGTGAGCAGGCGGAGACGACCCAGGCGGCGGTGGAGAACATCGCCTACATCGCGGCGCTGATCGCAGTGAATCTGGCGGTGATGAACCTGCTGCCCCTGCCGGCGCTGGACGGCGGGCGGATATTCTTCTTGATCATCAACGCGGCAGCCATGCTGCTGTTCCGGAAGCAGATACCGGCAAAATATGAGAACTATATCCACTTCGCGGGACTTATTCTGCTGCTGGCGCTGATGGTGGTGCTGGTGTTCAGCGACGTGGGAAAGCTGATCCACTGAGGAGGCGGGGACGGTGACAAGACGCATACAGGTGGGCGCGGTACCGGTGGGCGGCGGCGCGGCCGTAAGCATACAGTCCATGTGCAATACGCCCACGGAGGACGTGAACGCCACGGTGCGGCAGATACAGCGCCTGGAGCAGGCGGGCTGCGAGATCGTGCGTGTGGCGGTGCCCACGGAGGAGGCCGCACGGGCCATTCCGAGCATCAAGGCGGCTATACACATCCCGCTGGTGGCGGATATCCACTTTGATTACCGGCTGGCGCTGCTGTGTGTGGACGGCGGTGTGGATAAAATACGCATCAACCCCGGCAACATCGGGTCGAAGGACCGCGTGCGGGCCGTGGCCGACGCCTGCCGGGAGAGGAATATTCCAATCCGTGTGGGCGTCAACGGCGGCTCGCTGGAGAAGGACCTGGTGCAAAAATACGGCGCCAGAGGCGCTGGCCGAGAGTGCACTGGGACATGTGCGCCTGTTGGAGGAGTGCGGCTTCGGGGATATCTGCATCTCCGTGAAGTGCTCCCGGGTGCCGGTAAACATGGCGGCCTACGAGCTGCTGCACGAAAAGGTGGACTATCCGCTGCATCTGGGCGTCACCGAGGCCGGCACACCGGAGATGGGGGTGCTGAAGTCGGCCATTGGCATCGGCGGACTGCTGTGTCGGGGTATCGGCGATACGCTGCGGGTGAGCCTGACTGCCGACCCGGTGGAGGAAGTAGTGGCCGCCAAGCGTATTTTGCAGGCCTGCGGTCTGCGGCAGACGGGGCCGGACCTGATCGCCTGCCCTACCTGCGGGCGGACGAAGTATGATATGCTGCCCATCGCCCGGGAGGTGGAACGGCGGCTGAAGAGCTGTGACAAGCCCATCACCGTGGCGGTGATGGGGTGTGTGGTCAACGGACCGGGGGAGGCCTCGGCCGCGGACGTGGGCATCGCCGGAGGCAAGGGCGAGGGATTGCTGTTCGCCAAGGGAAAGGTTCTGCGAAAGGTGCCGGAGAACCAGCTGGTGGACGCGCTGTTCGAGGAGATCGACAAGCTGTAATAAGAGAGACGATAGGGGAGAAACATGGCGGAGAGAGTACCGTTTTTTACGCTGTTTGAGAGCTTTCAGGCGCCGCGGCAGCTGCGCCTGCTGCTGCACGATGCCTGCATCATCAGCGGTGCGCTGGATATGGCGGGCCGGACGCTGGAGGTGCAGATAGAGAGCAGTGAGACACTGCCCCAGACGGCGCAGGACGCCCTGCAGCAGATGCTGGCGCAGCAGTATGATCTGCGGCAGGTGCTGCTGCATTTCTGCGGCACCGGCGAGCAAAAGGGCGACAACGGGGTGATCTGGGGCAAGACGATCACCGGAAAGCTGACGCCTATCGGCGAACTGAATATCAAGCAGGGCAGCGCCATTGTGGAGGGCCGGGTATTCAAGGCAGAGTGCTATGAGACACGGCGTAAGGGCATGTGGACGCTGAACTTCAACATCACCGATGAGCGCGGCTCCGTGGCCGTGCGGAAGGCCATGGATGAAAAAGAGGCCAAGGTGCTGGGCGGCGCGATCAACGACGGGATGTGGCTGCGCCTGCAGGGCAAGGTGGAACTGACCTACGACGGGAAGGATATCCTGCTGCGGCCGGTGAATATTATGAAGATCAGCCATACGGCCCGGCAGGACAATGCACCGGAGAAGCGGGTGGAGCTGCACCTGCATACGCAGATGAGCAGCATGGATGCTCTGACGGATGTGGGCAAGGTGGTAAAGCAGGCGGCAGCCTGGGGCCACCCGGCTATTGCCATTACCGACCACGGCACGGTGCAGGCATTCCCAAAGGCGCGGGACGCGGGCAAGGGGAAGATCAAGATCCTGTACGGCGTGGAGGGGTACTACGTCAACAACCTGGACGACCGCATTGCCGTGCACGGTAGGCAGGATCAGGGCTTCGATGACGAGATCGTGTGCTTCGACATTGAAACTACCGGATTGAAGGTACAGCGGGAGGCCATCACGGAGATCGGCGCAGTGGTGCTGAAAAACGGGAAGATCACGGATACGTTTCAGACCTTCGTGAACCCCGGTCGTCGTCTGACGCCGGAGATCATCGGCCTGACGGGCATTACGGATGCCATGCTGGCGGACGCGCCGCCGCCGGAGGAAGCACTGGCGGCGTTTTTGAAATTCGTGGACGGGCGACCGCTGGCGGCCCACAATGCGGAGTTCGACATCGGGTTCATCCGAGCAGGGTGCCGCAGGGCGGGGCTGGAATTCGACCCTACATACATCGACAGCCTGATCCTGGCGCAGAACCTGCTGCCGGAGCTGCACAAACATAAGTTGGACATCGTGGCGGAGCATTTGGATCTGCCCGCCTTCAACCACCACCGGGCGTCGGACGACGCGGGGATGGTGGGGTACATGCTGATACCCTTTTTTGAGAGAATGCGGCGGGAGATGGGAATTTCCCGTCTGCAGGAGATCAACGGGCAGATGGAGAAGCTGCGGCCCCGGGGCGGCGGCAGCCGGCACCCCAAGCATATTATCATCCTGGCGAAGAACAAGCTGGGCCTGAAGCACCTGTATCAGTTGATCTCGGCTTCCAATCTCAAGTATTTCAAGCGTGTGCCCATTATCCCCAAGACGGAGCTGATCGCCCATCGGGAAGGCCTCATTATCGGCTCAGCCTGTGAAGCAGGCGAGCTGTTCCGGGCGGTGGCGGACCGCAAGGACTGGGCGGAGCTGAAGCGCATCGCATCGTTCTACGATTACCTGGAGATACAGCCCATCTGCAATAATATGTTCATGCTTCGCAACGGCGCGGTGCAGTCAGAGGAGGAACTGCGGGAGTTCAACCGTACTATCGTCCGGTTGGGCCGGGAGCTGGGCAAGCCCGTGTGCGCCACCGGTGATGTGCACTTCCAGGAGCCGGAGGACGAGGTATACCGCCATATCCTGCTGGCCAGCAAGAAGTTTGCCGACGCCGACGCACCCCTGCCCATTTACTTCAAGACCACGGAGGAGATGCTGGCGGAGTTTGCCTATCTGGGCGAAGAGGAAGCGCATCGGGTGGTCATCGACGACCCGCGCGGCATTGCCGACCGTATCGAAAATATCGAGCTGCTGCCGCCGGGACGGTTGTTCCCGCCGCGGCTGGAGAATTCGGAGCAGGAACTTCATGACAGAGTGTGGGACAAGTGTCACGAGCTGTATGGCGACGAGCCGCCTCAGCTGATCGTGGACCGGCTGAACGTGGAACTGAAAAGCATTCTGGGCAAGTACGACGTGGTGTATATGTCCGCCCAGAAGCTGGTGCAGCGCAGCCTGGAAAACGGTTATCTGGTGGGCAGCCGGGGTAGTGTGGGGTCCTCACTGGTGGCGTATATGTCCGGCATTACGGAGGTGAACTCCCTGCCGCCCCATTATCGCTGCCCCCAATGCCGCCATACTGAGTTCATCACCGATGGCAGCTACGGCTGCGGCGCGGATATGCCCGATAAGAATTGCCCGATGTGCGGGGCAAAGTACGCTAAGGACGGATTTGACATCCCCTTTGAGACGTTTTTGGGCTACGGCGGCGGTAAGGTGCCGGATATCGACCTGAATTTCTCCGGTGAGTACCAGGCCCGGGCACACCAGCACGCCATTGAGATGTTCGGCAAGACCCAGGTGTTCCGCGCGGGGACCATCGGTACCCTAGCGGAAAAGACCGCCTTCGGCATGGTGAAGAAATACCTGGAGGAACGGGGCGAGACGGCCTCCAACGCGGAGCTGGATCGCCTGACGCTGGGCTGCGTGGGCGTGCGGCGTACTACGGGGCAGCACCCCGGTGGGCTGGTAGTGGTGCCGGATGATATGGATGTGGAGGATTTTACCGCGGTGCAGCACCCGGCAGACGATGCCAACAGCGACACTGTGACCACTCATTTCGAGTATCACTGCATGGAGGACAACCTCCTGAAGCTGGATATGCTGGGACACGATGACCCCACCATGATCAAAATGCTGGAGGACCTGACCGGCGTGAACGCGCGGGCCATCCCCTTGGATGACCCGGATACCATGAGTATTTTCACCTCGTCCAAGGTGCTGGGCTTTGAAAATGACGAGATACTGGGGCCCACCGGCGCCGTGGCTATCCCGGAGTTCAACACCCGGTTCACCCGCGGTATGCTGATGGATACCATGCCCCAGGATTTCAATACCCTGGTACGGTTGTCCGGCTTCTCCCACGGTACCGACGTGTGGCTGGGCAATGCCCGGGACTTGATCGTGGGCGGCACGGCCAGCGTTTTGGAGACGGTGGGCTGCCGCGATGATATCATGTTGTACCTGATCTCCATGGGGCTGGAGCCGAAGATGAGCTTTAAGATCATGGAGGCGGTGCGTAAGGGCAAAGTAAAGAAAAAGGGCTTCGAGGACGGCTGGGAGGAGGCTATGCGGGAGCATCAGGTGCCGGATTGGTATATCGGCTCTCTGGCCAAGATCGGCTATCTGTTCCCTAAGGCCCACGCTGTGGCCTATGTGATGATGGCGTTCCGTATTGCGTGGTTCAAGGTGCATGAGCCGCTGGCCTTCTACGCTACGTTCTTCTCCATCCGGGCCAAGGCCTTCGACGCGGAGTACTGCTGCGCCGGCATGGATGCGGTGAAGCAGAAAATCAGGGAGATCGAGAACAATAAGGACGCCACCGACGTGGAACAGAACCTGCTGGTGACGCTGGAGGTGTGCTACGAGTTCTATCTGCGGGGCTTCCATTTTGACACCATTAGTATTTACGACTCCGATGCCACACATTTCAAGATCACGGAAAACGGCCTGCTGCCTCCCTTTGTAACGGTGCGCGGTCTGGGTGAGACGGCGGCGCTGGACACGGTGGAGAAGCGAAAGGGAAAAACCTTCATCTCTGTAGAGGAGTTCGCCACCATCTGCAACAAGCTTAGTAAGACCCATATCGAGCAGCTGAAGGCGCTGGGCGCCTTTGCCGGTATGGCGGATACCAGTCAGGTGACGCTGTTCTGAGACAGCCAAAAGCGCAAAAAAGAAGCACCCGAGCGGGTGCTTCTTTTTTGCACTTTATTCGGCTTTCTGTTTCACGGGGAAGTCGATCTGGGCCAGGAGGACGGCGGCGAACATTACCGCGCAGCCGATGTATTCCCGGACGGACATCTGCTGCTTGAGAATAATGGCACCGGCGATGACGGCGAATACGCTCTCCAGACTCAGCAGGATGGTGACCACCGTGGGGTTGGAACCCTTCTGCGCCAGAATTTGCAGGGTGTAGCCCACGCCGCAGGAGAAGATGCCCACATACAGCAGGGGCAGGATGCAGCCCCAGATGGCGGCGAAGTCCACGTCCTCGAAGAGGAACATGCACATAGTGGAGATAAGGGCCGCGAACAGGAATTGCAGGCAGCTGAGCTTCACGCCGTCCACGGTGGCGGTGAAGTGGTCGATGACAAGGATATGTATGGTGAAGCACACGGCGCAGGCCAGGATCAGCAGGTCGCCGGGGGCGAGGGAGAATTCACCGTTGATGCACAGCAGATACAGCGCGATCACGGACAGTGCCACGGCGATCCAGACGGGGAGACTGACCTTCCGCTTGAAGAACAGACCGCATACGGGAACCAGCACCACATACAGCGCCGTCAGGAAGCCGGCCTTGCCGCTGTCGGTACCGGCGACCATGCCCGCCTGCTGGAAGTTGGAGGCCATGGCCAGCGCCGCACCGCAGCACAGGCCGCCCAGCCACAGCTGCCGGTTGGCGGCCTTTTTCTCGGCGGGGGAGAGGACGGGCTTGTCCTTTTTCAGCTTGTCGCTGATGACGATGACCACCAGCAGCGCCAGCACCGCGATAAAGTAGCGGCTGGCATTGAAGGCGAACGCGCCGATGGAGTCGGCGCACATATCCTGCGCAACGAAGGCGGTACCCCAGATAAAGGCGGCCAGGATGGGGAAAACCACCTGCCGCATCTGATTGTGTTTCATGTCAGTGATGTCCTTTCTCTGTTTACTCTTTCTCTTTCGGTGTGCCGGTGTGCCATTGGAATTTGCGTTCCTGATGATGCAGCAGGCGCGTGATATTCTCCCGGTGGCACCAGATCACCAGCGCGGCGATCAGCACGGCCAGCGCCGTGTAGAGGAGGCTGCGGCCGCAGAAGAAAAATGTGGTGACGGGCATGGAGGCGGCGGCGCAGACGGAGCCGAGAGAGACGTATTTCGTCAGCAGCCACAGGGCGGCGAACAGACCCCACGCGATCAGACCGACGCGCCAGTCCAGCAGCCACACCAGCGTGCCGCCGGACAGGATGCCCTTGCCGCCCTTGAAGCCGAAGAACACCGGGAACATATGCCCCAGCTCGCAGCCGAGACCGCCCAGCAGGACGCCCAACATCCAGTCGCCGGCCAGATAGTCGAAGGCTGCACCGCCAATCAGGCAGGCGATCACTGTTTTACCCATGTCGAAGAGGATGACGCCCAGTGCGTATTTGGCACCGTAGGTGCGGTAGAAGTTGGTCAGGCCCGCATTGCCGCTGCCGTGCTGCCGCACATCGTCCTTGATGATGAAGTGGCTGACCATTACCGAGCCGTTGAGACAACCTAAGAAATAGCCAAGCAGCAATATGACCAGTGAGGCCAGCAGTGTAGCGCCGATGAGATGGTTCAACCGTCGTCCTCTCCCTTCTGCCGGATGGTCAGCACGATGGGGGTGCCCTCCAGACCGAATACGCTGCGCAGCTGGTTTTCCAGATAGCGCTGGTAGGAGAAGTGGAAGAGCTTTTTGTCGTTGCAGAAGATGACGAAGTGGGGCGGCTTGACGCCCACCTGCGTCATGTAGTAGATCTTCAGGCGGCGCCCCTTGTCTGTGGGTGGCTGAACGCGGGTCTGCGCGTCTGCCAGCACACTGTTCAGCGTGCCGGTGGTGATTCGCATGGCCGCCTGATCGTTGACGTAGTTGATAAGCTCAAAGAGACGGCCCACCCGCTGGCCGGTCAGGGCGGAGATGAACAGAATGGGGGCATAGGGCATATAGCTCAGGTCCCGGCGGATGTCCTCACGCATACGGTCCATGGTCTTGTCGTCCTTTTCGATCAGGTCCCATTTGTTCACCACGATAATGCATGCCTTGCCCGCGTCATGCGCCAGACCGGCGACCTTGGTGTCCTGCTCGGTGACACCCTCCTGAGCGTCGATGAGAATGAGGCAGACGTCGCTGCGCTCAATAGCCATGGTGGCCCGCAGAACGCTGTATTTTTCGATGTTGTCATCTACCTTGGACTTTTTCCGCATACCGGCGGTGTCGATGAAATTATATTTGCCGTACTGGTTCTCAAAGTAGCTGTCGATGGCGTCACGGGTGGTGCCGGCTACATTGCTGACGATAACGCGTTCCTCGCCCAGAATACGGTTCGTCAAGCTGGATTTACCCACATTGGGCTTTCCGATAATGGCCACCTGTACCACGTCGGAGTCGTCCTCCTCATCCGTTTCCGGCGGAAAATACTTGATGCATTCGTCCAGCAGATCGCCGGTGCCGTGGCCGTGAACGGCGGAGACAGCCACGGGGTCGCCCAGACCCAGGTTGTAGAACTCATAGAAATCCGGGTCGACCGCGCCCACAGAGTCCATCTTGTTCACCGCCAGCACGATGGGCTTACGGCTGCGCTGAAGCATACTGGCCACCTCCTGGTCGGAGGCAGTCAGGCCGGTCTTGATATCCGTGACGAAGATAATGACGTCGGCGTTGTCGATGGCGATCTGGGCCTGCTCCCGCATGAAGGACAGAATCTGGCTGTCTGTATTGGGCTCGATGCCGCCGGTGTCCACCAGGCGGAACCTGCGGCCCACCCACTCGCTCTCACCGTAGATACGGTCACGGGTGACGCCGGGGGTGTCCTCTACGATGGACAGCCGCCGGCCGATGATCTTATTGAACAGCATGGATTTGCCCACGTTGGGGCGTCCCACGATCGCTATCAAAGGTAATGCCATAGTTTATCCCTCTCTTTCCAGCATGGCGTCCAGCAGGTCGCCGCCGTCTATCCCCACGATCTGCACCGGGCAGTTCAGCTCGGCGCTGAGCCGCTCCACGGTGTAGTCGTCCAAAAATACGTTTTCTCCGTGCCGCAGCATGTGTAGCGGCAGCAGCACCCGGCCCAGATCCGGGACCTTTTGCAGCTGCGCCGACAGGTCCTGACCTGTCAGCAGACCGGCTACGTCGATGGTGTGGCCGAAAAAGTCGTTCTCCACGGCGATGACCTGCCCCCGCAGCGCCGGGAACCAAGCGCTGGCTTGCTCCAGCAGATAGCGCATAAAAGGGGCGGCGGCAGTGCCGGTGGCGACGGTAAAGGGTGCAGGGGCCTCGCCGTGCTCCTCCATGCGCATGGCGCTGAGGAAGTCCTGCTCCAGTGAGCGCAGCATACCCACGCCGTTTTCCAGCTGCCGATAGCCCTCGTAGTAGTCCTCTTGGGGCAGATCCAGTCCGGCCCGCAGGAACAGTTCGTCAGCACAGAAGAACCTACGGGTGCCGAAGCGGCGCAGATTTTCCAGCCCGAATTCCTCGGCGATGGCAATGATGTCCCGGGCACAGTCCCTGTCCACGGGCCTTAGCTTGGCCAGACCCTGGCGGTACTTGGTGATACCCACCGGCACAAGAGAGCAGCTGGAGAACTGCCACTCGGTCAAGTCCCGCAGGGTGCGGCGCAGTTGGTCACCGTCGTTCCAGCCGGGGCAAACCACGATCTGCCCGTTCATGACGATACCGGCCTTGCAGAAGGCCTGGATATAGTCCAGCGACCGGGCGGCGTTCTTGTTGCCAAGCATGGTGCAGTGCAGCTGTGGGTCGGTGGCGTGGACGGAGACGTTGATGGGGCTGATGTGCAGGTCAATGATCCGCTGTGCCTCCCGCTCCGTCAGGTTGGTGAGGGTGATGTAGTTGCCCAGCAGAAAGCTCAGCCGTGCGTCGTCATCCTTGAAGTACAGCGTGGAGCGCATACCCGGCGGCATCTGGTCCACAAAGCAGAACAAGCAGTGATTGGCACAGGAGCGCATTTCGTCCATCAGATACGTGTCGAAGTTCAGCCCCAGGTCCTGGCCTTCGGCCTTGCGGCAGGTGACGTGCCGCACGTTGCCTGCCGCCGTTTTCAGCTCAAGGTGCGACAGGGGATCATAGCCGTAAAAACGATAGTCCAGCACATCCACGATGGGGTGGCCGTTGATGGATAGAAGCTGTTCGCCCACCTGAACGCCGGCGCGCTCCGCGGGGCTGTGCCGGTCGATGGCGGTGATGATGGTACTCATAATACGTCCTCACTCATGCAAAATGCGGCCTTATCCACAATAGGACATAATACCACATAATAATTAACTCATTATACCGTTTTTTGACGTGAGACGCAAGCACAATATAGTATAGCCGCCCACGAGCATAAAGTAAAACGATGGATTTTGATACTTCCCATGACAAAAGTGTGGGAGCAGTAAAAAAACAAGAGGGAAGCGGCGCTTCCCTCTTGCAAAGGCACAACAGAACTTATTTCGCGGCCACAGACTTGACGACCTTGACCTCGCGGCCGTTGTAGCTGCCGCACTCCGGGCACATTCTGTGGGGGAGATGCAGCGCGCCGCACTTGGCGCACGCCACCAGCGTGGGAGCTGCCAGCTTCCATACGGAAGAACGTCTCTTATTGCGTCTTTGCTTGGATACTTTTCCCTTAGGGACTGCCATGTTGACACCTCCTTGGTCTTAATTGCCTGAGCAGCAATGTAATACAAAAGTAATTCACTCATCCTTCTGCAGCAGCTGTGCTAGCTTCGCCAGACGGGGATCCACTGCCTTTTTGCATCGGCAGTTCTCCCGGTTCAGGTTCACACCGCAGCCGGGGCACAGCCCCCTGCAGTCCTCTGAGCAGAGAAACTTCGTGTCCATATCGAGGATAAAGGCGTCGCGCGCCAACTCCTCCACATCTACCTCGTCGTTATCCAGCAGGATGATGTCGTCGCTTTCGTCAGACTCGCGCGCCTCTGCCAATACGCAGTCGTAGCGTGTCGTCTTGTCCGCGTCGTACGCTTCACCGCACCGGTCACAGATACAATGCAGCGTGGTGGTCAACGTCATTCCGCACAGCAGCAGCCCAGCCTTATTCTCCAGCCGGCAGTCCACAACAACCGGACGGGAAACGGGACAAGAACCACCGAATTCCAAGTCGGACAGATCCATTTCAAAACGGATGTCCTGCCGGGCATCGGGGGTATGCAGCAGCTTGTTGACGTTCAAACGCATAGTACACCTCACAATGGCACGTGTAGTATTATAGCCGACACAAAATGCCTTGTCAAACATTTTCTTACAAATATTTTGACTTTTTTCAAAAACACGGTACAATAAACAGAGAAACACAGGGGAGGACGCCGTTATGCGGGAGCTGACCATCGGAAAAAATGACGCCGGACAACGGCTGGATAGATTTCTGTCCAAAGCGCTGCCCCTGCTGCCGCCTGCTCTGGCGCAGAAGTACATCCGCATCAAGAGGGTGAAGGTAAACGGCGGACGTGCCCAGCGGGACCAGCGGCTCAGTGCGGGCGATGTGCTGCAATTATACATCAACGACGAGTTTTTCGACAAGCCCTCAGAGGAAAATCTGTTTCTGACGCTGTTTAAGCCCCGGTTGACGGTGGTGTATGAGGATGAGCACCTGCTGCTGGCGGATAAGCCCCAGGGGATAGTGGTCCACGCCGACGAGACGGAGAAGGTGAACACCCTCATCAACCACATTCAGGCATATCTGTATCAGAAACGGGAGTGGAACCCCAAGTGGGAAAATGCCTTTACGCCGGCGCTGTGCAATCGTATCGACCGCAATACCGGCGGCATCGTCATTGCCGCTAAGGATGCCGAGACGCTGCGGGTCATCAACGAGAAGATACGGGACCGGGAACTGGACAAGCGCTACCTCTGCATTACCGCGGGCCGGCCGAAAAAGCCGGAAGGCCGGGTGGAGTGCTTCTTGCTGAAAGATGAGAAGAAAAAGCAGGTGTCCGTGTACCATAAGCCGATCCCCGGCGGAAAGACCGCCATTACCGATTACAAGGTGCTGGAGACGCGGGGAGAGCTGAGCTTGGTGGAGATCGGGCTGGAGACGGGCCGGACCCACCAGATCCGCGCCACGATGGCGGACCTGGGCTGCCCGCTGCTGGGGGACGGCAAATACGGCCGTGGGGACGTAAACCGCCGCTACGGCGAGACGCGGCAGGCCCTGTATGCCTACAAGCTGACCTTTGACCTGCCCACGGACGCGGGGCACCTGAACTATCTGCGCGGGCAGAGCTTTACAGTGGAAAATGTGCCCTTCCGGGACAAATATTTCGGCTGAGTGCCGTGCAGCGGATGGCTTTTGCCATCCGCTGTATTTTTTTCGGGGAAAAACGGGAAAATCCATTGACTTTCCCGACGCTTTTATATATAGTGTACTCGCCATCTTTCGACAGAAACGAGCGCGTGAACAGACGCGCTGCCGCCGCGCCGGAGGGGGGCTATTTTACTGATGAATGGAGGAGGATAAATGTCCAAAGAGTTGATTCGCCTGCGGGATCTCTGCATGGCGTTTGACGACGAGCTGGTTCTCGATCACATCAATCTTTACATCAACGATTCCGAATTCCTCACGCTGCTTGGCCCCAGTGGGTGCGGCAAGACTACCACACTGCGGATCATCGGCGGTTTCACCACGCCCACAAGCGGCGACGTGACCTTCGACGGCGAGAGGATCAACGATGTCCCGCCCCATAAGCGGCAGATCAATACGGTGTTCCAGAAATATGCGCTGTTTCCGCATCTGGACGTGTTTGAAAACATCGCTTTTGGCCTGCGTATCGCAAAAGTGCCGGAGGACGAGATACGACAGCGTGTCGGTGAAATGCTGGAGGTCGTCAGCCTGAAGGGCTTTGACCGCCGGCGTGTCGACCAACTCTCCGGTGGTCAGCAGCAGCGTGTGGCGATTGCCCGTGCCCTGGTGAACCGGCCGAAGGTGCTGCTGCTGGACGAGCCGCTGGGCGCGCTGGATCTGCGTCTGCGTAAGGATATGCAGAACGAACTGAAACGTATCCAGCAGCAGATGGGCATCACGTTTATATATGTCACCCACGATCAGGAGGAAGCCCTGACCATGTCCGACACCGTGGTGGTCATGGACAAGGGCCGCATCCAGCAGATCGGCACACCGGAGGATATCTACAACGAGCCGAAGAATGCCTTTGTGGCGGACTTCATCGGCGAGAGCAATATCCTCAACGGCACGATGGTCCGCGACAGGGTCGTGAAAATGTATGGCAAGGAATTCCCCTGCGTGGACGGCGGCTTCGCCGAAAATGAACCGGTGGACGTGGTCATTCGCCCGGAGGATATCGACATCGTGCCGGTGGAGCAGGGCCAGTTGGTAGGCACTGTCACCAACGTGACGTTCAAGGGGATGCAATATGATATCATCGTGGATTTCCGCGGCTTCAAGTGGTTGATTCAAACCACCGATCACTCTCCGGTGGGTGCCCGTATCGGCGTGAAGATCGATCCCGAGGGTTTCCACATTATGAAGAAGAGCGAGTATTCCGGTATGTTCGGCGACTATTCCTCTTACTCCGAGGAATACGAGGAACTGGCGGACGCCGGTGCTGAGCCGGAAGAGGAGGAGAGCGAGGATGAAGAGTAAGCTCTCCCGTTTCGCCGTGCCCTATGTGGTGTGGATGGCTATTTTTGTAGTAGCCCCCATTGTCATTATGGTGGTGTATGCCTTTGCCGGCAGCGAGGGCGGCTTCACGCTGGACAACTTTGTCCAGATGGGCGGTTACGCTGCTGTGTTCGGCCGTTCCTTCAAGCTGGCGCTGATTGCCACGGCTATCTGCCTGCTGTTGGGCTATCCTGTGGCGTACCTTCTCAGCCGGGAGGGCGAGCGCTTCCGCCGCACGGCCATGGTACTGATCATGCTGCCCATGTGGATGAACTTCCTGCTGCGGACCTACTCCTGGATGACCATCCTGGAGAACAACGGCCTGCTGAACCAGCTGTTCCAGAAGCTGGGCATCATTGCCCTGTACAACCATCTGACAGGCAGCAGCCTGGAGTATTTTACCATGATCGACACCCAGGGCGCTGTGGTGCTGGGTATGGTCTATAACTACCTACCCTTTATGATCCTGCCTATCTACTCTGTGATTTGCAAACTGGATTACTCCCTTCTGGAGGCAGCCCGCGACCTGGGGGCCAACACCGTCACGGTGTTCCGCAAGGTCATCCTGCCCCTGAGCCTGCCGGGCGTGCTGTCCGGCATCACCATGGTGTTCGTGCCCTCTGTGTCTACGTTCGCCATCAGCCGTATGCTGGGCGGCGGCACGGAGCTGTTGCTGGGCGACCTGATTGAACGGCAGTTCCTGGGCGGGGCGTATAACCCGCAGCTGGGCGCGGCTATTTCCCTGGTGATGATGCTGATCGTCGTTGTCTGTATGCTGGTGATGAACCGCTTTGGCGAGGGCGAGGAACAGGCGGTGATGCTATGAGACAGAGAAAGGGCAACTCCGTCGGCGACCGCCTGTTGATGATCCTGGTGGGCCTGTTCCTGTACGCACCCATCATCATCCTGATCGTCTTTTCCTTCAACGCCGGCAACAGCTCCAGTGTGTGGAAGGGCTTTTCCCTCCACTGGTACGCCGAGCTGCTGAACGACCGGCTCATTATGCACAGCGTGTACACCACGCTGCTGGTATCCCTGCTGGCTACCGTCATCGCCACCGTGGCGGGCACCTTTGCCGCTATCGGCTTTTACGGTATGCGACGCCGGGCGCGCACCGGGCTGATGGCCGTGAACAACATTCCCATGATGAACGCGGACATCGTCACCGGCGTCAGCCTGTGCCTGCTGTTCGTGGTGTTCTTCAACGGATGGCACAGCTTCGCCGTGTGGGTCAACGGCTGGCAGTCACTGGTGGTGCTGCCTGAGCGACTGACCCTGGGCTTTGGCACACTGTTGATCGCCCACATCTGCTTCAACATCCCCTACGTCATTTTGTCCGTGGGGCCCAAGTTACGGCAGATGGACCGCAATTTGGTCGATGCGGCCCAGGACTTGGGCTGCACCTGGATGCAGGCTTTCTGGAAGGTCATCATTCCGGAGATCAAGCCCGGTATCGTCTCCGGTGCGCTGACGGCTTTCACTATGTCCATCGATGATTTCATCATCAGCTACTTCACGGCGGGTACGTCCTCCTCCACGTTGGCCATGACCATCTACGGCATGACCAAAAAGCGCGTCAGCCCGGAGATCAACGCCGTATCCACGCTGCTGTTCGTCACGGTCATCATCCTGCTGGCCATCATCAACCTGCGGGAGAACCATGCCGAGCATCACCGCAATGTCCATCACGAGAGCGCTACGTTCGCTCCTGCGCCGAAGAAATATTCCGGATTGGGCAAGAAGATCGCCGCAGGCGCTATGGCCTGTGTGCTGTTGGCGGTACTGATCGTCACCGGTGCCGCGGCCCGCAGCGAGCGCGTGGTCAATGTGTGCTCCTGGGGCGAGTATATCGACGAGTCCCTGATCACCGAATTCGAGGAGAAGACCGGCATCCGTGTGAACTACCAGACCGCCGAGAGCAACGAGGCGCTGTACTCCCTTATCAAGATGGGCGGCGCGGACTTTGATGTGATCGTACCCTCCGACTATATGATCGCCCGGCTGATCCAGGAGGATATGCTGGCGGAGCTGGACTACGCCGCCATCCCCAATTTTCAGCTGATGGACCCCCAGTTTACCCATCTGAGCTTCGACCCGGAGAATAAGTACACCGTACCCTACACCTGGGGCAGCGTGGGCATTATCTACAACACCACTATGGTGGATGAGCCCATCACCAGCTGGGGCGCTATGTTCGACGAGAAGTACGCAGGGCAGGTGCTGATGATCAACAACTCCCGCGACGCGCTGATGGCCGCCCTGTGCTATCTGGGCTACGACATCAACACCACCGATGAGGGACAGCTGACCGAGGCCTTTGAGCTGGTGAAGAATGCCAAAGACAAGGGTGTGTATCAGGCCTTCGTCATGGACGAGGTCTTCGGCAAGATGGAGGGCGGCAACGCGGCCATCACCATGTACTACGCCGGCGACTATCTGACTATGCTGGAGAATAACGAGGACCTGGCCTTCGTCATTCCCGAGGAGGGCAGCAACTGGTTCGTGGACGCCATGTGTGTGCTCAAGTCCAGCCAGCACAAGGCCGAGGCCTATGAGTGGATCAACTTTATCGCCTCTACCGACAGTAATCTGGCCAACATGGACTACATCTGGTATGCCTCTCCCAATGCCGAGGCGCTGGCGGAGTATCCCGCGTACTACGAGGAGCAGTATGGCGAGCCGCTGGACGAGGAGATCTACAACATCATGGCCATCCCCGATGAGGAGCGCGAGCGCTGTGAGATCTATGTCAACCTGCCACAGGAGACGCTGAAGTTCTACGATAAGCTGTGGACACAGTTGGGCGTCTGACATTCGCGGTTTTTTCCGCCCCGCGTATAGGCAAGAAATGTATTTAAAGAAAAGCGCTTAATTGGAGGAATTGCTATGATCGAAGTAGGTATGACCTATACCGCTGAAAAGACCGTCACCCCGGATATGACCGCCAAGGCCATCGGTTCCGGCGGGCTGGAGGTGTTCGGCACCCCATTTATGATGGGCCTGATGGAGTACGCCGCTATGCAGTGTGTGCAGCCGGAGCTGCCGGAGGGCAAGGGCACCGTGGGCGTGGAGATCAGTTCCAGTCACCTGGCGCCCACGCCGGTGGGCATGAAGGTCACCGCCACTGCCGAGGTGACGGGTATCTCCGCCAACGGCAAGATGATCACCTTCAAGGTCACGGCCCACGACGCCGATGGCCTGATCGGCGAGGGCATCCATACCCGCGCTGTCATCGACAACGCACGGTTTTTGCAGAAGTGCAATGACAAGCTGGCACGCGTATAAACCACAAAAAGCCGCCCGTAGGGGCGGCTTTTTTCTTGTCACAGGCAGCTATATTTGGTATAATAAAACGATACTATGACCGGGGGAGGGGAGAGAACGATGCGCGTTTTGGCCACGATCGGGTTTTCCTTCTCTGCCGGTGTATTCCTGGCGGCATTGCTGCCCTGGACCGGCTGGCAGCTGTATGCCGCCGGGGGCGTTTTGTTGCTGGCGCTTGCGTGGCTGTTTGCTGCACGCAAGCAAAAATATTTTCGCCGGGGGCTGCTGATCCTGCTGCCGCTGGCGGTATCGCTGGCCTATTTTGCCGGGTATGACCACCTGGTGCGCCAGCCGATAGAGGACCGCTGTGGTGCGGCGTCGGACTTTACCGCAACCGTTTGCGATTGGCCGCAGGCCACGGAGCGCGGCGCCAGGGTCACGGTGGAGCTGGAGGGCTATCATCGGGCCAGGGCCGTGCTGTATGGCGAAGCGGAGCTGCTGGCGGCCCGACCGGGTGACACGGTCACGGGCACGGCCCAGTGGCAGTCTGCCGCCCATTTCGACAGCGATGATGTGACCCATTTTAATGCCCGGGGCGTGTATGCGCTGCTGTATGGCCGTGAGGATGTGCGTCTGTCGGCGGGTGATGGGGACGCCCTGCACTGGCTGCCCCAGCGGGCGGGCAAAGCTTTCCGCGAGAAGGTGGCCGCCATCTGGGATGACCCGCGTGTCAGCGGATTTTTGACAGCGGAGCTTACCGGTGATAAGTCCGCTATGGACGACGGAGACTATCTGGCTATGCAGGAGACGGGCCTGGCGCATCTGTTTGCGGTGTCCGGCCTGCACTGCGCTTTTCTGGTGACGCTGCTGGCACTGCTGATCTCCCGTCGGCAGAGACTGCTGTGCGCCGTGACCATTCCGTTGCTGCTGTTTTACATGGTGATGGTGGGCATGAGCCCCTCGGTGGTCCGCGCCTGCATCATGCAGATATTCCTGCTGATCGCGCCGCTGTTCCGGCGGGGCAGCGACCCTCTGACCAGCTTGGCTGCCGCGCTGCTGGTGATCCTGCTGTGCAATCCCTTTGCCGCCGCCAGCGTCAGCTTGCAGCTGAGCTTTTCCGCTACGCTGGGTATGGTGCTGCTGTCACCCCGGCTGTACAAGCTGCTGACCGGGTGGTATAAGGGGAAATGTCGGCCGCTGCGGACCGCACTGTGTTTTGTGGCGGCGAACTTGTCCGCCACCCTCAGCGCCGTGGTGTTCACTGCCCCGCTGACAGCCTGGTATTTCCGCATTTTCGTGCTGGTAGCACCGCTGTCCAGCTTATTGGCGGTGCCTGCGGCGGGATGGAGCTTCATGGCTGCCTTTGTGACGGTGCTGCTGGGCTTTGTGTGGCTGCCGCTGGCCAGCCTGCTGGGTTGGATCTCCTGGGTACTGGTGCGGTACATCCTGTGGATCGCCAACGGCATGATGTCCTGGCGCTATCACGCGGTGTATTTCACCAATCCCTATCTCATCTACTGGCTGCTGTTTTTGTACGCGGTCTTTATCGGCTGTGCCGCCACGCCGGACGGCAAGCGGAAATACCTGCTGGCATCGGCATTGTCGGTGCTGACGCTGACGGCGGCCATCTGGGTCAACCGTCAGGACTATCAGTACGGCGTACTGACCGCCCTGACGCTGGATGTGGGACAGGGCGAGAGCGTCATTCTGACCTCCGGCGGTGAGACGGCACTGGTGGACTGCGGCAGCAGCAACAGCTATAAAGACCCCGGCGGTCTGGCCGCCAACACGCTGCACAGCATGGGCGTCCGGGAACTGAGCGCTGTGGTGGTGACCCACTATCACGCCGATCACACCAACGGCTTGTATGAGGTGCTGCGCCGCATCCCGGTGCAGACGATCTACCTGCCGGACATCGAGGATGAGTATGGCGTTCGGGAGCGTCTGGTGTCGCTGGCGGAGGAGAAGGGCGCGCAGGTGACCTATGTGACGAAGGAGACGGCCGATACGCTGGGCGATACCGTTTTGACCATCTATCCGCCGGTGCAGTCCGGCGGCGATCTGAACGAGCTGGGCCTGACAGCGCTGGCCAGTGCCGGAGACTTTGATCTGCTCATTACCGGCGATATGTCCGGCAGCACCGAGAAAAAGCTGGTGGAAACCTATGCCTTGCCGGATATAGAGGTGCTGGTGGTCAGCCACCACGGCTCCCGATATAGCTCAAATATACGCTTTTTGAAGGCGGTGATGCCGGAGGCGGCAGTCATCAGTGTGGGCGATAACAACTATGGCCACCCGTCGGAGGAGACGCTCCAGCGGCTGCTGGCAGTTGGGGCGGATATCTGGCGCACAGACCAGCAGGGTACCATCCGCATCACCGTGAACGGAGGATAACATGGCAAAGGAGAAAAAAGAAAAGACCCCCGGTTATGAGGAATTCCACGACGCGCTGCAAAGCGGCACCGTGGGGAATGTCTATATATTCCACGGCGAGGAGACGTACCTGATGCAGCAGGCGGTGGCGGAGCTGCAAGCATGGCTTGTGCCGGCGGGCTTTGAGGAGTTCAACTATCACAGGCTTGCAGG
>ENA-ORNY01000648-ORNY01000648.1-human-gut-metagenome-genome-assembly--contig:-NODE-648-length-23039-cov-26.219849_pt1 | contig 23039 bp, 18 predicted proteins | sample MGYA00242122_ERZ509036 | MGnify/ENA primary metagenome ERZ509036 (study PRJEB26280, sample SAMEA2338696) | human gut metagenome | biome: human gut; feature: human-associated habitat; material: faeces... | reverse complement strand
ATATGTAGTGATGCGTTTTATAATTGCACAGGCTTAACAAGTGTAACCATACCAAACGGTGTAACAAAAATATGTAGTGATGCGTTTTATAATTGCACAGGCTTAACAAGTGTAACCATACCAAACGGTGTAACAAAAATATGTAGTGATGCGTTTTATAATTGCACAGGCTTAACAAGTGTAACCATACCAAGCAGTGTTACCGAAATAGGTAGTAGTGCGTTTTGGGGTTGCGCAGGCTTAACGAGCATAACCATACCAAGCAGTGTAACAGAAATAGGTAGTAATGCGTTTAGTCGCTGCACAGGCTTAACAAGCATAACAGCAGACAAAAATAACAAGAATTACACATCGGTAGACGGTGTACTGTTTAACAAGGATAAGACCAAAATTTTGGTATACCCAAATGCAAAGGGTTCATCATATGTAATTCCAAGCAGTGTAACAGAAATAGGTTATGGTGCGTTTTGGGGCTGCACAGGCTTGAAAAGTGTAACCATACCAAGCAGTGTTACCGAAATAGGTAGTATGACGTTTTGTGACTGCACAGGCTTGAAAAGTGTAACCATACCAAGCAGTGTAAAAGAAATAGGTTGGTATGCGTTTCAGGGCTGCACAGGCTTAACAAGTGTAACCATACCAAGCAGTGTTACCGAAATAGGTTTTGAGGCGTTTAGTGACTGCACAGGCTTAACAAGCATAACCATACCAAGCAGTGTTACAGAAATAGGCGGGTATGCGTTAGGATATGCATCTTCAGGATATGTTCATTTTAAAATTAAAGACTTCACCATATACGGCACAAAGGGTACAGAGGCGGAAAGGTACGCAAATGACAACGGCTTTAAGTTTGTTGAGGGCGTAGCACCTGTAGAGCCAACAGAACCAACAGAACCAACAGAACCAACCGAGCCAACAGTTCCGACAGAACCAACAGTTCCAACAGAGCCGACAGTTCCGACAGAGCCGACGGAGCCGACAGACCCGACAGAGCCAACAGCTCCGACAGTTCCGACAGAGCCAACAGAACCAACGGAGCCGACAGAGCCGACTGCTCCAACAGAGCCAACAGCTCCGACAGAACCAACTGCTCCGACAGAACCAACTGCTCCGACAGAGCCGACTGCTCCAACAGAACCAACAGTCCCGACCGAGCCGACAGCTCCAACCGAGCCAACAGTGCCGACAGCTCCAACCGAGCCAACAGAGCCAACAGCTCCAACTGAGCCAACAGTTCCAACAGTTCCGACAGAGCCGACGGTGCCTACGGAGCCAACAGCCCCAACCGAGCCAACAACTCCAACACCGGGACCAACGGTGCCAACACCTACTCCAACAAACTCGACAAATCCAACACCGTCTGACAATAGCAATAACGGAAGTAACAACACAAACGGCGGTGCAGGCAACACAAGCGTAGCAAAAACCGCAGGCAAGGTAGCTACAGGCGACAGCGCTTCGGTAGCGGCTATGGTATTTGCGCTGATTTTATCGGCAGGTACATCATTTGTATTGTTAAGAAAAATCAGCTTTAAAAAGCACTAAGCCGATTGTTTTCGATAAACACATTGAATAATTATTAATAGCTGTGCAATCCTATGCACAGCAAAGCCACAACTGTAACACAAAAGTGTTTACGGTTGTGGCTTTGTTTGGTGGTGGTTATTATGCTCATAATTTTTATTCTCTTTGTATAATTTATAGGTATAATATTATGCCATACACCTTGACAAATTATCTGTAAAAAGGTATAATAATACTTTAAGATAATATAAATTGATACTATGGGTACAAATTTATTTTTAGGAGGAAAAACTTATGACAAAATTAAACAAAATAACCTCGCTGTTGCTGTCGGTGATTATGGTTGCAGGCATATTCAGTGCTGTACCCTTTGTGGCAAGTGCCTTAACAAGCGGCAGATTTGAATATTCTGTATTAGATGACGGCACTGCCGGAATAACAAAATATAACGACATCGGCAGTAAAGCAGTAACCATACCAAGCACTATTGACAGGTATAAGGTTACAGGAATAGGTTGGAGTGCATTTAGTGGCTGCACAGGCTTAAAGAGCATAACCATACCAAGCAGTGTAACAGAAATAGGCGGGTATGCGTTTAGGGGCTGCAAAGGCTTAAAGAGCATAACCATACCAAGCAGTGTAACAGAAATAGGCGAGAATGCGTTTAGGGGCTGCAAAGGCTTAACAAGTATAACAGCAGACAAAAATAACAAGAATTACACATCGGTAAACGGTGTGCTGTTTAACAAGAATAAAACCGAAATTTTGGCATACCCAAATGCAAAGAGTTCATCATATGTAATACCAAGCAGTGTTACAGAAATAGGTAGTGCTGCGTTTTATGACTGCACAGGCTTAAAGAGTGTAACCATACCAAGCAGTGTTAAAGAAATAGGTATTGATGCGTTTAGTGGCTGCACAGGCTTAAAGAGTGTAACCATATCAAACGGTGTAACAAATATAGAAAGTTGGGCATTTTATGGCTGCACAGGCTTAAAGAGTGTTACTATACCAAGCAGTGTTGCAGAAATATGTGGTAGTTCGTTTGGATATTATTATGATAATAATAGTGTGCAGAGAAAAAAAGTAAATGGCTTCACTATATACGGTAAAAAGGGAACAGAGGCGGAAAGGTACGCAAATGACAACGGCTTTATATTTAAAGAAGAAGTGTTGCCTACAGAGGTAAAGCTAAACCAAAGCACACTAACACTGGGCAGGGGTGAAAGCTATAGCCTGATAAGCACGGTTATGCCGGCAAATGCTAAAAACAAAACCTGCACATGGTCTACAAGCAACAGCAGTGCAGCAACGGTAAGCAACACAGGCAAAGTAACAGCCAAGGCTGTAGGTACAGCCACAATAACCGTAAAAACAGTCAACGGCAAAACAGCCACCTGCAAGGTAACAGTAAAGCCGGCCCCAACAAGCGTAAAAATTAACCCAACAGCTCTAACACTTGGCAAGGGCGAAAGCTATACAGTAAACGAAAGCACAAGCAAGGGCAGCTACGCAAACGGAGCAAACCTAAAGTGGACAAGCACAAACACAAGGGTAGCAACAGTACAAAAGGGCAAGGGCAACAAAGCAGTAATAAAGGCGGTAGGCACAGGCACGGCAAATATAAAAATAACCCTGTTCAACGGCAAAACAGCTACCTGTAAGGTAACGGTAAAGCCGCTACTCAGAAAAACGCTCTGATGATGTTGCAAATAATAGTAAAATCACTATTTCAAATAACAATATATCAATAACAGACGATAATTTAGCGGTATCTGTAAAAAACAATAAACAGGTGTCACAATCTGCTACACTTAAAGGTTATTCCGGCGACAGTGCTTCGGTAGTGGCTATGGTGCTTGTGCTGATTTTATCGGCAGGTACATCATTTGTATTGCTAAGAAAAATCAGCTTTAAAAAGCACTAAGCCGATTGTTTTCGATAGACAAACTGAATAATTATTAATAGCTGTGCAGTTTTATGCACAGCAAAGCCACAACTGTAAGCACCTTTGTGTTATAGCTGTGGCTTTGTTTTTGGTGGCAATTTTATATTGCTTGCTATATAAAATTAATCATAAGTAATATAAGTGCAGTTTTATATCTTCTCAAGTGCCTGTGCCAGGTCTGCAATTAAATCCGCCTTGTCTTCTATGCCGCAGGAAATACGGATAAGCTCAGCCGGTACGCCTGCCTCTTTGAGCTGTTGGTCGTTCATTTGGCGGTGGGTAGAGGTAGCCGGGTTTAGACAGCAGGTTCTTGCGTCTGCTACATGAGTTTCAATAGCGGCAAGCTTTAGGTTTTTCATAAAGGTTTCAGCCGCCTGTCTGCCGCCCTTTAGTCCAAAGGACACTACGCCACAGCCGCCGTTTGGCAGGTATTTTTGAGCCAGCTTATAGTATTTGTCGGTTGGCAAACCGGAGTAATTAACATAGGCTACCTTTGGGTGTGACTGTAAAAATTCAGCTACAGCCTGTCCGTTTTCAACATGGCGTGGCATACGCACATGGAGCGACTCTAAGCCCAAGTTAAGAATATATGCGTTCTGCGGCGACTGAATACAGCCAAGGTCACGCATTAGCTGTGCTGTACACTTTGTAATAAAAGCACCCTCCTTGCCGAACTTTTCAGCGTAGGTAATGCCGTGGTACGAATCGTCAGGAGTGCATAATCCCGGGAACTTGTCAGCGTGCGCCATCCAGTCAAATTTACCGGAATCCACTATAGCACCGCCTACAGCCGCACCGTGACCGTCCATATATTTTGTTGTAGAGTGTGTAACAATGTCTGCGCCCCACTCAATAGGACGGCAGTTTACAGGGGTAGGGAAGGTGTTGTCAACTATAAGAGGTACGCCGTGGCTGTGAGCCGCCTTTGCAAACTTTTCAATATCCAGTACAGTCAAAGCAGGGTTTGCAATGGTTTCGCCGAATACAGCCCTTGTGTTTTCGGTAAAGGCATTGTCAAGCTCCTCCGGGGTGCAGTCAGGTGAAACAAAGGTGGCAGTAATGCCCATTTTTGCCATTGTTACAGAAATAAGATTAAAGGTGCCGCCGTAAATAGACGAAGAAGCTACAATGTGACTTCCGCACGGGCATATGTTAAAAAGTGCAAAAAAGTTTGCCGCCTGACCGGAGGAGGTAAGCATAGCGGCTGTACCGCCCTCCAGCTGTGCAATTTTTGCCGCTACATAGTCGTTGGTAGGGTTTTGAAGCCTGGTGTAAAAATAGCCTGATGCCTCCAGGTCAAAAAGCTTGCCCATATCCTCACTGGTGTCGTACTTAAATGTAGTAGACTGAATAATAGGAATTTGTCGTGGCTCACCGTTGCCCGGTGTGTAGCCGCCCTGTACACATTTAGTATTAATATTGTAGTTGTTATCCAATTTTAAATACCTCCGCAGTTATAATTTATTTTGTATAATTTTGTAAAATTCTAAACCCAGCAGCAAACCGGGTTTTCCATAAATATTATAACAAATTGTGGGAAAATAGCAATGCCTTTATAATGTAACCCATTAGCTTTAAATAAAAAGACCACAAGCAAAGTATAAAAGTGAAAAGATAAAAGTTTAAAGTTGAAAGATAAAAGATAAAAATTAAATAAGCCGGCTTTATTTTATGTAGAAAAACAAAGCTGACTTATAATAAATCTGTCTTAAATTTAAGTTTAGGTCAAGCCTTTTCAAAGGCTTGCGGTTCAAAGGCAGAGCCTTTGCAGGTTTTAAGGACAGCGTCCTTAACAAAAGCTACTTTGCAATTTTAAGCGAAATGTCAAAGGCTTTTACAGAGTGCGTTAATGCACCAATGGATATAATGTCAACTCCGCTTTCTGCTACGGCACGAATGGTTTCGCTTGTAATGCCGCCGGAAGCCTCCAGCAAGGCTCTGCCGTCTGTAATTTTTACGGCCTCTGCCATAAGCTCAGGTGACATATTGTCAAGCATAATAACATCTACATTGGCGTCTATAGCCTCTTGAAGCTCCTGTAGGTTTCGTACCTCAACCTCAACCTTTGTCATATGTCCCAACTTGCCCTTTAGCTTTGCCACAGCGTTTGTAATGCCGCCGCCTGCGTCAATGTGGTTGTCCTTCAGCATAGCTGCGTCCGAAAGGTTGTAGCGGTGGTTTCTTCCGCCGCCTACAGTTACAGCGTACTTTTGTATAGGGCGAAGTCCCGGCAGAGTCTTTCTTGTGTCGGCTATGGAAGCCTTTGTACCCTTTACAAGCTCTACACAGCGTGCGGTTTCCGTTGCAATGCCGCTTAGGTGCTGTACTAAATTCAGGGCAGTACGCTCACACTTTAGCAGTGTGCGGGTGTTGCAGGTTATGGTCGCTATAATGTCGCCTTTCTTTACTTTTTCGCCGTCCTGTATAAAAATTTCATACTTAAAGTCAGGCTGTAAAATCTGGAAAACTCTCATAGCTATTTCAATGCCGCACAGCACGCCGTCTGCCTTGGCTAAAAAATTAGCTGTAGATGTTTGCTGCGGCGGTATAAGATAATCTGTGGTTGTGTCAAGGTAGTTAATATCCTCTAACAAGGCCTCTTTTATAAGCTTGTCAACATATATCGGGTTTACTGTCATATTAATAATCCTCCTGGTGCTTGCGTGTAACCTCAAGCATAATCTCCTGTGCTACGGTTGCAAGGCTTTTTGCCTCTATGTAGTCAGAGGTTAGCTGATAGTCGGTGTTTTCAAGGTCGGTTAGTATTTCTGTAAAGCGTTTGTAGGTTTTCTCAAACTTTTCAGGCTTTTTAAGAACAAAATAAACATCCTGCAGGGTGCTTCTTATTTCTGTTCTTATGCCCTTTGGAAGAGAAACAGTGCCCATATTGTATACAGGCTCGCTGCCTGTTACAACTCCTTGGTTGCCCTGTGCAATATCAGCCATAATATTCTGCGCCGCACGGCGTGAGAACACCAACGCCTCCAGCAGGCTGTTGCTTGCCAAACGGTTTGCACCGTGCACGCCTGTGTGAGAGCATTCTCCTGCGGCGTACAGTCTGTCTACAGAGGTTTTTGCGTTAAGGTCAACATCAATACCGCCCATTAGGTAGTGCTGGCAAGGGAATACAGGTATTCTCTGCTTTGTAATGTCTACACCCTCCTCAAGGCACTTGTCATATATCATAGGGAACCTTTCCCTTACAAAATCCGGTGACTTGTGGGTAATGTCCAGGTAGAAGTTTTCGCTGTTGGTACGCATAGACTCACGAATAATAGCTTCGCTTACTACATCTCTTGGTGCAAGCTCGCCACGCTCGTCATAATTTTGTGCGAATCTTTCGCCGTAGCAGTTAAGCAGTACGGCACCCTCGCCACGAACAGCCTCGCTTATCAGAAAACGCTCTCTGTCCTTTTCTGCCGCAAAGGCTGTAGGGTGGAACTGTATTCTGTCAAGGTGCATCAGCTTTGCTCCCAAATTTCTTGCAAAGGTAATGCCGTCACCTGTTGCTATGGCGCTGTTGGTGGTGTACTTGTACACTCTGCCTATGCCGCCCGTTGCCAAAATGCAGTAGCTGCAGCTTACGGTGGTTATACTGTGGTCGCTGTTCAGCATACCTATGTAAAAGCCGTTTTGAGCTTTGTCAACAGAGAACACAAGAGTGTCCTCTACAAAATCTATATTTTCTTTTGATTTTACAATTTCAATAAGAGTGTCTGTTACAGCCCTGCCTGTAAAATCCTTGTGGTGAACTATGCGGTGCCTGCTGTGACCTGCCTCTAAGGTCATAAGCATTTTGCCGCTTGGGTCAGAGTCAAACTCTACGCCAAGTTCACGCAGCCTTAGAACATCGCTTGGTCCCTCATTTACAAGTACCTCTATTGCCTTTGGATTGTTTTTGTATTTTCCGGCAATAAGGGTGTCTTCTATGTGCAGCTTAGGGTCGTCATTTTCTTTGTCAAGTACAGCTGCAATGCCGCCCTGTGCAAGAGAGCTGTTTGAAAGCTCGGCGTTTCTCTTTGAAATAACCAAAACACTTTGCTTGTCACTAAACTGCAAAGCACCATACAAGCCGGCTGCTCCGGAACCGACAATTACTACATCATAATTTTCTTTCATCTTATTTACAACCTTTCAAAGGTAATACGGCGTTTAAAGGCTTTTAACCGGTGAATGCCGCAGATATTTTTTATTACTCTATATATTATCATAAATTGTTAATAATTAAAATATATTTTCAAAAAAATGTTGCCAAATTCAAGTACAAACGGGCATAATAATTAGGCGAATGCCATACAAGAATTATAAACGGCTATTAAAAATTATTTTACATTATTACGGTTGACATTTCTATAGCGGCTGATACAATTAAAATCAATAAATAACAAATTATGGGAGATTATATGGAATTATACGAAAATGAAGCAAAGCCGCAGCGGGCTTTGCTGGTGTGTGTTGATACAGGAGATTATGACGCACAGTCGTCGCTTGACGAGCTGTGGGAGCTTGCAGAAAGTGCCGGTGCTGTGCCTGTGGCAACATTAACACAAAAGAAAGAAAAGCCGGACACTGCCACCTATGTAGGCAGCGGCAGACTTGAAGAAATAACAAGCTTTTGCGAAAACCAAGACATAGACTTGCTTATTTTTGACTGTGAGCTTACTCCTACACAAATAAGAAATATTGAAGAGGCTGCCAATGTACGCACCATAGACCGTACAATGCTTATTCTGGACATTTTTGCACTTAGGGCAAGGTCAAAGGAGGGTAAGCTGCAGGTAGAGCTGGCACAGCTAAAGTATATGCTGCCAAGGCTTACAGGCAAGGGTGCGGCAATGTCAAGGCTGGGCGGCGGCATAGGTACCAGAGGCCCCGGCGAAAGCAAGCTTGAAACCGACAGGCGGCACATTCGCAAAAGAATGGAAACCCTAAAGGAACAGCTGGCAGATGTAGAGCTGCACCGCAATATGCTAAAAAGCAGACGCAAAAAGGACGGCATTATTACAGTGGCTATTGTAGGCTACACAAACGCAGGCAAGTCTACCCTTATGAACTGCCTTACGGACGCCGGAGTGCTTGCAGAGGATAAGCTTTTTGCAACGCTGGACCCTACCTCAAGGGCACTAAAGCTTCCAAACGGCGTAACCGTAATGCTTATTGATACTGTAGGGCTTGTAAGGCGGCTTCCGCACCATTTGGTAGAGGCGTTTAAGTCTACACTTGAAGAAGCGGCAGAGGCGGACATTATTTTAAATGTATGCGACGCATCATCCCCGGAGGCGTATTTGCATTTACAGGTTACAAGGGAGCTTCTGCAAAGCTTGGGCTGTGGCGATACGCCGGTTATTCCTGTTTTAAACAAGTGGGATAAGGTAGACACACAGCTTGGCGTACTGCCCTCTGTAAGCAGGTCTGTAAGAATAAGCGCCAAAAACGCTGTGGGTATAGATAAGCTGTTGGCGGCTATAGAGGAAAATCTGCCGGTACAAATAAAAAGAGTAAAACTGCTTATTCCCTTTGAAAAGGCAGGAGCAGTGGCAGATATACGCAAAAGGGCAACCCTTATCAGCGAGGAATACACAGCCCAAGGCATAATGGCAGAGGCACTGCTGGAGCCGGAGCTGTACGGCAGGCTAAAGCAGTATATTTGCGAGTAGCATTTCTTTTTCAGCCCGTTTTAAGCAGATATGCGTTACAATAGCTGCCGTGTAAATTGTGTATGGCAAAAATTGCACAGCGGTGTATTGTGTGGTATAATAATACGATAACAAAATAACAAAGAAAGGAGCAGTCTGCCCATTGGCTTATAATGCTTTGCAAAATGATGTAGGGCATAGGCAAAGAGGCAGTGTAAGCAATATGGATGTAAAAGTCGGAGATGTTCTTGAAATGAAAAAGCCCCACCCTTGCTCCGGTAAGAGCTTTGTTGTGCTCCGTGTAGGTATGGACTTTAAAATAAAGTGTCAGAGCTGTGGCAGAGAGGTTATGGTGCCTCGGTCAAAAATTGAAAAGAACATAAAAAAGATTGTCAGAGGAGAATAGCCTGCTGATTATAAATAAAATATAACAACAGCAAGGAGATTTTTTATGTTTGAAGATAAACTGGATATATTTGAAAAGAGATACAACGAGCTGAACAACAGACTTTATGACCCGTCTGTTGCCGCCGACCCGGAGCAGTACCAAAAAATAATGAAAGAATTTAAAGAGATAGAGCCTATAGTAGAGGAATACAAGCGCTACAAGCAGGCAAAGGCAACTGTAGAGGAATCTTTGGAAATTCTGGGCGACAGCTCGGCAGACAAGGAAATGAAAGAGCTGGCAGAGGAGGAGCTTGCACTGGCTAAGGAACAGGCAGAGCAAAGCACACAGAAAATTAAAATTCTGTTATTGCCAAAAGACCCTAACGACGACCGCAATGTTATTGTAGAAATAAGAGGCGGCGCAGGCGGCGAAGAGGCAGCGCTGTTTTCTGCCGTTTTGTACAGAATGTACTCAATGTATGCCGAGAAGCGTGGCTTTAAAACAGAAATTTTAAACGCTAACGAAACCGACATTGGCGGCTTTAAGGAAATCAGCTTTATGGTAAACGGTCAGGGTGCATATTCAAGGCTAAAATTTGAAAGCGGCGTGCACCGTGTACAGCGTGTGCCTGAAACCGAAACACAGGGCAGAATACATACATCAACTGTTACAGTGGCAGTTTTGCCGGAGGCAGAGGATGTAGAGCTTGAAATAAATCCTACCGATTTACAAATAGATACATTCCGAAGCAGCGGCGCAGGCGGTCAGCACATTAACAAAACAGAGTCCGCCATTAGAATTACCCATTTGCCTACGGGTACCGTAGTAGAATGTCAGGACGAAAGAAGTCAGTATAAAAACAAGGACAAAGCAATGAAGGTGCTAAAGTCAAGACTGTTGCAGGCAGAGCGTGACAAACAGGCACAGGCTGTTGCACAGGAGCGTAAGTCGCAGGTAGGCACAGGGGACAGAAGCGAGCGTATACGCACCTATAACTATCCTCAAAGCAGAGTTACAGACCACCGCATAGGCCTAACCTTGTATAAGCTTGACGAGGTGCTTAACGGCGGTCTTGACCAGGTTATAGATCCGCTTATTGCGGCATACCGTGCAAGTCAACTTCAGGAGGGACTTGAAAAATAATGGAAACACAGGTATTACAGCCCAGTCAGAGTTCATTTGAATTGGCAGGAAGGCTCCTAAGAGAGGGGCAGCTTGTAGGTATGCCTACAGAAACCGTTTACGGCTTGGCGGCTAACGCCTTTGACCCTGCGGCTGTTGAGAAAATTTTTAAGGCTAAGGGCAGACCGATGGATAATCCCCTTATAGTTCATATAAGCCATATTTCACAGGTGGAACAGCTGGTAAAGGAATTTTCGCCAAAGGCAAGGGCACTGGCAGAGGCCTTTTGGAGCGGACCGCTTACAATTATTATGCCTTGCTCTGACATGGTGCCTACACAGGTTACGGCAGGGCTGCCTACTGTGGCAGTGCGTTTTCCGTCACACAAGGCGGCACAGCAAATTATAAATGCCGCAGGAGTTCCGCTGGCGGCACCGTCGGCAAACCTTTCGGGCAGTCCCAGTCCTACAACGGCACAGGCTGTTTACAGCGACCTAAAGGGCAGAGTACCGCTGATAATAGACGGCGGTCAGTGTCAGGTGGGGCTGGAGTCTACCGTTATTACAGTAGCTGCAGATGTTCCCACGCTTTTAAGGCCCGGCGGAATTACAGTTGAACAGCTGCGCAGTGTTATAGGCGATGTGCATATAGACAAGGGCGTTACCCATATGCTTGACAAAAACGCAGTTGTGGCAAGCCCGGGTATGAAGTATAAGCACTATGCCCCAAAGGCAAGAGTAATAATATTAAAGGGCAGCACCGAGGAATATATTAATTATGTAAACCGTCACAGCCTACAGGGCGTAGGTGCACTATGCTACAAAGAGGACTGTGCAGAGCTGAATGTGCCTTGCGTGGTGCTTGGCGAAAAGGACGACTACAGCGCACAGGCTCACAACCTGTTTTCTGACCTTAGAAAGCTTGACGAAATGGGGCTAACCACCGTATACGCCCGTTGCCCCGAAACCGGCGGCGTAGGCTTGGCGGTGTACAACAGGCTTATTCGTTCGGCAGGATTTGAGGTGATAGACCTTGCGTAATTATACTGTTATAGGCTTAACAGGCCCTACAGGGGCAGGCAAGTCTACCATAACGGCAATGCTGCAGAAAAAGGGCTGTTACATAATCGACGCTGATTTACTAGGCAGAAAAGCCCTTGAAAAGGGCAGTATGTGCCTTGAACAGGCGTGTGCGACCTTTGGCAGTGACATTATAAATGCAGACGGCAGTTTAAACAGACAGCTGTTAGCCAAAAGGGCATTTTCTACAGCTGAAAGCACACAGCGGTTAAATGACATTACCCACCCGTGGATATGTATGCAGGTGCTGAAAAAAATTGATAAAATACGAAGAGAGGTTGAAAATCCCGTTATAGTTTTTGATGCGGCGGTTTTGCTTGAAAGCCATATGGATATTATATGCGACTATGTTGCAGCCGTTGTGGCACCGCTTGAGGTAAGAATGGAAAGAATAATTAAGCGTGACGGCATAACGGAGGAAAACGCAAAAATAAGAATGAAAGCTCAAAACCCACAGGAATTTTATACAGCGCCGGCGGACTATGTTATAAACGGCGCAGGCAGTCTTGAAGAAATTCAAAAAGAGGTTGACAGTCTGTTTAACAGGCTTTGCAGGGGGTGATTTTATTACAGCAAAAAAACGAAAGCGCAGGTATAGCGGCGGTGCAGTAGTGGCTGTTATTGTAACGGTTGTGTTGGCGGCGGCAATGCTCACAGGAGTTATTATGCTGTTTGTAAATTCAAATAAAAGGCTGGGCGAGGCTATGCATCCAAACGATTATGACGAATATGTTTACAAGTATGCCGCAGAATACAGCCTTGAGCCTAACCTGGTGTTTGCTATAATAAAAACCGAAAGCAACTTCAATCCGGACGCCGGCTCGACAGCAGGTGCCCTGGGACTTATGCAGTTAATGCCCGAAACCTTTGAGTGGCTTCAAAATTATAAATACGGCGAGGTTACAATGACCTCGGAAAGTCTTTATGACCCCGAAATTAATATTCAGTACGGCTGCATATTTTTACATTTTCTTATGGAAAGGTACAGTGTAGAGGAAACAGCGGTAGCCGCCTATAACGCCGGCTTTGGCGCTGTGGACAGTTGGCTTGAAAACAGCGAATATTCAAGCGACGGCAAAACACTGGCACGCATACCGTACCCCGAAACCGAAGCCTATGTTGAAAAGGTGGAGTGGGCAAAGAATTATTATAACAGCAACGGCAATAATAACGAGGAAAGTACACAGGCGACTGACTCCGCCACAGAAGGCGGAGATTAATAAGCGGTGCGTTGCAAAAAATGCATGGCTTTATAGATTGCAAATAAAAATGAAAGGAAGAATTTCAGTATGGAAAAACAAGAAAAATCAGCTGCTGCACAGCTGAAAGAAAAGCTGTTTGTAAACAAAAGCAACGGCATTAAAAAGCTTTCTGCCGACGAGGTGGCAAAGGCTGACGCATTTAGCAAGGGCTATGTAGAATTTTTAAACCACGCAAAGGTAGAGCGTGAGGCAGTAGCTGCTTCTGTAAAAATTGCGGAGGCAAACGGCTTTACACCTTATGACAGCGCAAAGCAGTACAAACCGGGTGACAGAGCTTATGTTGTAAACAGAGGCAAAAACATATTGCTGACCGTTTTCGGCAAGCAAAAGGTTGACAAGGGCGTGCGCTTGGCTATTGCCCATATAGACTCCCCAAGGCTTGACCTAAAGCCAAACCCGTTGTACGAGGCAAACGACCTTGCACTGTTTAAAACACATTACTACGGCGGTATAAAAAAATACCAGTGGACAGCTATTCCGTTGGCTCTTCACGGCGTAGTAGCCTTTAAGGACGGCAGCTGCAAGGATGTTATAATCGGTGAAAATAATGACGAGCCATGCTTCTGCGTAACAGACCTTTTGCCGCATTTGGCACAACAGCAGGTAACAAAGCCAATGAGCAAGGCTTTTACAGGTGAAGACCTAAATGTTCTTATAGGAAGCAGACCTTTTAGCAATGACGATGAGGCAGAGCTTGTAAAGCTGAACATTCTAAACATACTTTTTGAAAAATACGGCATTGCCGAGGAGGATTTCTTGTCGGCAGAGCTTACTCTTGTACCGGCATTCCAGGCAAGAGATATTGGACTGGACAGAAGTATGATAGGCGCTTACGGACACGACGACAAGGTGTGTGCTTATCCGGCACTAATGGCGGCTGTAGACGCAAAAGCACCTGAATATACAGCTGTTACACTGCTTGTAGACAAGGAAGAAACAGGCAGTGACGGCAACACAGGTATGCAGTCTGCCTTTATGGAGCATTTTATTAATGAGCTTGCAGACGCACAGGGCGTAAAGGGCTATGTTGCACTTAACAACAGCAAGTGCCTGTCTGCAGATGTAAACGCAGCCTTTGACCCAACCTATGCAAGCGCATACGAGGCAAACAACAGCTCCTATATTAACAACGGCGTTGTTATTACAAAGTACACAGGCAGCGGCGGCAAGTACGGTACCTCGGACGCATCTGCCGAGTATATGGCAGAGATACGCAGTATGCTTCAGCGTGAAAATGTACTGTGGCAGTCAGGCGAGCTTGGCAAGGTTGACGGCGGCGGCGGCGGTACCATCGCAAAGTATGTAGCTAACTTGAATGTAGATGTAGTAGACCTGGGTGTGCCTGTACTTTCAATGCACGCTCCTATGGAAATTATATCAAAGGTAGACCTGTATATGGCATACCGTGCTTTCTGTGCATTTTTTGAATAAAATAAATTTGGTATTGCTTGTTTAACAGACAATACCAAATGAAATAAAAACAGATAAATAAACAGCTCCCACTTACAGTAAATTCTGTGTGTGGGAGCTGTTGTTTTATGAAAATTCAGCAGATTTTATTAATATTAAATAATTACAAATTCCTCGCTTAGAGATTTGTTTTCCAGTATAAACGCCTGATTGCCCTTTGTAACAAATAGCCTGTACAGGAACACATTTACCTTTTCGCCCACAGCTAAGGCAGGCTCCTCCAGACCTCTTACAGCGTTTATTGTGCCGCCGTCACATTTAACGGTAACTTCAATTTTGTTTCCTCTAAAGGCGGTTTTAACAACCTCTCCGACAGAAACAGACGCCTTTTGCTCGCAGGTTTCGTTCAGCTTTGTTATTTTTACAAATTCAGGTCTTACTATAGCCTTGTCGGCGTCATTAATAACCTCAAAGGTTTTAAACCTTGTGTAGTCGTCAAGTACAGCAGTCTGACCGAAAAATGCAGCTGAAAATGCGGTTGCAGGCTTTTGGTATATCTCCAAGGGTGTGCCTATCTGCTCAATTCTGCCCTTATTGGTTATAATTATCTCGTCGGCTACCTCTATGGCCTCATCTTGGTCGTGGGTTACAAATATACTTGTTACACCCAATTCTTCTATCATTTCCTTTAGCCACGAACGAAGCTCCTGCCTTACCTTTGCGTCTATAGCGGCAAAGGGCTCGTCCAAAAGCAATAGGTTAGGGTTTGGTGCCAATGCCCTTGCAAAGGCAACTCTTTGTTTTTGTCCGCCCGAAAGCTGGCTTGGGTAGCGCTTTTCCAGCCCCTTTAGACCAATCAGCTCTATAAGACTGTTTACTCTTTCTTTAATAAACCTTTTGTCCTTTTTCTGAACTGTAAGACCAAAGGCAATATTGTCAAAAACATTCATATACCTAAACAGTGCGTAGTTTTGAAACACAAAGCCAATGCCTCTTTTGCTTGCCGGTATATTGTTTACCACCCTGCCGTCTATTACAATTTCTCCGCTGTCGGGGGCTTCAAGTCCGGCTATCATTCTTAAAATAGTTGTTTTGCCACTGCCGGACGGCCCCAGCAGACCTATAAGCTTACCCTTTTCTATGCCAAAGCTTACATTGTCAGAAGCCTCGTAGTCGCCAAAGGTTTTATTTATATTATTCAGCTCAACATACATTACGATTCCTTCTTTCCTTTGTATTCAACCACACTTCTGATAATCAAAATAACCACAGCCATTATTACAAGTATGGCTGATACCGCAAAGGCGGGAACATACTTAAACTCGTTAAACAGAATTTCCACATGTAACGGCAGGGTGTTTGTTTGGCCCCTTAAATGTCCCGAAATAACCGACACTGCACCAAACTCTCCCATAGCTCTGGCGGCACATAAAACTACGCCGTATAAAAACGCCCACTTTATATGCGGAAAGGTAATTTTTCTGAAAATAGTTGTGCCCTTTGCTCCCATAAGTGCGGCGGCCTCCTCTTCGTCTGTACCCTGAGATTCCAGCACGGGAATAAGCTCTCTTGAAATAAAAGGAAAGGTTACAAATACAGTAGCCAATATAATGCCCGGTACGGCAAAAATAATCTTTATGTCAAGCGCCTGCAAAACGGGGTAGAGGGGGCTTTGTCTGCCAAAGGTAAGTACAAATATAAGACCGGCAATTACAGGCGAAACCGTAACAGGCAGGTCTATAAGTGTTGTAAGCAGCTTTTTGCCTTTAAACCTGAATTTGGTTATGGCCCAGGCGGCAAACACGCCAAAAACTGTGTTTATTAGCACTGCAAAGCCTGTTGCCTCCAGTGTAAGCAAAATGGCGTCTACTGTGTACTCGTCGCTTACTGCCTGCCCAAATACCTGCCAGCCGCTTTTTAATGCCTCGGTTATTACCGTAGCAAGGGGAAGCACAAGCATCAGTACAACAAACAGCAGGCTTATGCCTATAAGAATCCATTTTATTATTTTTGAGCCTTTTGTTTCTTCGTGCATTTTATCTTCCTCCTGTTAATATTTTTGTGTTTCTTGCCTGTACCAAATTAACCAGGAACAGTACAAGAAATGACGCAACAAGCATTACCAAGGCTATTGCCGTAGCACTTGCATAGTCGAACTCCTGAAGCTCCGACATTATTACAAGCGGTGTAATTTCGGTTTCAAAGGGCTTGTTGCCGGCTATAAACACTACCGAGCCGTATTCGCCTAAGCATCTGCCAAAGGCAAGCCCAAAGCCTGTTAATACAGCGGGCAGTATTTCCGGAAATATTATCTTCCAAAATATTCTTACTCGGCTTGCACCCATAACACCGGCCGCCTCCTCGTAAACAGGGTCCAGTTTTTCAAGCACAGGCTGTACCGCACGCACTACAAAGGGTATGCCTATAAATACCAACGCTACTGTAATGCCTATAGGGGTGTAGGCTATGCTTATGCCCAGCTTTGAAAAAAAGCCGCCTATAATGCCGGTGTCGGCTGTAAGTGATGTAAGAGCAATACCGGCAACAGCTGTAGGCAGAGCAAAGGGCAGCTCTATCATACCGTCTAAAACTCTTTTAAACGGGAACTTGTACCGCACAAGCACCCAAGCCAGAATAACGCCCATAACGGCGTTTATCGCAGACGCTGTAAGGGCTGTTAAAAAGCTGATTCTGTAGCTTGCCATTACTCGGCTTCGGGTTATAGCCTCCCATATGTCCTGCCAGCTCATTTGTGCTGTATATATTACAAGAGAAGCAAGTGGAATAAGAACAATCACGCTTAGCATTGATATTGTAACGCCCATAGACAGCCCAAAATACGGAATAACTCTTTTTGCTTTTTTTCTTTTTTTCACTGTTTACACCTGATTTCTTTATTCTGATTGCTTCCAAAAAGCATGGTGTTCAACTGACCGCTGTATTTATCAGTGTATTTATCAGCTGAACACCAATGCGGTTTAGTAATTATTAATTACCTGCCCTCGTAAATTTTGTCAAACACGCCGCCGTCGGCAAAATGTGTTTTTTGTGCGTTGCCCCAGCCGCCAAAGTCCTTTATGGTAACAAGGTTAATATTTAGGTCAAATACATTTGAGTATTGCTTTAGAATGTCCTTGCTGTAAGGTCTGTAGTAATTTTCTGCTGCTATTTTCTGTGCCTCGTCACTGTACAGATACTGTAAATATTCCGTTGCAGCCTTTCTTGTGCCTCGGTCATCTACTACAGAATCCACAACAGCTACAGAAGGCTGTGCAAGAATACTTATGCCGGGGGTAATAATTTCGTAATCGTTTGGATAATCCTTTAGCGACAAATACGCCTCGTTTTCCCAGGCAAGAAGAACATCGCCCTGACCGTTTTCTACAAATGAGGTTGTAGCGCCTCTTGCACCGGAGTCAAGCACCAGTACATTTTTATACAGCCTTTTAACAAAGTCCTCTATCTTGCTTTCGTCGCCGTTATATTTTTTGTCGGCATATGCCCACGCCGCCAGGTAATTCCACCTTGCGCCGCCTGAGGTTTTTGGGTTTGGGGTAATTACGCCTACGCCGCTTTTAACCAAATCGTCCCAATCCTTTATGTTTTTAGGATTGCCCTTTCTTACAAGGAAAACAATGGTAGAGGTGTATGGTGACGAATCGTTGTCAAACTCGCTTACCCAGCCGTCCTCTATAAGTCCTGCGTCACGCACAGCGTTTACATCGTACTCAAGGGCAAGGGTAACAACATCTGCTTCAAGTCCGTTTGCAACCTCAAGGGCCTGCTTGCCCGAGCCGCCGTGGGACTGCGTAACCTCAACCTCTTGTCCTGTTTTTTCCTTCCAGTGCTTTGCAAATGCCTTGTTGTACGACTCGTAAAGCTCTCTGGTAGGGTCATAAGACACATTGGTAATTTTAACCTTGGAATCGTTTGATGTGTCTGCTTTTTGGCAGCCTGCAAAGGTCAGGGCAGATACACCTATTACAGATAATGCAAGCACAGACGCTAATATTTTTTTAACTGATTTATTTTTCATTTGTATAACCTCGATTCTTATTTTTTATTTCTGCTTAGCCTATAAATATGAATGTAGAAATCAACAAAAGGCCTTGCCGCCGCAGGAGGTATATACTCTGCTTTTAACTATGCTGTACCGTACAGCGTAGCAGCTTATGCTTTTGTATGTGCTGTTCATAAGTACCACCCTTTTTGTGAAAGTGTATTAGGTATTTTTAATTACCTATAATACCTATCTTTTTACTATGTCTTGTTGTTAGCTATTGTATATCTACAGGGTATAAATGTCAAGGATAATTTATATTTAAGCATATAGTTTGTTAAAGTCTACAATTCAGCAAGGGAAAAAAGACAAAAGTCGGTCGTTTTGTTAAGGTGTGCTGAAATACGGTAATAATATCCATAAGCAAGCTATGCTTATGAATTCCTGCTTACAGACCGTTAAAAAAAGAATTCCCGAAAAGACAAGAGCTTTACCTGCTTTTTCGGAAATTCTTTTTTTGTTATATTATTTATGGCTTTAATTCCTCATTAGCTTGAATATCGTAATCATCAAGAAAATGGTGCTTTTTACTGCCTTTTTTATAGGAAATAATTGTGTCTAAATTTACATTTTCCACACTGCGGAAAATGTTGCTTTCTATTTGAGGGTTTATTTTTTTCAGCCTTTTAATAAGCTGCTTTATTTCCTGACGCTTGCCTGTATTGCCGGAGCCGTCTACCGAGCAGGTGTCGGTAAACCAACAGGCACATTGAATAAAGCTTAGCTTGTTGTAATCCCTCCAACGCTTTATGTCGTCCTCCCTTACAAGGTACAACGGGCGTATAAGCTCCATACCCTCATAGTTGGTGCTGTGGAGCTTTGGCATCATTGTTTGTACCTGACCACCGTACAGCATACCCATAAGAATTGTTTCAATTACATCGTCATAATGATGTCCCAGTGCAATTTTATTACAGCCAAGCTCTTTGGCTTTTTTGTAAAGGTAACCTCTGCGCATTCTGGCACACAGGTAGCAAGGGTATTTCTTTACATTGTACACAGATTCAAATATATTGCTTTCAAAAATCGTAATAGGTATAGAAAGCTTTTTGGCGTTGTTTTCAATAACCCTTCTGTTTTCGGGACTGTAGCCCGGGTCCATAACCAAATAAACAACCTCAAAGGGGAATTTATTGTGCCGCTTCAATTCCTGAAACAGCTTTGCCATAAGCATAGAGTCTTTTCCGCCGGAAATACACACGGCTATTTTGTCATTCGGCTGTACCAGCTGATACTCCACAATAGCGGCTGTAAAGCGGCTCCATATAGTTTTGCTGAACTTTTTTCGTATGCTTTTTTCCACATCGGCGGCGTAGCTGTCGTCAATAAACCTTTCCCTTAGCCAGCTGTAGTAGCCTCCTGCCAAATTAACGGCATTGTAGCCCCTATCCCTAAGGCACTGTGCAGCTTCGTCGCTTATTAAACCGCTTTTGCAGCAAATAACCAGCCTTTTATCTGTTGGCAACCGGCAGTCGCCCTCTTTTATTTTGTTGTACGGAATATTAACCGAGCCGGGAATATTGCCATAGTCAAAGGAAATTTCATCTCTAATATCAACTACCGTATATTCGTTTTCAGACATATTTTTTAACTGCTCTACAGTTATTTCAAAATTCTCATTTACCATAAATAACCTCTAAATGCCTTAGTTTTTAAACTATTATACACCGAAACAGTACCGTTTACAATCACACCGGGCAAATACCCAAATGTCATGATTTAACAGCTTGTGGTCACACCTTATAAATATTTGCTGTGTTCATACTCATATACGCAATATACTCAAGGAGATGTTAAAAAACGCCGCTAAAAAATCCGATTTAATGCTTGCATTTCTTATCAAAAGGTATTATAATTATAAAGCAACAAAATCGACGGCAAAAACTGCAAGGCTGTGCCGTTGTATATATAATTAATTTCGAGGTGTAACTCAGTTTGGTAGAGTGCTGCGTTCGGGACGCAGATGCCGCAGGTTCAAGTCCTGTCACCTCGACCATATCGAGTGTTCATAAGGTATTTGACCTATGAACACTCGATTTTTGTTTTTCTGTATAATTTGATGTACGGCGAGGGGTTGTCCCTCGTTTTTTTGTTTATGCCGTGAATTGCTCGGTTATATACTCTACGGCAACACCTTTGCGTGTGTCTGCAATGTGGGTTTGTTTTGTGGCGTTCGGCAATTCGATATATCCGATAAAACGGTAATATATAACGATTCGTTGCGTTCGACTTTTGCCTGTACCCTCTGTTTCAAAAATATCGATATGGTCAATCAGTTCTCGAAGCAGCGGTGATGTCAGATTATCCATTTGCATAAACCTGCGAATTGCCGATATGAATTTTCCATATTCCGAATTGGTGTTTTTCAACTCTTCGATTTGGTGTCGAGTATCCGCAATTTTGGCTTTTAAGTCCATACGCTCTTTTTCGTATTTATGAGATAACTCAACAAACCACTCATCGCTGACTTTTCCGATTACATTATCCTCATATAATTTTTCATAAAGTTGCGATACCGTGTTGCTGCGAGCAATCGCTTTTTGCAGTTCCGACTCCAAAAACTTTTTGTCTTTTTCTCTTTCTTCGTCATTTTTCCGCAAAAGCAGTTGTGCAAAATATGACTCGTCAATTTCCAACATTTCAACAAGTCGCCTTAATTCGAGTTTTACAACCTCTTCAAGGGCGTCTGCTCTGACATAATGTCTTCCCGGACACTTTCCTCGATAATCAACTTTGTTGTCGGAACAAGTGAAATAGTGAATTTCTTTATTCGAGGTGCTTGTGTGGTATCTCATTTTACTGTGGCAGTCTCCGCAATATATCAATCCGTTAAATATACTCCGTTCGCCGTTTTCTTTTTTCGGAGCCCGACGCTTTGTTTTTGAAATAAACTTCTGTACGGTTTCAAATGTTTCTCGGTCGATTATCGGCTCATTTACATTCTTGAATACAGCCCAATTTTCTTTGGAGTTTTCATATCTTGTTTTGTTTTTAAATGACTTGGAATATGTTTTGAAATTGATAATATCTCCGCAATACTCTTGTTGAGAAAGAATTTTTTGAACAGTTGTCTTACACCATTTGTACGGATTGGTTTGTGTTTTCTTTCCGCCTCTGTTCAGTCCTTTGGACCGCCAATAAGCCATAGGTATAAGCACTTCGTTTTCCTGCAATTCTCTTGCAATGGTTTCATTGCCTTTACCGTCGAGGCACATTTTGAATATGCTTTTCACAACGGTTGCGGCTTCCGGGTCAATTATCCATTTCTTTTTGTTTTCCGGTGACTTCATATATCCGTATGGCGGTTGCGATAACGGCTCTCCCATACTGCCTCTGAGCCTGTGGGATGAACGAATCTTTTTTGAAATGTCTCTTGCATACATTTCGTTTAAGATATTCTTGAACGGTGCAATTTCGCTTTCTCCCTCATCGCTGTCAATGGCATCGTTCACGGCGATAAAACGAATATTATGTTCGGGGAAATAGCTGTCGGTATAATTACCTACCGAAACATAATCACGACCCAGGCGGGATAAATCTTTAACCATTACAGCAGAAACAAGTCCGATTTCAATATCGTCGATAAGCTGTTGAAATCCGGGACGGTTGAAATTTGTTCCGGTATATCCGTCATCCACATAATATTTTGTATCCGTTAAACCCATTTCTTTTGCTTTTTGTGATAGCAGCTTCTTTTGATTGCCTATGGAGTTACTCTCGCTTTCCGTTCCGTCATCACGGGACAAACGACAATAAAGAGCCGTTATCCCTATTTGATTTTTGTTTTTCGACTGCATTTAATCCTCCTTTCCGACAGTCGAACAATCATATTCATCTGTCATTTTATCATTGATGCCGTCAACAGACAATTCTGCGAAATCGCCCGTGAGATATTTTTTCAATCTGTTATTCAAATGATTGCTGTCGCTATATTTTTTAATGTTAAAATCCTCAAATTTACCGCAAACGATATATCTTACTCCATTTATCATATATTCGCCTGTACCCAAGCTGAAATTTGTTATTTGCTTTTTCATATCATCTCTCCCTCTCACGCTGTCGGATTAAATATTTTCTGTAATGCTCGCAAGCTTTAATTATGAAATCTTCGGTCTTTTGCTTATCCATACCCCTTGGGAGAATATCACGCAACTTATCTGCGGATATTCGCACTTGCTCTTTTTGATTTGGCTTTTCTTCATTGAGAACGGCGAAAACCGTATCGACGAAAAAGTTGCCGTCTTTACTGAACTTTCTTAATCGCTGTGCCTGCGATAATGACGGCGTAGCGTCGGTAAATTCTATTTGTTCAAGCAGCATTTGCTGTTCATATTCCGACAGATATGAAAGCTCAACCCCAGGAGTAAAGGCTATCCTTTCCTCGTCAACGAGTTTAAGCAATTCGGGTATTAAGTATGTCAGGCGGATATATCGCTGTATTTGCCTTGCACTGTCATCGGCGGTTTCTGCAATTTTTTCATCTGTTCTTGATTTTGTGCCAAGTTGGCACGAAGTCTTGCCTTGATGCTTTAGAGCTTCCGATTTCATTTTGTATGCAAAAGCTTTTTCGCTCGGTAAAATATGTTCACGGTGTATGTTTGAATCCACCA
>ENA-ORNY01000645-ORNY01000645.1-human-gut-metagenome-genome-assembly--contig:-NODE-645-length-23072-cov-12.307164_pt1 | contig 23072 bp, 14 predicted proteins | sample MGYA00242122_ERZ509036 | MGnify/ENA primary metagenome ERZ509036 (study PRJEB26280, sample SAMEA2338696) | human gut metagenome | biome: human gut; feature: human-associated habitat; material: faeces... | reverse complement strand
ACGAGTGCCACTGCCACAAGGGCGAGGGCGGCTGCCACGGCGAAGGTCACAAGGATGGCGAATGCTGCCACGGAGAAGGCAAGAAGGACGGCGAATGCTGCCACGGCAACGGCGACTGCCACAAAGAGTAATCAAGGAAGATGCGCACGGCTGTTGTCATACTGAACTGGAACACAAAGGAATATCTTGAGCGTTTCCTGCCCGGTCTGCTGGCCTCGGCCACGGACGGAGCAGAGATCGTTGTCGCGGACAGTGCATCCACGGACGGATCAATGGAGATGTTGTCCGAAAAGTTTCCGTCGGTAAGACAGATCCGTCTGGACAGGAACTACGGCTTCACCGGTGGCTACAACAGGGCCTTCAAGGCTGTATGCGAGCTGCCGGACGCCGGAGATCTTGAATATTTCGTGCTCATAAACTCTGACATCGAGGTTCCCCAAGATTGGTTGAAACCGCTCACCGACTGGATGGACAGCCACCCGGACTGCGCCGCCTGCGCCCCGAAACTCCATTCGTGGTACGAAAAAGACTTCTTTGAATATGCAGGAGCGGCCGGCGGAATGCTGGATCGTTTCGGCTATCCGTTCTGCCGCGGAAGGGTTCTCAAGAGAGTTGAGAAGGACAACGGCCAGTACGATTCTCCGGCCAAGGTCTTCTGGGCCACAGGAGCGTGCCTGATGGTCCGCAAGACGGAATATTCAAAGATGGTAGGGCTGGACGACAGGTTTTTCGCCCATATGGAGGAAATAGATCTCTGCTGGAGACTTCAGTTGGAGGGAAAGAACATATTCGTTGTGCCTCAGTCGGTTGTGTGGCATCTCGGAGGCGGCACACTGCCGAACGACTCCCCGTGGAAACTGAAACTGAACTACCGGAACAATCTGCTGATGCTCCAGAACAACCTCGCGAAGACATATTCATTGCAGGAAGTGAGGGAGCTGACGCCGGAAAAGGCTGCCGTCAAGGCTTGCAGACGCGCCCGAGGCACCATATTCCTAAGAATGTGCTTGGACGGCTGCTCCGCGCTTGTCTATCTGCTGACAGGCAAGAAAGACTGCTTCAAGGCGGTTTGGGAGGCGCACAAGGAGTTCCGGCGACTGGAGGTCAGGCCAGATGTCAAGGCGATTCAGGAATATGCCGACACACACCGCAGGATTGATGTTCCGGCGCTTTTCCCGGAGTGGATCGTGCCGCTTGCTATGCTCAAGGGGAACGGAATTTTTGAATATTTAAGAAAGTTGATATGAAAATCGTCATTCAGGGAGCCGGCGAGGTAGGTTCGCATCTGGCGAAGATGCTTAGTCTTGAGGCCAATGACATAACCGTCATTGACGATGATCCGCAGAGGCTTGCCAACATCAGCTCGATAGCCGACGTGATCGCCATCGAAGGAGCGCCATCCTCGCTGAGGGTGATGCGCGAGGCCGACGTGCAGGACGCTGATCTGTTCATCTCCGTCGTGCCTTTCGTGCCACAGGATGTGAACATCGTGAGCGCGCTGCTCGCCAAAAATCTCGGAGCTAAGAAAGTTACAGCCCGAATTGACGACAACGACTTTCTCTCGGCCGAGAACAAGCTGCTGTTCAAGCAGATGGGCATCGAGTTGATGTTCTATCCCGAGAGGCTTGCGGCCGATGAGATATTCGATCTGCTGAAGCACTCGTCCTCGACCGAGTCGATGGATTTCGCCCGTGGAAAGCTTCAGGTCGAGGTGTTCAAACTGGAGGAGGACTCCCCTCTTCTGGACATGAAGCTCGCTGAGTTCGCCGCCATAGCGACAAGTGACGAGTTGCAGTTCCGTGTGATCGCTATCTCACGCGGTGGCAAGACCATTATGCCGAAGTACGACACCAAGTTTATGTTCAATGACTTGGTCTTCATCATAGCCACCCGCGAAGGTATGGCATTTCTGATGAAGTTCCTCGGCAAGAGCAACATAGAGATCGACAAGGTGATGATCCTCGGCGGATCGGACATCGCCGAGCTGGTCGCCGCAAGGCTCAGCCAGAAAATCAGTTCCGTGAAGATTCTGGAGCGGGACAAGGAGCGTGGAATGATTCTGTCGGAAAGGCTGCCGGACAATGTGATCATCGTCATCGGTGACGGCAGGAACTCCGACCTGCTTCTGGAGGAAGGGATCAAGGACTACGACGCATTTCTGGCCCTGACCGGCAACGACGAGGCCAATGTGCTGGCCTGCGTGGTGGCGAAGAAATTCGGCGTTGACAGGACCATCGCCGAGGTCGAGAACATCGAGTACATCCACCTTGCCGAGGAGATGGGCGTGGACTCGGTCATCAACAAGAAACTGATCACCGCCGGCCGCCTGTTCAAGTTCACCCTAAGCGGCAAGGCCCGCCTGGTCAAGTATATGAGCGGCACGGACGCGGAGGTTCTTGAATATACCGTCGCCCCGAACAGTGCCATCACGAAAGGCACCCTGAAAGACATCTCGTTCCCGAAAGACGCCGTGATCGGCGGCCTCATCCGAGGCAGCGAATCCTACATCGCGATCGGATCCACCCGCATAGAGCCCTACGACCGAGTCGTCGTCTTCGCCCTCCCGCACACCGTCAAGGACATCGACAGGCTGTTCAGGTAGATTAACTCTCAGAAAACAATTGAGTTTTTCTGTTGCCTTCCAACCATCTATTTGATACTGATGAAGGTGAGGAGAATCACAGGGAGGTAGTCTTTCAGGCTGGACTGGAGGGCTTTGCGGACGAAACGGATGTTGTTGTCAACCTCACGGGACTTCAACTCATTTCCTGTTTTCCGCAATGGGACACCCATTTTAGCAGTTGGCCGAGATGATGTCAAGCAACTCGGTGACCTCTGGCTCCTCTTTGGTGTGCAGGAGCACTGACTTTCGCTTGTTGTCGTATGGATTGATGTAGTCAATCTGATATATTTTCTCCGCGAGGAAGCGGGCCCTGTCCAGTGATATCCCGGATCCCGCGGCCTTCAGGACGCGCTCCAGCTCCAGCAAGACCGTGTATGCCACGAAGCAGATGCAGACGTGGGCCTCGATCCTGTTGAGGAGCCTGTGGTACATCGGACGGATGTCAAGGTCCGTCTTGCAGAGGCGGAAGGCGCGTTCTATCATGAAGAGGTATCCATATTCCTCTATCACCCTGTCATCCGTGAGCGTGCTGTTTGTTGTGTAGCCCTTGTAGCCGTCCAGGCGCTCGTCCCTGGCGACCTTGTCGTAGTCTATCCCGACCGTGGCGTCCCCCGTCATGGTGAGGAAGCGGTTGTAACCGCGGTTGTTCAGCTTGTCCTTGGTGATCCTGCCCGTCCTGAAGCGCTTCTCAAGCCGCTTGAGGCCCCTCTCGCGTGGCTGTAGGGCCGATTGCTGGACTAAAAGTCAAAAACTGCGGAAAATAGGAAGAAAAATATTTCTGTTTTTTAAGACGATTTTTCTGTTTCTTATGTTTTGAATATGTTTCTTTTCGTTTTTTACGTTTTTTGTCCATATTATTGCGGTTCAAATATTTAACACCTAAATATATGGACTTCTTTAAAGACAAAAATGAGCTCGCCCCGTTCGTCAACCTGCGGAGCGACGTCGGATTCAAGGCGGTGTTCGCCGACAAAAACAACAAGGACATCCTCATCGGAGTGCTGAACCAGATCCTACCGCCAGAGGCAAGGATCGAGGACATCAAGGAATATTCAGACCGCGAGCAGCGGAGGGATGTCTCCTACGGGAAGAAGACGGTGCTCGACCTGGTCTGTGTGGACAAGGACGACAGGACGTTCATCGTGGAGATGCAGGCCTCGGAGGAGGACAGCTTCTTCGAGAGGTGCGTCTATTACGCGTCAGGGCTGTACCATTTGGAACTGTCGGAGGGGGATCTGTACGGGAAGCTCCACCCGGTCTATGTGGTCTCCTTCCTGAACTATCGCCTGAGGCACGACGACGAGTCGCTCTGGGACACCGACCACCTCATCTCCTACTGGCAGTTCACGGAAAAACGCACCGGAATGGTTGCGAATCAGACAATTAGTGTTATCTTTGTGGAGATGACACTGTTCACCAAGACGCTGGAGGAGTGCGTGACGGAGTCCGACAGGCTGTTCTACATATTCAGGAACAGCGGTGGCTTCCAAAAGATTCCGGAGTGGATCGAGGAGGCCGGAGGAATCTCCAGACGGCTCGCCGAGGCGTGCGAGGTGGCGGCGTTCGACAAGGAGAAGAAACTTAAATACGAGATCGACAAGATGAACGAGAGGGACATTCTGGCGCAGCGCGTATTCGCCGAGCGCAAGGGCTTCGAGAAAGGCTATGCCGACGGAGAGGCCAAAGGAATCGCAGATGGCATGGCCCAAGGTAAGGCCCAAGGCATGGCCCAAGGTATGGCTGAAGGTATGGCCCAAGGTATGGCCCAAGGTAAGGCCCAAGGTAAGGCTGAAGGTAAGGCTGAAGGAATAACCGAAGGTAAGACCGAAGTAGCCAAGGCCATGCTGGAAATCGGTATGCCGATAGGGCAGATCCTACAGTTGACCGGGCTTACCGAAGAGCAGATAGGGGCTTTAAGGTGATGTTTTTAACTGCCATTGCCAAAGAAAGAAGGCGGCCGGGGTTTCCGGTCGCCTTCTTTTGTTGGATTGACTGAATGCAGGATTACTTCTTGAAGTACATGCTTTCTTCGTTGCTTCCGTTGTAGTTGGCCTGATAAATCACGTCATAGCTGCCTGCAATGGAAGCCTTGTCGGTTGAAGTGGCCTTCGGAATAGAGATTCCGCAGATGTAGTACTTGCCGTTACTGGTCATCTGACCCGCACCATAGTACTGGTACTTTAGGGTCTTCAGGTCTTCGCTTACCGTGAACCAGAGCCACTCGTAGTTGGAATCGGAGAATCCCTTGTCACCAGGAGCAAAGTTGTAGTTGCCCCAACCGTTTCCGCCAGAACATTCAGGAATATATGTGCAGAACTTTCCGTCTGCGGCTTTCTGGGCTGCGCGGCGGTCAAAGAACACACCGAATTTGACAGTCCTTTCATTGTAGTCAATCTCGACACAAGCGTCCAGAACCGAATCAAGATAAAGGCCCTTGATGCCAAGGTTGTTTGTGTGTTCTTTGCCAGCGGCATCCTTCAAGGTCTCTCGCTGACGTGGCTCACCGAATGTGACAACAGTTTTGTCCGCATTGGTGTTACCCTTACCCAGTGTCTTGTTAGGGTCAAATAATTTCGAGTAAAGCGTCCAGCTTCCCTTGAAGTCGTTGGCTCCGATCTGGGTGAAGATGTAGGTGTGGCCGTTGTCAAGCACAACCTTTCCGACGCGTACGCTACCGGTCTTGTTCTCCCCGACTGTAAGGACACCATCCTTCACTGTGATCCACTTGCTAGCGCTCTCAACCTTCGCATAGACATCATGGACTTTATATTCCTCATCGCCGATCCAATAGTTGAACTCTTTGGCGTCAACACCCTGAACGATCTCGGTCGTCTTTCCTGCCGTGATGTTCGTGACCTCAAGCGCATTGCCGTAGGTGGTAGTCTGGATGTGGGAGATGAGGTTGGTGTTGGTGTACTCTCCACCTACAGGCCAGATGGCGACGTAAGCGGTGGAGGTGCATTTCACCGTGTCAACAATGGCAGGGACGGTGATTGCACCTTTCGTGCTTGATTTTTCAGGAGAATCAAGCATCAGTTCAATCTTGTTGTACTGTGCGTCTCCACCAAGCGTTATTGTGGTCTCGCCCTGTTTGACTCTGGTTCCCTCCGGATAAGACACCACGATCTTTGCGATACCGGTCTTGTAGGCGAGTGATACGGAGCCCTTACCTCCTGACAGGCCGCTGACAGGGGTGGAGCCAACAATCACCTGATGTGCCATGGCATCAGCAAGCGTACCTTTCTGACCGCTCAAATTCACAAATGTCGGAGCGGATCCATAGTTCACGAGATTAGTCTCGTTGTTGTCAACATAGACGAAAGCCGTTTCTGCGTCATTCGGCACGGCCACACGGTTGCTGAATGACGCGGTCTTGCCTTCTGCCGCCTCGCCTCTGAGGATCTGGGTTCTTCCCACTGAAGTACCGTCAGCCTTCGCGAAACGTATACGGAGGAAATCCTTGGCTGTGAAAGCAGTCTTCATGCCCTCACCCTGTGCGGACGGAAGGGTAGCCTCGATTGTCAAGGCCTTCACTGTAGCGTTTTCATCCTTGAACTCCTTCACATCCTCTCCCTTGTCGCAGGCTGAGAACATTACCATTGCGGAAAGAGCGCAAGCGAATGTCAATAATATTTTTTTCATCTGAATATAATTCTAGTTGTGGATAATGACTGTTAGTTCCAGTAAGGATTGCCCTGACGCTCCTTCTGAGGAATCTCCCAAGTGAAGCCTTCGGCAGGAATCTGAGTCTCGCTCCAATGGTTCGCTCCACGAGCGTTCTGAACGCCCCAGCGCTTCTGGTTGAAGAACGCCCAATCGCCTTCTCCCCACATCTCGATGCGCCACTGAAGTTTGACCATCTCCATAACACTCTTGCCAGGCATCGTGTTGTCGCATGTCATGGCGGTGGCGCCGCTCTTTGTGCGGGCCGCAAGCAGTTTGTCAAGCAATGCCTTTGCCTGAGCGTCCTGCCCACCCTGAGCGTATGCCTCAGCGACCATCAGCAAGACGGCTGAGGAACGGAGGTATATGTTGTCGGATGTGGTAGCCTCGTTCGTGTGGTTTTTGTAACCGATAGCCGAGGATGCCGCCCATTTGAGAGACGTGTATTTCGGCATAGTGTACTGGTACCATGTCGTGTCTGCTCCGTCGTTGGTGTAAACGTGGAAATTCTCGAAATCCTCAGGGAGAATGCAAGCCTTGCGGCAGTCATCATCCGAAAGTGCGTCATAGATTCCTTTGTCCACCTGATAGTAGCCTGAAGGGCTGCGCTTGAGGGCATTGAGACCTGCGTTAGTCCAGAAGATGTTGGATGAGCCTCTGGCACCGCCGAAAATCGCCTCTGGATTCTTCTCCAGATTGTAGAAGGCGTTCTGTGTGGCGTTGAAGTCGGATCCGTTCCAAGATGTTCCCTGAGGCAGGGATGCGGTGACACCAGCGCGAGAGTTCACAGAGGCCAACAAGCTTGCCTTCATACCATAATCTTCGGCGTTGATCAGGTTAGGGAAATGGCTGAGGAGGTCATTCCCCGCCTCTATCACGGTCTTCCAGTCCTTGCTGTCAAGGGCGGCGCGACAACGGTAGTACTGTGCCACGGCACAGTCTATGTCGTAGATCTGGGCAGCCTCGTTACCGATGGTATAGCCTTTCTCTCCGAGCGTGGAATCGTGGAAAAGATCCACTGCCTCCTTGAGCGTAGTGTTGATCCAACTCCAGGTCTCGGCGACCGAAAGCGGAGCCTTGGCGGCATTATAGGTGTAGGCATCGTAGATCGGCCAGCCCTGCTTTGTAGTGGAGGTTACATCCTGAAGGTCTGTGTAGCGCTCCATCAGCATCATGTAGCAGATAGCCTTCATTGTCAGTGCCTGGGCGCGGCTGGAACCCATTCTTGGATACTTCTCGACACGCTCCTCGGTAAGGAAGTCAAGCGCCTTGAGTGCGGGTCCGAGCTTGAGTACAGGGGCGAGATAGTAGCCATAGTTCTGGATCTCCTGATCTGTTCTCCAATAAGTGTTGTTTGCAAGATTCTGATACCAAGTCGAGTATGTTCCTTGATTCAGTCTATCTCCTTCAACCACATCGCCAGACTGGCAGAAACGGCGAAACTCAAAATTGGATTCGTAAGCGGAAGCGTTGGAATAGCCACCGGCGATCGCAGCGTTGTAGATGTTGATGTAACCCGGCAGAGAACCAACGAGACCTGTCAGAACCTGCTGCTCAGCTTCCTCGCTTCCATTGATGAATTCTGCCATCTCATCATCCGTGAAATAGTTCGGATTGTTGACATCCAGCAGTGAGGTGCAGGATGAAAAGCTCAAGCCAAGGATCGAGGCAGCCAAAAGACTTTTATATGTTTTCATATTTATTCGCGTTTAATTTTAGAAATCAAGATTCAAACCGATGGTGAGAGTCTGCATCTGTGGGTAGATGAAGGTGTCAACCTCTTTTCCTCCGATTGTTGAGAAAGTAGGATCCACACCTTTCTGCTGAGAGAAAATCAACACGTTGTCAGCTGAGACGAACGCACGGAGGGCACTGATGTTGACTTTTTTTGTGAGTTTCTTAGGCAGGGTGTAGCCGATGGTCACGTTCTTCACACGGAAGTAGCTTGCGTCAAAGAGGCTCATGTCTGTGTAGTTGTGAGAGCCTGGCAGCAAAGATCCATCAAGATAGTAACTGCTTGCGCCTGAACTTGGGAACCACTGCATAGGGTAATAGGCACTGGTGTTGTCCGGATTCCAGGTGTTGCCCACGAGATCCTTTGAGACAGGAATACGCTGTCTGCCCATAGATGAGCCGCGGAACAGATGCTGGGAGTACTCCATAGAGAAGAACTTGCCTCCGATCTGGTAAGCGGAAACGACGCTGAAATCGAAATCTTTCCATTTCAGGCTGAGGGTAAGACCTCCGATCCAATCAGGAGTGGCTGATCCTACCTCGTAGTAAGATGCGTCTGCCGCCACGTCTGTCTTGACATTGTCACCCACCTTATAGTTGGCGTAACGTCCTCCGTGCTCGTAGACACCTGTGGTCTCGTTCATATTCACATCATAGTAAGTGACTCTGTGCCAATAAAGCGGAAGACCGGATTTTTCGTCCACACCGGCATATTTAGGCATATAGAGGTTGAAAAGATCCTTCCCTTCTCCACGGAGGTAGAATATTCCTCGTCCGGCGTGGCTTGCAGTTCCGGCCTGCGCCATATCCTCAGTCGCGACGGTCCAGCAGCCCTTAGGGAGATCCATGGTCTCGTCGTAGTTCGGAATCTGGTCGGCAGGAACGCTCAGAAGCGTGGTGCGGTAGTGTGTTCCGTTGATGCCAACGCTGAGGGTGAGATCTTTCTTGCGGATGATGTCAGCATCGAGTTCTATCTCGAATCCTCTGTTGCGGACCTTGGCAGCGTTTCCAAGAACGGTGGTGTAGCCGGCGCTGGCGAGAGGGGAGACTGACTGATTGAAGAGAGAGTTGACAGTCTTGTGGTCATAGAAGTCAAGCGCACCGGTGATGCGGCTCCTCAGGACACTGAAGTCAAGGCCGAGGTCAAACTGGTGGATGTTCTCCCAAGTCAGGTCGGAACGAACCAAGTCGTTGCCGGTTCTGATGGCGGTTGAGGCAGGAACGCCGGTACCGCTTGAGCTTGTCTGCCACGTGGCGACAGCGTAGTACCAGTAGTGGTTGAGATAATAAGAGGTAAGACCATTGGAGTTACCCGTCACACCATAGCTGGCGCGCAGCTTGGCGTTGTCAAGCCATGTCTTCATCTCCTTAAGGAAGCTTTCCTCTGAGAAACGCCAACCGGCTCCGACTGACCAGAATGTACCCCAGCGGTTGTCCTTTGTGAACTTGGAGGCGGCATCACGCCTGAGGGATCCAGACAGATAATATTTGCTGTCGTAGTTGTAGTTGAAACGGCTCAGGTAAGACTCTGTCCTGTAGATGTTTGTACTGAAGCCAGGGGTAGTGGAGTTCTCACCACCAGCGTTGACATAGCGGCCGATGAAGTTTCCGGCGATGGCATAACCCGGAATCAGCTCGTAACCAGTACCGAAATTGAGGTCATCCCTGTTCAGATCCTCATACTCGTGACCTAGCATAGCGTCAACGTGATGCTTGTCGAAGTCCTGATTATAGGTAAGGATCTGCTGGGTGTTGATGATTCGGCGCTGGTAGGTCTTGATACCGAATCCTCCGTTAGGAGTTCCGCGGCCCGCGACACTGTTCACGTACATCGTACGTTTCCAGTGTGACTCGTCCATATTGAAGTTCACGTTGAAGTTGAAATACTTCAGGAAATTGACATCGGCGAACAGACGGGTTGTCCATGTTGAGATGTCCTGACGCTCGATGTTGGTCTCGGCGATGTACTTGAAGTCACTGCCATAAGGACTTGTGGCGACACCGAGCGGTGAATACGAGGCGTTCTTGGTGTTCAGAATCTTGTCACCGTTGGCATCGAGAACATAGTCACCGTTCTTGTCAATGGTGTAGACTGGCTCGATTGGCTGCCATCCTTTGACGTGAAGCATGGCGTTGCCATACGCTCCACCGATCTGACGGGAGCCCCACTTACCGGCCTGAGCTCTGGTGCTGGTCTTTGAATAGCCGACATTGGCGCCGATCTTCAGCCACTTGAGAGCCTGGGCATCGACATTCATACGTCCGCTGTAACGCTTGTACGAGCTCGCAATCAAGAATGAAGGCTCGTCCTGATAACCTAGGGAAGCGTAGTAGTGGATCTTGTCTGATCCGCCGCTGGCCGAAAGGTTATATTCCTGACGGAAGGCTTTTTTGAACATAATGTCAGCTGCGTCACCATTGTAGAGCAGCCTTGCGTCCTTGTTGATTTTTCCGGTTACTGGATCGACAAGGTAAGCACCGCTCATAGTCGCGGATGCGTTCGAGCCGGATCCCGTAGGCGTGTAGATCGCCCCAGGAACATTGTAGGCCATATTGTTGCCGAGTGCGTTCTTCTGGAACTGGGTCTCGCTTCCGTTGTAGTCGAACAGGTGCTGGCTGGCAAATAGCCTTGCCTCCTCGTCTGTGTGGTTCGGAGTGGCGATGTTTGTGTAGTAGTTGCCGTTCGCATCAACTCCAGGAAGACCTGTTCCGTTCACGCCGTAACGGTAAGAGTTGTAGATTGACTGCCAGGCATATTCATAATACTCAGCGGCGGTGTCGATCGAGTTGACGTTGTAGTTTCCGATGGAGTTCCATCCCCAGCGGCTCTGGAAGGAGATCTTTGACTTGCCTTCGGAGCCTCTCTTGGTGGTGATGAGGATGACACCGTTACCCGCTCTTGATCCGTAAAGAGCGGTTGACGCCGCATCCTTGAGGACAGTCACGGAAGCTATGTCGTTAGGGTCCAACTGGGAAAGAGGGTTCTCATAAGTGGAGTTGGTCTGCTGGGCCACACCGTCGATCACGACGAGGGCGGCGGCAGAGGCTCCGTTGGTGGAGCTGACACCACGCAGACGGATAGCCATGTCATAACCAGGCTGGCCATCGACCATTGAGACCTGAAGGCCTGGAGCGGCTCCTTCCAGTGCTCTGGAGACCGTGGTCGTGTTCTGAATGGCGACGATGTCTGACTTCACATCGGTGATGGAACCGGTCACATCTTTCTTTTTCTGAGTACCATAGGCGACAACAACAACCTCATCGAGGAATCTATTGTCACTTTGAAGAACCACATTGATTACGGATGAGGTTCCTACTTTGACCTCTTGTGTGCTATAACCAATGCTGGAGAAGACGAGGATAGAGCCCTGCTTCACGTGAGGCAGGCTGTAGTTACCATCCAAGTCTGTCATTGTGCCGGTCGTGGTGCCCTTTATGAGGACATTAGCGCCGACACAGGGTTCCCCTGACTCGTCCGTGACCTTTCCGGAAACGGCTGACTGGGCGAATACCTGCACCCCGACTAACAGGAGCGCAAGCAAAGCTGTGATGAAACGTTTACCCATAAACTGTGTTTTTAATAATGGTTTTGTGATTTTCTCAATCAGTCTTGTCAAGTGGATTGCAACAGTGTCACGAATATGTGGGGACATATTGCCGGACATGCCGACGGCGGCGTAAAACGGCGGAAAGTGTGAATATGGTCATAGTTTACCTTGTGCTATTATACGTCTGTGACATTTAAACCAAAAACATTGGCAAAAGTAAGGAATATTATCCCCCGCTTTTTGAAATATTGATAAAAATACTTTGAAATTTGATTTACACCTAAAATTTTACGCAAACCTTTTCGCAAAACAGCGCAAAATGGGTTCGTAATGTGAAATTTATGACCAAAATCATACTGCGGTCTCATAATTTGTCAATCTACTGATTTGATAAAAATCCGATTGAAAATCAGGACACGACACAGGAGGGCAGGAACATTTTTCAAAGTACTTTCACCAAAAATTTTCCGATATATTCTACTATTAGTTTTATATTTGCGCTTTATGTACAATATTTATGATTTTGTGATTTTGCTAAATCAGTAGTTTAACAAAACCATTATAAAAAGCAGTTATGGGTAAACGATTAATTACGACTCTGCTTGTGCTCCTGACAATCGGGGCGCAGGCATTCGCCCAGTCCTCTGTTTCCGGCAAGGTGACGGACAAGGCTGGAGAACCACTGGTCGGAGTCAATGTCCTTATCAAGGGCACCAACTCCGGTACTATGACAGATTTGGATGGAAATTGGAACATCCCAGATGTGAAGACCAACACCATCCTCGTTTTCTCCTCCATCGGATTCTCCACTCAGGAAATCACTGTGGGATCAAAGAAAACAATCAACGTTGTGCTTGAGGACGACACCAACTACCTTGACGAGGTTGTGGTCGTCGGTTACGGTACGGCTCGTAGAAGGGATCTTTCCGGTTCTATCGCCAGCGTGAATTACGCCAGCGACAAGAACATCAGCACTTTGCCTAACCCTAACGCCCTTTCGGCGTTGTCCAGCAAGGTGGCCGGTTTCAGCTATGCTCCTACAAGCAGCGCGTCTGGTGACAACACCGGAACAATGACAATCCGTGGTAAGAACTCCATCCCTTCAAGTGCATCGGACGGAGCGCAGAGTGTCAACCAGCCTATGCTCATCGTCGATGGCGTGATCTCCTACGGTTCGATCAACACGATCAACACGACGGACATCGAGAGCATTGACGTGCTGAAGGACGCTTCCGCAGCCGCGATCTACGGATCCCGCGCCGCCAACGGTGTCATCATCATCACCACCAAGAGGGGAACCAGCGCAAAACCGGTTGTCAGTTTCAACGCAAGCGTCAGCCTGTCAGACTGGACACGTATGCCTAAGATGGTGACCGACGACGAGACCTTCCTCAGGAACCGTTTCGAGTCCTACAAGGCAAACAGGGATGCGTTCAAGACCAAGGAGTGGTCTGACTACTCATCTCTTGAGACAGCGGCCGCCGAACTTATGACAGACGTTGAGCTCGCCGCTTTCAAGGATGGTACCAGAACCAACTGGCTCAAAGAAATCTCCCGCACCGGTGTCGGTCAGAAATACGACCTCAGCATCGCAGGAAAATCCAAGAACGTGGCCTACTATGTTTCCGGTGACTACACCAGACAGCAGGGCATCCGTCTCGGAGACGACTACGAGAAGTACAACTTCCTCGCCAAACTTGACATAAACGTAACTGACTGGCTCACAGTCGGCGCAAAGGCAAGCTACCTCGGAGCCAACAGCTGGGGACAGACCGCCAGAATCCAGAACGCGACTTGGATGTCACCATATTCATACGTTATGGTTCAGACTCCTGGCTACGAGGACTGGTACAACTACTATCCTGACGGAAAGACCGCCAGCCCGCTTATCGGCGCCGGAAAGGATGACTCCTACCTCTACACCGACCGCTCAGGCTTCAGCTCAAACGCCAACGGTATGGCTTACGCTCAGATCGACTTCCCGTTCCTGAAAGGCCTTTCCTACAGGATCACTGTCCAGGGCCAGCACAACACCGGCCGCAGCGACGTGTTCAACAACCCTGAGCTCTGGGTCGACACAAACAACACAGCGGATATGGAGAATCCTTCCAAGTACAACGTCAACGCAGAGGGAAGCTCCGCGATGAGCTACTCACAGACTTGGAACGTGGATAACATTCTCACTTACGCCAAGGACATCAAAGAGCATCATTTCGACCTAATGGCCGGTTACACACGTGAGAAGTACAATACCGAGGGACTCAACGTTGAATTCAAGGGATTCAGCAGCCCGACCTATCTCGGTGTTTACAAGATGGACGCAGCGGACAACTCCAACACCATCCTCAAGCGCTCACGCACCACTTGGAGCCGTGTCGGCTACCTCGCCCGCGCCAACTACAACTGGAGGAACACATATTACGCCAGCGTTGTATTCCGTCGTGACGGTTATTCAGGCCTTGCGGACGGCTTCAAATGGGATAACTTCTATGGAGCTTCCGCTGCCTGGGTTCTCAGCAACGAGAACTTCATCAAGGATCTCGGCTGGTTTGACTTCCTCAAATTCCGCGCGTCCTGGGGACAGAACGGAGCCAGCTCCGTGTCTCCTTACCAGACTCTCGCCAATGTCGGCATCGTCGGCACAAGGCAGGGTTCAATGTCTTGGGCTTGGCTCGGCAACCAGGGCAACCTCGGTGTGCAGCCTCTCGGAATCCCTAACAGAAGCCTGACCTGGGCCACTGTCGAGAAACTGAACTTCGGTCTTGACTTCACCACACTTCAGGGAAGACTCAGCGGTAGCATTGACGGCTACACCGGAAGAACCACGAATATGATCGTGAGCCGTTCAGCTCCTTATATGACTGGATTCACATCAATCTATGACAACGTCGGACTCGTCACCAACAACGGTATTGAGGTCACACTCAACACAGTCAACATCAATGGCGACGGCGACAAGACATTCCGCTGGACATCCTCAATCGTGTTCGACTCCAACGCCAACTGCGTAAAGGAACTCTACGGAAAGGACTACAAGGGTGAAGAGGCTGACGACGTTGCCAACGCTGTGGCTTACGGATTCGACAACTACTACGCTCTTCAGGTCGGCCACCCTATCGGTTCAGCCTACGACCTCAAGAAACTCGGCATCTTCAACTCTGAGGACGAGATCAAGAACTACACAGACAAGGATGGCAATATGATCCAGCCTAACGCCAAGCCAGGTGACATCAAGTTCCTGGATTGGAACGAGGACGGTGTGATCGATGAGAAAGACCGCCACTTCATTGGCTCTCCTGACCCTCTCTTCACTTTGAATTTCGGCAACACCATCAGCTGGAAGAACTTCTCACTCTACTTCAACTTCCGTTGGGCGCAGGGTGACGACACCCACTTCCTCAGATTCGACCCGTACGCTTTCGGAACGAACCAGTCAAGTGGCGCTCAGCTGGCAGCCGTTGATCCTTGGACAGAGACCAATCACTCACAGACATACCCTAAACGTGACTACTCCAACTCTTTGAACTATATGTTCTGGAACTCACGTTCATTCCTGAAGCTCAAGGATCTCTCACTTTCCTACACCGTGAATCCAGGCCTCATCCAGAAGGTAGGCCTTAGCGGAGCGCGCGTCTATGTCGCCGCCACAGACCTCTTCACGATCACCGGATGGTCAGGTCTTGATCCTGAGACCGGAGGTACTATCGCTGGAGACACTGGCTCAACCCGCTTCGGAAGCAACGGTACCTACAAGACCGTCACATTCGGAGTAAACCTGACATTCTAATTTGAAATAAAGGAATAGTTATATGAAAATCAACAAAATATTTGCAGGCATTGTAGCGGGAACAGTAGCCCTTGCCGGGTTCACTGGTTGCAACGATGAGGAATTCCTCAAGGAGCACTCCTACAACTACGATGACAACTCATTCTACAACACGGAATCGGACATCGTAATGGCTCTGAACCCGTGCTATAACACCGTAGAGTACCTTATGTTGGGTGAGCCGCACGGCACACACTCCTATGCTATCACAGGTATGGGAATGGACACATTCTCAGCCACCGGATCGACATCGACCTTCGGTAACTGGGACATCAATGCCGACAACGGTATCTCCCGTCACTGGTTCGACAATGTCTATACCCTTGTAAACAAGGCGAACACGGTGATCGATATGATCGACGAGCGTTCGAACATTGTCTATTCCACCGACACAAAGAAGGATGAGCTTAGAGCAGAGGCCGTGTTCCTCAGGGGCTGGGCCTACAGGGTTCTGGCCGGAATGTTCGGTAATGTAGTAATCCTTGAGCACCGCACGACAGAGGCCAACTATGGCTACACTCCTAACACACGTCAGGAGGTATGGGAGTTTGTCAAGAGCGACTTCACCTGGGCGTCAGAACACCTTCCACAGGTTGCCCGTCTTACCGGAACCGCCACAAAGGCTGCCGCTGACGTTTACCTTGCCGAGGTAAATCTTGCCCTTGGTGATTTCAAAGGCGCCGAAGAGGCCGCGACACGCGTGATCAACGGAACAGACGGAAGCTACTCTATTATGAAGACCCGTTTCGGTTCACGTAAGGACGAGGCTACAGACCGCTACGGCAACACCCTGAATCCTTATTGGGATCTTTTCCGTCAGGCCTGGGGACGTGACGCCAGCGGCAATGCCGTCAAGAAGGCAGACATCGACAACCCAAGCAGCGCTGAGAACAAAGAGGCCATCTGGGTCGTACAGTACAACTACGGAACCTACTCCACCGGTGGTGGTGGTGACGGCTGGTGGCGTGTAAGAAGCCTCTGCACCGAGGCCAACTGGCTTCCTAATGTCATTATGGGAACACAGACAACACGCAGCTACAAGGTTTGCTCTGACGAGGCCGGAACCAATCCGCTCAAGAACAAGGCTGGCGAAGACAGTACCTACACATTCTACTTCTACGGTGACGACGCAGCCACATTCGCACCTGGCTCTGCCGCCACATCAGCCTACTCTCCAATCCTTCCTAACCGTAAGCTCGCCAACATCGCACAGGACACCATCGGTGGTAGAGTGGCTTACATCGGAACCACCTGCATCCCTGTCGAGTACGTTTACAATGCCGGCGAGTTTGTGGAGGACGGTCTTTGGGACGATCCTAACGACTTCCGTGGATCTGAGGTTATGATGCAGAAGAACTTCTACCTCCCTGGAGGCGAAGGATGGCTTCAGGCCAAGAAAGAGATGTACGAAAGATCCAAGACCTTCCCTGGCCCTGGAGCTAACACAGAAGAAAAGAAGAACGCCTACAAGGTCAACGCCAGCGACACGACTATGCTCTGGCCTCGTCTCTGGAAGTTCTCTGACGACGTGCATCCTGACTTTGCCACAAACGGCAACAAGGCTTACGATGTAGACTGGTATATGATCCGTGTTCCGGAGGCTTACCTGCTCCGAGCCGAGGCCTATCTCGCACAGGGCAACACTCAGGCGGCAGCCGATGACATCAACGAGGTAAGGGCGCGCGCCAATGCCAAACCTTGCTCAGCAAGCGATGTTGACATCGACTACATCCTTGACGAGCGTACTCGTGAGTTCTTCGGAGAGGAGCATCGTATGATTACTCTCAACCGTCTGTCCTGCAACCCTAACTGCGGATCTTATGTCACAAGCAAGTATCCTACTCAGGACGCCCTTACTTCAAACACCGCCTACGCCCGTGTTCAGAAGTATGGATTCGGATTCGAGAATATGGCCAACAACCCAAGGGAGACCTACGTGGACAAGTATGGAAAGACAAGACATCGCTCAGCCTTCCATCCTTGGAACTATCAGTTCCCTATCCCTACTCAGGTTATCCAGTCTAACAACAAGGTTGAATATCCTCAGAACCCTGGCTATTAATAGTCTATAAATCAATCAGAGAGGAGGTGCGGGGAGTTTTCCGCACCTCCTTTTGATTTATGTACGCAATATTCAATATTAAAGAAATGAGAACATTCTTCACAGGGATTCTGCTCGCAGGCCTAATGATGATTTGCGGCTGCGAACGAGAGTGCCAAATAACCAAAAGAGCCAAGCGGCAGTTACCTGTCTCTCTTGAATACGGATTGAGTAAATTCGTGAACGGATTCAGCGATCCCAAAATCGAGGATCTGAAAATAGTCTATGAGAACGACAGCATCTGCCTTCTTCAGTTCACGGCTGCCTTCAAAGACACGTCGAACGCCACCAGAAGGTTGGATTTCAGGTACATCTACCTATACGACAGGTTTATGAGTATGGCTGAGAAAAGACCGGTGTTCAACGAGGATTTCCGCAACATACTTTGCCTCCCCGACGAACTGATAAAACAGAGCAGAGAGGAGGTAAAGAAAAATAAGGAAGTCGTGTACAACGACTTTATCGGGACAACATTTCCCGTAAAGACCCCTTTTGACAAATAACCGGACTACCTTACAGCCACATCCGTACCGGGCGTGTCTCGAAGGGCGGTGGCGATGTCGTGGGGATTGACTGTGGCCTTGCGTTCCATCAGTTCGGGAAGGTTGTAGGAATTCATCTGGGACTCGTAGTACTCCAGAGGGTCTCTCTGAGGGAGAAGGAAAGGTTTGGAAGCCTTGCCGTCACCGTCGATGTGGCAGATGAAAGGCCTTGTGTGAAGGCCGTCCAGACGACGGCTGCTGAAGACCAGCCAACGGCTGTTGCCGCTCCACGAATGGTAGCTGTCCACATCGTCGGAATTGGCTGCGTCAAGCGGGAATATCTCACCGGACGAAAGATCCGCGGCCCAGAGGTCGGCGTCCTTGTGCCAGATTGAGAAGTTGCCATATTCACAAAGAGTGAAGACAAGGAATCTGCCGTCAGGGGATATTCTTGGAAATGAGACGCTTCTGTCGTTCGCCGCTCCGTTGTAGAGCGTGTCCACCGCATCGCCGAACGTGGCGCTCTCGGGGTCGAAGTCAATGCGGCAGAGGCTGTACTTGACTTTTGAATATTCATCTGGCATCGGCGAGACCGCCTTGGCAGAGCAGAAGTAAAGGCTACGTCCGTCTGGCGAGAAGGTCGGGAAGGTCTCGAACGAGTCCTCAGAGCGGGTCAGCGCCGACCAGAAGATCTCGTGGCTCTCCACGTCATAGACTACCACGTCAGATTCGGAGTCATAGACCTCGATGCGGTTCTCATTGTGGCTGAAGAAGTTCTGGTTCGTCTTGTTGACCGAGAAAGCGACATATTTCCCCGAAGGATGCCAGTAGGGGTAGACAAGGGCACTGATGGTGGAATCGGTCTTGGTGTTCAGTTTCTCGACCTTGTCATTCAGGATCATCGCTGTCCCGCCGAACTCGGATCTCGCATGGAAAAGCATTCTGGAGGGATCCCTCTGGCAATAGGTGTGACAGTTGACGCAGTTGCCTCCGGTCAGCGAATTTTCGAAAACAGCGGTCTGTGAATATGTCTCCATACACCTCTGGTAAATCCCCATCTTCTTCCAAGCCTGATAGCCGGGAGGGATGAGCCTGTAGGAGAGGTACAGATCGATCTCGTCCGGCGACACGCTGATTGTGAACGGCTTGAGCGACACCCACTTCTCCCCTCTCTTGACTGCGACGGTGAGTGTGATGTCATCCCCCGAGTTCTCGGCCATAAGACTTTTCCAGGTCCTCGAAGGGAAAGAGAAAAGGCCTTCCTTTCCCTTTATCTGACGGTCTCCGGACTTGCCGCTGACAATCAAAACCGCCGGCTCGTCCGAACCGACATAAGAGAAATTAAGAGGAGCGATGTTGACAGGAACTGTCACCCCGGCGTAGTCCGGAAAGATTTCCGGAGTGTCCTCAGATGTTTCGGAAACGCTGACTTTTCTGCCGCAAGAAACGACAAGAAGCAATGTCAGAGCCAATGATGTCAAACGTATGGTTTTCATTAGTTTTCAGAGATTTGAGTGAACAGAAGATAGTACCAGAACGTGTTCCTGAAAGAAGACAGAGAGGATTTCGGATCAGAACTCCGCAAGGCTTTGCCGTACCTCTCCTTGAAGGATTGAAATCCGGCAAGGCTTTCTGAGGTGACTCCGTGCGCCAGACACCAGTCTAAATTATAGGACTGACGACGCGCGACCTCCTCGGCAGGCATTCCGTGGCTGGCGGCGAAGTCCACATCCATCGTCCCGTAATAGTCCGAATAGAAAAGCAGACATTCCTGAACCGGAGCCGGAAGCTCACGCAGCGCCGGATCTCCGTAATGCTTCGCCACAAACTCCACGACATTGTCCATATCCTTGGCCAGCAGGAGATAAGAGAGAGCATATTCCATCGCCATCCGGTCAGACGGATTGGCATCGACTATTCTGAACAGGTCGTCCATCGGGTTGGTGTAGAGCACGAAAGCGTCCTCGCACTGAAGATCACGCCTTCCGTTTCCGAGCAGCTCATCATTCATAACCGCCTCGTCATCACCTAAGAAACGTCTCTGAGAAGTTGCCCATTCGGAATGTCCCAATGACTTTTCCATCAGCCTTATGTACTTCCCCGCCGTGGCATACGACCCTCTCATCAGGTCTATCTGAAGCACCATCCGCAGCATCGACGGGACGTGGTCTCCAAAGGCTTGGTCGGCGTTGAAGGCCGTGCTCTGCGCCGCCGCCATATTCCCCATCGCAAAGAGTACCCTGCTGAGCCTCAGCAAGTCGATGTCGTTCTGGGATTTCACGTCGCAGATCAGCGAAAGCGGCCCGTTCTGACGGTACTTGAAAAGATCCTCGACAAGGAACCCCTTTCGAGCCAATGCGAGATTCCTGTAATTAGCCTCGGCTTGCGACCGTACGTCATTACCGTACAGTTTGAGGATTCTGTCCCAGTCCTCGTTCGTGGCAAGGCACTCCAGCCTGTAGAGCCTCGTCTTCGCGTCAGACTTGTAAGCGTCGGTGAACGACACGAGCGACAAGATGACCACAACCGCGCACAGAACGCTCACACCGACCTTCGCCACGCCCCCCTTCACTATGATCCTGCGGGAAACGGCGGCGATGAATATGCACACGGACAGCATCACCCAGCTGACGAACTGAATCTCCGGCATCTTCAGGATGTCTAATTCGTAGTACATCCTCGGCGTGAACGCGTCAAGAATGGTGGCGATCTGCCCAGAGTGAATCATCAAAAGTCCAAGAGCGATGTTCAGCACGGGATAAACAACTGAGAGCAAAGCGTTTCTGCGTTTTACGAATATATCGAACAGCAGCGCCCGCACGGCGAACAGCAGAGCCACCGACCCTGCTAAAAAGAAAAGCCCGACCGTCATAGCGCAGCCCGCTATCAGCGGGACACGGTCGCTTTTGATCTTGGAATATTCCATCAGGCAGAAGACCGCCGCGACGTAGGCGATAAGCCCTTGATAAAAACTGTAGTAGTCCAGCAACGACACCGCTAAGAACACCGACGGCAACAGACATAGCGGGAATATTCCCCACACCACCGGCCTCCGAGATTCCCCCTCCGGTCGCTGTGGTTCGACCGGTTGGTGAGCCTGTCGAACCACACCAACCTGTCGAAGCGACTGAGCCTGCCCAAGCGCCCCGTCTCCATATTCAGCAAATCGTCCCCCCGTACAGGCGGTCCGCTCCATTATCCTCCAGACCATCCAGGCGTTCAGCCCAAGTGTCACAAGCGTGACCGCAGGCCCGACCCAGCCAACAGTGAAGAACTGCACTAAAAACTTAGCGATAAGTTCCGCAAGCCCCCCAGGATGAAGCAGAATGCCTTTGATGTACGTCCAGTCAAAGAGAAACATCTCCTGATGCCCTCTGAAAAGCAGCACCCACTTCTGAGAGGAGCAAAAGTAGAAGGCGAAAAAGGCAGCGCAGACAAAGCCTACGAGCGCAAGAATGAGATTGTTATACTTAACCCGCTTCATACTCCGGTGATAAATGATCCAAGGAGTACAAAGATAATGATTTTACAGTTACAATCGGCCTACGAAAAGCGTGAACCAACCGTCCAGACAGACCTTAAACTATGCGCCCGACTCCCTCCAGTTCTAAAAGCAGTTCCGGACGGCACACATCGGCCACGAGAAAATGCGTCGGAACATCCTTGAAATGATCCGAGAACACACCCTTGACGCATTTCAAATCCTCCGGACGGCGAACATAGACCCGAATCATCTCAAAGTCAAAAGCTTCACATCCAGAGGCGATGTTCTCCGGAGACACTAAACTCTCCACGACATCAATCGCCCCGTGAGCCTGCGCCACAGGATCCTCGGAGAAATCGCTGCTTTCCCCCCTTATCGCCGCGGTCCCCGACACGAACATCACATTCCCAAGAAGCCTTCCCCTCTCAAACTTAGGGGTGGTGCGGACACTTTCCTTCCCGGAGGCAAGAACCTTTTCTGAATATCTGTGAGCGGGAATCTGCAACGGGTTGTCAACAGGCTTGGACACCCCATCGAATCCCTTCACCGCATACACAGAAACCATAACCCCTCCGGCGTCACAGCCTATCCCTGTCGCCGCCGGGTACCCGTCCGACCAATCGGCTCCGGCATAGAAAGCGGATCTCGCATCATTGAACAACTGATAGTTCTGAACTCCCCCGTTCACGGCGGTGATGCTCTCGATGTAGTTCCATTGGCGGACGATTTGCGAGACCGCAAAGCCCTCGGTGTCAAGTACATCCTTGATTCGGTCGAACACCTTGCGGGATTGCTCCCCGGTGTCTGCGGCCAACGGGAAACCAATGGCCCCGGTAAGAAGCTCGGAGCATTCTCCGGAGCGAATGACAAGATAGTCACCGTGCCTTTCGACCTCCCCGACATCCTTCAAGTAAACAACCTCGGCCACAAGCCGGCCTTCCATCGGCCTCTGCGCCACAAGGCTGACCAGCGGACATTCCGGAAACGCTGCGGATGTCATAGAACGAAGAATCCTGTCACACGACAGGTAGGCCTCCGTCCCCGAGGCGGCGAAGAAGTAGACGACACTGACAGGGACATATTCATTGCCGATCCTGCCGAGAACATCGCCGCACTGGCGCTCCAGACTTCCTTCCTCAGAAGAGGTGATTATTCTTGTGAACTTTTCAGTCATTGAGTGATGTTTTGCTCCGCAGGCAAATTTCGTCATTTTCTATGGAATTATGCCAAAAATAAAACCCTATGCGACAGAAAAAACGATTATCTTTGTAAGATTGAAATAAAACCACAACGACGAATGAAGAAAATTCTGCTTGCCGTCGCCTGCTGCGCGATGACACTTCTCGCCCAGGCGAATCCGACGCACAAAGTGAAGATCAATGATGGCCTCACGGTCAGTGTAGAGGCATGCTCAGGGAGCATATTCAGGATCAAGGTGTCTCCGAGGAAGGATTTCACCGAGTCCCTGATGGAGCGCTACGAGCTCATCAAGACCGACTGGAGTGAGGTCAAGACCGACATTTCCGACAAGGGAGGAGTCTGGACGCTGAAGACTCCGGAATATTCATTGGCCATCAACAAGAAGACGGGAGTGATGACCGTGAAGGATGC
>ENA-ORNY01000644-ORNY01000644.1-human-gut-metagenome-genome-assembly--contig:-NODE-644-length-23081-cov-4.247373_pt1 | contig 23081 bp, 21 predicted proteins | sample MGYA00242122_ERZ509036 | MGnify/ENA primary metagenome ERZ509036 (study PRJEB26280, sample SAMEA2338696) | human gut metagenome | biome: human gut; feature: human-associated habitat; material: faeces... | reverse complement strand
ACAGCGGCCATATCCGTCTGCTGGAAGAGTTCAGCGGCGTATGCCTGTCAAACATCAAGGGCTGGCGAATGAAGAAGGCGCTGTTTATGTACGGTCCCGGCGATACGGGCAAGTCCATCTTGAAATCTCTGGTGGAGCATCTATTGGGCAGAGGCAACTTCATCGGCATTGATCTGGCGGAGATCGAAGCCCGGTTCGGTACGGGCAGTATCTACGGAAAGCGTCTCGCAGGCAGTTCGGACATGAGTTTTCTGACGGTGGCGGAACTGAAAACCTTCAAGAAATGCACGGGCGGCGACAGCCTCTTTGCGGAGTTCAAGGGGCAGAACAGCTTTGAATATACCTTCGGTGGGCTGCTTTGGTTCTGCATGAATCGTCTGCCGAAGTTCGGCGGCGACGACGGTCAGTGGGTATACGACCGCATCATGCAGGTTCCCTGCGTCAATGTGATTCCTTCGGAGAAGCAGGATAAGCATCTGCTGGACAAACTGCTTTCTGAGCGTGAAGGCATCGTATATCGTCTGGTGACGGCGCTCAAGGGTGTGATTGCCAACGGATATCGTTTTACCGAACCGGAATCGGTCAGGGAAGATCGCCGCCGTTATCAGGAAACGAACAGCACGGTCATTACATTCTTTAAGGACTGCATGATACCGGTTCCCAGGGGCGAGAAGTACAGATACTGTACGGCCATGAAGGTGTATGCGGCCTATCAGGGTTGGTGCAGGGACAACAATCGCGGCTATGCCAAGAGTGCCCGCGAGTTTAAGGAGGAACTTGCCGCCTATCTGGGCATGCCCGCCCCAAGCCTGACTGTGCGTCGCAGAGAAGGTATGGTCTACAGGGAGTACACGTTGTCCGTGGACGCCGCCGACAACTACGTGCGCGGCATTGTTTACTGCTCCGATTCTGTGGATGAGGAGTTTATAAAGGAAGGAGAATCAGCATGAAATACTCATTGAACAACCGCCTATCCCCACGACAGACGGAACTGCTTGCCTTTCTGGGCAAGGACTACTGCAGGAACGTCATTGACGGCGAACCTGTGATCTATCGGGACTTCGGTTTGTACGACGTTGAGATTTCCGGTGGACACAGGAAAAATCAGCCCGTCAGCATCTATGTGTGGAAGAAAGCCGGAGGTATGGCCATTGTAGAACGCCATACTGAGCTTCCTCAGAACCATGAGCAGATCAAGGCTCTGCTCGATGATATTACCAGCCGATATACGAACAGGGAGGATACCTACCATGAATAAGACAATGACCGTGGAAACCGAAATGAACAACGAACTGATCCGCCAGGCGTATGACTGCTATCTGCGCATTGGTACGCCGAGCGACGCGCTGACGACCGATACGAACGTCACCGGAGGCTATCTGCTTCCTGCCGACTTCGAAGCAAAGCTGCTGGACGCCGTGAGCAATACCGGCGTGCTGCGTGGCCTCTGCACGGAGATCGCGACTGAACGCGATACCTTTCTGCCGATTGTTACCGGCTATGGTAAGCCTGCCTGGGTGACCGAGGGCGGCGCGCTGCCGCTGGTCAGGGATCAGTTTGAACGCGTTTCGCTGGTTCCCCATACCCTCGCTGCCACCATTCGAGTGACGCGGGAGCTTCTGAAAGACTCCGCTGTGGATATTGAAAAGTATCTGGCGGATACGTTTGCTCAGCGACTGACGGAAGCCGAGGAGGAAGCCTTCATCACCGGCGACGGCGTCAACAAGCCTACGGGTCTTATCCAACAGGTAGCTGTCGGCTGCGAGACGCAGACAGTTGGCACGATTACGCTGGATGACGTTCTGAACCTGATTTTCTCTGTGCCGGAGCAGTACCGCAGGAACGGCGTGCTGCTGATGAACGATGCAACGCTTCTGCATCTGTACAGGCTGTGCGCATCGCAGGGAACGAACCTGTGGTTCGGCAAGACCAACGACGGAAAAGACGATACTGTCTTCGGTATGCAGATCGCTCGCTGCGCCGCCATGCCCGACATGGCATCCGGAAATGTGCCGATCTTGTTCGGTGATTTCAGGCAGGCGTTTATCAGCGACTGCGGCAAGCGCAGCATGAAGCGTCTGAAGGAGCTTTTTGCGCTGAACGATCATATTGGCTTCGTGATCGGCGAACGCGTGGATATCAGGCTGATCGTCAGGGATGCGATCAAGGGTCTGAAGGTTGCCTGATAACAGTGCAATGTCGAGGAACAGACTGACTGTCTGATATACCTGCCGGTCGCCGTGCTTCCAAATGTTGTGGAGGTTCGGCGGCTGGCATCATTATAGGAGGAAAATGAAATGAGAACAAGGGATTCTCTTTATGATCTTTGCCCGAGGGTGCAAGTTCCCAGAAACGAAAAGACGATTCCCATCAATATCATAGCGCATCTGCGCAGCAGCGATGACAAGCAGAAATGTGTGGAAGAGCAGCTTCACTACATTGGCGAGTATATCCTGCTGCGCGGCAAGAAGGACGGCAGCTACGGCGGCCTGCTTAGTGAGGTAGATGTTACGCCCGTCCGTGAAATCGGAGAAAGCGAGATTTTGAGCCTTGTGAGCAGCGTGCCGGAAAGCTATCGCAAGGACGCAGTTTTTCTGATGAATTATTCTACGCTGTACGGACTGTACAATGCGATGAAAAACAGCACGCTGTGCCGCATGACCACCGACTGGAGCGGACGTTTTCTGATCATGAATACCCCTGTGATGCTGACGAACGCCATGCCGTTGGCCGGCATTGGCAGCGTACCGGTTTTATACGGAGATTTTTCCGGTGTGCGCATTGAGGATGGTGGGCATGACGCCGTGAAGACTGAGCCTCACGCAGGTGCACCACGAGGAATCACCTGTTCCCTGACAGGCTATATGGGCTGCAGGCTAATCGACAGAGAAGCCGTAAAGGGATTGAAGATGATCTGATCTTCGGAAAGGAACCAGTGGATGACGAATACAGAAAAGCTGCTGATCGCTCAGCAGCTAAAACAGGGGCTTGGATATACCGATATTGCGAAGGCACTGGGGATGTCTGTGAACACAGTCAAATCCTACTGTCAGCGCAACGGCCTGCGCCGAAGCAGAGGTGCAACAATGCCTGCGAAAGCTGAGACGGTGTGCAAGCAGTGCGGAAGCACTCTTGTGCATATGCCCGGCAGGAAAAAGAAGCAGTTTTGTTCAGATGGCTGCCGGATGCGCTGGTGGCATACCCACCGGGAACTCGGCAGAAATGCCAGAGCTGCGCGATGTCAAGCATGCGGGAAGGAATTCGTAACGGATCGTGCGCAAAAGTATTGCAGTCACTCCTGCTACATCAGCGCACGGTTCGGCGCTTACACCAATTCAAATGCGGTAAGTGAATGCTCAAATACGCAGATCAGCTGACCGTCGATTTTCAGCGTGACTCTCAGCGTGTGCGCGCCTTTAATCTGAGGAAGCCGGGCGAAAGCTACGGGCTTCTCCCAATAACTGATAGATAGTGTGTGAACCAGGGATTTCAGCGTCTCCTTTGAATTTTTCCACTCAAACAGGAAGGACGCTTCCATATGATCCAGTTCACCACGGGCATAGCGTTTGGCGTATTTCTCCTTTTCCGGAGTCGCAGAAAATACACAGCTGATGGTATTGTCGTGATAGAGAATGGATTCAACAAACAGTCCGTTTCGCTCAAACGTGTCGCTGCGCGCAACGCGGATCTTATCCTTATAGCGATAAAACGCCGTGGGATTGCTGTCTTTCAGAAGGTTCATCAGCGTGGAACGCTCACAGTCGTTCCGGCAGAAGATACCCCGGATGGTGGGTTCAATCGGGAATTCGTCAGGGTACAGAATTTCAGCATGCCGATGCATGCGCACTTCATCCGAGCAATAGCCATTGCTGTAAATGCTTTCGAAGGGCAGCGCAGCGAAGGCGTCGACGCCGCTGTACACAGGATTCCCGCGTCCTGCCTGATTGAGGGCGGAGAACTTCGTCCCCTCCATTGACAGCAGCTTTTCAAGATCAAACAGAAGGAATACAGGTACCGGGACGTTTGCGTTGATATCCCCGTCATAGCGAATCTGACGGTGCTTGTATCCTTCGTTGTGATACTGTGTGGGTGTCAGTGGCCGAAAATAGAAGCGCACATAAGAAGTGGCGCGCGTTTCGGTCATATCGATGACTTGACGGCTGGCGTTGTCATTCTCCATGACACCCTTTGCCCCAGCCTTGACGCGGCTGTACAGCTTGCCCGAGGAAAGGATGCTGACGGCGTTGGTAACGTCGGTATAGTGATAGGCGAACTTTGGCCACCAGGAAGGGTTCACTTTTTCACAGTTGTTCTGGATGATTTCTGCGTACGTCATACGGAATCACTCCTTAACTCGAACACTCTGCCGTATCCCTCATGCACCTGATAGCCGTTCTGAACGAATTCTCCCTGCTGGTTCAGGATGCGTACAGGCGACAAATAGCCCATGTGGTTCAGCAGATGATAGAAGAGGCTGTGCAGTTCGTTGCTTTCGGCAGATGATACGATACCGTTGACGCGAAGCAGATCCCAGAGACGGAACAGATCGTCTTCGGAAATAGTTCCTATAGGCTGTGCATCCTTTGTAAAGATAACGCCGCTATTCCATGTTACGGAATAGTTTGTATCATCTACGGTAAACTGGCGCGGAAGCAGCGTCGTGCTGTGCTTCAGGTCGTCGCAAAGGCCAGTGAACGACATGTCCCGTGCATTCTTTCGCAGCCATTCCATCGTTTCTTCCTGCGCTCTGTGTTCGGGAGTCTGAGTGGCGTCCATGCCGACGTAGATATACACCGTTATGGGCAGTTGTTTCAGGTACTTCTCCATAACCGGCTTGACGTCATTCCAGGAGAGTTCGCCGTTGCCGCATCCGAGCTTCGGAAATGCAATGGACGTGATGCCTTTCTCGGCGTAGGTGTTGACGAACTTGTTTAGACCCGCTTCCAGGTATTCCAGCTTGGAAGGATTGCGCCAGTTCTCTTTTGTGGGAAACATGAGAATCCAGTGGTCGGGCGCGTAGTAAAGCATCAGCTTGCCGATGGTCAGCTGGTGTTTATCACATGCGCGCTTGTATGCTTCGAACATTTTAGGGTAGCGTTTCTTGAAGGAAAGAGCAAGACCCTTGCCCATCACGCCGACTGTGTTGACGGTATTGACGATGACTTGTGCAGGACTGTTGAAGATATTGCCTTCGATATACTCAATCATGGTGGTTCCTCCTGCTAGATGACAGATACTTTTTCACCGTTTGCCAGCACAAAGCTGCATTCGATTTTGCATCCGGATACGGTAGCTATATTGTCCAGATCATCAAGAGAGATGGTGCCTCTCTTCATTTTCTGACTGAATGCCTGCGGCGTAATCCCCAGCCGTCTGGCGATCTCAGCCATGGTCAGGTCATTCTTGACGCAAACGATTTTCAGCGGTTCGTCGATTCTCACGAAACAACACCTCCATGGTTTATTATAAACGCTGGCATTTAATCAGTCAATATGCGTATTTGACGGAACGCTGAACTATCGGAGACAAAATGATAACAGATACACATTCGGAGGGATTTGTATGGGCGCAATGCTGGCAAACGAGCAGTTTGACCGGGAAATGAAGTACCGTGTGGCGCTCTCCATAATGGGAGATCTGCATGCACGGGGTCTGCTGACAGATAAGGAATACGGGCAGATTGAACCAATTCTGGCTCGAAAATTCTCCCCGGTATGGGCCGGTTTATCCGACGTTTTGAGTGATAAATCTGCTTGAAATGACTTGATAATCCGTCCGAACGGCGGTAACATGCATCACTACCAAGGGGATTGATACAATGTACGCCCCGGAAAGGACGGCAACCATGAACGAGACGATTACGATGGGCATGAAAACGGTCAGCCGAATAGCGGCGCCCGTTCAGATGCCCAGGCTTAAGCGTGTTGCGGCCTATGCCCGTGTTTCCATGGGCAAGGACGCCATGCTACATTCGCTGGCAGCACAGGTTAGCTACTACAGCGATCTGATCCAGCGCAACCCCGAATGGGAATACGCCGGTGTTTACGCCGATGAAGGTTTGACCGGCACAAAAGAAAACCGTCCGGAGTTTCAGCGGATGCTGAGTGACTGCCGGGCCGGTAAGATTGATATGATACTGGTCAAGTCCATTTCACGTTTTGCCCGAAATACGGTCACGCTGCTGGAAACGGTGCGTGTTCTCAAAGAGATGGGCATAAGCGTTTACTTTGAGGAACAGAAGATTGATACCATGAGCGGGGACGGAGAGCTGATGCTCTCTATCCTCGCTTCTTTTTTTCAGGAAGAAAGCCGGAACGTATCAGAAAACTGCAAGTGGCGTGTTCGAAAGAAGTTTGAGCAGGGTATTCCCACGGGCTTCCAGATGTACGGTTACGAGGTCAGAAACGGTGTTTTCACCATCATACCGGAAGAGGCAGAAGTCGTTCGACGCATCTTCCGCATGTACCTGGACGGCATGGGCAGCGTGAGGATTATGAAAACGCTGATTGCCGAAGGTATCCCTGCGCCGGAGGGCGGACTTTGGAATGCGAGTGTGATCATGATGATGCTCAGAAACGAAAAATACGCCGGGGATCTGCTCCTGCAGAAGTTCTTCACTAACAATCATATCGAGAAGAAGCAGTTCTTCAATCGCGGCGAATTGCCCCAGTATTTTGTGGCTGAGGATCATGAACCGATCATCGATAGGGAGACGTTTGAAGCGGTACAGGCAGAAATTGCACGACGCAAAGCCCTCTACGCCGCTAACGGAGGCCGCAAGGCAGCAGAGGATGCAGAAGATTACCTTCCTGAACTGGAAGAAAAGAAGCTTTCCGATCTGCCGCTTGGCGATAGCATCCACTGCGGCATCTGTGGGAAGAAATACCGCCGCAAGATCGCGCGCCTGGGTACGCCGTATGCAGCGCCGATCTGGATTTGTGGAACTTACAGTTACAGAGGAAAAGCATACTGCGCCTCCAAGCAGATTCCCGAAAAGATTCTGCTTGATCTGATCGCTGGCGTGCTGGGCATTAGCCCAATGCTTGACGATCAGGAGGCGCTTGAACATATCAATCATATTGAGATGCATCCGAATAATCGGGTGCTGTTTGTTTTTCAGGATGGTCATACCGAGGAACACTTCTGGAAGGATCATTCTCGCAAGGACAGCTGGGACGCTGAAAAGCGCAAAAAGGCTGCCGAGAAAACCAAGGAACAGCGTAAGCGCAGAAAGGAGCAAACTGCACAATGAGCGAAGCCAGAGCTTACGAACCAACAGTTACAAGGGTAAAGACGGTTACGATGATCCCGCCGCGCCTGCAGGCCATGCCTGGCATGCCAACATTTGCAGTACGTCCCAAGCGCGTAGCGGCCTACGCCCGTGTTTCCACCAACAGCGAGGAGCAGTTGACCAGCTACGAGGCGCAGGTCAAGCACTACACCGAGCATATCAAATCCAAAGAGCATACCGACAACTGGCAGTTCGTGGATGTATATACCGACAAGGGCATCACTGGCACCAGCACAAAGAAACGCGAAGGCTTCAACCGCATGATACAAGATGCGCTGGCAGGCAAGATCGACCTGATCATCACTAAGTCAGTTTCCCGTTTTGCACGAAACACGGTGGATACGCTGACCACCATCCGCAAGCTGAAGGAGCATGGCGTGGAGGTCTACTTTGAGGAGCAGAACATCTACACGCTGGACGGTAAGGGTGAAGTGCTGCTGACGATCATGTCCAGTATTGCCCAGGAAGAAAGCCGGAACATCTCCGAAAACGTGACCTGGGGCATGCGCAAGCGTTTTGCAGAAGGCAAGGTTACGATGGCCTACAAGCAGTTCATGGGGTATCGGAAAGGAAAAAACGGCATTCCGGAAATTGTGGAAGCTGAAGCGAAGATCATACGCACGATCTTCAGACGCTTTCTGGAAGGTGCGACTCCGGCGATCATTGCCAGAGAACTGAACCTCGCCGGTATTCCCTGTCCTTCTCGCAAGAGTCTGCTCGGCGAGGATGAGATCGAGGCAGCCAAAGCCAGAAAGAAAACCGCACGGTGGAGTCCTTCTACGATTGAGAGCATCCTGACCAACGAAAAATACAAGGGCGACGCCATCTTGCAGAAGACCTACTGCACGGATTATATCAAGAAAACCTTCGTGGTAAACGACGGAAGCGAGATCCCAAAGTATTACGCGCAGAACAGTCATCCGGCCATCGTCAGCGCGGAGGTGTTCGATCTGACACAGATAGAGCTGGAGTGGCGAAGGGGCCTGAAAGGAAGCTACAGCGGGAAAAGCTGTTTTGCCTCGCGCATCGTCTGCGGTGACTGCGGCGCCTTCTATGGCAGCAAGGTCTGGCACAGTACGGACGAGTACCGGCGCACGATCTGGCGCTGCAATAACAAATACGAAGGCGACAAGAAGTGCTCAACGCCGCATGTGACGCAGGACGAGTTGGAAAAAGCCTTCGTCAACGTGATGCAGAAGGTCATTGCCGAAAAGGATACCATCTTCACCGTCTGTCGAGAGGTGTTGGATGAGGTGCTTGATACGAGCGAACTTGATAGGATCGCAACGAGGCTGCAGGATCAGGCGCTGGGCATGGCGGAGCGTGTCAGGAAGCTGGTCGAAGAAAACGCCAGGGTGCAGAGGGATCAGGAAGAGTACCAGAGGGAATACGATGCGCTGGCAGCGGAGCATGAAAAGCACAGCGAGAAGATACGCTGCATCGAGGAGCAAAAGACGGATAAGACTGACCGCAGACGGCGGATTGAGGTATTCCTGAAATTGTTGGAGGAGCAGGAGGAATGCGTTGGATTTGATCCATATACCTTTGTCGCGCTGGTGGATAAGGTGGTTGTTGGTCAGAACAGGAAACTGGAGATTGTCTTCAGAAACGGAATGAAATACGAATACGTAATAGTTGGTTGATGTTACAAATCAGGCCGGGAGCATTGTTTGGAGCAGTGCTTCCGGCCTTTTCTTTATTTCTGGAATTGTTTTGGCTTATTTCATGGAGTTGACCAAATTCATCAGCATCTCTTTCTGCTCGGTAGAAAGTGCCGCCCAGCGAGTGAAGAATGCTTTCTGCTCTGGTGTCAGTTCCACCATATCTCCTTCGGTGAAAAACTGCGAAAGTGTAATGCCGAAACCATTGCAAAGTGCACGAAGTGAAGGAATAGTGGGTTCAGTGTTACGCTTCCACATATTCGATATTGTAGTCTGGGCTAGACCGGAACGCTTGGACAATTCATATATTGTCCAGCCGCGCTCATCCATAAGCTCTTTGATTCTGTTTTTCGTATCCATCCGAGAAACCTCCCGCCTACATTCCTGATATATATTCTAGAAAACATTTGATTGGTACGAAAGGAATCATATGGGATGCAAAGTACGAATCATATGGGGTATAATATAAACTGCATATGATATGCAGAAAGGGATTTTTTTTGCTGTTGGCAGTCCATAAGTAAACATATTTTTATTTTACAGATGCAATTCCGGAGAAAACCAGAATTGAGGCTGTTTTTCATGGTTATTTGTGGATATTATACAAATGGAATCAGGTGGGCAAAATCAGAAACAAAGACAGTGACTCAATATTTCGATAAAGCGCAAAAAGTGATCACTCATTTTCAATCACACTTCCGTAGGCTGAACGCGCTTTCTTCTGCGCCATTCAGTGGGGGACAATCCCGTTTTTCTACGAAATAGCCGGAAAAAATGAGAATACGTGGTAAAACCACTGTCATGTATAATGCTCTCCACAGGTGCAGATGTCATTTCCATAAGATGCATGGCCTTGTACAGACGAAGCTCATCGATATATGCAACTGGTGTCATGTTGTATTCAGCTTTAAACTGATTGATAATGTGATTCTTGCTATAGTGAAACTCGTCACAGAGCATTTCCAATGAAATGGATTTCGTATACTCTGCATTCAGATAATCTGCAATCCGATTGGCCAATGCCTTATTTCCTGCCGTTTTAGTATTAATTGTGGAAAGAATCGTCAGAAACAGAATGGTCATGTCCAGTCGGCTGCTATTATTGTGTGCCAAATAATCCAACTTTTCAATAGAGGCTTTTAGCGCATGATAATCAAAATACCCCCGAAAAGGCAACACATCCTTATCAGAACCCCATGTGCCATAGAAGTGCACATACAAGTATTTGGGTTTGTCGCTGGCAACCTTTCCTGCTTGTACCGAGTTTTCTTTCTGAATATGGTATTCTCCTGGGTGCACTTCATAATCGATGCCATCCTCTGTAAAGCGGAGGATTCCGTCATATACGAGCAACAAAACGTTTTCATAGCAAAACCGATTCACATGCTTCTCGTTCTTCTCGAAAAAACGCAGAGAAGCACACTGCAATTGTATGGGCTGATTTAGATCTATTCCGTTCATACTCATCACCGAGTTTATTGTATCATATGTGTGTGATATAAACAATATACTCTTTGATATTAGCTATTCTTCTGGACAAAACGAAGTGATAACATTTACATGAACCTCAAGTCGGAAATGTCGACCTTGTGTACAATATTTTGTCGCGCCATAAGGAAAATAGGACAGATTCCAGAATCTGTAACACGCTAATTCTGGCTCAAAATAGAAGAAATCCGACTTACAAGCCATGAAATCTGCCTGATTGAACTGTGACTTTCAGAAGCTTTTCGTGAATTGAATAAGGAGGAGGAGACTGATGGAATCGACTAAAAGTAGAAATCTTCGGAAGAGAAGTAATAGGGGCGCGAATCTATGGAAAAAAGTTTGCAAGAACTATGTTCTTCTTTTATTCATCCTTTTGCCGTTAATCCATATTCTGTTGTTTTGCTATAAGCCAATGTATGGCATAATCCTTGCGTTTAAGGATTATGACTTTGGTTTGGGCATTTGGGGAAGCGAGTGGATAGGGCTTAAGCATTTCATGAAGTTTTTTAAGTCGTATCGGTTTGAGCAAATGCTCACAAATACACTTGTAATTAACTTCTACTCCCTGTTGCTCAGCATTCCGCTTCCGATGGGGCTTGCCCTTGTGCTGCATTATGTAAACGGCAAGCGACTTTCAAAAACCACCCAGATGATCACATACGCTCCGCATTTTATCTCTAATGTTGTGATTGTCAGCATGATGTCGCTGATGCTTGCGAAAGGATCGGGCGTAGTAAATGGTATTTTCCGACACATGGGGATGGAAGCGGTAGACTTTCTCGGCAAGCCAGCTTTGTTTAAGCACATGTACGTCTGGTCAGACATCTGGCAGCATAATGGATGGCAGGCTATTATCTATATCGCAACGCTATCCTCTGTCAGCCCGGAACTACATGAAGCTGCTATGATTGATGGCGCTGGAAAGCTGCAGCGTATCTGGTATGTTGACATTCCAGCCCTGCTGCCCACAGCAACCATTTTGCTGATCATGAGTTGTGGCAATATCATGAATATCAGTTTCGAGAAGATCTATCTGATGCAGAACAATATGAACATCAGTACATCGGAAGTTATCTCGACCTATGTATACAAAGCTGCTTTCATTGACGGTAAGTATGACTACTCAACCGCTATTAACCTCTTTAGTAGTGTAGTCAATTTTTCGCTGCTGATGTTTGTGAACTGGATTTCGCAGAAACTCTCTGATACCAGCTTATTCTGATGGAAAGAGGTGATTTGATGATGGTGAAATCTATCAGGATTCGCGATAGCTTTGCCGATCGCATCTTTAATGTAGTTCTGACTATCATTTGTATCTGCACATTGTTAATTGCATTTTATCCCCTCTACTTCGTGCTGGTAGCGTCCGTATCAGATCCACAGTATGTGAATTCTGGAAAGCTTCTGCTGTACCCGGTTGGTTTTACAACAGAAGGTTATCATCAGGTATTGGCGGATGAACGCGTTTGGATTGGTTATGGCAATTCAATTATTTATGCAATAGGTGGTATTCTCTACGGCTTAGTCACTACCATTCCGCTGGGTTATGCTCTTTCGCGCAAAGAACTGCCTTTCCGTGGCTTTATTACCGGTCTCTTCGTCTTCACAATGTATTTTCAAGGCGGTATGGTTCCTCTATATCTCACGGTCAAAGACCTTGGGCTGACGAACTCTCGCTTAGTCATCATCATTTTAGGTAGTTTTGCAATGTACAACGTAATTGTTGTGCGGAGTTATTTTTCCTCATCTTTACCGGAAGAACTGCGCGAAGCAGCACTCATCGATGGTTGCGGTGACTTGCGGTATTTTGCTCAAATTGCTGTTCCTCTGGCAAAACCGATCATTGCTGTCGTTACACTGTTTATTCTGGTTTCGAAGTGGAATGAATTCACGAATGCTATGATTTACCTGAACAAGCGACAGCTATATCCGCTTCAGCTATACCTGCGTGAACTGTTGCTTACCTTTTCTAGCATGGCTGGTAGCGCAACAGGTGCGATGGCGTCGGATGCCGAAGCGCTCGAACGGTACCACAAACTATCACAGATCATTCGCTACGGCTTCATTGTAGTCGCGTCGCTTCCGCTATTAATCGCCTATCCGTTTGTTCAGAAATACTTTGAACAAGGCGTCATGATTGGTTCATTAAAAGGTTAATAGGGCAAAACGGAGTAAAGTATTGTTGTTTATGCATTTCCATGTTTCACGGGCAAATAGGCCGTCTCACGGAATCTGAAATAACTGTAGACAATCTGTCTGAGAATAGGGGGAATACTCAGCTCGATGAATCAATGGAAGCGCTGAATATGATCGACCATTTAACAAAAAAGGAGTGAATTCCATGAAAATCAGCAAGTATATCATTGCCATGCTGCTCGTCGTGATGATGCTCGTCACTTCAATTGCGGTAGCAGAGACTGACACGGAAGGTAATCTCAATCTGACCGGGCTTCCTATCGTAAATGAACCCGAAACTATCCGAATCGTATTCTGCAAACATGATATGGATAGCACCCAGAACAATCTGAAGTATGCCGTGCAGAAGGCTGCTGAAGAGACCAACGTGCTCATCGAGTGGGAAGAAATCCCTCAGAGCGACTTCGCTATGAAGGTCTCCCTGATGTTTGCCAGCGGCGATCTTCCCGATATGTTCCTGACCGATGGCGGCGATAGCTATGTGACCGAGTATCGCAGCCAGCTGCTTGCCGTGGATGAACTCCTGCCCAAGTATGCGCCTGAACTCTGGAAGGTCATGTCTGATCCCGACATCATGGTAGAGTTCAAGCATGAGGATGGCCATGTGTACTCCATCCCTAGCGGTCTGGCTTCCAACGAGCAGAACGATGCACCTGGCCTGTTCATCTACAACAAGCAGTACTTTGAAGAGGTTGGCTACATTCCCACCAATGTTGATGAGCTGTACACGGCTCTGCAGACCATTAAGGCAAACCATCCTGATGTGATCCCGCTGTCTACCACCCAGAAGATGTGGGCTGGCCACTTCTCTCAGCTGTGCGCGACGTTCGGCATTCGCATCGACCCGACTGCTGAAGCTCGTCCTGCCCTCATCGATGGCATCTGCGTTGCCCCCTGGACCGATGAGAAGCTCTACGCCTGCCTGGAGTACTACAACAAGCTGTATGCGGAAGGCCTCTACGATGCAGATGCCTTTACCCAGACCTTCGACCAGTACATTTCCAAGGGCTACAGCGACCAGATGGCACTGTTTATCGCGGCATGGCCGAACTCTGTTTGCGGCGACCCGCTGATGGAAGAGTATGAGTTCATGGATCCCATCGCTTCTCCCGAAGGCGTTGTGATGTGGCCTGGCTATGTGAATCAGCCCTGTACCCGCCGCGGCGGTATTTTCCTGCCCAAGACCACCGAAAAGGCCGGCATCGTGCTGCGCCTGCTGGAGTACATTAACTCCTCTCTGGAGATGAAGCTCAGCTGGTACTGTGGTGAAGAAGGCAAGGATTGGATCATCAATGAAGAAACCGGCCTCTGGCATCAGCTGACGGCTGACGAACAGGCTGCGATCGGCTACACGCCTCCCTCTGGTGGACAGTGGACGACCGGCTTCTGCGACCATGGTCCCTTCTACCTGACCGTTGAAGACTGCGCTCGTCGCGACTGGTCTCTTGACCCCGCCCGTTATAAGATTGGCAAGATTCGCGAGATTTCCCAGTACTTCCCCGCTCCTGAAGATCACTATCCCAACGTGTTCGAAGATCCCAAGGTAAAGGAAGAGCGTGCGGAAATCGGTGCTGAAATCCTCAGCTGTTTCGATGAATTCTGTGCAACTAGCGTCGTTAACGGCATCACCGAAGCTTCCTGGAAAGAATACCTGAAGCGTATGGATGATCTCGGTGTCGAAGAATACGTAGAATTGTGGCAGAAGTATTACGATACCTACTCCCCCTATGGAAAGGGCAACCAGTAATCGCAGCCTGATATAACATTTGACTGCTTGTAAAATAGTCAGGGCGCGCACCTTCTGTTGAACAGGCTAAGGGTGCGCGCCCTTGCTTCATCATCCCACTGCGCAACATTACAATACCTATTGCTGCGTTAAGGAAGGAAACAGAAATGATTGAGAAGATTTCCAGAAATAGAGTAAATGGATACTTGAAGGCTGAAGAACGTCAGATAGTGAATGGAAAAGGCGAAGAATTCTTGCCGCTTGGCGTCGCATTTGGCAATTGGCTGCTTTGCGAAGGCAACATGTGGGCATTTGGAGAAGGGAATCCATATGATCGCCCAAGACGGTTTGAAACACTTATTCGTGATCTGTGCGGCAGTGTATATGCCAAATCCTTCTGGAAACGCTTCCGGGATAATTTTGTAACTGAAGCAGATATTGAAGCCATTGCAAAAGCAGGATTCAACTCCGTAAGGATTCCGATTAATTGGCGAGTATTGATGGAGGATGAACCTGGTATTTCCTTTATTGATGACGGCTTTCAACTCATTGACCGCTGTATTGATTGGTGTGAGAAACATCACCTGTATGTCTTTCTGGACCTTCATGGTGCACCTGGCGGACAAACCGGTGCGCACATTGATGATTCGATTGATAATAAACCGCGTCTGTTTATGGATGCAGATAGTTACGAGAAGTGTCTGGCGCTTTGGAGAGAAATGGCACGCCGGTATCGTGATCGTTGGATCGTTGGTGGATATGATCTTCTCAATGAACCGATTGATCATTCTCTCTCCAACATGGCACATTGGCAATCTCGTTTGGCAGTGTTTTACGATGACTGCATTCGTGTAATCCGTGAAGAAGATGATCGACATCTTTTGATCTTGGAAGGCACAAAATGCGATACTGATCCAGGTGTTTTTTATAAGGTTTTCGATCCCAATATGGTTGTCAGCTTTCATCTGTATGGTCAGATGCCATGCGAAGAAACGTATACTCAGTGGTTGGAGGTGTCGGATCGCCTGAACGTTCCTCTTTGGCTCGGTGAAACAGGACGCAGTCGCCCAGAACTTTTCACCTCACTGTATACTCTTGCATTGCAGCTTGGAATCGGCGTAAATTTCTGGCCTTGGAAACGTACAAGTTGGAAAGTTGGCTGCTGCTCCAACACGGCTCCAGACGGCTGGAAAGAGATTATCGCGTATACTCGCGGTGGAACACGGCCTTCCTATCAGCGCGCGCAGGAACTTCTGGATGCATTCGTAGAAGGATTACTATACGAAAACTGCGTGAAGCGACAGATTGTTATCGATGCTGTCCTGCGTCGTCCAAATGTACGCGTCCCCGGTTTTGCCTTCGATTATGAACTGGCTGCTATCAGAAAAAAACCTAACCCTGGTAACTCTTATGGATTCCGTGTTCATTCTGGACATCAGATTGTCCTCAAGCCCGGTTATACGATGGAACGTCAAGCTTATATGGATCCTCACGAATCTGTATGGGACGCCCTGACACTCAAGATGGATGCTGGAGAAGTGTCGAATTACACAATCACATCAGTCCCTGAGTCTTGTCCTTTGTATCTGGAAATGCGGATACTGGAGGATGCTGTACTGACCGTCATGCAGGATGATGCCATGATCGCATCTGTTCAGGCGAAGACTGGGGAGTGGGTAAGGCCGCTGGCAGGTACGCTAAGAGCATCTTCACAAAGCTGTGTTACAATATGTGTACAACAAGGAAGCCTTGAACTGAATACACTCTGCTTCGGCGATGTACCTGAGAATATTTATCCGAACGGCTTCCTGGAACTGTAAGCAAATCAAACACAAGGAGGAGTATATTATGCGTTGGAAACAATATACAGTTCAGGAAATCAAACCACTCGGTTGGTTGAAACAGCAATTGAGCATTCAAGCGTCTGGGCTGAACGGAAATCTTGATAAAGTATGGCGAGATGTACGAGAAAGCCAATGGATCGGCGGTGATGCAGAGGGCTGGGAGCGTGTTCCATATTGGCTGGATGGTTTCATTCCTTTGGCATATCTGCTCAAAGATGAACAAATGATTCAGCGATCGAAAAAATACATCGACGCTATATTAGTCAGCCAGGAGGAAGATGGCTGGATTTGCCCTGTTGCGCCTGAAGGCCGGAAAACTTATGATTCTTGGGCAGTGCAACTGATCTCGAAGGTACTGGCAGTATACTATGAATCTACTGGAGATGAGCGTGCCTATCATTCGCTGTATCGGGTGCTGAAAAACTACTATCAGTTATTGTCATCCGGAGAAATATCTCTGTTTTCCTATGGTAAATATCGTTGGTTTGAATGCTGCATCGCGATTAACCTGGTCTATGAGAAATGCCATGAAAGCTGGCTTTGCGACCTTGTAAGAATCCTGAAGGAACAAGGCGCAGATTACAGCAAGAATACAGAGCTGTGGAAAGATGCGCTCAATAAATGGACATATGACACGCATATTGTCAACATTGCTATGATGCTCAAAAGCGAAGCTGTTTCCTGCGATATACTGGGTGAAGAATACACGGATTTGGCAGAGCGCCTTCGCGATGTGCTGTATAGCTATAACGGAACACCCACTGAAATGTTTACTGGCGATGAATGCTTGGCGGGGCTCAGTCCAATACATGGTACAGAATTGTGTGCAATTGTGGAGCAAATGTATTCTTATGAGCATCTGTTCGCTTATTCTGGTGATTCAAAGTGGGCAGAACGCTTGGAAGTACTAGCCTTCAATGGACTGCCTGCCGCATTGAGTGATGATATGTGGGCGCATCAATACGATCAGTTGAGCAATCAGATTGCCTGTTATCGTATTCCAGGCAGACCTATCTATACCACAAACTTCAGCGATGCCAATATGTTTGGGTTAGAACCCAATTACGGTTGCTGTACAGCTAACTTCGGACAGGGATGGCCCAAGCTTGCGTTATCTGCATTTATGCATAAAGATGATACAATCATCAACGTACTACCTATTCCTTGTGAGCTGGAAACGGTTGATACACACATCGTCGTCTCAACAGATTATCCTTTTAAGAATACTGTGACGTATGAAATCGATACGCAGAAAGCGTTTTGCTTTCAGTTCCGGATTCCATCCTTTGCAAAGAAGGTCACAATCAATGGGCAGCCGTATGCTGGCGAATACTATTCCCGGTCTATTGATCGCAATACTCATGTAGTACTTCGTCTTGCTTTTGATGCTGAGCCGTATTTTGAGCGCACTCCCAGTGGGCTCACTACTGCGAAATGTGGTTCGCTCGTTTATGCAGTACCCATCCAATACAAGAAGATTGTTTTCGAGTATGAGGAAAACAAAGTAGAAAGAAAGTTCCCATATTGCGATTATGAGTATCTCCCTCTTTCCGATTGGAACTACGCTTTCCATGATACTGAACTTAAACAAATAGAATACGAAATTGGCGATACGCCATTCTCTTCAGAGCATCCTCCGGTAACGCTGCGAGCTGTTGTGCAGAAAATCAACTGGGGTTTGGAGGAGGGCTATGAATTGGTGTGTGCGAAATGGCCAAAGTCCCTCGATCCTGTTGCACCGCCCGAAGAAATAGAACTATATCCCTATGGATGCGCGAAATTGCGCATTACGGAGTTGCCAATAAAAAAGGGATAACACGTATTTATGATAAGGAGGGGTAATATGAAGGCATTAACTGTCGATGCAAATGGAATTCTATCCTTGCAAGAGTTGCCGATGCCATCCTATGGTCCCTGTCAGGCGCTTGTAAAGATGCGTAGCTGTGGAGTATGCAGCGGCACAGATATGAAACTAATTCACCGTACATTCAAAAACTTTGATTCATATCCCGCCATTCTGGGACATGAAGGCGTTGGAGAAGTGGTGGCGACAGGTGAGAAGGTTGAGAACCTGCATAAGGGAGATCTGGTATTATTACCATTTCTGGAAGAAAAGGTGGGGGAATTCACACCTGGTTGGGGTGCCTACAGCGAATATGCTGTAGTTGGCGATGCACAAGCCTATATTCACTGTGGGATGGGACCTGGCACGCCCCAGTGGAGTGAAGGGTATCTGGCACAAACGGTTCTTAGTCAAATAAATCATGTTGATGCTGTTGGCGCTGCGATGATCATTACTTTCCGTGAAGTTCTTTCGGCAATCCGACGTTTCGGACTTCATCCGAATCAGAATATTGTTATCCTGGGTGCAGGTCCTGTTGGATTATGCTTTACTCGCTTTCTGAAACTTCTTGGTATGAAAACAGTCATCACCACGGATGTGTTGGACGAAAAAGTGAAAACAGCGAGAAAAATGGGTGCTGATTACGCATTTAATTCAGCAAACTGCGATGTTGTCAAAGAGGTGCGTACACTGTTCCCGGACGGAGTGGATGCAGTTGTGGATGCAGTTGGGATCAACGCCCTGCTCAATCAAGCGATAAAAATGATTTGCTACAATGGAAAAATCTGTGGCTATGGGATTTCGCCTCAACTTTCCATGAACCTCGATTGGAGCAACGCACCCTATAACTGGAATCTTCACTTTGTTCAATGGCCAAGCAAGGCTGAAGAAGCGCAGGCGCATGCCCAGATCATGTCTTGGATTAATCTGGGTCTTCTTGATCCTATGGATTTCATTTCTGATGTAATTCCATTTTCCCGGGTTACGGATGCTTTTAAACTCATTGAAAAGCACTTGCCAGAAACAAAGAAGATTGTCATTGAGTTTTAAGGAGGTATCAAAATGGTACAGAGCGAGCTCTTCTGCGTATTACCGGATTATATTTGTACCCCGGACGGCATGGCTATTGACCGTCATGGCAATCTGGTACTTTCCTGCCCAAACTATGCCGAAGACTCCTGTCCCGGTGTGGTAGTACGCATCGACAAGCTTGGAAATGTAACGAAGTGGTTTGAGGTGCCCGTTCATCCTGAGACAGGAATCGCTCGGAATATGGGGATTGCTTTTGACGATGAATGGAATATCTATCTGTGTGACAATCAAGGATGGAACGGAAAGCCCGAACTTCAGTATAAGGGAAGAGTGCTCAAAATAAGCGTTGATGATGATGGGAACATCCTTAAGTCTGTCGTAGTCGCCAAGAATATGGAGCATCCCAATGGAATCCGAATCCACGGAGGCTACATGTATGTGACGCAGAGCTACATGCATCCGGTCAAACGGGCAGATGGCAAGCTGACAAGCGGCGTGTATCGTTTTGCGCTGGATGAAGAAAACGTGGATGTAAAAAATGATCTTCAGGATAAGAACCTATTTGCGACTTTTGTCACGCAGAATCCAGATTGTCAATATGGTGCTGATGGCATCGTGTTTGATAAAAAGGGCGATTTGTACGTCGGCAATTTCGGAGATGGTTTTGTTCACCGACTCGTTCTTGGAGAGGATGGCAATCTGAAAGAAAACGTCGTTTTCGCGCAGGATGCCAATCAGCTGCAGAGTACAGACGGCATGATTTTTGACGACAATGGAAACCTGTACATTGCTGACTTCAGTGCAAATGCCATTGCAATGGTTACACCGGACGGAAAAGTAACCCGTATCGCACAGAGTCCGGATTGTACCGGCGTAGATGGCGGACTTGATCAGCCTGGCGAGCCTATCGTTTGGAATGGAAAGCTGATCGCTTCCTGTTTTGATCTGGTCACAGGGCCAGGAAAAGTAAACCTAAAGCACGAAATGCCCGCGACCTTGGTATCGTTGAACCTGTAAAGGAGAAGTATTGTGAAGTCCTATTTGCTTGCGCATGACCTAGGTACCAGCGGAAATAAGGCGGTACTGTATTCTGCAGACGGAACACTTATTGCTTCCTGTCATCAAGCATATCCCACCCAATATCCTCATGATGGATGGGTAGAACAGGACGCAGACGACTGGTGGAGAGCCGTATGCCAATCTACCAGGCAACTCTTGGAAACAGCCCATGTATCCCCCGGAGAAATCGCCGCCATATCATTTTCGGCTCAGATGATGGGATGCTTGCCGGTAGACAAAGCAGGAAACCCTCTACGTCCTATGATTACTTGGGCGGATACGCGTGCTTCTCGTCAAGAAGCATGGATGTTGGAACGTGTATCGATGGATCGCGTATATGCCATTACCGGCCATCGTGCAAGCGCCTCCTATTCCGCAGCAAAACTACTATGGATCAAGGAGTATGAGCCCGATGTTTTCAGTCGAACCGCATATATGCTCCATGCAAAGGACTATATCATCTATCGCCTGACCGGAGAGTTTGTTACTGATTATAGCGACGCTTCAGGAACCAACCTGTTTGACATCAAGGAAAAGCGGTGGTCGCAAGAATTGTTGGATGCATGGGATATTCCATCATCCATTTTACCGATTCCGCATCCATCTACAGATGTAGCAGGTACTGTTACCCCTCAAGCTGCAGTGCAAGTTGGTTTGTTAGCAGGAACGCCCGTCGTTATCGGCGGCGGAGATGGTAGCTGTGCTTGCGTTGGTGCCGGTGTTGTTGAAGAAAGAAATGCATATTGTGTGCTTGGTTCTTCTTCGTGGATATCCGCTGCATCCAGACAACCGGTGTTTGATCCACAGAAACGCACATTCAATTGGGTTCATCTGGACTCATCGCTGTATACTCCCTGCGGAACGATGCAAGCAGCAGGATACTCTTACCAATGGTTTAGGGATATGTTCTGCGCTGAAGAAAAAAGACTTGCACAGGAAAACAAATCGAGTATTTATCCTATTCTTGATGAAATGGTAAGTCAAGTTGCTTCTGGCTCTGGCGGCCTCTTGTATCTGCCTTACTTACTAGGTGAACGATCTCCTCGTTGGGATGTTCGGGTTCGGGGGGCGTTTCTTGGATTATCGGTAACCACGGGGAAAGCAGAGATGATTCGTGCAGTTATGGAAGGCGTGGGGATGAATCTACACGTGATTCTCCAAGCGTTGAATGCGCAGATTCCTATTGGTAAGTTGACGTTGATTGGTGGCGGAGTGAAAGGAGATATTTGGCCTCAGATTCTCGCTGACATCTGGGATATGCCTATCGAAGTGGCTTTCCGTTGTGAAGAGGCAACCAGTATGGGCGCTGCGATGTGTGCTGGTGTTGGAATTGGTCTCTATGAAAGCTTTTGTAAAGCGCCGGTTGCTCAGAATGATATGCGAGTTTTTTCTCCTGACGCAAAAGCGAATGCAGCATATCGTAAGCTGTATCCTTTGTTTGAACAGGCATATGAATCATTACGGACCGTATCTACTGGGCTGGCAGACTTCCGCGAAGCTTTCTAATAAAACATAAAGAAGGGATTAGTGTGAAAACATCAAGTACGACAAAAAACAAGGATTTGTCAGAAAGAATGCAATGCAAACAAGCCCATAAGGGCGGGTTAAATTGTGAGGGAGCTAGCCAGCCAACGCAGCGAGGGAAACGGAATCCTCCTGTAAGACCCCCAGCGAAACCAGAAGCTTAACGGCATTCTTGGCGGAAGAAACGACTTGCCTGCGCCTGAGTTGTTCGGGCATATCGTATTTCTGCAAATCGCAGGGGTGGAATACCTCGCCAGTCTTGAGCATGGCAAAGACGGCGGTAAGGATCATTCTGGCGATGGCGATGATGGCGCGCTTCTTGCCCCTGCGTTTGGATATATGCTCGTACTTGGATTTGAAGTAAACGCTCTTGGTGGACTTGACCGCCGCATGTGCGGCCTGCACCAGCGCAGGCTTCAGATAAACCCCGGCACGGGTGATTCTCACGGATTTCTTTTTCCCGGCAGACTCGTTGTTGCCCGGCGTCAGTCCCGCCCAGCGGCACAGACGCTTGGAGGAACCAAACTCGGACATATCCGTGCCAATTTCCGAGATGATCGTAATGGCGAGATTACGGTCAACACCCGGAATGGTACAAAGCAGGGAGATTTGGCTCTCGTATTCAGAAACCATCTTGTTGATTTCAGCGTCGAGTCTGGCAACTCTGGCGTTGATATCGGAGAAATGCTCCTGAATGATGCGAACACGCTCCTTCTGCTCGGCGGACATCTTGAAGCCCTCGACAGCGGCCATGACATCTGCGGACTTCTTCTTGGCGGCACGTTGAAGCAAGGACGCGCAGTAAGCCGGGTTTACGACATCCGTATCCAGGAGGTAATTCTGAATCGCCGCTGCGGATTTACCAAACATATCGGACAAGACGGCATCCAGCGTCGAGTTGCACACAGTGAAAGCATTCTGGAAGCGATTCCTTTCACTAGAACGCATGGAGATGAGCTTGTAACGGTATCTGGTGAACTCGCGGAGCACGCGGATCTTCCTGCTGGGAACGAAGCTGCCGGGAACAAGACCCATTCGGAACAAGTCTCCGATCCACCTGGAATCCTTGGTATCATCCTTATTGCCCTTCACGGCAGACACCCATTTGGGGTTGACAATAACCACACGGATGGCATCCTCAAGGATATTCCAAACCGGAACCCAGTATTTGCCCGTGCTCTCCATGCAGACATCCTTGCAGTCGTTGTCAAGGAGCCATTGCCTGAAAGCGAGCAAATCACGACTGAAAGTAGAGAAACGCTTCTTGTAGTACTTCGGAACAAGCCCGTCCGTTTTGATGATGGTGGCGACGAGAAAGGTTTTATGAACATCGACGCCACAGCAAACCGGATACGTGAGTTTCATGACGACCCTCCCTTCTTGATTGAGAGAGGCAGGGACTGAGCCGCCACACATT
>ENA-ORNY01000635-ORNY01000635.1-human-gut-metagenome-genome-assembly--contig:-NODE-635-length-23243-cov-14.223736_pt1 | contig 23243 bp, 21 predicted proteins | sample MGYA00242122_ERZ509036 | MGnify/ENA primary metagenome ERZ509036 (study PRJEB26280, sample SAMEA2338696) | human gut metagenome | biome: human gut; feature: human-associated habitat; material: faeces... | reverse complement strand
TAAACTCTACATACCCTACATTTGTTTTTTCTAATGAATTTACTATTAATGAATATAGTACTTGTTTAATTTTCATATCATCGCCATACAAATATAAATCATTATGGGGTATATTATATTTAAACTCAACATCTTTCTTATTTTCCAATGATACTCTTTTTGTAAGTTCTTCGCATATTTTTTTTAAATTATATTTCTTATCAATTATATTTATTTTTTGTGCATCTAGAGTTGATACATTCATTACATTATTTATGGTAAAGTCTAATTTTTTTGCTAAATTTGATAAATCTTTTACATTTTCTTTGATTACTTTTATATCTTTTTCCTCTTCGATATTTGAACATATATTTTCTATACTTTTAAGAGGATTTCTACTTTCTTGAGTTATTTCAAATAAGAAATTATATTTATCTTCATAATTAGATTCCATTATTTCTTTATTTTTATATAATTCATTTAGCATCTTTACATCTGGATTTTCTATTGTAAAGAACATTAGAAAAGTTACAAATGTCTCCATTGGTATCATTAGTGTAAGTTCTGGATTAAAATATTGGACAATCATTGTTATAATACCAAGAAATATAAACGAAAATACTGGTGTATACTTTTTAGTCCTAATATTTCTAAAGTTTCTAATAAGCATAAATACTATAAATGTAATCATTACCCCACTCAAACTATATACATAATTAGCGCTTGGTCCATAAGTATAATTTATGTTATTTGCATATAAAGGTAAAATAGTTACCAAAATAATTGATACAATGCAAATAAAATACATAATTTTTTTCATTTTATTTATTTTAGATAAATAAATATTTTTTTCCTTATATCTATCTTTAGAACTAATAACATAAATATAATAAGTAAATATTAAAATCCATACTACAAAATAATATAAAATAAATTTTAAAATAAATATTGCTAAATTAGGATTGAAGTTATTAATTACTCTTATTGCAAGTGTCGAGGGAAATATTTCAATAATAAGTCCTAAAAAATTTGTTAAAACCAATCTTTTATAAATAGCATTCTCATCACTATCAATTCTTTGTTTAGAAAAATAAACTATGATAAGCATTATACTATAAAATAAACTTACTATAGAAAAAAATATGTTATCCTTCATACTACCACCTAGTATAAGAATAACATATTTTTATATTTTTTTAAACTACTTATGTAAAACTTTTATATTATTTTTTTCAAGTTCAATAACTTCACAGTCAATATTATTTGCAAGATCGTCTAATGTTTGATAATCAACTTTTCCAAGAGGAGTTCTAGGAAGTGATGGATAAATTACTAAGTAAGCTGGTCTTTCTTCAGCAGTAAAGACATTATCTAAATAATTTAAAAGTTCACTTGTACACTCTTCTTGAGTCTTATTACATAAATCATCAAAAGATACATGGCAAACTATTTTATCATCCTTATGATTTAATTTACATAATTTAACACAAGGTAGTTCTTTTATTTTTTCCGCAATTAAGATTAAATTAACTTCTTTAGAATTGATTTCAAGTGGCTTTTGATCTCTATCAAGGACAAATAAACTACCTGTATCATGAACAAAACCAAAATCTTTAGTATTATACCATTTTACCCCATTTTTATCAGTATAGATTACACTATCAGTCATCTGTGGATTATTATAATAACAATTCATCATTGCTGGTCCAGTAACCCATATTCTACCTGGTTCATTATAACTTAAATCATTAAAACTTCTATCTTTAATCATTACATTATTAAATGGAAGTGGTAGTCCTGAAGAACCAATCATATTACAATTTGGATGAGCTACACTAAAACATGAATCCATTTCACTAGCACCAAAACCTGCTTCTTGAGTTATACCTGTTTCAGATTTAAATCTATTAACTTGGTTTATATCAGGTCTTTCACCACCAATAACCACTTTTTTTAGATTTCCAATATATTCATCTTTATTTTTATCATAAAGTACTGAATCCCATAAATATTGGCTCCATATACCATAATTTGGTTTATGTTTAGCTAAATATTTTGGAACACTTTCATAACTTAAATCCATTTCAAGTATATTCTCAAGACCAAGACTCATTGCCATACCAATTATATCAGCATCCCAGAATGCTAAGAATGGTGGAACAAGTGCTAAATTCTTTTCTCCTCTTTTAAGACCTAAATCAGCAATTTCATGTTGTTTTGCTAATGCATTATTTGCATCATGAGAAAGTAATATTGCTTTACTTTCACCAGTTGTACCTGAGGATAAAGCTATATTTGAAGGAAGATGGTCTTCGTAAACACTTTCCATAGGTCCATTATAATACTGTCCATAGCTTACAAATTTACCTAAACTTATAGCCCCTTTTACACTTTTATTTTGAAGTTTATTATTAAGCGTGAAAAGTGCTGTTTTAAATTTTTCATCATTTAATGCTGGAGTTGAAGCAGAAACTGGAAGTCTTAACTTTTTAATATTATTAAATTCTTCACTATTTAATACTTCACAAACGTTAGGTTCTAAAATATCAAGGAACATAATTAAACTTGGATTTAAAAGTTTAATATGTTTATACATTTTATCCTTATCTTCCATAAAATTAAAATGAGCAGTTATAGCCCCAACGTAAGCACATGCATATTTAAAAGCTATTAATTCAGGAGTAGATAGTGCAATTGATACTACCTTATCTCCCTTACCTATACCCATTGCTTTTAAAGAACGAATAAATTTATTACGCATAGCAATAAACTCACTATTAGTAATTCTTTTAAGACCACGATTATTTAAAATAACATCATTTGGATAATCTTTATTACACATTTCTTCATAATCAGCTTGATTCATTTTAGGTAAATTCTCATTCATTTTTTTGGGATCATACCATTGTTCCCAAATCCTATCATTTTGAATCACACCTGTAATAGGTCTATTTAAGTTAAATTTTTTATCATTTTTTACAACATTGTTATCTTTCATAAAAAACACCCCTCTAACGAAAAACATTTTAGCACATATTTAATAAAATGTCAAATTTGTGTAAATAAAAAGTATAATTTTTTACAAAAATTAAAATATATGGTATCATAAATATATCTTATGGATGTATAGTTGTTTAGAGAAAAATAAATTAGAAAGGACTTATAATATGAAAAAGAAAGATAAAAAATTTATTGCATGGTCATTATTAATATTAATGATTGGTTCTGTAATCGCAGGTCTTCTTGCATATCTTGCTAGTTAAAAAAGCCTAAAATATTAATAAATTTATCTTGAAAAAGAAAAACTATAAATAATGAAGATACTAGGAATGGTCCAAAAGGTACTTCATTATTTTTTTGTAATTTTAATGAGGCTACAGAATAAGGAAGTGCTAAAAATGATGATAATATAATAGCAATTAAAGATAATCTAAATCCTAAGGCATAGCCAATAACAAATGCAAGTTTTATATCTCCTCCACCTAAACTTTCTCTTTTAAATAATTTATCACCAATAATTTTTATCAAATACATTACAAGAAAAAGTAATATTCCACTTACAATACTTATTAATGCATCTTTATAACCAAAAAATATAAACTTTAATATAAAAAGTAAAATACTTGCTATAATAAGTGGTGAATCTAAAATAATATAATAAGAAAAATCAGATATAAAAATTAACATCATTAAACTTGAAAGTACAAGATAAGCATAAAAATTATAACCTATTGGTATAAAATGATACCCTAAAGCAAAGAAAAGCCCCATAAATATTTCTACAATTAAATTAAGAGGACTAATTTTTTCACCACAGTATCTACATTTTCCTTTCAAAAAAACATAAGAAAAAATAGGTATTAAATCATACCATTTTAACTCTTTCTTACATTTATCACATCTACTTCTTGAAAATAGCACATCTTCATTTATAGGAAGTCTTTTTCCTACAACTAGGAAAAAAGATCCTAAACATGCACCAATTATAAATAATAATACTTCCATAAAACTCCCCTAAATCATTTGATTATATGCATTAAACATTGGAACAATAACAGCAAGTAATATTCCACCTACCATAATTGCTAAGAACACAATCATAATTGGTTCTATTAAACTCTTTAATGCATTAACTGTATTTTTATGCATAACTTGATAATAATCGCTAACCTTTTGCATCATATCAGCAAGTTGACCAGTTGATTCACCAGTAACTATCATATAATAAGCAACATCAGGAACAGCCCAATGATCTTTAAACGCATCAGATATTTTTTCTCCCATAACAATATTGTCTATTGTTTTAAACATTATTGCTTTATAAATTTCATTATTAGTAATTTTACTTAAAATTCCCATACTTTCAGTAATAAATACATTATTTCTTAAAAGTGATGCAAAAGTTTTAGCAAATATTGCTATTTCATTATATATAATAATATTTTTTATTACCGGTAATTTCATAGATATTTCTTGAATAAAAACACGATACATTTTAACTTTTTTAAACATTATAATATTTAAAACAATTAAGGCAACAATAAGTAATAAAATTAATGATAAATTTTTAGTTAAAAAATTACTTAAATTCACTAAAAATAATGTTAAACCAGTTATAGGTATATCCATTTGTCCATATATAGTTGAAAATTGTGGTACAACGTAGACAATAATAAAAGTTACAACTGCAATTGCAAATACAGTAATAATTGCTGGATATGTTAAAGCACTAACCATTTCTTTATGAGTATTATCAACTTCAGTATAGTAATTAGCCATATCATCAAGTGTTTCTTGTAATGTTCCAGTAGCCTCGGCAGCCTTTATCATATTGATAAGAAGTGCTGGAAATAAGTTACCTTGTTTTGCAAGGGCATTTGAAAATGTTTCTCCAAGTTGAAGTTCATAACAAATAGATTCAAATACTCTTTGTCGATTTTTATTTTTATTCATTTGAGTAGTTAATATTTTCATTCCGTCATTTAAAGTAATACCAGCTTTTAAATAAGTAGAAAGTTGTGTTAGGAAAAATATTAAGTCTTTTTTAGACATCTCTCTTGATATAAAAGATGAATCAGCATTTAAAAAATTAATTAATTTACTAGTTTTAATTTGATATACTTCATAACCTTTATTTACTAAAAATGCATTAATATCAAGTTTAGAAAGGCCAGACATTGTTGCAGTAAATATTTGACCATCCCCTTGAACATTTCTTACTGTAAATTGATAAACATTTGGTGTTTTACTACGAGTAGCGCCACTTGTTCTTAAGTCATTAGCTAGTTCTATTTTCATTTTTTCATATCTTGCTAAAGTTTTTTTGCTATAATTATAGACTCTTTGTTTCTTTTTCTTTTTACCTTTAGTTTTTTGATATAAAAGTTCTTGTTCTTCTTTAGTTTCAACTTTATCTGCTTTTCCATTAACTGTTTTATCAAGTTGCCAAGCAAAATAATTAAATAGCATTACCCACATATCCCAAAGTACAAATTTTATTCCAAGTAATGAATATACTGGTATATAAATAAAAGATGTTATAAAATCTAATATAATATTATTTTTTTTCTTTGATTCTTCCATTGTAATCTCCCTACTATAAAAAAGTATACCATAATTTTTTTTATTATTCTAGGGGTACAAATTAATATTAACAAAAAGAGCATAAGTTATTTACTTATACTTTTTAATTTCCTCAAGATCACTTTCAGTGATTCCTAAGTATTTAAGAATATCTAATTCATTCATTCCTGCTTTTAGTAGATTTAAAATTATTTCTTTTTTGCCTTTGTCTATACCAATAGCCATTCCTTCGGTTTTGCCAATTTCTATACCTGCAGTTTTACCAATTTCTATACCTGCAGTTTTTCCTTCTTCAAAACCAACTTCTTTGGCTACTTGCTCATTAAATTTATCTCTATCATAATAAAATATTGCATCAAAATTTTCTACCATATATTCCATCCTCCTTAATATTAATTGACCTAGTTTATTATTTTTATATAACTCATAATATTTATCATTATTTTCACTTGTAAATACATAAAATATCTTTCTTGGGTCATCACCCGGTAAACTAGCAATTTCATTATATGTCATATTATAACTATTTTCAAGATTAAAATCGACTATAAAAAAAAGTTCATTTCTTACTTCATTAGTTATACTATCAATTAATTCAGTTATATTTATAAAATTTTTTGTTTTAAACGGACTTTTATTATTTATATTAATTTGCAATACTTTTTTAACTTTATCCGAATCACCAGGTTTTACCTGTCTTAAAAGTAAAGCACATAGATATGATAAATTTTTTAAATTAACACTTACTGAAGTTTGACTATTACCTTCGATATTTATTAAATAATTATCTGATTCATAAAGTAAATCTGATTCTCTATTTTTAATATTTATATTATCATTTACATTGTTATCAAGTAAATGAATACTATCGTCTATTGGTAAATCAAGTAATTCTAAAGTATAATTATATACATAGTTAAGTAGTTGTGGTGTTTCAAGAAATATTTTTTTAAAAGCTAAATCAAGTAGGAATCCTGAGTTAGAGTAAAGATTATTAAACATAGTTATATACCTTTCTAAGGTGTGTGATTTTAAGGCCTTTTTATCGCATAAAAAGAACTTATTTTTTCCGAGCAAATTAAATATATCAAAAATTATTACTATTGTCTATGTTTTTTGAAACATTTAATAAACTTTTATCATATAATTAAATAGGTGAAAAAATATGTTTTCAAATGTAATATCTTCGGGAATAACTTTAGCTAAAGTATTATCTGGTCTTTCCAAATCAATTAATATTGCTAAAGAAGTGATTCCCCTTTATGAAAGTGTAAAACCAATGATTCGAGGTGCTAAAAATTTACCAAAGATACTAAATACTTTGAATAAAAGTTATAAAGAAAATGAAACTAATAAAAAGTATTCCACAATAAAAACTACTATAGAAAGTAGTCTTATTAATAACCCAACATTTTTTAAATAGTTTTAAAAAAAAGATAGATAATATTTTTGAGTGTTTTAAAATTTTTACTCTTTTTAAAAATATAAGTTTCTTTATGAAGTAAATATTTAAAGTAATTTTTATCATTACTTTTACCATACATTTTTTGATAATAAGAAAGTTTTTCTTTACCTTTTTCATATGAAATAATGTCATAATATTTTCCGTTTTCATAAACTATTATTTCTTTATTAATTTTATATTCAATACTATTTAAATAGTTTCTTAAAGTATATAAATCATTATTTGAACTTATGATAATATTTTCTGGTAAATAACCACTTTTCAAAATATCAATCACTGTATAAGTTCCCATACCACAAATTGTTAAAGTATCATATTTATCCCTTATATTTTTAAGTCCATCAGATAATACTAACTTTACATTAGTAATATGGTACTTTTTTAAATTAGCCTCTCCATAAGAAAGAGCATTATTTGATACATCACTAGCAATTATACTTTGACATTTACCAGTTTTAGATAAAATCATTGGTAAATATGCATGGTCTGTTCCAACATCTAAAACATTACAGTTTTCTTTTACAAGTGATGCTACCGCCTCAAGGCGAAGACTTTTCATTATTCCTCCATAAAGTCTCTTAGTTTTTTAGCTCTTGAAGGATGACGTAATTTACGAAGGGCTTTTGCCTCAATTTGACGAATTCTTTCTCTTGTTACATTAAACTTTTTACCAACTTCCTCAAGGGTATGACAAGTACCATCTTTAAGTCCAAAACGAAGACGTAATACTTCTTGTTCTCTTGGTTGAAGGCTTTGAAGTACATCATCAATTTCCTCTTTTAGAATTTCATTTTCTGTATATTCCTCTGGTGAAAGTGAACTTTCATCTTTAATAAAATCTCCTAAATGAGAATCATCTTCTTCACCAATTGGTGTTTCAAGTGAAACTGGATCTTGACTAATTTTAATTACTTCACGAACTTTATCAACACTAACATTCATTTTTTTAGCAATTTCTTCTTCAGAAGGTTCTCTATTAAGTTCAAGTGTTAATTGTCTTTGAACTCTTACCATTTTATTAATTGTTTCAACCATATGTACTGGTACACGTATTGTTCTAGCTTGATCAGCAAGAGCTCTTGTAATTGCTTGTCTAATCCACCAAGTAGCATAAGTAGAAAATTTATATCCCCTATTAGAGTCAAATTTATCTACAGCTTTCATAAGACCAATGTTACCCTCTTGGATAAGGTCAAGGAAAAGAAGCCCTCTTCCTACATATCTTTTTGCAATTGATACAACAAGACGAAGGTTACTTTCCGCAAGTATTCTTTTGGCATCTTCATCATTATTATTTATTCTTTCTGATAAAGCAAGTTCTTCATCAGGTGTAAGAAGTGGAATTCTACCTATTTCTTTTAAATACATTCTTACTGGATCATTAATATTTACATCCTTAGTAATTTCTTCGTCATTTAAAATTAGATTTTCTTCATCTTTAACTTCTTCGAGTACTTTTTCTACATTTCCCCCATTTGAGGATACATCATCGCCTGATATAACTGTTATATTATGTTCAAGTAATTTGTTATAAAGTTCATCTAATAAATCATTATCAATTTCTAACCCTTTTAATTTTTCTGCAAGCATTTCATATGTAATATAACCTTTAGCTTCCCCCTCTTTAATTAATTCTTCTTCCCTTTCTTTAAATGTTTTAATTTCTTTCATATTTACTACATCCTTTCCTCATACTCTATTTTTCTTCTTTTTTCAAGCCACTTTTGGGCATCATTTATTTTCATATTTGCGTCCATTTCATTTTGTGCATTATATTTTTTTTGTTTTAAATCCATTTTATCTATTTCATTATTTGCTCTATCAAGTGCTTCCAGAAACCATTTTTCTGATATTTCTTTATCGTTATTAGATAAAACATCACTTACAAAAGCATAAACATCTTTATATTTTACCACATAATCTAAAAATCCTGCAATATCAATTTGTTTATATTTATCAATATATTCCTTTATATAAGCAACAGTCATTCTTTCAACTCTATTTTTTAAATAACCAAGCCGATTAGCAAAGATAAAATAATATTCCTTATTCTGAAGCATTCCATAAATTATATTGGAAACAGCAAGGTCATAACCACTTTTTTTCTTTTGCTTAATAACAGGTTCTTGCATCTTAGGTTTTGCATTAAATGTAATATCCTTTTTTAAAATATTTACATCTATATGGTATGTTTCACTTAAACGATTTATTATAATACTTTTTTCAATATCACTAAGACTTTTTATTGAATCAAGTACACTTTTTACATACTTTTGAATATCTTCGACCGAAGATAAATCATAGTTATCTTTTAAAGCCTCAATTTTAAAATCAATAAACTTTCTTGCATTACTAATATTATCTTTTAAAGCATCAATTCCATTTTTCCTTACATATTCATCAGGATCTTTTGCCCCAGAAAGTCTTACTACTCTAACATCAATCCCAGCATTATATAAATTATCACCAACTTTTAAAGTGGCTGTTTTACCAGCATTATCATTATCAAGCATTAAAATAAGTTTAAGCCTTTGTTTTTTTAGAAAGTCAATTTGATAACTTGTAAGTACAACACCCATTAAAGCACAAACATTTTTAATTCCATATGTACTCATTGTTATTGCATCCATATTACCTTCGACAATAACGATTTCCTTTAACTTATTTATTTCATTTTTAGCATTAAAATAGTTAAATAAAACTTCACTTTTTTTATAAATTTCATTTTCTTTAGAGTTTACATATTTATTTTCTTCATCTTTTAAATAACATCTTCCTGTATAACCGCATAATTTACCAGATTGATTAAATATTGGAATCATTATACGATCATTAAATACATCATAATATTCTGTTCCGCCCTTATTTAAAAGGCCTATTTTATAAGCAAGTTCTAAATCAACATTTTTACTTTCAAAAAATTTTTTTAAACTATTATTATTTATTGAAAGTCCAAGTTTAAACTCATTAATAATTTGCTCAGTGATACCTCTTTTAAAAAGGTATTCTTTGGCTTTAATGCCCTCACTCGAAGCTAAATTATTTTGAAAAAACTTTAATGATAAATCCATAACTTCATACTCTTTACTAAATTTATCATTTACCTTGGAACTTTTAATATCATAATTAAAGTTTTGATGGGATTTTTCAGCAACTATTTTAACTGCTTCGATAAAACTTACATTTTCATATTTTTGAACAAATGTAAATACATTACCTGTTGCTCCACATCCACCAAAACAAGTAAAAATTTGTTTAGCTTGAGAAACAATCATATTAGGATTATGATCATCGTGAAATGGACATAAACATACATAGTTATCTTTACCTTTTTTCTCGAGTTTAATTCCATAACTTTCAATGACATCAACAATGTTTGCATTTTCTCTTATAGCATTAATTTCTTCTTCATTAATATACTTCATATTTTATCCCCTACATATATATATTATTACCGCTACCCCCTCGATTTCCTCCTTTTTTTGTTAAATTTCTTAAAAAAAATGAAAAAAAGCTCAAAAAAGTTAAATTTTTGAGCTTTTTATAACAATTTGTTTACTAAAATTATATAAATCACAAGTTACTAAATATAAGTAATTTTTATTATATTGAACCTTGTAAAATTCATTTTTATTAATATATTCTATTTCAAAAACTTTATAAGTATAAGTTTTACCTAAATATTTTAAATATATAAAATCACCTTTTTTTAAATCAAATAAATCATTAAAATAGGCATTAAAATTATAACCTGAATGACCAAGTATAATTACTGTACTATTTTCTTCATTTGGCATAACTGAACTTTTTTCAAGTTCTAAATTATTCTTTAAAGTAGAATTATTATCAAAAGTTTTTGAAAAACTAATACTAGGTATAATTAATGATATATTTTCACTATAATTGAAACTGTCAAGTAAAGTATTTTGAATAGTAAATGTTTTAGAGTTTACTGTATTTATCAAAAGTAATAAAATAAAAATTATTATTTTTTTAATCTTTTGATGCAAAATACCACCGCTGTTAAAAAGATAAATACTATAGCTACGATATAAAACTTATTAATAGATAAAGTATCTTTGAATATTAAATAGTCTTCATTAGTATTCTTTTCACCATTAACCTGTGTAATACTAGTTTGTTCATTATCAATATTATCATCATTATTATTTAAATTATCATTAATATTTTGATTATTATCAATATTATCAATATTATCAATATTTTCGCTATTATTGTTATTATCATTATTAATAACATTATCTTTATTTTTAAGTATTAATTTTAATTTGATCATTGAATCACTATTTAAATCAATATCTTGATTTATTTTTTCATATTCATCAGTTTCTTCGAATAAAATATTATATTTTCCCTTAAGTAAGCCTTTAGCATTAATAATACCATTTTCATTTGTACAATATGATAAATATTCTTTTTCATTTTGTAAAATTATGCATTTATCAGTTAAAGCCTTATTATTTTCATCAAGTATTAATATATTTAAATTTACACTATCAATTATAATATTCACTACATATTCTTTATCATTAAAATTACTGTAGGAAAATACTTCATTTTGTCCATCAGATATAATTCTTTCTGAAATAAAAGGTTTATTTTCAAGAGGTTTTTTCTTAAATACTAACTGATATTTCCCTTTTGGACCACTTACAAATAGTTTATTATCATAAATTTTAACATTTAATTCATCAGGTTTAGATACTAAATAAAATCTATCTAAATAATTAAATTCAAAAGTATATTCTTTATTTTCAAGTAAATAATTATCTCTATTAAAAAAGTCTGGCCCACTTACAATATTTGTAATCATATCTTTTACTTTATAATATTCCTCTTCGAGAAATTCAAAAGGTTTACCTCGATTTGTACAAAATCTTATTTCCATTTCTGGGTATAAATAATCCCAAATAAGTCTTTGCGTTAAAATGTGATAATTACTATGACTTATTCCAGGAATATTTTTAAACTCTAGAAAAGCATAAAAATAATCTTTTAAATCTTTAGGTAAGTCATAATTTGTATATTTTGCATATTCATATGTTTTTAAATTTGTATTAAAACTTTCCATTGGTTTTAAAATATATGATTCTTTTCCATCAAGATCAATCGAAGGTATCTCTAGAAAAATCTTTCCATCTTTTGAACAAAGTGATTTATTTGTTCCACTTATTGTATAACTTATATTTTCAAGTGCATATATATTTGTAGTAAAGGCAAAAATTGTTATTAAAATTATTATTGTTTTTTTCATATGTTTCCTTTCTAAGGTGTGTGATTTTAAATTTTTTTGCAAAAAAAATGCTCACAAAAAAATTTATTTTTTTCGAGCAAATTAAATATATCATATTTATAATATTTTGTCTATATAAAATTTTAAATTTATTTTTTTATACCTTTAGTGCCATTAAAATTTTGTAATACATTTGTTTCAAAACTAGTTTGTTTTCGAGATTTATTTTTATAATTTTTTATTCCTAATTCAATTATATTTTCTAGTAAATCTTTATATTTCATATCTTTCCATAAATAAAATGATAATGATCCTGGAATAATATTAATTTCATTTAAATATACTTTATCATTTTTTGTATCATATAAATAATCAATTCGAACTATTCCATTTGTATTAAGTGCTTTACAAGCTTTTACACTAATATTTTCTATTTCTTTAGTTAACTTTTTAGGTATATCCGCTGGGACTTTTCGACTTGCACTTGCCATACCTTTTGATTTACCACCAGAAATATACTTATCTTCATATGAAAGAATATTATCTTTTCCACTAACCTCTTCGATTAAAGATGGTTTATATAAATCTTTATCTCCAAGTACTGAACAGTTAAGTTCTTTTAGATTTTCAATAACCTTTTCTACAATAATTTTTTCATCATATTTTAATGCTTCATTAATAGCCTCATTTAAAGATGATTCATCTAAAGCAATATTAATTCCTACACTACTTCCAAGTCTTGCTGGTTTAACAATTACTGGATAGGAAAGCTTATTAATTTTAGAAATTATTTCATTTTCATTATCAAGATATTCATTTTCATAAAAATAAGTATAAGGTGCAATGTTTATACCATTTTCTTTGAAAACCATTTTTTGAATAACCTTATCTTGGCCAATTAAACTTGCATATAAATCACTTTCAGCATATGGCGCTCCAATAGTTTCTAAAAAACCTGCTATAGAGCCATCTTCAGTATTATAGCCATGAACAATTGGAAAGAAAATATCAATATTAGTTAATACTTTATGAGGAAAATTAACATTTAATAAAACAAAGTCATTATTCTTTTTAATTATTGACACTTCTTTACACTTTTTAGGTATTAAACTTAAATCTTTATAATTATCAATATTTAACAAATACTTTCCTGTATAAAAAACTCCTTTTTTAGACAAATATATTGGTACTATATCATATTTATCCATATTCATATTATTTATAGCCTGAATCGCACTTATTATGCTAATCTCGTGTTCTGTACTAATACCCCCATAAATAAAACCTACTTTTAATTTCATAAACATTCCTTTCTAATTTTCATTATAAGTATCCGGTAAATCATTTTCTAAAAGCACTGTTACTTTTTCCTTCGCAAAATCTTTTCTAAAATCATTATATGCCTCGTTAAATGAATTAAATACTTTTATATCTGCTTTTTTATTTTCATCAATGATTCCCTTTTCAATAGGCTTACTTCTTTTTTTGCCTATTAAATAAAACCTATCACAAACATTAGCCATTTTGCATCCAAATTCATAATTTAATTTTTCTTCATCTTTACCCATTTCCACCATACCAGGAGTAATAATAACTTTTTTACCTTTCATTAGTTTTAAAACTTCAATAGCATTTTGACTACCAACAGGATTAGAATTATAACTATCATCAATTATTGTAATATTTTCTGATGTCTTAAGCTCTAACCTATGAGAAATGACTTTAATATTGGAAATACCTTTTTGAATTTCTTTTAAGGACATTCCAAGTTCATTTGCCAGAAGAGAGGCAGAAACTATATTATAAATATTTTCTTTACCTAAAAGTGTAGTTTCAACTTGAATACTTTTCTTTTTTATATGAAGAGTAAAAACGCTTCCTTTATCACTATATTTAATATCACTTGCATAAGCATCAGCATCATTATCGTTTAAACTAAACCATAAAGTCTTTACTCTATTTATAGGCTTATATTTTCTTAAATATTCATTATCTTTATTTAAAACAATTACTCCATCATTTGGTAAACTTTCAAGTAATTCACATTTTGTTTTAGTAATAATATCAATATTTTTAAAGGTATCAAGATGTGCTGGTCCAACGCTTGTAATTATTCCATATTTAGGATGAACTATATCACATAACTGTTTAATCTCTCCCTTGGCGCGAGCACCCATCTCAGCAATAAAATAATCATTAAAAATGCTTTCTGTTTCATTAATTGTTTTAGTTATTCCCTTTGGCGTATTAAATGAATTAGCTGTACAAAATCCTTTATATTTTACACTTAAAATATCATTTAAAATCATTTTTGTACTAGTTTTACCAAAAGAACCAGTAATACCTATTACTGCAATATTTTCCATTTTTTTAAGCCTTTTAATAGCTTTATTTTTATATACTTCATAAATAATTTTTTCAACTGGATATAAAATATAATTTAAAATTATCAAAACAAAGGGTAATAAAGATATAAATATAAGTTCTATTCCAAGTAAAAATGTAAGGTTTTTATTAAAACAAATAATCATTAATATTAAATAAGAAATTATATCTAAAGAAAAAATTCTAATAACTCTTTTTGTAAATTTTAAAGGTAATTTCTTATTATACTTTTTATATTGTAATACACTTGAATAAATTAAAATAAACATTATTAAAAAGAAATAAACATATAATATAAATTCAAAATTTGCAAATAAAATCAATGATATTCCAAAAAGTAATTTTAAAGCAAAGTAATTTATATTTTCTTTTATATTTTTTAAAGTAAAATTTAAAAATCTATTTTTTTCATTATATGAATTTTGCTGAAGCATTTGAATATAAAATAAACTTTCAAAAGCAAAAAGAACTATAACTAATAAAATCATAAAATATTTCATAAGGAACCTCCTACGACAAAAAATTTTTTAAAATGTTAATAGTTTGATTTAAATTTTCTAAATAAGCATAATGTCCAAATCCATTATATTTAACAAGTCCACCATCTTTTAAAATAGTTTCCAAATAAATAGCCTCTTTTAAAGGAACATCCTTATCCAAAGTACCATATATTAAAAGAACTGGCACTTCAATTTTTTTGGCATTTTCAGTTAAATCTTCATTTACAATTTTTACTAAACTTCCACGCATAATTTCACTAGCATTTTTATAATCAGTACTACCCCATTTATTTCTTAAATAATTTGTAAAAGGTTTTAAAAATTTTATTTTTTTAGCAAGTTTATATATTCTAACTTTTAAACTTATTTTTTTCTTTTTAGGTCTAAATGGTGCAGAAAGTAAAACAACTTTTTCAGTTTTAAACCTTGAGGCATAATTAATTGCAATTCTTCCTCCAAAGGAATGACCAATTAAAACTGGGTTTGATACTTTTAATTTAGTTAAAAAGTCATGTAAAAAAGAAGTATACTCAGTTACACCCCAAAAAGATGGCGGTTCTTTAGACTCACCAAAACCTGGCAAATCCAAAATTATAATACGAAATTCCGATTCAAATGGATGACCGAGCATATCCATCATTTGGATATTTTGACCCCAACCATGTAATAAAACTATCGTGCCTTTTATATTTTTTCCATAATCAACATAATTAATATCTTTTAAATTCATACAACACTTTCCTATCTCTGTAAGAAAATTATACCATATTTTTATTTAAAAAGTGCATCATATATTTCTGTAAAGTTACTTACTAATACTATTTCTATATTATTTGTAATATTTTCACTTATATTTGCAACCTCAAAGGCATTAGCAGAGGGCACAAATACTTTGGTTATACCCTCAGTAGTTGCCGCTACTACTTTTTCTTTTAAACCTCCAACAGGTAAAATATCACCTTTCAAAGAAAGCTCTCCTGTAAAAGCAATTTGTGAGGATATTTTTTTGTTTTTAATAAGACTCATTAACGCAACAGCTATTGATACACCTGCAGATGGTCCATCTTTTTTTACATAACTTTCTAAAAAATGAAAATGTAAATCTTGATTTTTTAAATCAATATTATAATTATTAGCTAAATAACTAATTACTACATTAATACTGTCTTTTAAAATTTCCCCAGCACAACCTGTAATAGTAACTTTACCTGTTCCTTTATATTTTACTACTTCAATATGGGATAATCGCCCTCCTACAGTAGTGTATGCTAAAATATTTGCTATGCCACTTGTAGTAATTTCTGGTAAATAATTTATATTTCTATTATCTAAATATTTATTTACATGAAGTATTGTAATACTTTTAGCATTCGGCTCATTTACTATAACTTTTCTTATTAATTTTTCAAGTAACCTTTTAAGTTCTCTTACTCCAGGCTCTTTAGTATAATTTTCAATAACAAACTCTAAAACTTCTTTACTTATTTTAATTTCTGCTTTATATTCACTAAAAATATCCTTAATTAAATAATTTTTAGCAATATCAATCTTTTGACTTGTTAAATAATTATCCATATTTATTATCTCTAACCTGTCAAGTAAAGTTGATGGAATATTATCTAAACTATTAGCGGTTAATATAAACATTACTTTAGATAAATCAAATGGTTCCTCAATATAATTATCTATAAAATATTTATTTTGAGTACTATCAAGTATTTCAAGTAAAGTTGAGGCAGGATCACCTTTATAATCTTTAACCATTTTATCAACTTCATCAATAAGAATAACAGGATTTTTTACTTTGCATTTAATTATACCTTGCATTATTTTTCCAGCAGAAGCCCCAAGATAAGTTCTACGTGATCCAATAAGTTCAGTTGAATCATTTAAACCACCTACACTTATTTTAATAAACTCTCGATTTAATGCTTTAGCAATTGAGTATGCACTTGAAGTTTTACCAACACCAGGTGCACCCAAAAGACATATTACCGGTGCAGATAACTGAGTATTTTTTGATAAAAAATATGCATATTCACAAATTCTTTCTTTAAGTTCCACGAGTCCATAATGAGTGGCATCAAGTTCATTTTTTATTTTTTTTATATCAGTATTTAATACTGTTTCACTATTCCAAGGTAAATTTAAAACAGTATCCAAATAGTTTTTAATAACAGCAGCTTCAGGACTAAATTCTGAACAAGTCGAATATTTATTAATTTCATTTAATAGTTTATTATAAGTTTTTTCCTCCAAAGAAAGACTCGATAATTTCTCTTTTAGACTTGCTATTTCATTTTCTTTAGTTATACCAAGTTCACTATTAATTTCCTTTAGTTTTTCTTTTAAAATAAATTCTCTTTGACCATTTTCAATAGATTGAGTTAATTTTTCATCAAGCTCTCTATCAATATTTGTAACAAGTATTTCTTCATTTAAATCATTTATTAAATTTTCCGCTCTTGTAAGGGGATTAATAGTTTCCATATATGAAAGTTTTTTAGAAAAACTAAATGGTAAAAATGAAGTAATTATATCAGTTATATCAGATAAACTTTTTCTTTCATCTAAAGTTTTTAATATAGAATTTGAAACATTTTTATTAAGTAAAATATAGTTCTTAGTAAGTTCAATTAGCTTTCGTTGAATAGCTGTTTCATTTGCTTTTGAAAATGATGGAAGTTCAATAACATTGAAACTACACTTCAAAACATTAGTATTTTTATTTTGATAATATTTATTAATACTTACCCTTTCTTCTCCTTTTATAATAACTCTTAATTTATTATTTGGAAGTTCTACTTTACTTTTTACTTTAGCAACAACACCAACTCTAGGAAGATCCTCTATTGAAGGTGAGGATTCTAAAGTATTAATCGGAGCAATAACTAAAACTTTATTAAGTTCATTTTTTGCACTTGCCCAAATTACTTTTTTACTAAATTCATTATTTAAATCGATTTTAATTTCTTGATTAGGAAGAATAATGACTTCATTAAGTATAAGTACAGGTAGTAAATTATTCATATTATCCTCCCTTCAAAGTTACCATTTATTATAAAGGGCAAAGTTATCTTTGTAAATACAAATTACACTTTCTTGACACTTTTTTGCTTAAGTTTTTTTGAATTATCATTTTTAAGTAAATTTGTCTTCATTACTTTTGAAAAATTCATAATAAGTTCTTACTGACGGAATATCTTCATACTTTACTGATACAAAATCTTTTTTATCTAAATCATAGATTACTGCTTCATTCAAATTAAGTAAAAAAGGGCTATGTGTTGATATTATAAATTGACAGTTAAAAAATCTTACACTTTCTTCTATAAATGTCTTTAGTTTTAAGGTATTTTCTGCTGATAAACTATTTTCAGGTTCATCTAAAATATATATACCATTTTCTTTAATCTCTTTTTCCCAAAACATAAGGGAGGACTCCCCATTAGATTGCAAAGAAATGGTATTATTCATTAAATTACCTCTAATAAATTTGGACATAGTTGCAGTTTTAGTTTCATAATTTTTTCGAATCTCATCATAATCAAAAATTGAAATATCCTTACTATTATATTTATTATCTAAATAGTATCTAGCAAGTTCATCTTTTCTACGATTAACGTGAGAATTAATACTTCTTAAGTCAAGTAAATAATCAAATATATCATCACTTGTAATTGTAACAATTTCTTCGGGAACTTTATTCATCTCATATCCCATAACATCTATATAATTTTTAAATAATGTTCCTTTATCATAATTAGTCTTTTTTACTGAATTAAGCTTACTAGAAATAAGATTTAATAAAGTCGATTTACCACAGCCATTACTTCCACAAAAAAGTGTAATAGAACCAAATTTAATATTTTTAATATTTTTCATGTGTGAAAAAATACCAAAGGGATAATAACTATTATATATTTTTCTTTCATCCATAGTTAACCCTTCTTCATCATTTTCTAATAATCTAATACTTTCTAAATAAACCATTTTTCCTCCTTTTAATTTCATTTTTTTATAATTGACATTCAATATACTTTTGTGATAAAATAAATCTATAAAAGAAAGGACCACAATGGCATTCCGTTAAGGTTCTTTCTTTTTTTTGTATATTTTTATATAATTACTTTTGCCAATTAAAATGATAGTATCAATCCATTGATATCTAATATTATTTAAGCAATTAATTATTTGTGAATTGGCTTCTTCATTACTTAAATCACATTCATCTCTAAGTAAAGATATTATCACATTATTTGACTGATGTTTTGCTTCATCTAACTGCCTATATATTTTCTTTAATTTAGAGTTTTCATTTAAACTTTTCTTTGGAGATTTAATTTCAAAATACTTTGAACCATTAAAAATATTTTTATTTATATATTTCGCATCTGGCGTAGATACATTTTCAATTTGTACTCTATGTATCAAAGTAAAACTTCCTCCAATAATATTCTGAATATTTAACAATGTCATTCTTTCTAATTTTCCAATGTCACGTTTATCAAATTTAGCGTTATTAACACTGTAATTTAAATATTTATTAATTTCCTTAATGAAATTATTGCTTGTTTGTGATTTTTTTATAACATAGTTTGTAACATCTTGATATTTTGAGTTTAAATGATTTTCAAGCTCTAATAACATAATTCCTCCTTTCTGTATCGAACATATATTTGCTGTCAGCATATTTAAACTATACTCTAAAAAAATATAGTTGTCAATACTTTTATCGTAATTTTGTTCGTTTACTAAAATATAAAAAAATGTAAGTATTTTTACCTACATTAATCATTTTTATTTTTAAATTCTAATATAATTGGTGTTCCATCAAGTTCAAAAGTTTTTCTAATTTGATTTTCTAAATATCTTTCATAAGAAAAATGTACTAACTTTTTATTATTAACTTCAAAAGTAAATTTTGGAGGTTTAATACTTGTTTCAGAAACAAAATATATTTTTAGTCTTTTACCTTTATATGAAGGTGGATTATGCATTTGAACACTTTCAATTATGCAATCATTAAGCATACTTGTGGCTATTACTCTATTATGTGATTCATAAGCATTAATTATTTCTGGCATTAATGTTCCAAGTCTTTTGGATGTTTTAGCGGATACAAATACTACTTTAGCATAAGATAGAAATTTAAATTCATTTTCCATTAAAAGTTTCCATTTTTTAAGTTCTTCCTCAGGGTTTTCTACTGTGTCCCATTTATTTACACATATTACAATAGCTTTACCAGCATCAGTAATATAGGAAGCAATATGTTTATCATGCTCTATAATACCCTCTTTTGCATCAATTACAAGAACACATACATCACTTCGATCAATTGCTTTTAAAGAACGAATATAAGAATACTTTTCAATTTGTTCATAAATTTTACCTTTTTTTCGCATACCTGCTGTATCAATAACAACATATTCATTACCATTATATTTAAATGTACTATCAACAGCATCTCTTGTTGTTCCCGCAATATCTGATACTATTAATCTGTCCTCTTTCAAAAGAGCATTTACTAAGGAACTTTTACCAACATTTGGTCTTCCAACAAAACAAAATTTAACTCTATTATCTTCTTTTTCTTTCCCTTCACTAATATTTGACTCTAAATAAGAATTTAATTTATCAAAACCAATATTATGCTCTGCAGAAATTGCAATCATATCCTCAAAACCTAATTCATAAAAATTATATAAATTATTTTGTCTTTCTTTATTATCTGCTTTATTTACTAAAACTAATACTTTTTTATTAGATTTATGAAGCATACTTGCAACCATTTTATCTTCAGTAGATATTTCACAAGTGGCATCTACGATGAAAAGAATTAAATCAGCTTCATCAATTGCAAGTGTTGCCTGAGCTAAAATATCTTTATTAAAGTCTCCATTTTCTAAAGATAATCCCCCGGTATCAATTAAATGAAAAGATTTATCCATTAAATGAACTACACCATAAATTCTGTCTCTTGTAACACCAGGTGTATCCATTATAATTGATTTTTTTTCTTTTATTAATCTATTAAAAATAGTACTTTTACCAACATTTGGTTTTCCTATTAAACATACAGTTTGCATAATTTCCTCCTTTTTATCAAATTATTATATCAAAAATATTTATAATAACAAGCATAAAGATAATTAACAATAAAGATCCTTATTGTATTTATCAAAAGTATCAGTTTCTTTTATTAAATTTTTATTATTAGTATTTTTTTCTATACAAGCATAAACTCTATTATTATTAGTAAATATTTTAATAGATATCTCATTAACAATTAAACTATCCACATTATTAGTAACTATATTTTTACAAAACTCTCCATCTTTATAACCATATTGAGAAGTTTTACTATTAGAGCATTTTGTATAATTATAAAGGTTTGGATTAACAGCTTCTTCAGATTCATAATAATCATTTGCTATTAAGTTGCCAATTGTTAATTTGGTCCCTTTTACAGTTTTTTCTACAGTTTCATCCCCATCTTTAACGCTAATTGTTATGTTAAGTGTAAGTTCTTCTTTATTATCTTCACCCCATTTTTCCGCTGAGGCAATAGCACTATTTAATTTTTCCTCGAATAATTTTTTATCCATTTGTTTTCTTACACCTGTTATACTAGTAACACCAACTAAAGCAATAATAGATATAATAACTATTACTGCCATAAGTTCCACTAAAGTAAATCCTTTTTTATTCATATCTTATTTTCTCCTTTATAAATAACTTTCTATTATTTTAAGTACATCTTCTCTACCTTTTTTTGTAATTGTAGAAAAAGGTATAAACATTTCATCATCACCTAGTTTTAATGCACTTTTAATTAATTTATCTTGTTTAATACGACCATTTTTCTTAATCTTATCATATTTAGTAGCAACAATAGTAATATTTAAATTATAATACTTTAAATAATTATACATTAATATATCATCCTCAGTGGGTTTATGACGATAATCCACAAGTAAAAATACGCGCTGAAGATTACTTCTATTTTTAATATAATCCTCAATCATAAGACCGAACTTTTTTTGTTTTTCTTTTGATACATTTGCATAACCATAACCAGGTACGTCTACTAAATAAAATGTATCATTTACTAAATAAAAATTAAGAGTTTGGGTTTTTCCAGGCTTCGAAGATGTATGTGCAAAATTTTTCCTTTCTACTAAAGTATTAATAAAACTTGACTTTCCTACATTACTTCTTCCCACTAGTAAAAATTCTTTTTTATTATCATTTGGATACTGAGATACTCTAACAGCTATATTAGGTTCTTTTACAGATATTATATCCATTTTACTATCACCACCATTTAAATTATAAAGGAAAATAGTAAAAAAAGCAATATTCACAAATTGCCGAATAAAATTTCTACAAATTGTCAAATTGCATTGAAAACTATAAAAAATCTAAATTTTTTTAGTCTAAACTCTTTTTTTATTTGGAACTAATTTTTAAAATAAGTTTATCAAAATATAAAGAAGTAAATGATAATATTAAACTTATTAAATAAACCCCTAAATTAATATCTATAAAACTAAAACAAAAAGATATTAATCCTAAAATAAAACCATATAAATAACAACCACCTTTTGTATATGGAGTAAATATACTGATTGTATTTAAAAATATAAATGAAAAAACTAAATTATTATTTAACAAAAGATTATAATCAAACTTTTTAAATAATACAAAACTAATTATAAGCAAAATATAATACACCGTTAAAGAAGTTACTACAATATGTTTTTTATATGAAAAATCACATATTAAATATATAAAAACTAAAATACTATAAATAAATAATGTATTTGAAATTCCCCCAGAACCATTACCAAATAAATAATTAGTTATACTATAACTATGATTTACACTTTCTTCATAAACATTTAAAAATGAATACTTAGAAAATATCATAGAAACTATAATTAGTAATAAAATAGTAATTAAACTAATATTAACCTTTTTAAAAGTATATAATATATTAACTAAAAATAAAATAATTAAATAAATCACCGAGTAGAAGCGTCAGGCCTGACAAAAACTCTACTTATCACCA
>ENA-ORNY01000623-ORNY01000623.1-human-gut-metagenome-genome-assembly--contig:-NODE-623-length-23505-cov-4.806098_pt1 | contig 23505 bp, 40 predicted proteins | sample MGYA00242122_ERZ509036 | MGnify/ENA primary metagenome ERZ509036 (study PRJEB26280, sample SAMEA2338696) | human gut metagenome | biome: human gut; feature: human-associated habitat; material: faeces... | reverse complement strand
AACTATTTGGAAAGGAGCCAGGACAATGCCTAACGGCGAAAAGAAAGGGATCACCGTGCGGATTGACGCAGACCTTCACGCGGAGGTCAGTCAGTACCTGCGGGATCACAGCATGACTATGGCAGAGTTCGTCAGTCTGGCACTGGATGACGAGCTCCACCCGAAAAATCAGATGAAGGAAGGAAACACTATGGCAAACACAAGAACCATCGCCGTGCAGGTGCCGGAGGATCTGTTCCAGCGGATCAAGGACTACCTGCAGCGCAACAACATGACTCAGCGGCAGTTCCTCATCGGACTCATTGAGGACGAGCTGGAACGGGATCAGACCGAGCGTGAGAGCCAGAACAAGGCTGTAAGCGGCGATCCCGACCAGGACAAAGATGATCCCGAGCAGGACGAAGACACCGCTCTTGACGATCCCGGAGCGGATTCCGACGAGGACGAAGACGAATCCGAGGATGAAGGCCAGGGATTCACTATGGGAATGTGAGGTGACCAAGTAAAATAGGAAAAGGTCGGATGCCATATGGCAATCCGATTTTTTGATATGTTCGCCGGTATCGGCGGCTTCCGGTCAGGCTTGGAAGCTGTCAGCGGGTTTGAATGCATTGGTCACTGTGAGATCGACAAACGCACGAACATGGCGTACTGCGCCATCTATGACACGGAAGGAGAATATTACTGTGACGATGCAAGAAAAATCAACCCCGACGAAATGCCCGACTTTGACCTGCTCTGTGCCGGATTTCCTTGCCAAAGCTTCTCTGTTGCGGGAAAGCGGCTTGGATTCGAGGACACAAGAGGAACTCTGTTCTTTGAAGTTGCCCGACTCCTTGCAGCCAAACGGCCTGCATTTTTTCTTCTGGAAAACGTCCCAGGGCTGCTATCGCATGACGGGGGCAAGACGCTTGAAACCATCTACGCCACGCTTATTGAAATGGGGTATCATTTTGAATGGTGTGTGCATAACAGCAGATATTTCGGAGTCCCCCAGCAGCGACGGCGCCTGTATATTGTCGGATATCTTGATCCCCGATGTGCCGGACAAATATTTCCTCTCAGCGGCGGCAATGCGGCGCATCTCCGGCAACTTATCGGAGGCGCCCAAGGGCAAAGGGTTTACGATCCCAAAGGAGTAGCCTGCACCCAAGCGGCGACCAGCGGAGGCTGGGGCGGTAAAACAGGTCTGTATTTCATCGATATGAACGCCGATCCCGTCGTGACCGACGTTGCCCGATGCATCACCGCCCGTCAGGATTCCGGCGTCAGCAAGCACCGAGGCGAGCACTCCGCCGTGCTGATCGAGGATGCTCCGAGAGCGATCCTCACGCCCGACAGAGAAAAGGTGCGTCAGCAGGGCCGCCGGATCAAGGAGCCGGACGAGCCGATGTTTACGATCACCGCTCAGGACAGGCACGGAATCCTGCACAAAGGCAGAATCCGAAAACTCATGCCCATTGAGTGCTGGCGTCTGCAGGGATATTCCGACGAGCAATTCAATAAGGCGGCCGCCTGCGGACTGAAGGACGGCCACCTGTACAAGATGGCCGGCAACAGCGTATCTGTGCCGGTCATTTCTGCTATCGGGCAGAGAATCAAAGCAGTCAACAAAAAGTATGAAATAGTGAGGTAATTGCCTATGAGAGACAAAATCAGAATCGAGCTTTCCTCGGAAAACAGGCTCGGTTGGGAACCCTTCTACGCTGTGCTGGATCTTCCCGCCACAGCCCAGCAGATCAAAGACGCCAGGCAGAAAGCGAGAATCACCGGCAGAGAGGATATGACCTATCAAGAGATCAGCTTTCTCGGCTTCGATCCGCTTCCCGATCTCGAGCACCTCCGGCTCGACACCACTACCGTGGAGGAACTGAACTACCTTGCCCAGCGCCTGGATGCTCTCTCCGACGAGCAGTTCATCATCTATCAGGCGCTCTTCGATCAGCGGTTCGGCGACGTGGACTCCGACGAGCTTTTGTCGGTCAAGGATCTCATCAACATGACATACGGGCTCGACAGCGTGATGGTCGCTTCGAACATCCATAACGACGAGCAGCTCGGCCAGTTCGTGATTGAGAACGACCTCCATCCCGACGTCGCTGCCATCCCCGATAACTCCCTTTACCTGCTGGACAAGCGCAGGATCGGAGAGCTTCAGCGAAAGAATGAAGGCGGCGTACTGTGGGGCGGCTTCTATGTGGTCGCCGGCGATTATGAAATCCCCGAGGTCTACGACGGACAGAATATCCCTGCCGCGGCTGATGACGGCGTGTTCAGGCTGAAGGTCGGCCTTGCTGATCTCAACGATCCCGAAGCAGCGGAAGCCGGTGCCTTGTGGCTCTCACTTCCGATTTCGAGAGAGGAAGCGGATGCCATCGTCAAGGACGCCTTTGGCGTAGAATCCATTGAGGACTGCTCCTGCTTTGACTTCGAATCCGGCATTCCGCAGATCACTGCCGCTGCCGTCGAGGATTTGGCTTCCTTTGACGCGCTCAACGCTGTCGCAGACCGGTACCTCACAATGGGAACCGATGCACAGCTCCGCTTCAAGGCGATTCTCGAAGCAGAGAACATTCATGACGCAGACGGCGCATTGGAAGCCGCAGACAGGCTGAACGAATATGAGCTGTCATATTTTGACAGCGACGCCGCCTCCTTCTTCAAAACCCACGTGTGCCACAACCTCGACGTCCGTTTTGACGATCACTGGCTGGATACGCTCTTGACGCAGAACGAAGGCAAGCGGCTGGTTGAGCGGCTCGGAGCAAGCATTACCGACTATGGTATTCTCTCTACCCGTGGCGGTCACCTGTTCGAGCCTGTTCCCGTAGAGGCGCCGGAAGCAAAAGAGCTGAAGACGCAGGCCATGACCGACGAGAAGCTCGAGGTCGTCGAGGTGCTTGGGCAGACGGCTCTTTTCACCAACGGTCGTGTTACGCAGAAGGAACTGCCGGACGGTCTTTACAAGTACGATCTGCGCGAGGGCGAATCCATCGCCTTTGCCACCGTCGAGCCGAGTGTTGCCGTCAATCACGCGGGAACGATCATCACCAAAGAGCCGATCATCTTCGGGGAGGAAGGATATATCGAATTTGACGATAATTCCTCTCCCAACTTCCTCGGCGATGAGATGTCCATCGAGGAATTCCTCAATACGGACTTCGACCAGGACGAAGATGAATCTCAGACGATGGGAGGCATGCAGTTATGAGCGTGAAAACCATATCCAAAGATGAGCTTCGCCGGATGGAAGGCTCCGAAGGCTTGATCCTTCAGGGCTGCGGCGGCAACCTCGACGAATGGGTTGACGGCATCAATGATATGCTCACGGAGGACGGCATTCTGCTGAACGACCAAGACCCGAGCGCGTCAATCTACGTCGAGAGCGAGCAGAAATGGGACATACCGTTCACCAAGACCGTCTCGTTCTCGCAATCCTCAATCGAGAAAGACGATTACGGCAACGACGAGACGGCATACCGTAAAGCACTTGTCGATGACCTGAGAAGGCAGGCACAGGACTACGTCAACGCAAACTGCGTGCCGAAGGTCAACTACACGTTGAAGGCCAACCTCGAACGCGTGACCGACATCGGGGACACGGTGGAAGTCATCGACGAGCGCCTTGGCGTGCACATCCTGACAAGCGTCATCGGGTTCACCTACGACTGCATTCTCGGCAAGTACACCGAAATCGAGTTCGGGAACTTCCAGAAGACGCTCAGCGGGCTTGCCGGGTCGCTCCAATCGTCAGCACAGAGCGCCGCCCAGAGCACGGTCAACAACGCGATTCAAGGGGTCGCGGACACTGTGACCCAGAGCATCACGCAGTCGATGGGTGCTTCCTACGTCATCTACGACGGCTCGAAAATCATGGTGCTGGACTCGCTGCCGAAGGAGGACGCGCACAACGTCATCATGATTAACGACAACGGCATCGCCTTCTCGCGCAACGGAATCGCCGGGACTTTCGAGAGCGCGTGGGGCATCGACGGCACGATGAACATGCAGAATATCAACGTCATCAATTTCGTGGCCGATTTAATCAAGGGCGGCACGCTGAAGCTGGGAGGTACCGAAAACGGCAACGGCGTGATGGAGGTTCGCTCGGCGGGCGGCTCGCTGCTGGGACAGCTCGACAAGGACGGGCTTCGCATGTGGGCCAACGACGGCTCGCGAATCGAAATCAACGCTTCGCAGGGGCTTGTCGGCTACGACGCGCAGGGAAACGCGACCTACGGCGTTACCGACGGTGTGTTCTACATGGCGAACGGGTACATCAACAGCTCGCTCGCTATCGGCGGTCTGATGAAGATGGTACCGATTCAGACGAACGCAAGCACTGGCATCGCGTTCGTCGCGCTGGCATAGGAAGGGGGAATCGAATGGCATCAAGCGGCAGCATCACAGGCGCATATCGAGGTTACACGCTGCGGGCGGATTGGAGCGCGGTTCAGAACGCCGCGGGCAATTATTCGGACGTGACGGTCAAACACACGCTCGTCATCGGCTCCGCGTACTCGCTGAACATCGCTTCGCGCACGAACACCTGCTCGGTCGGAGGTGTTTCGCAGGGACACACCTCTGGAAGCATCAACCAGAAGGGCGGCTCGGTTCTTCTCGGCACGACCGTCCACAGGGTGTCGCATGACGCTGACGGCACGAAGACAGCGAAGCTAACCGACACGTTCAACATCAACGCCACGATTGACGGCAAGAAGGTCGGGAGCATCACGGCTTCAGGCTCCATCACGCTCGACAGGATAGCCCGAAACGCGACAATCGTGACCGCCAACGACTTCACGGACGAGACGGACCCGACGCTCACCTACAGCAACCCGTCCTCGTTCTCTTGCGACGTTTCAATCGAGTTCGAGGGCGGCAGCATCACGAGGGCTGGTGCGATAGACGGGGCAAGCGGCTCGTACACGATGCAGCTCACCGATTCGGAGCGCACGACCCTGCGCAATGCGAGCAAGAAATCGCAGACGCTGAAGGTCACATACGTTCTGAAAACGACCATCGACGGCACGGCGTACTACTCACGCGCTGATAGGAAGATGAACATCGTCGATGCAGCGCCCGAGCTTGGGGCGGTCTCATATGAGGACGCCAACGCGGCAACGGTGGCGGTGACTGGGGATAAGTCGCGCATCGTCCAGAACCATTCGACGCTTGCGGTGAAAGTGCCCACCGCGACAGCAAAGAAGGGCGCGACCATCGCGAGCTACACCGTCGCATTCGGTGGGGTATCAAAGACAGTTAAGAGTTCTGGGACAGTCTCGCTCGGTGCTGTTGACGTCTCGTATTCTCAGGCGCTGACAGTCACGGCAACGGACAGCCGTGGGTTCACTGCGAGCAAATCGGTTCAGGTGACCGTCGATGATTACAGCGCACCTACTGCGGTCATCGACCTGCACCGACTGAACAACTTCGAGCCTACGACGTACATCACCGCGAACGCGCGCTACTCGTACCTGAACGGCAAGAACGCCGTGACAATCGCCGCGAAGTTCAAGAAGGTCTCGGATTCGAGCTACGGAGCGCCAATCGAGTTGGCCGATTCCATCCAATCCACGGTGACGTGCGACAGGGATTCGGCCTACGACTTCGTCGTGACCATCGCGGACAGGCTGGAATCGACCGACTACAACCTCACGCTTGGAAAGGGCATCCCGTCGTTCTTCATTGACACCCAGAAATCGAGCGTCGGCGTGAACTGCCTGCCGAGTCAATCGGACGTTCTGCAACTCGGCGAATCGGCATGGCTGACGGCTCAGGGAGCCTACCCGGTCGGGGCAATCTACCTGAGCGTGACCGACGCGAATCCCGCGGCATTGTTCGGTGGGACGTGGGAGCGCATCGGCGGGCGTTTCCTTCTTGGAGCCGATAAGACATACACGGCTGGGAGCACGGGCGGCGAAGCAGCGCACACGCTGACCGTCGATGAAATGCCGAAGCATAACCACGATGTTGACAACCTCAACGCATCTGGCAACGCCACCCCGTTCATGACCGTTCAGGCGCAGGACAAGAGGGGATTCGGCGGCAACGTGCAGACTATGTACGCGGGCGGAAGCAAGGCTCACAACAACATGCCGCCATACTTGGCAGTCTACATGTGGAAACGCACCGCATAGCAAAAAGGCGGGTAGCACTTGAGCTATCCGCCTTAATTATGTCTCTGGAATCATGGAGGGGTGCATAAATGCGTCCCCTCATGATGGTGGAAAGATTATATTTTGAGACTGATTCGAAGCGTGGGCTCTATCGCCGCGCCCGACTCAGTCTTTTCATATTCGATTCTATCGATAATCATCTTGAGCAGGTCGTTCTGCTCCTTCGGCTCCAAGGTGTGCATTTCCTCGACAACCTTGGTCAGAATAGGCACGGCCTTCTCGTGCCTTTCCTCGCTTTCCTCGATGCTCGCTTCAAGTTCCTCAACCCTCGCCTGAAGATCCGCCCTCGCGGCGTTGACTTTCTGCACGCGCTCCAGATATGTCTGTCGGTCGTAGATTCCAGTCTCATATGCCTCGCAGGCCCTTTCCAGCATCATCGACTTCTTGCCAAGTTCCGCCCTGAGCATTTCGAGTTCGTCCCTTCTCGCGTCATGCTCTGGCGATGTGTCGTAGCTTGCGAGCACGACCTGCTGGCGTTCCAATTCCTTCTTGAGTTCGTCAATTACCATATCGTAGACAACATGGGTGAAAGTGTTCTTCGTCTCGCAGCGTGACGTGACGCAACCATAGTAGAAAGTCCTTTCGCCCTTATAGTCATAATGTGTGCGGCGAATCGTCTTGCCGCACACGCTGCAGAACATTATCGATGCCAGCGGGTTCTTCAATGTCAGGTCTGACCTCATTCTCGTCTTCTTGCTGTCGCGGACTTCCTGACACTTCCAGAACAGATCTTCATCGACTATCGGCTCGTGCTTTCCTTCCACCACAACGGGTTCGTAGTTGTTCAGCCACCTTTGAACGACCTTCCCGTCCTTGATTGACTTCTCACAGCGAACCGTCTTGGTGTTTATCTTCCCGATGTACGTCTGGTTCTTGATGACCTCGCGAATCGCGTAGGCCGTCCACTTCGTGCCGGTCACTGTCGGGATAGCCATGTTGTTCAGGTCGTGCAGGATGTTCGCCGCCGTCTCGCGTTGCGCGTACCTTCTGAAGATGTATCGCACAACTTCCGCGTTCTCGTTTGGTACCAGAACATAGCCCTTGCCGATTCGCTTCTTGTCGTACCCGTAAGGCGGGCGCGACCCGATGAAATATCCTTCTTTTTGCGCTTGTATCCTTCCGCGATACAGGCGCTTTTTTATCATCTTGTATTCTCTTCTGCTCATGAAGAGTCCGAACTCGAAGAACTCCTCGTCGAATGAATCGTCCCCCGCCAAGTCGTATGTCTTGGTCAAGGTGATTATCTTCGTGTCGGAGAACTGGAACGCCTTCAGTATCCTTTGTTGGTCGGCCCCGTCCCCACGGCTGAGACGTTCAAGCTCGATGCACAGGACGCCAGTGTATAGTCCCATCTCGACCGCCTTAAGCAGCTTCTGCATCTGCGGGCGGGCTTCGATGCTCTCGCCAGAGACAATTTCCCTGTAGATGTGCGATTCATCGACGTGTATCCCAGTCTGCGCCGCGAGGTTGCGCAGCATTTCCTCGTGTCGTTCAAGAGTGTTCTCGTATCCCAGTTCCTCGTCTGCGCGTGACTTGCGCAGGTACATTGCATATGCCATCCATTATTCATTCCTTTCTCGTTGCCTTATCAAAAAGTGTGCGAACTGCTTTATCTGGTCAAGCTCTGCGTCAGTGTACGCGCTGCTTGAAAATGTTATCTCGCGCCGTTGTTGCTTGCCGTGGACAAGTTCCTCGATGCTTATACCGAAGTAATCCGACAGCTTCTTCAGCGTCTGCAAGCTGATGTTCTCGGCGCTGCGGTTGAACCATGAGTTCACCGCGCTGGGGCTTATCCCACACTCTTTCGCCAATTTTCGACGGGATATCCCTTTTGCGCTCATAAGCGCCTGCAAATTGTCAGTAAATGCCATCCAAAATTCGACTCCTTTCCCTGCTAAACGTTGGCGTTACCACGTTTGCTGAGATAATTATATAATCTATAGGTGTTCACTGTAAACACTAAAGTGTTCAATAATTGAAAGTAAGTTTTAACATTTTTAGAAAAACCTATTGTATTTTGAAAGTTCTTGCCTATAATGGGAATTGTTGGAGCACATAAGTGCGCACACTGAGCACATAAGGAGGTGGATGGATGTACGAGAATCTGAAGGCCGAAATCGTACGCGCTGGCATGTCGAATACAGAGATGGCGGGCGCAGTCGGGATGAAGTACTTGACGCTATGGCGCTTGCTGAACGGCAAGCAGCAGTTCCGACTTGGCGAGATGGTTGCAATCCAATCTGAGCTGGAAGAGCGCAACGGCGCGGCCTACACGCTCGATTATCTTTTCGGGGACGGTGACGAGAATGGAGAGGGGCAATCCGACCAAGGAACACATGCAAGCTCTGTACGACCTAATTAACAGGCTTTTCGCGGGACAAGACGTTTTCTATTCCAATGAAGAGCTGGAAGAAATCAAAGAGAAAGGGGCAACGACATGGGTATGAGCATTTACGAAATCGACGATTCCATCCTATCGCTGGTCGATATGGAGACGGGCGAAATCGAGGACGAGAAGCGCTTCGACGAGCTTCAGATGGAGCGCACGCAGAAAGTCGAGAACATCGGCTGCTTCTACAAGAACCTCGTGGCCGAAGCGAAGGCGATGAAGGACGAGGAAGCGAACCTCGCGCAACGCCGCAAGGCGGTGGAGAACAAGGCCGAGCGCATCAAGGCCCTTCTGGTTTACGCGCTGAAGGGCGAGAAGTTCGAATCGCCCAAGTTGCGTTGCAGCTACCGCAAGGCCAAGAGCGTTCAGCTCGATGATTCCTTCATCGGCTGGGCACGTGAGAACGCCTGCGATTTGCTGACGTTCAAGGAGCCTACGCCGGACCGCAAGGCAATCAAGGCTGCTCTTGCTGACGGGCGCAGAATCAAGCACGCCGAAATCGTCACCAACGAGAGCCTTCAGGTGAAGTGACATGCGTGAGCTGAGGGCAGACGAAATCGAGACGCGCGTGGCGCAATGCAGCCAAAAGGGCGTGGCTCTTCTGCTGTATAAGGACAGCCGCTGCGATATGCGCATTCTGGACGAGACTTTTGGCATGACGGGGTGGCGCGACAGCTACCAGAGCATCAACGGCGAGCTGTTCTGCACAATCGAAATCTGGGATGCGGAAAAATCCCAGTGGGTTGCCAAGCAGTCGAACGGCACGCCTTCCAACATGGAAGCCGAGAAGGGCAGGGCAAGCGACGCATTAACTAATCTTATGAACCGCCTTTACTAATTAACCGAACAAGCATACTACTTAGCTAGCGATGGAAGGAGGTAAAAATGTACTACGTTTACAAGGTCGAGTTCCCATCGCACAACGCAGTGTATATAGGCTGTACCAACAACATCAGGAGAAGGAAAGACCAGCACAACGGCAACGCTGCAAATGGAAGAGGCTTCTTCGGTAGGTTTCTTGACCAGTCGTGCATAAAGCTGACCGTTGATGACTTTAAGGTAATAGCCGAGTTTGAGAACAGGCATGATGCCCTAGTTGGGGAGCGCGAAGAGGTCAAATCAGTAAATGGTACGGGTGTCCTAGTGCTCAATGACAACTACTCTGACCACTGCAGCAGGAAAGGCATGAAGGGAGAAAAGAACCCTTCTTCTAAAGAGTACGTCGTTGTTGACATGCAGAACAAAACGTACGAGAGCGTTTCAAACGTGCATGGTTGGAGCGATTCGCACGGAACAGCGTATAAGACACTCATAGGTACTGCTATGAGAAAGCCTTTAGTTCACCGTGGAAGATACATACTGCGCCACATGGATGAATGGGAAGCAATGAGCGAAGACGAAAAGGAGCGCCTTGTAAGCGGGGAATGGTATGCGCAAGTGCTACGCGAATCGAAAGAACACCGTATGACCTTACAGGGAAAGACATATCTCGTCGAATATCCAAGCGGTGAGGTTGTAAAGGTGAGCAACTTGGATAGATTCGCTAGGGAGCACGGGATAAACTCCGGCAACCTTCATGCGACCATTACAAAAGGTAACAGGGCTGGCGGATACAGGGTTATTGGAAAGGTGTCTTAGGTGCGTCTAAAACCCCTTGAATTGCTGGAACACCCTAACGTAAAGACGAGGGCAATCAGCAGCGAAGCCCAGAAATGGGAACGTTCAACGACCATCTGTAAAGAGTACACCCAAGCGGGTGGAAGCGGGGGGCATGGAAACATGATGATATGGTCTGCTCTGCATGGAAACATGCAGCTGCCCAAACGGGCGGCGTCGGAACTAGCGAGCCGACGTGAACACATGGTTAAGAGGGCTGGCTTCATGCTCGGAATCGGGCGCGAGCTTTACACGGCTCCGTTTATCTGGGTTCCCGCCGATAAGTGCAACATCAAGCAGGGCAAGAACGGGCGCATGCAATGCTATGACAATTTCCGCTGCGAGAAGGTTCGCATCGAGAGCGGTCAGATTACCGGGCTGAGCATCTACAACGACACAAAGGGTTGCAGGGCTTTCGTCTTCGCAACCGACAAATAGAGAGGAACGATGAAAATGGAGAACACAGTTCAAATCACGAACACTGAATACAAGAATCTGCTGAAGGCGAAATTCGACCTTGAGATGGTCAAGGACGTCCTGCTCAACAGGGCGAGCACCGATTGGTCAGGGAAATATCTCACATGGAACGATGCGACCACCAGCGCCGTTTTCCGTCACGTCATGGGGGACGCATACGACAAGAAGCTCGAAGAGCTGAACGACAAGGGGGGCGTCGAATAATGAGCATCAACCACGTTTCAATCGCGGGCAACCTCACGCGCGACCCGGAGCTTCGAGCGACGCAGGGCGGCACGGCAGTCCTGAGCTTCGGCATTGCGGTCAACGACCGACGCAAGAACGCTTCGGGGCAGTGGGAGGACGTTCCCAACTTCTTCGAGTGCGTCACCTTCGGCAACCGCGCCACGGCCCTGAGCGATATCCTCACCAAGGGCATGAAGGTCGCAATCGCGGGCAAGCTCCACTATTCGAGCTGGGAGAAGGACGGCCAGAAGCATTCCAAGGTCGATATCATCGCGCAGGAAATCGAGCTGATGCAGAACCGCAAGCCCCAGCAGCAGGGCTATCAGCCGCAGCAGCAGGCGCAGCCCGAGCCGCAGTGGAACGCCCGGCAGGCCTACGCCGAGGCCCCGCAGCCCGAGTTCTACGACGCAGCTGATTTGCCTTTTTGATTAAAAAGGCGTATGCAGGCAAGATAGGTGCAGGAGCTGTTTCTCTGCCTACAATCACGAGCGGTATGCGGCGAATAAAGAAACGTTCAAGAAGAGCGTTGCCGCATACCGCTCTGCCAATCCCGAGAACGTGTTTAAGACAAGACTATCAACGTTTCGGAAGAATCCAACGGAATACAACGCGCACAAGGTAACGGAAGCGGCAATTGCGGCAGGCGTGTTAAAACGCCCTGACAAGTGCAGCGTCTGCGGCATATCTGGAAGCGTTAGAAGGATAGAAGCGCACCACGATGACTACATGAAGCCGCTCGATGTTATCTGGGCATGTACTCCATGCCATAGAAGACTCGACGGGGAGCGTAGGAAAAGCGAGGGGCTAAAGGCATTTCCAAGAAGTGTTCGCATAGCAAAGATGTCAGATGACGGCTCGATTATCGAAATATTCGACAGTATAAAAGAAGCCGCAGACAGCGTAGGAAGAGCGCACAGCAGTTTATGCGTTGCTTCTCTAAACGGGAAAAAGTGCGCTGGGTTCAAGTGGAAAAGGCTCCAATAACTAAATTGATACGGGAAATGAGGTGACGCGGGATGATTGGCAGCACGATTGGAACAGCCGAGGAAATAATCCATTGGCTTTTCGAGCAGCCGAAGGGCGAGCGGCTTTACGAAATCAAGGAGCGCAAGCGCAAGCGCACGCTGACACAGAACGCCTACTATTGGTCGATGGTCAACCAGCTCGGCAGAGTGCTGAAGATACCGACCTCGGAGCTTCACTTTCGCATGCTGAAGGAGCACGCGCCGTTCGAGGTCGTGAGCGTCCGTTCCGACATCGACGTGTCCGGGTATTTTCGCTACTTCGAGGAAATCGGCACTGGATTCGCTGGCGGGCGCGAGTTCACTCATTACCGCGTCTACAAGGGTTCATCGCACATGGATTCGGCGGAGTTCTCGCGGCTCATCGACGGGGCGCGTGAGGAATGCGAGGCGCAGGGCATCCCGGTTCTCACCCGCGAGGAAATCGCACGGCTGAGGTACGTGGATGGCGAGGGATGAAGGAGCACAGCATTCTCGGGTGCGGCGAATGGTACGACGAGCGTCACGGGGTCTTGATTCGCTGGTACGACGAGCGTGAGCCGTGGCTCGTGCGGCACGAGGTCTTCCACGGCCCGAACCGCAAGAAGTCAATCGAGCTTGGTCTGTATGTCTTCCTGCCGCCCGAAGCCCACAACATGAGCGACTATGCGGTGCACTTCAACAGACCGTTCGAGAAGTACCTGCAAGAGGTCTCGCAGCAGAGGGCGATGGAGCACTACGGATGGACAATTGATGAATTTATAAGCATATTCGGGCGTAACTACGCATAGAGAGAGGGGGCAACGATGGTGAGCCAAAAGAAGATGGTTCTCGACTACATCAGGGAGTTCGGCAGCATCACGCCGCTGGACGCTTTCAAGGACTTGGGAGTCACAAGGCTCGCGGCGGTCATCTTCGAGCTTAAGGAGGACGGCCACGACATACACACGGAGCGGGAGCGCAGCAAGAACCGCTTCGGACAGCCCACAAGGTACGCAAGATACAGCTTCGGGAAGGGTGAAGGCAATGGCAGCACGGGGAAGTAAGTACCACGCTAAAAAGACCGAGATAGACGGCATCGAGTTCGACAGCGCCAAGGAAGCCAAGCGGTATACCAAGCTCAGAGATATGGCGGAAGCTGGCGAGATTCAGGACTTGCGCATTCAGGTTCCGTTCGAGCTTTTGCCGAGTTTCGAATGCGACGGGGTGAAGTATCGCGGGATGAAGTACGTGGCAGACTTCGTCTACTACCGCGACGGAAAGCAGGTAGTCGAAGACACTAAGGGGGCCAAAACTCGCGAGTATCTCCTGAAAAAGAAGCTTATGGCATACCTGAATCACATCAACATCGAGGAATCCTGATGCTATAATTTAAGAACGCGAGGGTTGCGGCCTTGCAAATGACATAGCTTTTCAATCCTTCACGGAATGAAAATAGAAAGCCCCGTTACAGCCGCAACCTGTGACGGGGCTTTCTCATATGGGGTGTAAAAATGAGCGTCATACGTGTGAACAAAACAAAGAATTACACGGTCATGAGCAACGAGCATCTGAAGGACAAGCGCTTGTCGCTAAAGGCGAAAGGCCTTCTTTCTGTCATGCTATCGCTTCCCGACACGTGGGACTATTCAATCAGCGGTCTTGTCGCTATATGCAAGGAAAGCGAGACGGCTGTCAAAAGCACCCTTAACGAGCTTAAATCGTGCGGGTATCTGGTGGTTACTAAGAAGATGCCGAACGAGACTGAATCAGGGCGAATCGAATACGTCTATGACATTTTCGAGAAAGCCCAGACGGAAAAACAATTGGTAGAAAAACAAGGAGTAGAAAACCTAGGGCTTGAAAATCTAGGGGTAGAAAACGTCCGACAATTAAGTACTAAAGAATCAAGTACTGATAAATCAAATACTAAAGAATCAAATACTAAGAAGAAGGAGACGCGCCACAAGTACGGGGAGTACGAAAACGTCCTTCTCAGTGACACGGACCTTGAGAAGCTCAAGGACGAGTTCCCAACGGAGTGGGAAGAGAGAATCGAACGGCTCAGCGCCTACATGGCATCAACTGGCAAGTCCTATAAGAACCACCTGGCAACGATTCGGAACTGGGCGCGACGCGACAGGGACGCAAAGAGGGACGCCGTTTCACGTGAAACGACGAGCGGCTTCAACAAAAAGATTGACGCCGACTACTACTACCAGAGCACCGGCGACGAAGAGGTCGACAAGGTTCTAGGACTCGGCAAGTACGCGCCGAAGAGCACGAAGAGCAATTAAGCAATTAAGCAATTAAGGAGGGAAACGGATATGGATACAAGCGGAATCATCGAGGGGCTTGCCAAGGCGGCAGTCCAGAACCACAAACCGCAGGAGGGCGACTACATCAAGGACGGCCTTCTCTACTGCGGGAAGTGCCACACTCCGAAGCAGTGCGAGATTGAGTGCGGCGGCAGGGTACTCAAGCCGTATTGCATGTGCAAGTGTGAGGTCGAGGAGGAGGAGCGCAGGAAGGAGGACGAGCGCACGCGCGAGAGGATGCAGCGCGTTGACAGGATGCGCCGCACCGGCTTCCCTGACTCAGAGATGCGTGACTGGACGTTCGCCAACGATGACGGCAAGGATTCGAAGACGATGGCTGCGATGAAGCGCTACGTCGAGAAGTTCCCGCAGATGCTGGAGAACGGCACGGGCCTCATGCTCTACGGAAACGTCGGCAGCGGGAAGAGCTTCGCGGCCGCGTGCATAGCGAACGCACTCATTGAGAGCGGCACGCCGTGCCTTATGACCAACTTCCAGCGGATAGTCAACAAGTTGTCAAGCGGGTTCTCGGGGAAGCAGGAGTACATCGACAGCCTTCAGAAGTTCGACCTTCTGATAATCGATGACTTCGCCACCGAGAGAAAGACCGAGTACATGGCGGAGCAGGTCACAGCCGTGATAGACGCGCGATACCGCTCGAAGCTTCCCCTGATAGTAACGACGAACATCAACCCACGCGACCTCATGGGTGCCGACGGAATCGGAGAGCAGCGAATCTACAGCCGCATCATGGACATGTGCGTCCCCGTGGCCTTCAATGGGCAAGACCGCCGACGTTCGGACTACGCTGCGAGGACTGCGGCAGCCAAGGAGCTTCTCGGGCTGTGACGGAGCGCGAGCTTTCGCAAGCCGTGCATCTCAAGGCGGAGCTGGACGCACTCCGCAGGGTTGCAGCCGAAGAGAGCAGCGAGGACGTGCTGAGGGCGATTGACGCTCAGGCGCGGGCGGTCGAAGCCGCAAGGCTGGAGGTCATGGCCTTCATAGCGACGGTGCCAGACGCGAGGGTCAGGGCGATAGCGGTCATGAGGTTCCTCGAAGGGAAGAGCTGGGAGACGATAGCGAGACGGATGCACTACGAGAGAACAAGCCCAGCCAAGCAGATCCGCAGGTTCCTCCGTGGTAGAATGTAGCCGCACCTATGTCGGTGCTCCTTTCTCTAGCGGCCCGCAAGTCCCGACCTTGCGGGCCGCACCCATATATGGGCAAAAAAGTTTCGGATTCTCGCTTGCGACTGCTCGGTATAGGTATATACTAGTAACCGCAATAGGGGAAAAAGAGAGAAAGGAACCCCAAATGGCAAACACAATCTTCGATACTGACTTCCAGCCCGACGATGAGGTTCTTCTTTACGAAGGCTCATGGTTCCATTGGAGCGGAAAGGTCGGTGACATGACGGAATCCGACAAGGAGGATTACGACGTGGCAACGTGGTTCCTTCTGGATAAGGTTGAGGAGTACAAGGCGCTTTTCGTAAGGTAGGAGAAGGCCCCAGAAATGGGGCCTTTTTTATTCAAGACTTTAGTCCGCTGGCCGCGCAGCGGCCAGCTTTAAACCACCCGCTACGCGGGTGGAGACAAACGGCTTTACAAAGCCACCCCTCCGACCGATATTGACGATTGTTCAGGCCGTCAAGAATTCGAGTCGAAGGGGTGGTCGCCATGGCCCAGAAGGCCTACAGCCTTTCCCACACGAAGTGGATGTGCAAGTACCACATCGTGTTCACGCCGAAGTATAGGCGCAAAGTGATCTACAACCAAATCAGGAGCGACATAGGGGAGATCCTCAGGAAGCTGTGCGAGTACAAGGGGATCGAGATAATCGAGGGGCACCTGATGCCCGACCACGTGCACGTGCTGCTGGCGATCCCGCCGAAGTACAGCGTCGCGAGCGTCATGGGCTACCTGAAGGGGAAGAGCTCGCTGATGATATTCGACAGGCACGCCAACCTCAAGTACAAGTTCGGCAACAGGAAGTTCTGGGCGGAGGGCTACTACGTGTCCACCGTCGGCCTGAACGAGGCGACGATCGCCAAGTACATCAGGGAGCAGGAGTCCCACGACATCGCGCTGGACAAGCTGAGCGTGAAGGAGTACGAGGACCCCTTCAAGAGGGGGTGATGCTGCCGGTTCGACCGGCGCGCCACGGGTCAAGATGCACTAGGCCTGGACGAAGTCCGGGCCCGCGCCTTTAGACGCGAGTCCGGGGCCCGTGGGTTATACCCTAAGAGCAAACCACCCTTTTTAAGGGTGGGTCTGATTTTGAAAAATTTCCGATTCTCGCGTGCGCAACGTGATTATAGGTGTATACTTGCAATAGCAAGAGGGGAAGAGAGAGAAAGGAAACCCCAATGAAGGTTACGACGTTCAGCATCAACACCACGGACGGCAAGCGCTACGGGCTCAAGAACGCAAAGACTGGACAAGTTCTCTACGGAGCCACCGCAAAGTACAAGACCGAGAGCGGAGCAGTCAACTACGCAAAGCGCCACGGATACGAGTTCTAACCGTAAGCCCTCGGAAACGGGCGCTTTTCCATACCAGAAACTGTCGCTTAAAAAATCACCGGTAAGGCTTCCCTTTTCTTAAATATCAGTATGTACTTAGATACATCAGGAAGGGAAAGGGCAAACGGCGCATACCATCGAGATACAGGCCGTCACTGCAAATATACCTTTTGAGGGCTGGCAGGAAGGACGCTCTAGACATAGAGCTTGGAAAGGCCGAGAACTACCTGCATCATGCGCTCACTGGCGAATGGCTCTAGTACCGAAATACGAAACGGAGAAGGAAAAATGAAGGACATGGAATTGACTGAGTACGCCAAGGAGCCGTCGAGGTGCTGGAGACGTCACGCGCGCTTCCCGTGGAGGGCCGCGTGCGCAGCGGTCGGGTTCATCGGACTCTGCTGGGTTATCGAGTACGTGTTGATACCGGCTGTGTTGTGGGCGGTACTCGCTCTGTTCGGGGAGGTTCCGGCATGACGGCCCGCATCGAGTTCTCGGTCGGTCTCGTGGCTGGCCTGAGAGCAGAGAGGGAAGTCACGGCGGCATGCGAGGAGGCGATGAGCGCGGCAGATATCAAGGCCCCGGCCTTCGGTCCGCACGAGCCGGTGATAGCCACCATCGACGTCTACAGGCCGCTGCCGGACAGCAGACAGAGGTGCGTGCGCTCGGAGCCGGACACCTTCAAGCCCGACGCCGTAAGCGAGGCCAAGCTGGTCATTGTCAAGTCGACCGAATACGCGAGCGTCGATGACGTGATAGAGCGCAGGCGATACATCAACGGACCGGCGGGCGCGGCATGCACGCTGATGCTGAAGAAGCGCGTGCGCCAGCAATTGGAGCGCGACAACCTCACGGGCGATGATGTCTACATCTGGGGCTATGACGCGAACGAAAAGAAGCGCGCGGACAGGATATCAGCAGCGCAGATTGAAGCGCGGAACGAGTTCCCGCTAATCGAGCGCAACCTCACGAAGGCTGAGTGCCATGCGATATGCGGCAGACTCGGATTGAAACGGCCGGTCATGTACGACATGGGATACCCGAACAACAACTGCATCGGATGCGTCAAAGGCGGCATGGGCTACTGGAATCGGATACGCCGGGATTTCCCGGACGTGTTCGAGCGACGAGCAAGGCAGGAGCGCGAAATCGGGCACAGCTGCATCAAGGGCGTGTTCCTCGATGAACTTGACCCGAATCGCGGAAACATGATGAAAGAGGTCATGCCGTCGTGCGGCTTCGCGTGCGAGGCGATTGAAACACAGATGGACGAGCTGGCGGAGAAGGAGAGCTAACATGGCATACAGCGACTACGGCGCGTTCGTGTACCTCAACGGCGAGCGCAGAACCGATAAGGAGGACGTAGGCGTATACGACACCGACGAGGCTTCCCTGCCTACTGGACTCCGCGTGTACGCGAACATCATGAAGCACCATGACGGATTCGAGTGGTTCGAGTTCTCGCACCACGGAGTCATGGGAGACGGCAACGTCCGCGTCGGGTGCTACAAGCAGTATTGGCCAGAGGTCTACAAGTGGGAGGACGGCAAGGACAAGCCGACCCGATACACGTTCGATGACCTTTCCCGCAAGTTCGGGTGGGACGATTACGAGGAGTACGACAACACGAGGTACGCCGCCGACAAGTACGACGAGGAGTTCGACTTTTTGGGATGGCACTTCCACTTCTGTTGTGACGATAACGGCGGTACTCCGAGATACGGTGCGACCATGAGCCGCGACGGAGAGACTTGGGAGTGCGACTACGACCATATGTTTTGGGCTGATTTCGATGACATTTACTAGCGAAGAGCGCTGCGAGGTGGCGCAAGAGCTGAGAAAGCAAGCTGCGTATTGCGACGGCTCATTATCCGAATGGTGGCAGCGGTTGCAAGATACCGTGACGGGTGAGGTTGATTTCGCAGACCCGAAAGAGACCTTCAATGCTATTGCAGACCTTATCGACATTACCGATGAATAGCGATGCGAGGTGAATGAGTGATGCAGGACTACCAAACGCTGGCCCTGAGCTACGCCGAAGAGCTGTCCGACCTAAAGCGTCGGTACGCGAGCCTAGAGCGCCACTGCCGGGGGCTTGAATCGAAGCTATCCAAGACGCGCGACCGCATGAAGATGTACCGCGAGCGCTGCAAGGCGTGGGAGAGGGCGCTGGCCAACGTGGACAGTCTTCATTGGTGCTTTATGCGTGATGAAAAACCAACGTCATCGGATATGGCATATGCCGTAGCTGCATGTGCCGCGTGTATCCGAAAAGAGGTAGCGCCGACCTATCCGAGCGCCGAATGCGCGGAACTGCGCCGCAAGGTTCTCAACCGATTCCCCTCACCAGAGGTGGACAAAAACGGCATATTTCCAATGAGCAAAGGAGAGAACAATGGCAAACTACACACCGACTTGCAGTGAGTACAGCATCGATGTACCGGCACCGAAGGATGCCGAGGGCCGCAGGGTGCTTCTGGATACCAAGGTGATGTACAACGACGCCGGTACAGGCGTCTACTTCATAAAGCAACAGGCCACAAAGGCATGGAATAGGAGGGCGAAATGGTAGCTCCGGCATCGACAAAATACAAGGTGAGCAAGAAGGTTATCAAGCGCTACTTGGCAGACCATGACCTCACGCAGAAGCAGTTGGCGCAGATGGCGGGCATCACTCCCGGTACGCTTAGTGCCCTCATCCGATTCCAGCGCGACATGCGCATCGGCAACCTGTTCGCGCTCGCCGACGCGATGCGCATGGACCCGCGCGACCTCGTTGAGAAGGTGGACGAATGATTACCGATGATGAGCGTCGCAAGGTAGCGGCGAAGATGCGAGAAGTAGCCGAGAGTAACAAGGACAATCTGAACGATGACCCTGACTACTCTCCGTTCACCGCGTTCAATGTCTTCTGCAGCGCTTTTGATAGATTTCCGCGCTACCAAGATTTGTTGCACCTTGCCGACCTAATCGACCGTCCGACCACCACGCGCCACGGCAAGTTTAAGACCAAGTACGGCAGGGAGACCCCGTGTTGCGAGGTCTGCGGCTACTCAATCGGTGACATGCGCTGGAATTATTGCCCGAAATGCGGGGCGGTGATTACAGATGCCAAGTGATAAGGAGAAGCGCGAGGCCGTCGAGTTTCTGCGCACTCACAGGTGTGCCGACGAGGGCAGCGCGTACAAGACCGTAGGCGACTGCTACGGGTGCATCAAGGCGAGCAGGGCGCTGTTCGGGAACGACGACGCGCTCTGCAACCTAGACAGCTCGGGGCCGGGAATGTGGCAGAGGCTGGCAGACCTAATCGAAGGGAAGAACTGATGAATCAGGACGCAATCAAGGAAATCGCGAAGCAGTTGGGCGTGGGGGCGAACTATCTCGCCGAGCACCTCGTGGACTTCGCGCCGCAGTGGGGCATGTTCAAGGCGATTCAGGACTTGGCGGGAGTCCTGCTGATGGGTTTCATCCTCGCGCTCATCGTCTTCGTCATGCGCAAGGCCTTGAAGACGGAAGGTGACGAGGCATGGGGCTACGACAAGCCCTTCGTCGTGGTCGTACTCACTGCATTCGGATTGGTTGCGCTCGTAATCTTCGGGTGCTTCGCCATTGGCGCCGTTACGCATCTGGCCGTTCCGCAAGTGGCGATGATTAACGACATGCTGGAGATGGTGCAGCAATGATGAGTGACACCGACATGCTGGCAGACTTAATCGACAACCGGAGGTGATGCGCATGGCAACTGAAGCGCAAATCAAGGCACAGAAGAAGTACGACGCCGAGAACACGCGGCAGGTTCACCTGAAGCTGAACCGTCGCACCGACGAGGACGTTCTGGAAAAGCTCGACAGCGTGCCCAGCAAGCAGGGCTACATCAAGGAGCTTATACGCGCCGATTTGAAAAAATAACCAGATACGGGAATCCGAGAGGGTTCCCGTTTTTTATTTTGAGAAAACTTCCGAGGTGAGCCTGCATAAGGTCGTTATATGTGTATACTAGTATCAGCAAGTGAGGAAGAGAGAAAGGAAACCATAAAATGGAAATCCAAGCTTACAAGTACGGAATGCGCCTGCGCCCCTACGACATTGGTTGCCAGCCAAAGGATGGGTTCGTATGCGTGGCGGAAGGCGGAACAGCCGATGGCAACAGGTACCACAACTTCGTCTACTACATCAGCAAGCTCGATAGGGAGACCGCAGCCCACTACGACCTCGAATACCTCGGAGTCAAATTCCTCAAGGCAGAAGAGCTGTAAAAGCAGAAAGAGATGCAGCATGAAGGCCCCAACAATGGGGCCTTTTCATCGTTCCCGCAATTCCCGCTCAGCGTGTCGTATAATAAAGGGAGTGAAAAAAACCAATCGGAAAAGAGCGGCATTGCAGGGATTTTGGGGAAAGCTTCTGTGGGTGTGCATCCCGTCTGCGCTGGCAGCGACCGCTACGCTCGTGTCGAAGCCGGGACTCGATTCGCAGTTCGCAATTTACTCGGGGGCGGCAGTTGTCGCTCTCCTTGGCGTAACGCTGTCGAACAGGCGCGTCGAGAAGGAGAAGGTCGAAGAGGAGAACGAGCTTTTCAAATCGGCCTTGCGGGCGCTGCTGAGAAGCGAGCTCATGCGGACGCATCATCATGCCGTGCGCGACGGCCACGCCTCGACCGTGGACAAGGAAGTCATGGAGCGCACCTATCAAAGCTACCACAGGCTAGGCGGCAACGGCATCGCCACGAACCTCTACGACGAGATGATGGCGTTGCCGACAAAGGACGATTAGGAAGGTGGAAAGAATGAAAGAGGACACCGTAACTGACAAAGAGTACATCATCGAGGACAAACTGTACCACGTGCTTAAATGGTCCGGACTTATCGCATGCCCGGCAGTCGCTACTTTCGTGGGCGCGGTGTTCCCGGCGTGGGGCATCCCGAACGCCGACGCAGTCGTGCTCACGCTCAACGCGACCGGGGTTCTCATCGGTGCCCTCATCGGGGTAAGCGCGGCAACATCGAAGTAGTTATCAGAAAGGACTGAGTAGACATGGCAATGCAGGGAATCGACATCAGCGGCTGGCAGGCGGGAATCGACCTCTCGAAGGTCCCATGCGATTTCGTAATCGTAAAGGCAACGCAGGGCGTGAATTTCGTCTCGGAAGCCTGCGACTCGCAGGTTCAGCAGGCAATCAGCCTCGGCAAGCCGTTCGGCTTCTATCATTACGTGGGCGGCTCTGGAGCACAGGCAGAAGCTGACTTCTTCATCGACCATTGCGCGGGATACTTCGGCAAGGGCATCCCGTGCATCGACTGGGAGAGCGCTGAGAATTCCGCGTGGGGCAACACCGGCTACCTCAAGCAGCTTGTCCAGCGAGTCATCGACCGCACGGGAGTAAAGCCGCTCATCTACGCTTCGGCTAGCCACTTCCCGTGGGACGTCGCGAAGGCTCTCAATTGCGGCGAATGGGTCGCGCAGTACGCCGACAACAACGCCACTGGGTACCAAGACAGCCCTTGGAACGAGGGAGCCTACGACTGCGCCATTCGCCAGTACTCAAGCCATGGCAGGCTCGGCGGATACTCCGGAAACCTCGACCTCGACAAGGCATACATGGACGCAGCCGCGTGGGCAAAGTACGTGGGCGCGTCGAGCGCTCCGGCGCCTGCACCGGCTCGGAAGAGCAATGAGCAGATTGCCGATGAGGTAATCGCAGGCCAGTGGGGCAATGGAGACGATAGGCGCAACCGTCTCGCAAGTGCCGGATATAATTACGATGCCATCCAGTCAATCGTCAATGCAAAGCTCCAGCCTTCGAAGAAGAGCAACGAGCAGATTGCAAACGAGGTCATCAATGGCGCATGGGGCAACGGAAACGACAGGCGCAACAGGCTTGCTCAGGCAGGCTATGACCCGGACGCTATCCAGTCAATCGTGAACGCGAAGCTGGGCGCATCGGCTCCGGCCCGTAAGACCTACACGGTCAAGAGCGGCGATACCCTGTCCGGCATCGCTGCCAAGTACGGCACGTCGTGGCAGAACCTCGCAAAGCTGAACGGACTCGCCAACCCCAACCTCATCTATCCCGGACAGGTTCTCACGGTCTGGTAACCGGCTGTAAATCATCTGAGCAGGACAACCAAGCGGGTCTCGTCTAGTCGGCGAGGCCCGTTGCCGATTGAGGGGGAGGACGCACATCGGAGCATACAGGGCATGCAGCAGGTGCGGGAAGATTCACGCATACGACGAGCCTTGCCCGATGAAGAAGCCAGCCTACAGCTACGAGAGGACGGGAGCGGACAGGCTGCGCTTCACCTCAAGGTGGAAGAGGAAGAGCCTACAGGTGCGGGACGATGCGCACTGGATGTGCGAGGTGTGCAGGGACCAAGGGAAGGTAACGACCGAGGGGTTGGAAGTCCACCACATCGAGAAGCTACGCGATGACCCGGACGGGCTGATTGAGGACGAGAACCTCGTGTGCCTATGCAGGATGCATCACAGGATGGCGGACGATGGCGAGCTGACGAATGGCTACCTGCGATGGCTTGCGGCCAAGAGGATTGAGGGCCGCTAATCGTCCTATGTCGATAACCTGTTGAAAACTCTGTCGGTAACTAGGGGGGGGAACAATCCCCCCCTACCCTACGGGGAATTCGGGCGCGCTGCCGCGCTATCAACAAGCCCCAGTACAGAGATAAAATTTCTAATCCGCAGGGCTTTTTTGGAAAACAGCGGTTTATTGGTCAAAAACTGCATTTATCATTCAATAAGGGCG